>ERZ836939.85-NODE-85-length-120500-cov-14.408859_pt1 | contig 120500 bp, 93 predicted proteins | sample MGYA00519912_ERZ836939 | MGnify/ENA primary metagenome ERZ836939 (study PRJEB31850, sample SAMEA3708810) | human gut metagenome | biome: human gut; feature: human-associated habitat; material: faeces | place: China | collected 2014 ...
CTCTACTGAATTTTCAAGCCGTACCACATTTTCCCTCTCGTAGCTGTTTACATTTGAGACAAGCTTTATAAGGTCGCTGTCCATCTGCTCATGGATATCAAATACTCCGTTACTGTCCGGCATGCCCACATCAGATATGTCCGATACTTCTGAAAGTACACTTCTTATTTCGCCCGTATACTCATCAGTATCCTCATAGTTTGATGCCAGTTTTTTCCTGAATTCCTGTATTGCTTCTTCATCCAGTTTGAAGTTCGTCGAGCTATCAATGGCACGGTATCCATCCTTGTATGCTGCCATATTGTCAAGCAGTGTCTGTGCAGTTACTTTAATGCCTGACAGGATTGTTATATGTGCTTCACCAAGATAACTCTTTACTGCGTCTCCGGTTTTTCCTGTAAATACTGCATTTTCCGTAAACATATTGATTTTTTCTATGCAGTTATCAATATTTTCAATTAGATTTTCAATTTTTCGCTTATATTCCCAGAACAGATCACTGAGATCCGTATAATTTATCTGAAACCCTTCCATTTTCATCTCCTAGTTTTATGGTATCACAGCTGTATCTGATAGTCCAATACCATTTTTAATATAATCTCCCTGTTTTCTGTCATTTTCATTTATTGCATTTATTATCAGGTCTATTTTTGCCAGATCATTATTTAACGTATCTCTGTAATCTTTCACAAAGGCTTTCAGCTGCCTGTATTCTTCCTGAAATTTGTCCATTGCTTCAGATCTGCTTTTGATTTCTGTCTCTGCCGCTGTGAGACTTACGGAATCAGAAGCTGTTTTTATACCGGCAGTCATAAAAGATACCTGCATATTATCAAGGCTGATTTCCATCTTCGTATTTCTCCTCTCCCTTTTATTAATTGAAAAAATTCTGTATTTTCGTGCACAGATCATCCCATGCGTTAACAAGTCCTGAAAGCACACCATATTTTTCATTCATTTTTTCTTTTAGTGTATTTATTTCCCAGTTGATGGCATCCTCAGCTGCATCTATATTTGACACATATCCGTCATAAGCTGTATATAAATTTCCGCTCTCACATGAATCATAACATTCCTGTGCATTGCTGCCTGTCCACATGCACTGATAAAGGTCTGAATTTATCATATTCCTCTGGTTATGCTTGATATCATCAATAGCCTCCTTGGCATCATCCAGCTTCCTGTATGCCGCTTTCAGCCTCTCTATTTTCTCATCAAGCACATCTATCTCTGACTGGCACTGTTCCTGCTGTTTTTTATTGTCAGCTTTCTTTTTCTTCAGTTTATTGTATTCTTTTCTGTCATTCTTTTCTGTCATTCTTTTTTGCCATATCAGTTCACCATGCTTCTTTTGAGTTTTCTTACATCTGCGCGCTCTATTTCTGTTTTCTCCATGGCATTAAAGATGTTGTCACACATCATTATCTCATCATCATCTACATACCCTTCAAACACAACCCTGCTGATATCTGTATGCTGAAAATACATAAGCCTGTCACCATTCATTCCCTCAGGATATGGGCAGGCAGCATAATCAAAGAACTGTTTACAGCCATTTATATTTACCTGCAGTGCTCTTGCAACAATCACAAATTTTTTTATGCCACCGCTTACTACTACAATGCTCCCAAGTGGCAGAAAATCAAATTTTTCATTCATATCTTTTCACCTCATACTTCAATAAACTTTTCATACATACAAAAAGGCTGCAGCAACCGGTATTCACCGGTTGTTGCAGCCGAACTGTCATTACTACATGTAACTGTTTTAGACTCTGGCTTTGCGACCCTATGTTTCCATAAGTGTGCCCTTATGGTTAATAATTTTATTGAATTTGCACATTTTTGTCAATATATTTTCTTTATTCATACAGATGTAATATAGCAATAAGTTACTTTACGCAGAAAACATTCTTGTCTTTATGCAGTTACAGGGTTCGCAGCTGCAAGATTGCAAAGTGGTACAAACAATTTGAAAGTGCATTTTCACGAAATTTGTGCTAGAATAACATGTTGTTGTATTATGCTAAGGAGAATTTAGAATGGAAAACTATAAACGAGGACTGACAGCAGGAATCCCGATTGCGCTGGGATATCTGTCAGTTTCATTTACTTTTGGAATTATGGCGGTGTCATATGGACTATCCTGGTGGCAGGCTGTGCTCATTTCGATGACCACTGTCACATCTGCCGGACAGTTTGCAGGCATCGGAATTATGATGCATCCGGGACAGTATTTCCAGATGCTTATTTCACAGATTACTATTAATATAAGATATTCCTTTATGTCGATTTCGGTTGGCCAGAAGGCAGATTCCAGATTTAGTGGGATTTCAAGATGGATACTCGGCTTTATGATGACTGATGAAATTTTTGCCGTGGCAAGCCAGGAGGATTCTGTGAGCAGAAGCTTTTTTGCAGGACTTTCAACTCTTCCATACATCGGCTGGGCTGTCGGTACGCTGATAGGTGCTATACTGGGAAGCATTCTGCCGGATAGACTTATGAGTGCGCTGAGTCTTGCTATTTATGGCATGTTCGTGGCTATCGTGATTCCTGAGATGAAGAAATCGCGGGCGGTCGTGTTTGTTGTGCTGCTTGCACTCGTGCTTAGCTGCATGTTTTACTACGTACCGTTTTTGTCAAGGATTTCAAGCGGTATCACCATCACTGTTGTAGCCATTGTGGCTGCAGTTATCGGTTCGCTGCTGTTTCCGGTTGCAGATGATACTGATAAGGAATGATTTATTAAATATTTGATAATAAGCGTATAAGGAGATTTTACATAATGAAAAACAGTGTATTTTTTATATATTTACTCATACTCGCGGGCTCCACATATCTGATTCGCGTTATTCCTTTTATCGCAATAAAAGAAAAGATCAACAACAGCTTCGTGCGATCTTTTCTATACTATATTCCGTATGCAGTTTTAACCGCCATGACTATTCCGGCAGTGTTTTATGCTACTAACTGGTGGGTTGGTGCAGCAGCAGGACTTATTGCGGCGGTGATATTTGCATTAAAGGGCAAGGGGCTTACAACCGTGGCCGTGGCTTCCTGTGTGGCGGTATTTGTGGTAGAGCTGTTTCACTAATCAACGAACAGCCTATGCATGTCATGGAAAAGGATGGTTTTATCGAGCTTGTCGGGTAAGCACTACTAACAAAATACATATATTCTATAACTTGAAAGATTCCATCAATACCATATCCGGAATGATGGAATCTTTATTTTAATTTACATTCTCCTGTCTATGCCGCTGTCACTGTAATAGCGTGCCTTGCTTGCATACATTCTCCTGTCTGCTTCCTTCGCAATATCGTGTACATGCTCCCAGTCTTCCTCCAGACTGCTTACACAGCCGTATGAGATGGTCATCGAATCGACTAATTTTCCTCTCCATTTTGCCATGCTGCTGTCGAAATGCTTTGTCATTGCATCAAGCTCATCCTGCTTTTGGGTGAGTATCACAGCAAACTCATCTCCGCCTATTCTGTACACCCTGCCAAACTCACCAAAGCTTGCCTTCATGCATGCTACGGCTGCGCAGATCATCTCATCACCCGCAGCATGTCCATATGTATCGTTTACATGCTTTAAGCTGTTTAAATCAAGTGATATATATATCCACTCTTTTTTCAAAGTAAGCTTATTGATATCTGTCTCATAGGCATGTCTGTTCAGGCAGCCTGTAAGCTCATCGGTATTTGATGTATACAAAAGCTTTTCTTTCTCATATTTTTCCTTCATAATCTTCGAAAACATATACGCCATGCAGCATGATGCGAGTATCAGATATATGCCCACTACAAGCATTGCCACTACGCTGTTCGTCATATAAAAGGATCTTTCAATGGTGACGGCTACTATATATTTGTCATCTTTCCTAATTACACATCTGCAGCCGGTACCGTTTACGCTCACCTGCCTTACTATAGGCTTATCACTTTCTTTGATATCTGTTGGAATGCCTAAATCGTGGAAGGTTTTTCCTATTTTATCACAAACTGTGGCTCCCTTAATCAGCCCCGTGTCTGCATCTGCCACATATATTTCCATGCCCTTGTACACAGGCATGTCAGAAACCACTGTAGATATTTCATTCTGCTTCAATTCATCTAAGAGCCTTTGCGGCTTCAAGCCCACCTGTACCATCATTGTACCAGCCTCATTCCAGGTAATGGCATACATCATTGCCTTTCCCTCTGATGTATTCGGTGTGACATCCTGGCACATCGTAAGGCTCTTATCGGTGAGCATTGGTTTAAAATATGAAATCTGGGTTCCCGAATCAAAGCTGTAACCAAAGTATTTTGGCACGCTGCCGCTGGTTATACAACCTGTTTCATCAAACAGATGTATCTCATCCACCGACATCAGCTTTGCTATCTTTTGCAATTCCTCCACATTATTTTCTACCTGTGGCTTTGCATCTACGATATATGACACTGCCTTTGCCCTGACTATATAATCGTCCTTTAACGATTCTATAAGCTCCTCCTCACTCTGGTCATTTTTATCGAGCACAGTGACAACACGATCCAGAAGCACCTTTGATAGCCTATATGCATTTGCATCATTTACATATTTCAAAATTCCCGCCTCGAGGAGCAGTGCTACTACGATTACTGCAACTGAGACCATTGCAAATCTTCGCTTATTCTTCATATCCAAATTATACCAAACTTATGCTGTTTACGCTATATTTTTCTATAAAATTCGGACTGCCGGTCACATCGCAGTGTGACCGGTGATAACCGGACAGTCATTAATTTATGGATTTTATATGCTTTTGGTTGTAGATCAGATGCAGATACATCGCATCGTGGGCACGGACGGCATCGTGGGCAGCAATTGCATCTGCAATTTCACGATGAGTTTCGATAGCTTCATCATGCATGGTGAATTTTGCAGACTCACTGATCAGAGGAATTGAACTGTTGATGATAGGAACCAGCTTTGGAACAACTATATTTTTGCTGCTTAAGGCAATAGCAGTATGAAATGCTATATCCTTTTCTGTGTAATTTTTATTTGCAAGAAGAAATTTTTCGGCATTTTCACATGCAGTAAGGATATTTTTTATATCTGTCTCATCTGCACGGATAGCAGCCATGGCTGCTATGGATGGTTCGATTAGAAATCTGATTTCCATCAGATCTTTAATCATCTTTTGTTTATCTTCAATAAAGGTCAGACCGAGGGGATCATCAATCATCCCAGGAGTTGCGGAAACATATGAACCGGAGCCCTGGCGTATGGTGATTACATTACGTGATGCGAGTGCTCGCATAGCTTCACGCAGAGAGCTTCTTCCAACATTCAGCCGTTCACACATTACGGTTTCGTTCGGAAGCTTGTCACCCGGCTGCAGGTTTTCATCCAGTATGTATTTGATAATTCTCTCTGCAATCCTTTGGGAAAGAGTTTTTTCTTTGGAATTTTGCATGTGATTTGCCTCCTGTCGCCCAGTGCCTTGATGTTTAGTTTTTCTGTTCGTTTAAATATTCTTTCAAATATTTCATTGGCATTCTTTTTGTCTGTAACTCCCGGAAAATATTCCTTATATCCCATAGTTGTTTAAAAACGCGTCTTTTTCGCATGGTCTGCCATACAGATATCCCTGCATATAATCTACATGGATTTCTTTCATTGCGCAAGCCCACTCTTCCTTCTCAATTCCCTCAATGCAGATTTTTATATTTACACTGTGAACCATCTCTATAATCTTTCTGAACAGCTCATGGTCCTTTTCACTGCGCATCGCCATTGCCGTAAAATCCTTATCTATCTTTACATAGTCCGGGTTCATCTCACTGATATAGCGAAGATTTGAATAGCCTGTTCCAAAATCATCTATTATGAACTGGATATTATTCTCATCAAGCTTTTTCCTGAAGCTGCAAAAACATGGCGTCATATCCATAAATCCACTCTCTGTCATTTCGATACAGATTGATTCAGGTCTCAGATTGTTTGCCTTGATAGCAGAGAGAATTTTATTTGCCATACTTTCACGCATAATCTGTATATATGATACATTGATATTTACCCTGAAATCCGCAATATACTGCTGCATTTCACGGCACATTTTTGCTGCTTCGTTCAATACAAACTCTCCAACCGGAATGATGAGCCTGCTCTCCTCCAGTAAAGGAATAAACTCAACCGGGGAAATCATTTCATCGCCCTCATCCGAATGCATGAAAAACCGTAAAAGTGCCTCTGCACCGATTATTCGATCAGCACTATCTAAGATAGGCTGATAATATACCTCAAAGCCTTCAAAATCATTTACAGTTGCGCTACGAAGCGCACTCAGGATGGTATTTTTGCGCAATGACGCTTTATAATCCTCTGCCTCAAAGAAGTAAATGCTTCCTCCGCCTCTTTTTTTGGCGCATTTTAAAGAAAAATCCGACTTTTTCCTGCACTCTATTGCGCCCTCTGCCAGTGTTGATATATCTGTCACTCCGGCAGAAACCGAAAAGATTGATTTATAGTTTTCATCAACTATAAACTCATCAATTTTTTCACCTATCCTTTTGAACAACTGCACCACCTCATCATGCGATTTGCTCAACATATCCACAAGCATATACTTGTCTGTAACAAGATGATATATTTTCTGACCGCCTGAGAGACAATCTGCTATGCATTCAGCCACTCTTTTAAGTATGTAGTTGCCATATGTCTGTCCATGAACATTATTGATCATCCCAAAATCGTCAATCCCAATCTGTATGAAATAACCTGCCAGCTTCTCTTTAGGCTGTGAATAGATATATGACGCCATCTCCTTTTCACCTAACAGCCCACTGATATTGTCAGCCCTCTGCCTGGTTCCTGTCTCATTCATACAGCCGATAATATAGTGCGGTTTCCCCTCATTATCATTGATTACCTCCCCACGACAGTTAATCCATACCGGTAAATTCTTCCCGCTAATCAAACGACATAGCACGTTGTATCTTTTTTCTTTTCCATCACATATTTTACGCTTGTGATTTTCGAGCAGCTTACGGTCTTTCTCATAAACCAATGTACGAAGATGCTTTGTTGCATCATTCATAAATTTATCAGGAAGCATAAAACGATCTACCGCTGACTGTGATATCCTCAGTGTATCATTCTTTAAATCTATAATATACAGATAATCATCCATACAAGGTGCAATTAAGTCTATCAGACTTCCTGCTTCCCGCTCGTCAAGTATTTTATATGCATCAAAAGCCCTCATTAAATTTCACCTTCTATTATATTACTCTTCAATGTCTGAGATTTTGAATTTCGCTATCATTTCACTCAGATTTTCTGATTCACTGCTCATCTGCTGGCTCGCAGCCGCACACTCCTGTGATGTTGCTGAATTGGTCTGTACAACATCATTGATCTGCTCAATTCCTTCGTTAATCTGCTTGATCTCACTGGTCTGGGTCTCCAGTGTATCAGCTATATTAGTCACCTCTTTTGTAATCACCTTAGAGTTCTCTGCTACTTCTTCAAGCTGTGAGGCTGTCTGCTCTGCAATATTCATGCCTTTTTCAACAGCCTTCACAGATGTCTCTATAAGCGCAGCTGATTCCTTTGCAGCCTGTGCACTTTGATCGGCAAGAATATTTACCTGATTTGCCACAACCGCAAAGCCTTTTCCTGCCTCTCCTGCCCTTGCCGCCTCAATAGAAGCGTTTAATGCAAGCAGGTTGGTCTGTGATGCAATCTCATTAATGGTTGATATAATCTGGTCAATCTGTTTAGAGGCTTCGTTTATTTCATGCATAGATGCAACCATCTCCTGCATCTTTCCATTGCTTTCCCAGATTGCACCTCCAAGCTCATCCACTCTTCCACTGATTTCCTTTGCACTCTTTGAATTCTGCTCCACCTGCTCTGAAACTCCCTCAACTGTCGCTGTCAGTTCCTCTACAACCGCAGCCTGATTGGTTGCACCGTCTGCAAGGTCATTTGAGCTTGCAGCTACCTGCTCTGCCGCACTTGAAACCTCGCTTGATACATTCTGGATTCCCTTTATGGTGACTGCCATGCTTTTTTCAAATTCCATAAATGACTGTAAAATACCTACAAAATCGCCTCTCCACTCTACTTCCGGCTGTGCATCAAAATGTCCGTCCGCAAAGAGCTTCATCGACCTGTCTATATCATCCACATATGAGCCGAGAATACGGATAGACTTTCTCATGCTGTGTGCCAATCTACCGATTTCATCCTCTGAATGGTACTCAAGTGCGCTGTGAAGATTTCCTTCTGTCAGCTCCTTTGCCACATCCTCGATTGCATGTAACGGCTCAAGGATTGTATCAAGCACGATCTTTCCTGTTCTCTTTGTCAACTGCCATGCACATATCAGACAGACAATGATGACTATGAGTCCGACTGCAGCACATACATATGTCCTTACAACTGCCTGATGGCTTCTTTCGTCAGTCAGCTTGTTGATTTCCTTTGCAAGCTCAACAGTTTGATTTAACTTTGGTGTACACTCATTGATAATCTGATCAACAGCCTCATCCTTCTGTCCGGCTTTAATCTTATCCATGATTGAGTATCCGGTATTCGCCCAGTCAGAAAGAGCCTTTGAATATTCATTATACTGATTCTCAGGAACGATACCTGATTTTTTTATTGTTTTTAACTGCACATCAACATCCTCAAGCTTTTCTTTTGCGTCCTGCTCATAGTCGTCATATGTTGATTTGTCAGGATTAAGTGCCATCTCTCTTACATTTCTTGCCGCTGCAGTTACATTTATTCTGCATGTCTTAACCGCCTGATCAGAAGCATTTACCTTGTTTACATAGTTTAACATATTGAAAAACAACACACCAATGACCGCAATCGAAAGCAGTCCCGAAATAAGCATCATGGTAATAACCATTCTATAGCCATAGTTGATCCTTTCACCCAAATGCATGTTTTCCAATTTCTTTTTCATCGCACCTTTTTTTGAAGACATAGTTTGTTATTTCCTCCTTTATTATGATACCTTTTGACCCTTTAATCATATTATTATTTATACTCAAGTCCGAATTCGTCAGACAAATTTAGTATAGTACTATTTTTCTAAGGGCACAATACTATATTCTTAATAATCTTTATGTGAATCTTTCTATTAAATATGTGGTTTTGCACAAAATGGTAGATTTTTTCGCAATCCCCTTAAAATACATATGATGATTTTTTCTTGTTTTATGTAATGATGTAAGCCTCGGCTGCCCGACCGTCACACACAGCTCCCCCGCGTGCTACGCTGCGCTGCTAAGATACTGTACGGAATTATGCTTGAAGGGCTTCTATGCCTGACGAAACCGTCGAACCGCGCCGTCCGTGGCGCGGTTCTCCTCGCCCCTGCGTCCATGCAGGAGCGTTTCTGTGCTTCATGGCATAATTTCTATAGTATCTAAGCAGCTTCGCTATTCGCACGTTGGGGAGCTGTGTGTGCCGGTCGGGCAGCCGGGGCTTACAGTTATATATTCAAGAAAAATCAGCTCAGAAGTGAAAATGCAAATACCACGATGCCAAGTATTACAAGCACAATACCTGTGGCACGGTTTAAGGTTTTTGCGGACGCCTTGTTTGCAAAGACCGCTGCAATTCTCGCCCAAAGGAGTGTAAATGCAATACATAAAAGCAGCACAAACCAGTCCGGTTTTCCACCGATGGCAAAGTGCGAGGCAGCTCCTGTAAAGGCTGTAAATGCCATGATAAATACGCTCGTTCCGACTGCAGTCTTAAGCTCATAGCCAAGCACTGATGTGAGGATGAGGAGCATCATCATACCGCCTCCTGCGCCTATGAAGCCACAGATAAATCCGATAATCACACCACAGACGATTGACTGGATTGCTCTCTTTTTAGCTGAAACTCCCTGCATGGCCTCCTTTGTTGTCATGACAGGACGGACTATAAACTTGATTCCGAGTAAAAATGTCATAAATACCGAAAAGCTGCCCATTGTTGCTGACGGCACAAGGCTTGATACATAGCTTCCAACAACCGTGAAGCATAAAACCGTGACCATCATTATGAGCCCGTTTTTTACATCAAGGTTCTTGTTCTTTCCATATGTATAGGCTGACACTGCGCTCGCAAGTACATCAGACGACAGGGCTATTCCCACTGCCATATAAGGGTCCATTCCCAAAAATGTAATGAGCATAGGGCTTATTACTGCTGCTGCGCTTAGTCCCGCAAAGCCGGTTCCAAGACCTGCGCCCATACCGGCAAAAAATGTTACTATTATAGTTATTAATGTGCTCATTTGTGTGATTTCCTCCTGATTATTTCATCCATATTATTCTCAAGCTGTTCCATAACCATCGTCAACTGCTTTTTCTGCTCCTCATCTATCCCTGCAAACAGATTTGCTGTAAACTGCTGCTGTATACGCCTTCCTCTTTCAATGACAGTCCCGGCCTTTTTTGTACAGACAAGCTCCGTCTTCCTCCTATCATTTTCCACAGGTTTTCTCTCCAGATAGCCCTCATTCACAAGCTTGTCAACATTTACAGACACAAGATTTGCCTTGATTTTTCTTATTTCAACTATATCCCTTGCCGTCTTATATTCCGGATTGTTCGCCAGAAACATGAGTATATCAAAGGCTGTCTGCGGAAGCTTTAGCTCATGACACAGTGGTCTGCACTCATCGCTGTAGGTTCGCGAAATTTTCTCTGCAAACTCAAAGTTAAATTTCATATGTGATATTCCTTCTTTCCTTTTCCTATTTTGCTGCTTTGTTATACATTTTTGAATTATTCATTTTTGAACTAATTATATATCTCTCTGTCATTTTGTCAAGCGGTTATCGTAATTTATACCCTGCAATGCTATACTTTCAAGGTATTATATAACTATTATGATATGATTTATCAGTTATATAATACCTTGAAAGTATCCTGCAGTCATGGTATTATATGTAATTGGCGCTTTGTTGCACATTTTAAACACCGGCTAATCTACCGGTGATTTTAATTTTAATAACTAAAGCTTCGTACATGTATAATGTAGGATTTTTAAATTAACAATCATTTACAATAGGAGGAATTATGAGTCAGGAAACAAATTCAGCCCCTGTAACAGAGAACAAGATGGGAACCATGCCTATAGGCAGACTTGTATTTAACATGTCTTTGCCTATGATGATTTCCATGCTCGTACAGGCTCTATACAACATCGTGGACAGTATTTTCGTTGCAAAGCTGTCCGAAAATGCACTCACGGCAGTTTCACTTGCCTTCCCTTTGCAGACACTCATCATCGCTGTCGCAACCGGTACAGGTGTAGGTGTAAACGCGCTGCTGTCAAAGTCCCTCGGCGCCCATAAATACGACGAGGCCAACAAAATCGGCATCAACGGTGCCGTACTATATGCATTCAGCTATGTAATATTTCTGATTCTCGGACTTACAATCGTAAAGCCTTTTTACATGAGTCAGATTGGAAATGCTGATGTCGAAATCATGGATATGGGTGTGAGCTACCTGAGTACTGTTATGATTTTTTCATTTGGTATTTTTGCGGAAATCTATTTTGAGAGGGTACTTACCTCGACAGGAAGAACTATTTTCAGCATGACCTCACAGCTTTGCGGTGCCATCACAAATATCATCCTGGATCCTATCATGATCTTTGGACTGCTTGGCTTCCCTAAGCTCGGTGCTACCGGTGCAGCCGTGGCAACCGTTGTGGGACAGTGCGTAGCCGCCGTTGTTGCTTTTGTCTGCAACCACAAATTCAATCATGAAATCAGCCTGAGCTTCAAGGGCTACAGCCCGGATTTCAAAATCATGGGAACCATTTATGCTATTGGTATTCCATCAATCATCATGCAGTCTATAGGCTCTTTAATGACATATGCCATGAACAGAATACTTATCGGCTTTTCATCGACTGCCGCTGCTGTTTTCGGTGTTTATTTCAAGCTACAGAGCTTCTTCTTTATGCCTGTATTCGGACTGAACAACGGAATCACACCTATCATCGCATTCAACTATGGTGCGCAAAACAGAAAGCGTATGGTTAAAACAATAAAGGTCAGCCTGATAACAGCATTCTGTCTGCTCTTCGTTGGCTTTGCCTGCTTTGAGTTCATACCACAGGTGCTTTTAGGAATGTTCAGCGCCTCTGACGATATGCTCAAAATCGGAGTTCCGGCGCTCAGAATAATCGGTGTGCATTTCCTCATCGCATGGTTTTGTATTATCGTCGGCACAGTATTCCAGGCTTTAGGAAAAGCAGTCTTTTCTATGATTGTGTCAATCATGCGTCAGCTTGTGGTTTTAATTCCGGCAGCATACATCCTTTCAAAGCTTGGTGGACTCCACGCTGTATGGTGGGCTTTCCCGATAGCCGAGGTGATATCCTTTACTGTTTCGACATTATTCTTAATCAGGATCAACAGAACTATCATATCAAAGATTCCTGATGGAAGTGATATGGAGGATTAAGACATGAAATTTATATCGTGGAATGTAAATGGACTGCGCGCATGCGTCCAGAAAGGTTTCCTTGATTTTTTCAACAATATAGATGCGGATTTCTTTTGTATACAGGAGTCCAAGCTACAGGCGGGACAGATTGACCTTGACCTGCCGGGCTATCACCAGTACTGGAATTACGCCGAGAAAAAAGGCTATTCCGGCACAGCCATTTTCGCCAAAAATGAGCCATTATCTGTGTCTTACGGCATAGGCATTGAGGAGCATGACAGAGAAGGACGCGTCATCACACTTGAATATGACAATTTCTATCTCGTAACCTGCTATACTCCAAACTCACAGAATGAGCTGAAAAGGCTGCCGTACCGTATGCAGTGGGAGGATGATTTCCGTGAATACCTTAAGACTCTCGATGCCAAAAAGCCTGTCGTACTGTGCGGTGATCTGAATGTCGCACACAATGAGATCGACCTGAAAAATCCAAAAACAAACCACAAGAATGCAGGTTTTTCAGACGAGGAACGTGCTAAAATGACAGAGCTTTTAAGTTCCGGTTTTACCGATACCTTCAGATATTTTTATCCGGATGCCGAGGGTATATATTCCTGGTGGTCATACCGTTTTAAGGCCCGCGAGAAGAACGCAGGCTGGCGTATCGACTACTTTATCACATCAAAGCGCATCAATGATAAACTGCAAAAGGCAGCGATCCATACCGATGTGCTCGGTTCAGACCACTGCCCTGTTGAGGTTGATATTGAATTTTAAAATGGCAAATCCTTCTCTTGAGAAAAATCCGCTACACTAAATATATAGTATAGCGGATTGATTTATAAAAGACAATTTTATTCTATTATCCTTATAGGACTCCTTTTTACAACCCCTTATGCAACACTTTCTTCTCAAGCTTATCCCCATCCAGGGTATACTCAACAGCATTATACTCACCGTCTCTGTATGCGAATGTCTCATTGTCATCCTGATAATGCACGAAGCTGCCCTTGCCCGGATATGTCAGTATACTGATCTTATCCTCTGTAATGTCCTCTGTGGAGCGGATTTCTCCGTCTGCAACAGGGATAATAGCTCCTGCTTTTATGAAGACAGGTACTTTATCAAGTGGTGCATCTGCTAAAATATATCTGCCGCCACTGTATTTTTCACCTGTGTAGTAATCATACCAGTCGCCGTCAGGCAGGTAAACCTCTCTTGCCTCCTTGCCCGGTGCGATCACAGGTGCAACCAGTACAAAGCTTCCAAGCATATATTCATCGGAAATATTTCTCACATGCTTATCTGCAGGATACTCGTATACGAGCGGGCGCACGATAGGTGCTCCTGTTTTTTCACACTCATGTGCCAGATCATAGATATATGGGATAAATCTGTATCTGAGCTTTACTGTCTTTCTGACTGCATCTATCGTTGTCTCGTCAAACTGCCAAGGCTCCTGTCTGCGTGTTCCCATCGCTGAATGATTTCTGAAAAACGGCACAAATACTGCTGCCTCATAAAATCTGACAAGAAGCTCCGGTGTAGTATCACTTCCGAAACCGCCTATATCGCTGCCGCACATGGCAAGTCCGCTGACTGACAGATTGCAGACCTGCTCGAGTGAAAGTGCTATATGCGCCCAGATGCTGTGATTGTCTCCGGTCCAGCCACCGCAATATTTCTGGCTTCCGGCATATGCAGCCCTGGTAAGTACAAACGGACGTTTTCCACCATCATTTTTCGCAAGTCCCTCATATGTGGCTTTTGCCATAAAATGTCCGTAAATATTGTGAACCTTTTCATGTGCTCCATACTCAAACTGCACATCATCCGGCAGTGGTCCGTTGAAGCTTGCAGGCTCATTCATATCATTCCATATGCCACTGATACCGTGCTCGAGAAGTATCTTTGTCTTGTCTCCCCACCAGCTTCTGACGCTTTGCTTTGTGAAGTCCGGAAATACCGATGTGCCCGGCCAGACAGCATTTTCATATACACTGCCATCTGCATCATGTGCAAATGCATCCATCTCCATGCCCTCTTTGTACATGAAATAGTCCTCATCCTTTTTCACACCCGGGTCAATGATGGATATGAGCTTTACACCCCTGTCAGCAAGCTTCTCTGAAAGGCCCTTTACATCCGGGAATTTCTTGTCATCAAAGGTGAATACCCTGTAGCCGTTCATGTAATCGATATCCATATGTATCACATCGCATGGGATATCAAGCTCGCGGAATTTGTCAGCTATATCAAGCACCTCATCCTGTGTGTAATAGCCCCAGCGGCTCTGATGGCTGCCATATATCCATCTCTGATAAAGCGGTGTGGTGCCTGTCAGTGATGTATAAAGTCCTACCACCTCTGCCATATCATTTCCCGGCATAAAATAGTAGTCCAGCTCGCCCTTCTCATGCTCGACGAAATAGTAATCTGTGTTTTCATAACCGAAATCAAAGGTTGTCTTGTAGGTATTATCCGCAAAAATTCCATAGCAATATTCATCGCCCAACACGATAAAAAACGGTATGGATTTGTACAGCGATTTGAAGCTGTCCACATGTGGCGCAGGATCATCTGTGTTCCAGTTTACATATGAATATCCACGCTTGTTGAGGCATCCCGGCTTATCTCCCAGACCATAAATAGCATCATCCTTTCCAAGCTTTTTGATGATGGTAACAGCGTCAGTTTTTTCTTCATCTTTTCCGACAGTATGTCCCTCAAGCTCTGCGATGGCAAGATCCTCGTACGGATTCTTCTCACTCTTTTTGCGTGCTTTTTCATAATCTGAAAGCACAAGCTTCCCTTTGTAATAAATATCAAGCTTCTCGTTATCCTTCACATATACAGTAATATCCCTTGCGCGGATGACTGCTTTAACTGCTGCATCGCTTACACCGGCTTCTGCTGCGGTCCCCTTGGCATCAGACGTATCCTTGCAGGTCACGTTCGGTGTGGCGGTCTTCGGAATGAAGCCCTCCTCTATTGCAACACTTTCGATGCCGGGTTTTTGTGCAACATGCACTATGTTGTTTTCAAATATGGTAACAAACAGACTGCCGTTCTCGTAGATCAGCTCTGCTGTGTTGTCCTGTATTTTACAGTTCTTATATGAATTTCCCATTGCGTAATCCTCCCTTGAATTATATAGTTTCTAGCCGCTTCGTTATTGTTACTATAGTACCATTTATCGGTATGGTGGTCAATAATTACCTCGCTCTTTCCCTCTGCGACAACGGTACCTCGTTTTTCATGTAAGTGTCCCACACATTCATGCGGTCCTGCTCGTCAAGCTTGCGCAGCACCCTTGCCGGAACACCTGCTGCAACACAGTTATCGGGTATATCGCGGTTTACGACTGCACCTGCTGCCACGATGCAGTTCTTTCCGATTGTGACACCGCCACAGATTGTAGCACTCGAGCATATCCAGCTTCCGTCACCAATCCTTATAGGCTTTGCATATTCAAGGTCATGGAAGCCGTCCGGATACTCCTGTGGCAGGCGTTCCTCTGACAAAAACGGATGGCAAGGTGTCGCAATAGTAACATTTGCTCCAATCCAGACTCCGTCACCCAGCTCAATTGGTGCGCAATCCAGAAATGTACATTTGTAGTTTACAAAGCAGCCCTTGCCAAAGTGAATATTCACACCATACTCACAGTAAAATGGTGCAAAAATGTATGCTCCACCGTCCTTTGCTGATGGTATCATTTTCTCCAAAATACGCTGCTTTCGCTTCTTCATCCAAATCGGTGTGCGGTTGAATTTGTCACACAGCCCCATACCTTTTTCATGGTAGCCTGCTATGTCTGCGCTGTCTGCATTGTAGAACTTTCCCGCTCTCATTCTGTCCCAATCGTTCATATTGTTTCTCCATATGTTCCTTATAAAAATACTTCCGTTTACTATAATAGTATCATCCATTTTTACTTTTTACAATAAAGAAAGTCACCGGTCACACAGGGTGTAGCCAGCAACTTTCTATAAATACCAATTTAAAAATCAATAGCCTCAGGCTGTAAGTATCTCTGTCAGAACACCATACAGCTCTGTATCAAGCTCCTTTGCCTTGAGCTCTGATAAAATCACTGTTGTCTTCTTGCCTGATGTAATAAGACCGTAGATTTCATCCTTTAGCACAAAACCTATCTCTGCCTGATTCAGGAAATCAAAGCATCTTTTTTCGATTTGATTATCAAGCGCTACTGTGTCTTTCGATATTGCAACGCTTATTTTGCTCGCTGTCGATGCATTTACAGTAACGATGAGCTTTCTGTTTTCTTTATCATATTCATTCTTTGCCCAGACCTCTTTACCGTCCACAGATACCTTTACCTTACCGGCTGCTGCTTCGGTTCTTCTCTCAAAGATAAGCTTATAGGTTCTGTTGTCAGGTATTAATGATGTATCTCCATCTGCCGGAGAAATGACAAACATATCTTTATCCGCAAAATATTTCATAGCTGTGGTCACACATCTGCCATCTACATATCCGCAGGATTCATTGTCATCCTCGTATAGCTCAAACTCACCATCAGCCTCCGGGAATACCCTGACACATAATACATCAGGATTTTTGATAACCGACCTTGCATCAAGCTCATTTTCATCTGCACACACAAGTATGCCTCCAGCCTTCGCAAACACCGGTATGCTGCTCAAATCCCTGTAAACCTCCAGCATTCTTCCACCATCATAGCGCATGCCTGTATAGATATCATACCAGATGCCCTCCGGGAACCATACTTTGGTTTTTGCCACATTAAGTCCCTTAATACGTGGAGTTGTAACAGGCGCTGCCATAAGCTGGCTGCCAAAGAAATACTGATTCTTTACCTCATAAGCCTCTGCATTTTCAGGATACTCATAATACATAGGCTCAATCAGCGGCATATTCTCTGCATAGCTGCGATAGTTCATGGTATACAGATACGGAATCATACAATGCCTCTGTCTGAGCGCCGCCTCCATCGCTTCCTCAGTCTCTTTTTTGAATCGCCACGGCTCCTTGCCGTTAAATTCGCTGCATGAGCTGTGCAGACGCATTATCGGAGAGAATATACCGTATTGTGTCCATCTGGCTGTCAGCTCATCATCCTTGTAGCCAAGCATATGTCCGCCAATATCATGGCTCCACCATCCATATCCGATGTTTGTCGCTGTCGTTGTAAAATACGGTTGAAAATCAAGCGACTCCCATGTAATATGTGTATCTCCCGAAAATCCAATCGGATATCTATGGCTTCCCGGACCTGCATAGCGCGAAAATGTCATTGGACGCCTGCCGTCTCTTTTATTATCGAGATAATGAAAATGATTAAAAATCCATAGCGGATCCAGTCCTTCAACCTTGCAGTTGCTGCCCTGCTGCCAGTCAATCCACCAGAAATCCACACCTTCAGCCTCTCTCGGATGGTGAAGATACTTAAAATATGCATCCATAAACTTTGGGCTTGCCGGATCACATACAACCGGGTCCTCATTTTCATAGTCCACGCCCATTTCCTTTGCCATATCAACATACATTTCTTCGCAGCCCTGCACACCATCCGCAGGGTGTACGTTTAAGGTAGTATGCATTCCTCTGTCATGGAGCTTTCCAAGAAAGCGCTTCGGATCCGGGAAAAGCTTTTTGTTCCAGGTATATCCTGTCCAGCCGCTTCCGTATTTAGGATCCACATCAACCTGATGCCAGTCCATATCTATTACTGCTACCGTGAATGGGATATTCTTTTCATCGAATTTGTCCATCAGCTCCATATAGCTTTCTTCTGAGTATTTATAATATCTGCTCCACCAGTTTCCCAGTGCATATCGCGGAAGCATCGGAGTCTTGCCGCAAAGCCTGTAAAAATCATTGAGCGCCTGTTTATAATCATGTCCATATCCAAAGAAATACAAATCAGACACACCTTTTTTTCTTGGCTCAATCCATCCATCGTCAAGTAAAATCTGTGATTTACTGTCATCAAGAATTGAATATCCAAAGCGTGAAACGACACCGTGTCCAAGCTCAACCTCTCCGTTTACGTCATCAAGTGTACGCGCTGTACCCTGCAAATCATGCACCTTCTCGCCATAATGCCAGATGCTGTGATACGCGCTCAGGTTTCCCTTAATCTGTATACTCAGTCCGTGTGATGAGAACTCCTTCTCATTATATATCAGGTGCAGCATTGATGTATGAACCTCAATTCCATCAGCGTTACGCACCACATGATAGCCGGTCTTTGGAAAATCCCTGAACAATACTGTCTGTGTTGCCCTATCCTCGAATACGCCATCTTCACTGTATTCCAGACGGACAAGCGCCTCTGTCAGTAATGTAATCCTGTATTTTTCACCTATTATCATATTGTCCGATAATGCCACCGGACTTGTCTTTACTCTGTATATTTCCTGCATGAAATACTCCCTCTCATATAAATTACGCTATCCCTTGACAGCCGATGCAGCAATTCCTGCGATAAACTGCTTCTGGAAGAACAGATATATCAGTAAAACAGGTATGATAGATATTGCCGTTGCCGCAAAAAGTGCGCCATAATCTGTTGAATACTGTCCGTTAAACATCTTCAGACCCACTGCCAATAGCTGCTTTTCCTTGGTATTGATTACAAGATAAGGCCACAGATAGTCTTCCCATGTCCACAGGAACTGAAAAATAGCTATACTTGAAATTCCGTTTTTTGCCATCGGAAATATAATCCTGTGAAAGATATAAAACTCATTAGCGCCATCCATTCTGGCAGCTTCAATAATCTCATCAGGGATGGTCTCAATGTGCTGCTTCATCATAAATATTCCAAATCCACTGAACATAGCCGGAATAATAAGTGCCTTATAGCTGTCCATCCATCCGAATTTCTGAATCATAGTGTATTTTGGAATAATTGTTACACACCATGGAATCATCATAGTAGCCAATACAAAGCCAAACAGGATATTTCTGCCCTTAAACTTATATTTGCTTAATACAAAACCACAGATTGTACTGGTGTATACTACAAGCAGGGTTACAACAATCGTGATAAACAAACTGTTTCCAAAGAATCTCATGAAATTGAAATGCGAATTCATGCTGATGTAATTGTCTATTGTAAACTCTTGTGGAAGCAGATGTTGCTGCAACGCCATTATTTCCTTATTCTGCTTAAATGATGAGCATAGCATCCATATAAACGGATAAACTGTAACAATGCCCAATAATAGAAGGAATACATTTAAAACTATACTGCTTACTTTTTTTCTCATGATATTCTCCTCCTACTCTTCCTTGCCCGATACTTTGAAAGAAAGCACGGTAAGCACTGCGGTAATCACAAAAAGCACAAATGAAAGTGCTGATGCATATCCAAAGTTGTATTTGACAAAGGCCTCATCGTAAATAATGTAAGAAGCCAGATATGTTGATGTTCCCGGTCCTCCCTCTGTCATGATGAGTATCTGGACATATGCCTGGATATACGAGATAATTGATGTAATGACTACAAAAAGTGTCATAGGCTTAAGCAATGGCAATGTAATGTATCTGAATTTCTGCCAGCCACTCGCTCCGTCAACCTGCGCTGCCTCCATAACATCTGCCGGAAGTGAATACAGGCCTGCCATATACATAACAACCGCATATCCGAAATCCTTCCAGATGGTCATTATGATTACTGCGATCAGAGCAGTTTTGGGATTCATAAGCCAGTTGATATCGAGTCCGAATATTTTGTTGATGGTTCCGATCTGTGGATTGTACATAAACTTCCATACAAATGCCACTGCAACCATAGGCGTTACTACAGGCATATAGTAAACTGCCCTGAAAAAGCTCTTATGCTTTATAAGCGTTGAATAAATAGCATACGCGATTCCCAGTCCCAGACCGACTCTGAAAACAATTACAACTACCGAAAAAATTACGGTATTGAACATTGATTTGCCGAACAATTTGCTCGTGAACACCTGCTTATAATTTTCCAGACCCAAAAACTTGTATGTTCCGCTTAACGGATTCCACTCATGAAAGCTTCCTGCAAATGCTATACCAATCGGTATTATCAAAAATATTGTAAAGAAAGCTACCATAGCTACAACAACTATGTTTCTTAAAATTATTTCACTCTTACTTTGTAATGGATGTGATTTTTTAAACATTAATAATCCTCCGTAGTGAATCTTTACCTGTTATTTTGCAAACTCATATAGATTCTCGACTGATTGGAATGAACTGTTCTTCATATCCTTTATAATATCAGCCTGTGCCTTGTCTAAAGCTGTATCAATATCCACTCCATTGTAGAATATGTCCTCTCCGGCCTTTTTCATATCCTCCTCAACACATGAAGGCATCGGACCCGGCCAGATGTAGTGGTCAATGTGCTCTGAAAGTACCTTAAGCGATGGGTTTTCAAGTATTTCCTCATTGTCTGCAAGGGATTTCTTTGCAGGGAAGGTACTCATAGCAAGATTGAAATCTACCTGAGACTCATCGTCGCAGAGGAAGAACTTTACAAAATCCTGTGCCACTGCCTGCTGATCCTTTGGTGCTTTTTTGTTTACACCGAATGTTGACTCACCGTTATATCTATTGTATGCATATGGATTTCCGTCAAATGTAGGAATTTCAAATACGCCAAAATCTATATCACTCCATGTGGTCTTAAGTGTATTGTAATAATGTCCCCACTGAATAACCATTGCCGACTGTCCCTGTCCAAAGCTGTCTGCACAGTTCTCGCCAAAATCCTTTGAACCAATCTGATCCTTGTCATACATATCAACAAGCATCTGCATTACCTTCTTCATGGCATCTGAATTGACATTAGGTGTCTTTCCATCCTCCTTAAAGAGGTTCTCACCAAGCTGATAATTAAGACCAAGCAGGTAATTCTGGTGGAAATCATTATTGAAATTGAGTCCGGCCTGGACTATTTTGTCTCCGTCCTTGATTGTGAGCTTCTTTGCTACCTCAATCATTTCATCCCAGGTCTTTGGAATATCATCATCTGTTAGTCCGGCTTCCTTCCACATCTCCTTGTTGTAATAAACAGAGCCTGTCATCATTCCGTAATCAATGTAATAAACCTTACCATCAATCACATGGGCGTTTACTCCATTAAAGTCCTGCTCCAAATCCTCAACAGGAATATCAAGCGGAGCCATATAGTTGATAAGATTCTCATGATAGCTGTTATGTACATTGAAGAGTGCCGGACCGTTCTCACCATCGAGTGCCAAAGGAAGCTTTGTCCAGTAATCTTCCCATGGATTATCCACCAGGTTTATCGTTACATTAGGATGAATAGCTGTGTATCTGTCAATAATCTCCTGAAATAATTCATCGCTTCCCCACTCCCACAGGTCAATTGAGACGTCCTTTCCATCATTAATCTCAACCGAAGGATCGTACTTAACTGTATCACCAAATGGCTCTGTTGGTACCTTTATGTCCTTTTTAGCTGATGAAGACGATGAGCTGCCACAGCCTGTAAGTGCTGTCACTGCCATTGTAGCTGCCATAACCGTTGCAATAAGTTTCTTTTTCATAGAAATCCTCACTTTCGTAATTCAATATCTCTTTTTCGTCCAAATTAGTTTAGCGCTAAATCTAACTATAATCTAACACTGCCTTGTACATTCGTCAATAGTTTTTTGTTTTTTCATCATATTTCATATTATTTTTATATATTTTTTGTGCATTTTTGACAAATAAGACTGTCATATATACAAATTTTCTCGAAACAGATTGCTATTTTCCCAATAAAAATGTATACTCAATTTAATTTATAAACCTGTATTTTTAATCACATTTAGTTTATGCATAAACTTTATATGATTAAAGGGGCAAAATACCTTTTGACCCTCATATCTTTATATTAAAAACAGCAATTCTGAAATGGAGCTTTATATGACACTTAAGGATATTGCCGAAATGGCGGGCGTGAGCACGATGACTGTATCAAATGTAATCAACAAAAAGACAAGCCGTGTTTCACAAAAAACAAGAGATAAAATCAATTCAATTATAGAGGAATATAATTATGTTCCAAATATGAATGCAAGAAGTCTTTCAAACAATTCCTCACACATTATCGGAGTTGTTATATTTCTGGAGGATAAAGAATATGCTTCAGGATACAATTATTTTGAGAACCCATATGTCAGTACAATGATTGGTACAATAGAAACAGAGCTTCACAAAAACGGATACTTCACCATGCTTCAATCAGTATCCAGAAGCTCAGATATATTATCTTTGGTTAAGAACTGGAATGTCGATGGGATGATTCTGGTTTTCCCCACCTCTACCCAAAATCTTGAAAAGCTGATGGATGCGGCCAACTGCCCTATTGCAACCTTTGACAGCAATTACTCTCACCCTAATCTCATAAATGTAATATCTGATGATGAAAAGGGCTTATATTTGTCAACCAAATATATGATAAATCACGGGCACACTGAGATTGCATTTGTAGCTGATTATGAGGGAAATATCGTCCTCACCAAACGTTTTAACGGATACAAAAAAGCTTTGGAGGACAGTCATATTCCTTTCCGGCCTGAATATATTTTCAGCTATCCACCTTCATATGAGGGTGGTGTCGAGGCCGGCCGTGCCATTGCAAGTGGTAAGGCACCAATCACAGCAGTGGTAACAACTGCCGACATATGTGCTATCGGCATCATGGAAGGAGCGCGTCTCGGCGGTTACCGTGTCCCGATAGATTTGTCTGTCATAGGCTATGATAATTTGAATCTATGCCAGTACACCGTACCGAAGCTTACATCGGTATCACAAAATGTACCAAAAAAAGCCCGGCTTGCAACCGAGCTTCTCCTAAAGAAAATACATGACAATGAGGCAGACTGTAATTTCGGTGAGATTATGGATGTTGAGATTGTTGACAGACAATCAGTTATCTCGCTTTACTAATCCCTGCGCACACGCTTGTTTTCATACATTTTCTCATCAGCCTCACAGATAATCTTATTGATATCGGCGTATCTGCCGCAGGCATAGCCTACTGATGCGGAAATCGGAATTTTGCTGTCCTTTTGGATTGGTTCCATAATCTTATTCCATCTTTCAATAAAGCTAAGTGCATCATCCTCAGTCCCATCCGGTATGATCATGATAAACTCATCGCCTCCATAGCGGTATACTCTTACATTATCATTATCATTTGCTGCAGCCAGTCTGATGGTTCCCGCTATTCTTGCTATAAGACGGTCTCCCTTCCCATGTCCGTATGTATCGTTCACAAACTTAAGCTGATTTACATCCCAATATATGACAGCTACCTTTCGGTCAGGCTCCTTTGGCTTTTCAAGGTCATCAAGGAGCTTATTTTTATTGTAAAGGCCGGTCATGTCATCCATTGCAGCCTCTTTCTTGATACGGTGCGCTTTTTCCATTGTTCTTCGAAGCATTTTATTAACACCATTGCTGACACTGTAAAATCCGGCTGCTATAAGTGAACGAGGAAAAACATAATACATAAAAAGAGTAAACCCGGGATTTTTATTCACCTCATTCAGCAAAAATACTCCATCCTTTTGAAGATGCTCAAGTGATGTCGCAGTAAGCAATACCATATTTGCATCGCACACTCCAAAATAATAGCCCACATATGTACTAAGCGCTATATTAAAAATCGAAAAAGCTAATGCAAATCTCGACAGGTGCTTTGATGAATATACACCTGCAATTACAATCGGTAACATCACAGCTATTATCATATGATATGTAAGCGACGAGCACGTTATCATCACTAGAAAACCTGCCTCTGAAATGCACAGATACTTTGCACAGGCTTGCTCCAGTCCAACTATCATCAGCAGCACAATAAACACCAGCAGAAGAATACAGGATAATATATATCCTTTAACAAAAATATTATTATCAACAATAAATATATTAAGGCAGTTAAGTATGAATACAAATGTATATAGCAAATGCCATATCAAAAGAATACGAAACACAAATATATTTTCAACAACATCCTTCTTCTCATATATAGGATTATCATCTGTAATTTTTGAAAACAACAGCTTTAACGTCTGCATTATAATTCCCCTTTTCCTTTTCTCTTTCCCTTATCTGGTCAAATCCTTTACCCACTTGTATTTCTTAAAATGTATGAGTGTCCATGGTATCTTTCCAATCTCATCCACGCAGGTGCACGCATACACCACAACCACCGGCCAGTTCAGGAAATATGTACCTGCAACTGCAAGCGGTATCGCTATGCCCCACATCGTAACAGCAAGAGAATACATATCAAACATCGTATCTCCTCCCGAACCAAAGACACCGTTTATGATGATTTCATTTACCGAGCGTCCGATCATGTAGAAGGCAAGTACACCAAACAGCTGCTTCAGATACCCTGCTGCCTGCGGTGTGAGCTTTACAAAATGTAAAATCACCGGTGCTGAAACCGCCATAAGCACTGTCATAACAGCGCCACACAAAAATGACAGTTTTGCCATTCTGATGCCATATGTTTTTCCACGCTTTAAATTTCCTGCGCCCAGCTCATTTCCTATCATGATGCCGGCAGCGCTTGATATACCTGCACTGAGACAGCAAATGATATCACGCACAACCGCTGCGACTGAGTTGGCTGCTGCCGCGTCTGTTCCCATGTGTCCCATAAATGTAGAGTACGATGTAAAGCCTATGCCCCATACAAGGCTTGCTCCAAGAATCGGCCCGGAGCACTTCATAAAATCTGCTGACAGCTCTCTGTTCCTTGCAAAAAGCTCTCTAATTTTAAGCCTGATGTAACCCGGTCTGTACGAAAAAGTGATTGAAAGCATGAGCTCCACTACTCTTGATATAAGCGTTGCGAGTGCCGCTCCCCTCACATTCATGCTCTCGATGCCAAATGCCCCATAGATAAATACCGCATTCAGCACGATATTTATAAGTACTGTAATAGAGCTGACCGCAGCCGCAGTACCCGCGTGCTCTGAAATCTTCATCATGACTATATAACATTGTGAAAAACCTGTCAATAAATATGAAAAAGAAGCTATTTTCAGATAGCTTACACCATAATCTATAAGCACCGGCTCGTTTGTGAAAATAAGCATCAGATATCGTGGAAAAAAAGCACATGCCACGAAAAACAGCACCGATACTATGCCGCATATTCTGATTGCAAGACCGAATATGTCATCGAGTGCCTTTATGTCCTGCTTGCCCCAATACTGCGCTCCGAGTATTGCAAGGCCCGCTGTAGCTGCTGAAAGAAACATGTTCTGGATGAACTGTATCTGTGTGGCAAGCGAGACTGCCGACATATAGTTCTGGTCCAGTCCTCCGAGCATGAAAGCATCTGCCACCGCCACCAGCGCCAGCATCAGATTCTGCACCATTATCGGAACCATGAGTGTCCACAGCTTTTTGTAAAAATGTGTATCAAATTCTATTGTTTTCATAAGTAAATTTTACCTCTATATATAAATCTCTAAAGGTTTACAAGTATCCGTGTCCATGCTTCGCATAGCCTTTCAAATGACCATGCCGCATTTGCAGGGCTTGTGGACGGCAGTGTGACTGCCTCCATTCCTGTCAGAGGAAGCTGGTATTTCTTATAAAGCGCCCCTGCTTTATTTCCGTTTGCATATATCTGTTTTATATCGGATGTTTCAAGAATTTTCCTTATATCTGTCGGTTTGACGTTTCTGATACTGCTGTCGCTCGAGCCCTTGATGTCACAGCTTTGTATCACATCCCATATAGCTATATGATTTTTAAGCAGCATATATTTTTTCTCATCTATCGTCTGTGGCACCGGTTCATCCAATAGATACGCAAGCAGCTTCCAGAAACGGTTCTGCTTGTGTCCGTAATAGAAATTGTTTTCCCTGGATTTTACGGATGGAAGTGTTCCGAGGATGAGAATTCGGCTGTTTTCGTCATAGACAGGCTTAAAGGAGTGGGTTATGTGCTCGTATTCCATTAGCCTTTATCACCTCTTATCATCTTTTAAACGCTCTACTGATTTTGTATAGTAATCATTATACCTTATAGCCGATACTTTTACGAGCCGATTAAGTGATTGTTCTCATAAAAAAACTCACAATCGTTTTTTCGATTGTGAGTTTGCACATCTGCTAAACACATTATGTATGAGTAATCTGATTTCATCAGCTCAGCTCTATCTCATACGCTCCGGCATCAAAATCCACCGTTAGAAGCGCATATGCTTCACCATTATCATAACGGATTGAAAGCTTTGGTCCTTCTCCTGCTACTGTGATGACAGCTCCATTCTCAAACGCCTTATGGGTGTTTCTCATGCGAAGCAGCTCAAGCTGCTTTGCAACAACATCCTTTTTTAGTGCCTCCCCAATATCGGAGGCACTGAGGTTTGTCCTGTTGATTTCCTTGTGTCCTGATTCTCCTGCGCGTCTTACTGCCTCATGATCATTTTTGCCTGCAAAGAGATCCAGATACCATACCTGTGGCTTGCCCGGCATGAACATCTGAATGGCACGGGCCAGAAGCATTTTGCTGTCAGACTCACCAAGCGCACTGTAATATGTGGCATTGACCTGATAATATATATTCTTCTGTCCATGAAGATTTTTGACCATGCCGCCACGAGATACAATCAAATCTATAAGCGAGCGAATATCGTCCTCCGGAAGCAGACCCTTTAAATCCAGAAGAGGTATGCCGTCATGGCAGCCAAGCATATTGACTGTTGAGATTTTATCTTCCACAATCTCACGCGCCCATTTCGCCAGATAATCTGCTCTCCTGTTCTCAATCGCATCAATTATCAGTCCCGGTAAAAAGAAATCATATGTGGCATAGCCCTTATCTGCAAGAGTTTTGTATATTTTTTCCTCATATGCCGCGTGTATTTCAGGCAGCAGAGTCAGTCCAAGCGGTGCTGCAAGCTCGTGAATCTGCTGTAGAAATTCCCAGGTCTCAGGATCATTCAGGAAATTCTTTTTCCCCGGTGCCTTAGGCGCATAGGCAAATGCATCAAGCCGCACAATAGCCGCACCGTAGGATGCTATTTTTTCAAGTGTTTCACGATAGAAATCCCATACCTTTTCGGACTTTATATTTAAATCCATCTGTCCCAGATAATCTCTGCCATGCACCTCCTGGTAAAATGTGTTCCAGTATGGCACCCTTCGTCCATCCGGAAACTCAACCATGAGAATCGGAAGCCCCGGCTTTCTGAAAAACATCTGCTTTAAGCATGACTCATCAGGCTGTATGTAGCCCTCATCTGTCATGACTCCATGACCTTCCCAGAATTTGTTCCAGTCTATGAAAAAGTCGCGGTACTCAGACTCATCGCCCTTTTCCACAAGATCCTTGAACTGTGGTGACTGTGCCGAAGCATGGTTTAAAATAAAGTCAAGCTTTAAGTCAATCCCCAGCTCCTTCAATTGCGATAAATCCTCTATTGTCGCAAGCTCCTCATTCAGATTGTAGTCCACGACCGAAAATCCGCGGTCCAAATCCGAATGATACAGGCTTGGCAGAATATAAAATGATGAAAATGTGTCCTGCATTTCCTTCTTTTTTAGCAGCGCTGCGATATCGGAAAGCTTACCGCCCAGACTGTCAGGATATGCATTAAGCATAGGTTTATTGTTCATAGACTTTGCCATCCTTTCCAACTACGATACGCGCATTTTTACTCTGTAAATCAAGCTTTTCCTGCTCCAACTCTACCACGCGGCATATGAAAGGGCTTGCGGCGTTTTCGTCACGTCCTCTCTTAATGCGGCGCGCCTTAGTCTCCTCAGGCGAACTCTCCAAAAATACAGGTATATCAACACCCTTAAGGTATTCGCTTCCTCCGTGGGTCCACTCCAGGATAAGCACTTTAATTCCTGTGAAATCAGTCTCGTCATATGAGATATCACCGTCCTCGCGGCCCATATGCTTTATCTCAATTATATCTTTTCCCGCCTTAAACTCTGAAAGCTCCTTGTTAATCCTGTCAAAGTCAATTTCCTTAGGTGTTCCGAGATATCCACGTAAGCCCTCCTCGCCGGACTCGTTATACACATTAAGGCGTTCCTCGTCATTTCTCATCGGTATACGGTGTGGATAATTATCTCCCGTCAGCACATAGCAGGCTGTATTATCGTTAAGGAAATACTGCTGCAGGGCTGCTGCAATCGTTGTCTTTCCTGAGCCTGAGCCGCCGTAGATGCTTATTACAATACGTTTATCAGAAGCACTATCTGCAGTGTCAGCCTCACTTAATTTTAGATTGCCGCACACCTTCTTTATCTCATCATACAGCTTCTTTGCCTCATCAAGCCTGATAAATGAAAACTGATATGCCTCATACTCCTTTACGGCAAACGGAAGCGGTATTCCTGCATTCATCAGTGCTGCACCTGTGTACTGCCTGCCGGTATTTTCCTCAATATATACTGCATCAGACTCCAAGCCCTTAAGCTTCACATAGCAAGCAGCCGCGTTTGCCTCCGCGTACAGACGAACCACGCTCACAAGCGCCCTGTCCTTTGCCCTTGAGACAGACATCCACGCAGCCACCTCATCCTCAAATGGGCTTGTAAGGCGCCAGTAGGTGCCCTCATTTATAAGCATCTCATACTTCTTAAAGGTCTTGATCTGCTCTCTGATTTCTTCCTTTTCCTCATCCGACAGAAGGGCCGGATTCAGCTCATAGCCAAAGGTTCCTGCCATGGCTGTGATGCCTCTTGTTTTAAGGCTTGTCACTCTGCCTGTCTGATGATTTGGCACTGCCGATACATGCGCTCCCATGGATGATACCGGGTAGAAGAACGATGTGCCATACTGTATTCTTGTACGGTTTATGGCATCTGTATTGTCACTGCACCATATCTGTGGACTGTAGTAGAGCATGCCTGCATCAAATCGTCCACCGCCACCGCTGCAGCCCTCAAGAAGTATATCCGGATATCTTGTCACCAGACGCTCCATAAAATCATACACTCCAAGCACGTAGTCGTATGCAAGATTTCCTGCATATACGTCAGCCATGCTTCTGTTCATGTCCCACTTCACATAGTCGATTTTTCCCTGGTCAAACACTGCACAGATCTGGTTGAAAATATTGTCCCTCACTTCTTTTCTTGAAAAGTCCAAAAGAAGCTGGTTTCTTGAGCGTACAGGAAGCTTTCCCGGAATCTGGATAGCCCAGTCAGGATGCTCTCTGTACAGATTACTGTCCTCATTTACCATCTCAGGCTCAATCCATATTCCAAACTTCACTCCCTGTGCATGCACTCTGTCGATGAGCTCTGAAAGTGTTCCGCCAAGTTTTTTCTCATTCACAAACCAGTCTCCGAGTGATGAATTATCATCATCTCTCTTTCCAAACCAGCCGTCATCCATGACCACCATATCTATGCCCAGTGATGCGGCCTCCTTTGCAATGTCTACTATCGTATCGCCTGTAAAGTCAAAGTACGCAGCCTCCCAGCTATTGATGAGCACCGGTCTTACCTCATGTGCAAATCTGCTCCTGCACACATGCTCACTGATGCAGGTGTGGTACTGATGGGAAAGCTGTGAGAAACCGTCTGCCGAGTATGACATAATCACCTCAGGCACTGTAAAGGTCTCTCCTGCCGCAAGCGGATATGAAAACAGCTCATCGGAAAGTCCCATTAAAAGGCGTGTCTGGTTAATCTGGTCCTTTTCTGCCTCACATGAGAAGTTGCCACTGTATACAAAAAGCATACCATAGCAGTCTCCTGCATTTTCTGTAGTATCGCGCTGTGCGAGAATAACCGCCGGATTGTACTGGTGGCTTGAGGTTCCTCTGCGGCTTCCGAATGAAAGTGTGCCGTGTCCTAAGCGTGTGCGCTCAAGATTGCGCTCCATGGCATGCTTACCGTAGAATCTGATCACATCATAATCTCCGTAAACCATATCCAGGCAGGCAGCATGAGCCTTTTCAATTGTAATATTTCCACTGCCTGTATTTTTAATGAGCACACTTCTTGTGATGACATCACAAGCCTCGAGCACGCCATAAAGCAGATGCACCTCAACGCCTGCGATATCATCGCCAAGAACTATTTCAAGAGTCTGCGCTTCATCATCAGATGCCCACACTGCCGGAAGTCCCTTTAGAGCGTATTTTCCGTCTCTGATTTCATAACTCTTATAAAGAAGCTCAACACTCTCAGTGCCCTGTTCGTTTTTGATATCAAGCGCAATATTTCTGAAATCGCCTGTGCCAAGTGTCGGATACTCCTGTGGCAGCGTATCAAGCGAATATGTACGGTTCATGCCTGCTGCGTAAGGATTACCTGAAAAGCCTCTGTCAGCATATGTCAGCACATAGTCCATATCACATGTGCTTTTTGCTCCGTAGTACAGATGCAGCAGATAGCCCAGTCTGTCCACCTGCATCTGATATGTGGTGTGAGCTGTCTGTAAAGTAAAAATTTTCTTGTTTGGATTAAATATAATTGCCATAAAATCACTCCATATCATTGTTAAAATAGTGTTTAAAAATTATCCCTTGATTGCACCGTTTGCAACACCGTTTAATATCTGCTTCTGGCAGATTATATAGAATATAAGTATCGGTATCAAAGCCAGAATATATGATGCAAATGCCAGATTGTAGTTGGTTCCAAACTGTGTCTGGAAATTCAGCTGTGCCAACGGCAGTGTATTCTGTCCTGTTCCTGACATGATGACAAGCGGTGTCATGACATCATTCCAGGTACCGAGTGCTGTCAGGATGGCTACTGTCGCATGCATAGGCTTCATCATAGGAAATACAACTCTCCAGTATGTTGTCCATGTGCTTGCGCCATCGATGTCTGCAGCCTCCTCAAGTGCCATAGGGATATTTTTCAAGTATCCACTATATAATAATACATTCATTGGCATGTAAAATACAAGATATAAAATGATAACTCCTGCCCTGTTTCCAAGTCCCATCTGCGCAGTCTGCTTTACAAGAGGCATCATGAGAATTGAGAATGGCACAAACATACCGCTTACAATGTAAAGATATATGAAACGGAAGCTCTTTTTCCTTGCCATGCCTCGTCCGATAACATATCCTGCAATCGAATGGATAAGGATTGCGAGAACAATTGTCACAATAGTGATAAGCAAGCTGTTTCCGAGAGAATGCCAGAAATCAGTCACCTTCATAGCCTCTGTGAAGTTTGAAAAGCTCCACTTTGAAGGGAATGAAAGAGCTCCTGCGACATCATTTGTCATCTCACTCGGTTTCTTGAAGGCAATGATAACAGCCATATACAGCGGGAAAAATACGGTTAAGGTTCCCAATATTAAAACGATGGTAAGTACCCAGTTTGATTTTTGTTTTTTCATTATAACTGCTCCTCCTTCTTATTCATAACGCCCATCTGGAATAGTGAAATAGCCACAATTACAACAAAGAAAATTACTGCGTTTGCACTCTGGAAGCCAAACTGTCCTCCATCCATACCATTTCTGTAAATCAGGTATGAGATTGACTCAGTGCTCTGCGCCGGGCCGCCCTTTGTCAATGACATAATCTGGTCAAATACCATGAGGAAGTTCTTTGTGCTGAGCACCAGATTGATTGTAACAAATGGCATAACGAGTGGAAATGTAACCTTCCAGAACTGCTTCCATTTGCCTGCTCCGTCGAGCATGCTGGCTTCGTAAACATCCTCAGGCACTGTCTGCAGTCCGGATATATAAATGATGGTATTCATGGCAACCGCCTGCCATACCCCGACAATCAACACACCAATCCATGCATATTTTTCACTCGCCAGAATACTGTTTTGTAAGAAACCGATGTTGAAGGTATTTCCTACTACCGGCAGAATATATGTAAAAATAAAGCTGAAAATGTAACCAATAACCAGTCCGCCAAGGATATTCGGTACGAAATAAACACCTCTTAATGCACTCTTGCCGCGGATATTGCTGTTTAACGCAACTGCCATTACAAGGCTTAATACATTTACAAGTACGGTTCCTGCAATCGCATATTTAAAGGTAAACAGATAGCTCTTTCCGACTCTGGCGTCGGTAAACAGGTCTGTATAGTTTCTAAGTCCGACATAATCATATGAGCCGTAGCCCTTGTAGTTTGTAAAGCTGTAAATCACACCCTTTATCATCGGCAGTGTGTTGAATGCGAAAAATAAAACCACAACAGGTATCACAACTGCCCAGAATGTCTTGTCTCTATTTGACATTTTCTTTTTCATTTTGCATCCTCCTGTTCCTTCTGGTAATCCTGTACTTCACGAATCAGATCTCTGTTGTAACGCTTCCAGTCTGAATCAAATTTCTTTAAGAACTTCTCCTTTGCATTGTCGCCTGTGTCAAGCAGATATGTCTGAATCATGGCATCCACGCTCATCTCACTTGGATAATGATGATCCTGATAATCCGACATACGGTTGTCCTTTATATACTCCTGCATATCCTCCAGTGTATCAGGTATTGCGAAATCTCCATCCTTGCAGGCAATTCCGCCCTGGTCATCCAGATATGTCTGAATTGTCTCATCGCTGTACAGATATTCAAGCACCTCGTATGCTGCTTCCTTATTCTTGCAGGCCTTCATAACTGAAAACTGTAAATCTATTCCTGAATTTAACACATTGTCAGCCTCATTATCATTTGCCGGGAAAGTAAATGAACCGATATTCATATCAGGATTAACCGACTTAATCTGAGGAATAGCATAGCTTCCTATCGTGTACATGGCAGATTCACCTCTGGCAAAGGCTGTACATGCGTCATTGTAGCTGTAAGCATATGGATTGTCCTCTGCATAATCAAGCAATGTGCGTATCTTGTCGGCAACCGGAGAATATGCCTCCTCAAATGTCGTATTTCCCATATTTACCTGATTACAGGTGTCTGAATCACAAAGACCTACTGCAAGAGCATTCCACGGTGCCAGACATGTCCATGTATCCTTAAAGCCCAGATACAAAGGAAGTGTTCCGCTTTCCTTTATCTCATCGCACAGTGCTGTAAACTCACTCCAGGTTGTAGGCACCTTCCAGCCATTCTCCGCAAACATATCCTTGTTGTAAAGCACTCCTGCTGCATTTGCGGCGTAAGGAAGTGCATAGGTGCCATCCTTTGGAATGAACTCAAGCTCCTTGTCCATATCCAGATATGCCTCTTTTACAGTGTCCACTACATCCAGATCTGAGATATCCTCAAACAAATCTGCATCCAGGAAATTTGAATAATTGATATCTCCACCTATTGCTATGATATCCGGATAATCCTCACGGATGAAGCGTGTCTTTAAAATAGTCATAGCCTCATTCGGAGATGAGATAGTCAGATGAATATCATCGTGAGTCTCATTAAATTGCTTCTCAATCTTCTCGAAAGCCTTAACAGCCTCCGGCTTATAAGAAACCACCTCAATCTCAGTTTTTCCGTCCGCCCGCTTTTCATTTCCACATCCGGTCAGTCCTGTCGTGCACATTCCGAGTGCCAGCACAACCGCCATAGCCTGACAAATCTTTCTTTTTGCCATATTTTTTCACTCCTTTTCTGTTTTATTTGCTCTTTTTCCTGATAAACTGATTATAACATACCATTATGCATACAATAAATACCCTTATTTTTGCTTTTTTATATCAATATGCTATAAAATATGCTATAATTGCATATAATGTCGCATAAGGGTATATTTATAGTATTAATCAATAAGGAGTGACTCACATGGACAAGCTTTCCTTCAATATTTTTCCAAATGTAAATTTCATAGATTTGTGTATGTACCAGTTCGGCCACGAGCAGTGCGAACCGGGACATTCTTTTGGTCCTGCCACAAGAAACCACTATCTATTCCACTATGTACTGTCCGGCACCGGCACTCTGATGGCCGATAATGCAAAGGGCATTACACAAACCTACAACATAAAAAGCGGGCAGGGCTTTCTGATTTTTCCCGGCCAGATAAATACCTATATCGCAGATGACAAGCTTCCTTGGGAATACATATGGATTGAGTTTGACGGTCTGCGCGTCAAGGAGGCTCTCACCACAACAGAGCTTACCAAAAATAATCCTGTATATCACACACACTCAAAGGATATCCGCGAAAAGCTTGTTGAGGAAATGCTTTACATCACAAGGCACCCCTCAGAATCACCGTATCACCTGATTGGGCATATGTACCTTTTTCTGGATTATCTGATGCAGTCAGCCAAATCATCAAAACTCGTTCCGGGTGGGAAAATGAGTGATTTTTATATAAAAGAAGCGATGAATTATATCGAGCAGAATTTTCAGAATGATATCTCAATCGAAGAGATTGCCGGAGTCTGCGGCATAAACCGAAGCTATCTGGGCAAGATTTTCAAAAATTCCGTTGGACATTCACCTCAGGAATTTCTCATGAATTATCGTATGATAAAGGCCACAGAGCTTTTAAAGCTGACCTCCTTATCCATCGCAGATGTTGGTTCTGCCGTTGGATACGAAAATCAGCTTCATTTCTCACGCGCCTTTAAAAATATCTACGGAGTGGCTCCGAGGGAGTGGAGGAACGAGCATAAATAAGCTCACTGTTCATCCTTCACAAATTCATTTACATTGTCATGGGTCACCTTCTCATACGGCAGATAAACATACTTTTTATCCTCAAACTTTATGTTTTTCATGCTGCCCCCGGTGGCTGCCAGATAGGCAAGCTGAGCCATAGCCCTTGCCTGTCCCTCCTTGTCATTGTAGACTGTTGCCGCAAGCTTCGACTGCTGCACTGCTTCAAGCCCATCGTCTGTGCCGTCCACTCCAAAAAATGCAGGTACATTTGACTCCGTCACACCAAGCTTTTCGTATGCGTCCATCGCTCCGAGTGCCATTGCATCGTTGTTTGCAATAACCAGCTCTATGCTGTTTTTATACTGACCTATAAGCTGTGTCATACGGTTCTGCGCCTGAGCACGATTCCAGTTTGCTATCTGACAGCTCAGCTTTTCTATCTGAAGACCGTTATTCTTCATGCTCTCTGTCACACTCTCTGTCCTGACGATGGCATCCTGATGTCCCATCTCTCCCTCCAGGATGACGTACTGTATCCTGCCATCACCGTTTTTATCCACACCCGGATTATTCTTTATATAATCGGCAATGAGTTCCCCCTGCATCTGACCTGACTGCTTTGCCTTTGCCCCGACATAGTACAGCTTATCCCAGCGATTTAAATCCTCATCAACCGGCTCCCTGTTAAAGAAAATAATCGGGATGTCCTTCTCCATTGCAGCATTTATAATATGCGACAAATCTGTTCTGTCTGCCAGATTAATACACAGCACATTGCAGCCGTCCTCTATCATCTCCTGCACCTGATCATCCTGTGCACGCTGTGAGCCTGCAGCATCCATGATTGTCATGCTGATATCGTATTTGTCTGTATCAAGACTTGCGCACTCCTTTTTGAAAGTTTCTATCAGCTCCCCGATAAATGTATCCTTCTGGTCATAGCAGGTCACGCCTATATATATCTGTTTTTTCTCGTCAACTCTTGTGTTGCTGCACGAGACAAATGACAATATCAGTGCAAAACACAGTATTATCATGGTATTTCTTATTCTGCTTCTCATTTATTGTTCCCCCACTACTGGCTGATTGCATACAAAAGCTTCTTGTTTTCTTCATCAAACAGATTTTTTCTGGTAAGAAGCTGGTAAGATACCGGCTTTTCCTCTACTGAATATTTTCTACTGCCACGCAGCATATCGACCAGTCCTACAACACTTTTGTATCCGGCAGCAAATTCATCAGGTGTGATAAGAGCCTCTGTCCAGCCCGAATCGAGATAATATATGGCTTCTGTTGAGTTTCCTATCCCATATACCAGTGCACCCTGCAGATTATTATCAGAGGCTTCCTTTGCCGCCTCAACCACACTTGCATCATCTATTGCAAGAACTATGTCAACCTTTCTCTGTGACTGCAGATTTATTTTCTCCCCGGTATCCGAAACACCTGATACAATCCACATCACAACACAGCCGCTCTCCGCAAGAGTATCCTTTATGCCATCAATGCGTTTTTTGCAGGCATCGGATTCAGTGTTTTCACAATAGATTCCTATTTTTTTACCTGAAAGTGTTCCGTTGTTGTCAGCAAGAAGCTTTTGTGCCAGTTTGGCACCCATGCTGTACTGGTCAAACTCCACTGTATTTAACGACTTAAAGCTCTCGCTTCCCGCCTGGTCTCCGACAACCATTATCGGTGTCTTTTTATTTATCCGGATAAGTGTATTAAGGCTTTTTTCTTCTGTCATTTTTTCTGCTGTCGGCTTGAAAACGACCGCATCAGCTTTTTTGTTTATCTCCTGCTTTATGACATCAATTTCATCTGACATGTTGTTCAGATTTTCCTTACTTATCATAACTACATCCACACCATACTCAGAGGCCGCCATTTTCATGCCATATTTAAACGCAGCACTGTGGCTTTCATCCACATCAGCCATCACAACTGCAATACGCTCCGGTTTCTCATTGAGCTTATTGTATGCGATAAAACCTATTCCTATCACAAGTAGTACTCCAAGCAGCAGCTCTGTTATGATGAAGTTTCTCTTATTCTTGCTCATATTTGTCCATTTATTTTTCACTGTCACTCTCACACCTCCCATGCAGCAAGGGAATTGTACTTGCTTCATACTATATGATGCTCCTCAAATTGAAGTCTGTTTTCCTCTGAATAGACAATTGCCGGGATTTTGATTGTCACAACTGTTCCCTCATCAAGCTCGCTTTCTATATGCAGGCCATAGCGCTCTCCAAACAGTATCTTTATCCTGTTATTTACATTGACAAGCCCCACTCCCGAGCCCTTCTTGTGAACCCTGTCCGTATTTGTCAGCAAAAACGGAATTTCATTCTCCGGAATGCCCATTCCGTTGTCTGATACCGTTATGATGATATCCTCTCCCACTTTTTGTCCTCCGACTACTATCTCTCCGAAATCGTCCAGCTCTCTGATTCCGTAATTTAGTGCGTTTTCCAAAATCGGCTGAAGCACCAGCTTCACCGCACAGTAGTCCATTATTTCCTCGTCTACCTCAAAGCTCACCTCAAATTTGTTCTTATAGCGCACCTTCTGAATATTCATGTAGCTTTTTGCGTGCAAAAGCTCATCTCGTACAGGTATTATGGTATGTCCCTTCGACAGACTGATACGGAAAAGCTTTGCAAGCTGCGTAATCATAAACGAGGCCTCCTCGTTTTTGCCTCCTTCAATCATCCATGTGATGGAGTCAAGAGTATTATACAAAAAGTGCGGATTAATCTGGCTTTGAAGCACATCAAGCTCGCTCTTTCGTCTCTCGTTCTGCTCCCATACGATCTTTTTCATGAGCTCATTGTTCTGCTTATATGAATTGCGGATAGAGTATCCCAGATGCCGTATCTCTGAGGAACCACCTACATAAATATCTGCTTCATTGCCATTCTCATACCTTTTCACAGAATCATCCAGCTTCATTATTGGCTTTGAAATACGTATAGATATCACTCTGTTTATCCACACAGACATCATAGCCATAATAATCATTATAACAAAAACAAACTGCTTCACATCCGCCATCTTATTGGTAAAGATGGAGTATGGCATCACACATACAAGCTTCCAGCCTGTGTAGCTGATTGTATCTACCATAATCTTACGATGCACTCCATTCAGATAATCATCATATATACTGTTTTGCGACTTTGCCGCAACATCGCTGTTTTCCGGAACATCTCCATCAAACTGTATCTGATGTGGATGGTAAATCATATTGCCATTTGCATCACACAGATAATAATACTGTCCTTTTCCCGATGTATTTATCCTCTCAAGCATCCTTGATACACTCGAATAATCCATGTCTACAAGCAGCACACCCATCTGTGATTCTGAACCGGAGGTCAGCTCCACGGCACGGCTTGATGATATGACCAGATGATATCTCATGGAACCATCGTCAAACAGATTCTGTACATGAGGTGTTGAAAAATGTATATTTTCCATGCGCTCCATAGCTTCTATGAACCAGTCCTGTTTTGTCACATTCGGGTCCTCCTTCTGGGACACAACAGGCTCTGCAGCTATAAGGCTTCCATACTGATTATACAAGGCAATACTGCGCAGATATTCCTTGTTTGACTCATAGAGCAGGCTCATGCCATCGTGTATGCTGTCAGAATTCTTTAAAATGTCATTTTCCTTTATTACATCATAATACGCCGCATCCGAAACCTGCCTCATATTGACCAGATAGCTTTCCACACTGTCTATTGTCTGGTCCATCACCTTATGATTGCTCTCTATGATACTGTCCTGCGATGCATCGGCAAATTTTATATACATCACCACAACTGTGACAAGCATTATTGCAAACGACAGCAGTGAGAATGAGAGCATTATTATGGATTGTATATTGCCTGATTTATACCTTATTCTTCTCATACTCTGTCCTGTACCTGGATGGGGAAACCCCATACTTTCTCTTAAAAACATAACTGAAATAGTTCGGATCCGCATAGCCTACATTCTGGGCTATGACATAGCTCTTGTCGTCTGTCTCCACAAGCATTCTGGCAGCCTTGTCCATTCTGTAATCAGTCAGATACTCCACAAACGAGCTGCCGGTTTCCTTCTTAAACAGACTTGAAAAATACGAGTTAGATACTCCTAACTCCTTACATGTATCGTCAAGTCCAAGATCCACACTTCTGTAATTCCTGTGCACATAATCCTTTGCACTGTCTATGAGTGACTTCTTGGAGTTGTATCTGGCATCAGCCATATCATCGTGCAGCCTGCTTGAAAAATCCAAAAGCCATTGCTTGAGCACCACCGGCTCAAAATTGGAGAGCTCATTATAAAGCCTGCCTACACTTCCCGATATTTCCTGCGCATTTAGCTCATTATTGCTCATGAAGTGATATAGCTCACTGATCAGCTCCATTACTGCCACATGGTAGTTCTCAAGTGACTGCTGCGACATAAAATTGTGCTGCATATACGCTTCAACAGCCTGTCCCACATCCTCTATCTTGCCGATACAAATCATTTTAAATAAATATGACAGCTCATTTCCCTCATCGCCATCCTTTGATATACGTCGCTGTGGCTCAACCTCTGTCATGTTTATTGCCCTGTTGCTGCCATAAAGCACCCTGTAGGATACTGCCTCCCTCGCACTCTGATAAGAGTTCACCAGCTCCTGTACATTTTCGCACACCTGTCCGATTCCGACCGTGACCTTTGCCCCCATTACATGATTTACATATTTGCAGAATCTGTCACACTCATCTGTCAGCTCAGAGATATCCTCCTGCTGCATAAGCTGGGCTATCATGACCGTATCACCGAGATAGTTAAAAATCCTGCCATTCCAGCGCTCCTTTAAATCAGCCTGTGCCTGTCTCTCTACTGACACTGCAAGCAGTCTGATATCCATGCCCTGCGGCATCTGGCTTGCGGAGGTATGTATGATAATACAGCAGTAATATGGTCCCTCAATCACAATCTTATAGTCACGCATGTACCTGCCCAGCTCATTTTCCGGTATGCGACCCTCGATAAGTGTCGTGTAAAAATTTGACTGCAAAACAGGCAGCGATGCTGCATAATACTGCTTCAATATGTCTGTGTTTTTCTTCTCATTCAGCTCATCATCCAGCTTTGTCTTAAGCTTTTTGAATACCTCCGTGATTTCAGCCAGATTGAGTGGCTTTAAAATATACTCCTCTATCTCGAGATGCACAGCCTCCTTTGCATACTCAAAATCGTCGAAGCCTGTGAAAAGCAAGAGCTTTGTCGCAGGAAACCTCTGCCTGATGTTACTGCACAGCTCAAGTCCGTCCATGTAAGGCATACGTATGTCAGTCATCACAACATCCGGCTGCATGTCCTCCATCATCTCAAGCGCCTTGAAGCCATTGCCCGCATGTCCTACCACATGAAAACCAATCTGCTCCCAGGATACCTTTCTCTCGATTACCTCTATTACATCCTCTTCGTCATCAACCAGTAATAATGTATACATGTTATGCTTTCTCCCTGCTCATAATTATTGTACTGCATGCACCATAAAGCTCGTGTGCAGCATAAATTTATCCCCCGGATAACGTAATTTATTGGGTAACTATCCAGAATAGTTACTCTGTTTAAACTATATTATAACATACCTGATATATTGTTTTGTAGCTTTACATAAACAAAAGTGTAACTGTTAAAGCAAAAAGCAGAGATGCCACCCTGACATCTCTGCTGATCATTTTGGAAGTATGAAAAAGAAATTTTCTTGCGATATTATTTCTTCTGAACGTATTTCAGACAGTCAAGTGTAACTGCTACAAGAATGATAATTCCTGAGAATACGAACTGAAGGTTTGTATCAATACCAAGGATTGTAAGAGAGTATGTGAGTGCTGTGAAGATACATACACCAGTTACAACACCTGATATCTTACCGATACCACCTGTGAATGATACACCACCAACTACACAGGCTGCGATTGCGTCCATGTCCCAGCCCTGTCCATAAGCTGCTGAGCCTGAACCAACCATTCTTGCACACTCAAGCCATGAGCCAAATCCATAAAGGATACCAGCCATAACGAATGCACCGAGAGTTACTGCAAATACTGAGATACCTGAAACTGCTGCTGCCTCCGGGTTTCCTCCTACTGCGTAGAGGTTTTTACCAAATGTTGTCTTGTTCCAGATAAACCATACAATTGCGATTGCTGCTACTGCCCAGATGATGATGGTTGGGAAACCATTTACCTTTGGAATAATCATGTTAGGGATGACCGGCTCAATTGCACCGAATGAAACTCCCTTTGTAGCATATGTTACGATACCGAAGATAACAAGCATGTTGGCCATGGTTGAAATAAACGGATGCATCTTAAACTTCGCTGTAAAAAATCCTGCAATACTTGTGAAGAATGTACAAAGCACGATACATGCAAGTAATGCGATAACCACTCTTGCACCTGTTGGTACTCCTGTAAAGTCAAATATATGACCGAATACAGAGCCTGTATTGATACCCTGATGCATGATGATTGTGGCTGTTGTCATACCCATACCAACCATTCGTCCAACAGAAAGGTCTGTTCCTGTTAAGAGGATAAGTCCTGCAACACCAAGTGCTAAGAACATTCTTGGTGAAGCCTGCTGAAGAATATTCAGTATGTTGTTGTATGTCAGAAGAGGTGTGCCCTTCTTTATCGGTGTTATGACACAAAGCGCTATGAATATAAGTATAATTGCAATATAAAGACCATTCTGTAACAGGAAGTTTCTCCTATTGAACGTATACTTATAATTCTCCCATTTTTGTGCCCTTGTCTCCATAAATGTGAACTTTGAAAGACGTAACATATCAATCAGATGATACTTGTAGCTGTATGCCTCATGCTTTCTGTCCTTGATTCTCTGATACTCTTTCTCAAGCTCAAGCTTCTCATTGGAAATACGATTCTTGTGTACGTAATTTTCTTCCTTTATCTCAGTTCTGTCTGAGGTCTTTGCCAGAGCAGCCTTATGCTTTTTATCAAGCTCTGCCATTCTCTCATTATGAGCAGCAAGTGCCTCTGCCTTTTCTGCCTCACAGCTTGCTTTAACAGCATTGTAATACTTTGAGTCAAAGTTTTCCTTTAAGTAGCTTTCAGCCTTGGCGATGAGCTTAGAAATCTCATCCTTGTTCTTTGCCTCAACAGCCTTTGCCTTTGCAAGCTCTTTCTCACATGCTGCTATTTCCGACTCTTTCTCACCCTTTGAAAGAGTTTTATCTCTCTTGATGCCTGCTATCGCTGACTGACACTCTACAACCTTTGTAGTTCCGTCTTTTCTGAGTTCATCAATTTCTTTTTGTATTCCACCAACATATTCGTCGATAGGCTGGCGCAGAGTGTGCTCCTGCTCAGCCGTTAAAATCTTACTATTAGCCATATCTGTCTTCTCCCTTTATTATAGGTACTTTGCACTGAGTCTCAGCAGTTCTTCCTGATTGGTTTCCTTTGTATTGACAATTCCTGAGAGCCGTCCGTTTGACATGACTCCGATACGATTTGTTATACCAAGGATCTCAGGCATCTCAGATGAAACTACAATGACTGTCTTACCCTGCTTTGCCATATTGATTATCAGCTCGTAAATCTCATATTTGGCACCTACATCAATACCTCTTGTAGGCTCATCCATCATGAATACCTGCGGTCCTCTTTCAAGCCATTTACCAAAGATAACCTTCTGCTGGTTTCCTCCTGAGAGAGCTGAAATCATATCCTCCGGTCCCATACACTTTGTGTGCATAATCTTTATCTCATCAGAGGTGGCCTTTGTCATCTTACTGTCTGAAAGTGCCGGTCCCTTCTTATAGGAACCGAGATTTGCGATTGTCGTGTTAAAGGTGAGGTTTCCCTTAAGGAAAAGTCCATTTGCTTTTCTTTCCTCTGTGATAAGTGCGAAGCCATAATCCATAGCCTCCTTGGCACAGGTGAAATTCATAAGCTGATTCTTAAAATATACTCGTCCTGCTGCTCTTGTCCTGATTCCAAAAATCGTCTCAAGAAGCTCTGTACGACCTGCTCCGACAAGTCCGTATAGTCCAAATATCTCCCCCTCATGCACATCAAATGTGATGTCCTGCAGATGTGGCTCGTACTTTGTCGAAAGATGCTGTATTGACAAGATTACATCCTTTGGTTTGTTGTCTACCGGAGGGAATCTGTTCTCCAGTACTCGTCCAACCATCGCTGCAATCAGTTCATTCATATTTGTTTCTTTTGTGCTCTTTGTCATGACCAGATTTCCATCTCTAAGAACCGAAATCTCATCACAAATCTCAAAAATCTCATCCATCTTGTGAGAAATATAGATAAGTGAAATACCCTGGTCACGAAGCATCCTCATCATCTGGAACAGCTTTTCAACCTCCTGTACCGTAAGTGATGATGTAGGCTCATCCAATACTATAACCTTTGAGTTGTATGATATTGCCTTTGCAATCTCACACATCTGTCGCTGTGATACTGACATATTCTTCATCGGCTGCTCGAGATTAACTGTCATTCCCAGCTTTCTGAATAATTCAGACGCTTCTTTTTTCATGCGTCCCTCATCAATCATACCAAATGAATTGACCGGATATCTTCCGAGAAACAGATTGTCTACAACATTTCTCTCAAGACACTGGTTCAACTCCTGATGCACCATCGCTATACCATTTTCCAGTGCATCCTTCGGACCTGAAAAGCTTACCTCTTTTCCGTCCAGATATATAGTTCCCTCGTCCTTCTGGTATGTACCAAAAAGACATTTCATCATTGTCGACTTACCGGCTCCGTTCTCCCCCATGAGACCCATTACAGTACCTTTTTTCACATCAAGATTGATGTGGTCAAGAACCCTGTTTCGTCCAAATGACTTGCTCATGCCACGAATCGATAAGATGTTTTCATTATTCTTATCGCCCATACTTCCTGCTCCTAACTCTATATTTGCTGTCGTCTGTATACACTTTATTTTGGGGAGAGATTTCCCCCTCCCCAACTAAGTGTTTTAAATACCTTTACTGGTTTAAAAGAGCTGTATAAGAAGCTGCATTATCTGTCTTAACCATGTTGATTGCGAATGCATCGTACTGGCTTGGATTTCCAAGTCTGTTTGTGATATTAGACTCTGTCTGTCCGTCACCACCGATGTACTCAACATCAAGATTTAAGAGATCATCATACTTCTGTAAGAGTGGCTGATATGTAGAGCTTAAGAAGTTATCTGAAGCATTGTAGATATTCAGCCATACCTTCTTTGTTGGATGCTTTGCTGAATCAAGCTGTGTTGAAACAGGTGCCCATACAACTGTTGAATCTGTGAAATCCTTGTAGTTATCTGCTGTAACTGCTACGTTTAATGCGTAGTAAGATCTCTCATCATCCTTGTAAACATATACATCATCGCTTAATACGTTTCCTGCATCATCCTCTGTTCCGATACCTGTATCAATATCTACACCATCGAGTGCGTTTCTAAGTACACGAAGTGTGAGGTAAGCCTGAACGTCAGCATGCTGGCTGATTGTTCCGCCATAGCCCTCTGCGATAGCTGCTACTGCATCGCTGTTGGCATCGTATCCGAATGTAGGAACCTTGTTGTCCTTTGACCATGCATTGAACATTGACATTCCCATTCCATCGTTGTTAGAAACAACTACGTCGATTGACTCGCCAAATGATGATGACCATGTTCCGATTGCGTTTCCGGCTGTAGCTGCATCCCATGTAGCTCCTGCTGAGTTCTTCATCTCCTGTGAAGCAAGCTCTCTTACTACATAGTCTTTGCCGTTTACAGTAATCTTGCCGTCCTGAACCTCAGCTGCTTTTCCGTCTGAGTTTGTTCCTGCCGGAGCACTGTCAATCTCGCCGCTCTTGTCTACGCCTGTTCCAAGAGCCTTACGAACACCTCTTGTTCTTGCAATTGAATCGTTATGTCCGATATCACCGATTGCAAGTACATATCCGATAACGCCATCCCCATTTCTGTCGATCGTATCGATATTCTTCTCGATATACTCTTTTACCATTTCTCCCTGAAGTTCAGCTCCCTGATTAGCATCGAAACCTACATAATAGGTATCCTTGTTGTAGTTGAGTGCTGTTGTGTCAAGCTCTCCTGTTGAGCTGTTTGATGGCTGACGATTGTACCACACAAGTGGCTTGTCCTTGTTTGCAACATCAGATGTCGATGTGCTGCTTCCCCCTTTCTGTGTATCAGAAGAACCCCCATCTGATCCACAAGCGGCCATTGACGCTGCCATAGCAGCTACCATCATGATTGCAACAAATTTTTTCTTCATATATTTTTGTCCCCCTTTGTTTTGTTGGTAAGGCTAGTATACAAAAATATTTCGGGAATCACTATAGAATATTTTTCGATAAACATTAAAAATTTTACTGTTTTTCGTCATGTGGACGAAAATTTTCTAGTTTTTGTTTTTTAGCTACGTCATATTGTTTAACTTCAAAAAACGGCCAATCCAAAGTTCTACTTTAGATTAGCCGTTATATTCTTCATATTCTACGATATCTACGCTTTAACGCTCTGGTCCTTTATAAAACAATGATAGGTTATCAGATACAGCAGTATGCCTATCGCAGCAGAAATTGCAAGCCATACCGGTACAAACACCCATATATCCGCATGAAATAAGGCAGGCACACTTATATTATCGGGTGACTTAAGTAAAACTATCATCCAAAATGTCCATAATACCCAGAAAGCAATTCTGCCAAACCGCTGCACTGCAGCGCCCACAAATACAGCCAAAAATGCCAATAAAACCGCCAGAGATATAGTCACTACCAATGCCCTTCCCGAAAATACCTGTGAGTAAGCATCCACAAATCTGACTCTTAGTAACTTACTGACCAGATTTTTGCTTACAACGCGATCCACAGCACCAAGAATTGCAATAATTGACAGCGCAAGCATATTTTTTATAACTTTAAAAATAACATATGATGAAAGAAAGTTCTTCCTGGTCACTCCCATCTGCAGACAGAGAGTGAAGTGCTGTCCAAATGTAAAGCCTTCAAATATTATATCAAAAATCACATATGCACTCAGCGCCATCATCATTCCAAGCTGCACAGTTTCATCGTCCCCCATTGACACAAAGAAGCCCAATACCATGCCCGCGATTATTGCTATAGCAACTGCTATCATCATTATCGCTGTCTCTTTCCTTTTTATATACATGAAGTTTTTTATTGTCTTTCTCATAATGCCCTCCTCTGTCTATACCCTTACTTCAAGCCTTCTTGTGCTTCTTTCTGTACAAGCCGCCATCCATGCATAGTATACGACTGCGAATATCATTACCGGAATATTTAAGCTGTTACTTTCAGCTATATAGTTAAATACCATCCATGCAACAGCCACCACAACGGAAATGATTGAAACAATTATATATAAAACCATATATTTATCTTTATTCATACTCTCGGCGATTGCCTGTCCGGTTGCTGCACATATAATTATAATAAAAATATAAGCTGGAATATTTTTTTCACCGGTATAAGCTGCTATAAGCATCTGAAATCCACTAAAGATAGCTATCATGGCAATGTCCGATATGATATATCCAATAAATGCATTTTTTCTTGTGGTCCCAAAAGCAATTGTAAGCGAAATTCCCCCTGTCTTCCTATTAATCTCAAAGCCAACCAATATTGCTGCTAAAAACCAGATACCGGCCATACACCCCTTATCATCGATAACACTTCCGCCCATTAAAAAATTAAAAGTCAGAAAATAAACTATTAAGGCGAATACCGCCGATAATACACTTTTTAATGTCATCTTTTCCCAGAATATTATGCTGTTTTTCATCGTCAGCCCTCCTCACATATGGCAACAAACAGGTTTTGAAGTGTCATTGGCTGTACTGACAATTTCTCCGTGGCTGTTAAACATTTGTTTTTTGCTGTGAGAATTGATATACCCTTGCTTCGTCCTAAGTTTTGTATATCAAGCACTTCGATATCAGGGTTTTGTGTAAGCATTTTATCCACATCTTCCTTATTTCCGCTTATGTGATATGCCCGCTCCAAAAGCTCTGCTGTGTTTTCTTTTAAGGCAATTTTTTGATTATTTACGATGATTACCTCCTCGAAAATATCTGATGCTTCATCAATGATATGTGTAGAAATGACAAAGGTTCTGCCACTTTGCGTATACTCCTCTATTAAAAGCCTGTAAAAATCATTGCGTGCCACCACATCAAGACCTGCTGCCGGTTCATCCAAAAATGTGAATTTTGCCTTGCTCGCAAGTGCCACAACTATTGTAACCATTGACATCATTCCCTTTGAGAGCTTATTTATACTCTGATTTTTATCCAGGTCAAAGCGTGCCAGCAGCTCATTTGCGTAATCATTATCCCAATTCTTTAAAAAACACTGCGCATATTTCAAATATTCCTTTACCTTTAAGTTGTTTGCTCCGCTCATTGTATTAGCAGAAAATTCTCTCGAAAAAAATATATCAGAGAGAGCTTTCTCATTTTCCCAGATTTGCTCCCCATCGAGGGTAACATCTCCTGAACTAGCCGGATTTTGCGCCGAAATGATGGAAAGCAGTGTTGTCTTGCCGGCGCCATTTCGTCCTATCAGACCATAAATCTTTCCCTCCTCTATTGTGAGATTTACATTGTCCAAAACCTTCTTTTGCCTGTAATTTTTACATAAATCAGTGCATTTTATTGTTCCCATATTATTCTCCTTTAATCTTCAAAATTCTTCTCGATTCCTGCTATTAATTCAGCCTTTGTAATACCAAGTGTCTTTGCCTCATTCACAATCTCACTGACATAATTCTCATAAAACTGGGCTTTCCGCTTTGTCCTTATTACTTCCTTTGCTCCGTCACTCACAAACATTCCAATCCCTCTTTTCTTATACAAAATTCCTGCATCCACAAGTATATTTATGCCCTTTGCCGCTGTAGCCGGATTTATTGCATACAGCTTTGCAAGCTCATTTGTGCTCGGCACGCGCTCATCCTCCAAAAGCACATCCCTCAGTATGTCGTTTTCTATCATTTCGCTTATCTGAATATAGATTGATTTCTCCTGATTCAGAATTTCGTTCACATGCTCCGCCTCCTCTCTATGCTATGCTTGTTGTACTTTTTATTTTCGTAACTATACAGAACCACCACACTAATTCGCAAAAGCGCACGATACTTGTGCTTTATCTACACTCTGTTTAGCATCGCTGCTACGCAGCTAATTTCGCTCATATTTGCGGTATGGTTATATGGTTAATTACTCAAGTAACCAACCTATGAACTTATAATAAATGATATAAACAATATTGTCAACAGTATTTTTCTCCATATAAAAAAGACCATACACTCAGTTGTTTTCTGAATGTATGGTCTTTTAATTCATCTTATTCCCAACAGCACTATGGTAATTCAAATGTCACCCTCTCCCCTGTACCAGGATGGTCAAAAACAATCTTGTAGGAGCAAAGTGCAAGCTGTTCCCTTACACCGCCACCGGTGCGTCCTGATTTGCTTCCCGTTCCTGAGTTATTTGAGACAGGCTTCCCATACTTGGTATCCCCAATCAGAGGATAGCCGATATTTGCAAGCTGTAAACGTATCTGATGATGCCTTCCAGTGAGAAGCTTTATGTCAAATTCTGTTTTAATGCATTCATTTTGGGAGCTGTCCCTATCCGGCGTCACTGATATCACCCTGTACTGAAGCACTGCTTTTTTTGCCAGCTTATCTTTTTCGCTTGTAATTTTTGATGTATTGGTACGCTTGTCGAATGAGATATAATCTGTAAGGGTATGCCATGCCGGGTCATGATTATCTTCTTTTTTATCGTCCCCCGGCACCTTACTCGCATAGGCAGACTTGTCTTGAAATGACTCTTCTTCATCTTCCACTGCTGCTCCTGACACTCCCTGTCCTCTGCTTGCCGCACGATAATATTTCTCGGTTGTATGCTCCTTTATTTGTCTGCTTAAAGAAGCCGCAGCTTTCTGATTCTTGGCAAATACCATCACTCCCTCTACCGGCTGGTCGAGTCTGTGCACTATGCCGACATAAGGCGGCTCATTTTTAGCCGCCCTATAATTTCTTATGAAGCTCTCCATATCCTGCTGCCCTATACGCCTGGTCTGTGTAGCAATTCCCGCCGGCTTGTAGCAGATGATTATGTCGTTGTCTTCGTAAATGATATCTGGTTTTCCCATGTTGTAACTCCCGCAAATTGTTATTGTAAATTTTAACTGTTCAGCACATTTACAGTTGCGATACGCAAGCATATCCGTTTATTTGCCCGACTGTTCCTTTATGAGAGACATAAATGCCTCCTCCTCGACAGGCTTGGAGTATGCATAACCCTGATAATACATAGGTCCAAACTGCTTTAGATACTCCGCCATCTCATGAGTCTCAATACCCTCTATACACGAACGCATCCTGATACGTCCTGTGAAAACAAGAATGGACTCGACAATCGCCTGCTTTAATTCATCTTCCATGACATCCTTCGTAAATGAGCGGTCTATCTTTATCTCGCCCACCGGAAGCTCCAGCGCCAGACTCAGTGATGCCGAGCCTGTTCCGTAATCATCTAACGCTATCTGTATGCCATGCTCCTTGAAAAAGGATATCTCCCTCTTTAGGAAATCGTGGTCTAAATCCTTACATCTTTCGGTAAGCTCTATCCAAAGATCCTCTTTTGGGAAATCAAGTCTTTCAACCATATTGAGTACATCTGTGCGGAATGCAGTATTTTCAAGCTGTGTGGCCGCTATATTTACATTTATGAAGAAGCCAGGTATGAACTTTTTGAATCTCTTTGCCGCTACAAGTGCGGTCTCAATAATCCAGTTTCCTAATATGTAAATACAAGGATCCTCCTCGAGCCATGGAATAAATGAATCCGGTGGCACAAATCCGTACTTCTCATTTTTCCACCTGATAAGAGCCTCAGCTCCGACTATCCTTCCGTCTGTAGCGCTGACTATCGGCTGATAGCACAGGAAAAAGCCCTTACAGCCGTCTATAACGCTCTTATGGATTTCTGCAATCTGCTCCATATTTTTCATATTGTCATGAATTATGGCACTGTCAAAAAATACAAGTTCTCCGTGCTTTTCGTGCTTTGATATACTGAGTGCATATGTGGCACTGTTTAGCAGATTATCCGGCGTTCCGGAGTAATTTTTTGCTGTCACTGCTCCACCAGCCAGCCTAAGCTGAACCATTCCATCGCCAAGCTTCACTCCTGCCTCAGCTACCTTTTTTACCCTAAGATACAGTTCCTGAAGCTCATCATTCTCTGCGTATGGCTTGATGAATGCAAACTTTGTTCCATCCATTCTGAATACATAGAGATCTCCGTTCACTACCTTTAAAAGCTCATCACCATAATTCTTCAACACCTCATTGCCCAGTTCATATCCGTAGGTATCATTAATGTGTCCATACTTTGTTATTCCGATGATAAGCACTGCAGCCGACTCATATCTGAAAATATAGTCATTCAGACAGTTCCCAAGCATCTTCATATTCCAGAGGTTGGTAACAGAATCAACCGAATCCGATATGCCGTGATTCAGTATTGAGCCTGCAAAAATATCAGGTCCTCCATCCACACCCTTTATGATGCGACCATGACCTGTACAGCTCACAAACACTCCGTCCTCATCCCTTACACGGTAGGTGAGATGAAATGCATCCTTTTTCCCCGAATATACCGCATCCACTTCCTTTTGGTACATCATCAAATCATCCGGATGTATTTTATTTTTCCATCTGTCCTCTGTGTTTAAGTCATATTCACTGTCAATTCCCATAAAACCAAATGCATTTTTGGACCATCTGGTCACATTGGTCTGCATATTTGTGACAAACATATATATTCTTTGCGATGCCTCTGATAACACCGGAAAAAGCTTCTCATCAAGGCCCTCCAGGTCAAGCTCATCAGAACTTTCATGACGCACCTCGGCTTTCGATAACAGCATATCTGTCGCGTCAAACAATTCTTTCTGAAGCTCATTTTCCGGCCTGCCTTTTCCCTCTTTTAAGGTTCGTGCGTTCTCAAGTGCCATATGTGCCTCAGCTATCCATGCCGGCATACTCTGACCTGTGTATTTTGCCACTCCGATTGTGACAGTCACCGGTACCTTAAGCTGCATATTTTTCGCAGACTCAGTAACATGCTCTTCTATCTTTTTTCGAATGAGCTGCATCATATTCCCGCTTGTCGTATCAAAGACGATTACAAACTCATCTGCATCAAATCTGGCTATATAGAAATCATACTCTGCCGCAAGCTCCTTCAATGCAAAGGCTGTCGCCACAAGCGCTCTATCTCCTTCGAGCGGACTGTATTCCTTATTTATCGATTTTAAATCATCAACATCTATCACATAAAGATATATCTTACTGTAACCGGTCGTTCCCCTTACCTTTGCACTGATATATTTATCAAAAGCGCTCCTGTTGTTGATGCCGGTCAGCGAATCCATAGAAATCAGTGATTTCTGGCTGTTACTGTACACAAGCATATAGCTAAGTGTCACCCCACATACAAACGAAGGCAGCATCGGTGTAAAATACTGGACAAATAACATAATAACAGGCAGCACTGCAAACGAAGCCATGCGCCTGTATTTGTCGCGGTTCACATAATTTTCCGGCAGAAATGACTTGTAAAATGCCCTGATGCAGCTATATATAGCCGGTATAAATGCTATAACAGCTTCTGTAATCATCTCATTCCTGAAGCTTGTCCACTTCAGATACATGACCGTAATCATCATGATACATATGGCTGCCTGCGCTGCTGTGCGCACTATTCTTCCTGATTTAAGCCGGATAAATACAGATTGCTGCTCTGCCTCACAACACAAAAACCAGTGATGGGACAGCAACGCTATCAATATAAAGTAAATAACCGTAAATATATCAAGCACCAGCTTTTGTGGCTCCCACAGACCATAGACTATGATAGCTATAATATAATCCACCACAACCGCTGCCGCTGTAAGCATTCCTACTGCCAGAAATTGATTGTTGCTGTATGTTTTATCATCAGATTTCATAAATCTGAAACATATGACTCCCAGTATCAGCAGACACATAAAGCTCATCTGCCCATACAGGGTTCCTATTACTATACTGCTCATTATACACTCCTCGTTCTGCCTTATCTTTCTCCCGGTACAGCTATTCACAACAAGAAAATCTGCTGCTTACATGCAAGCATGTCACATCAGCTTTTTGTTCTCAGTGGTTCAGAATAGTTACTTATTATATTTTATCAACTTAGTGAGTTATTAGCAATGATATTTAAAAACTAATTCTGACAATTTAATATTCTTTTTGCACATTCTATCTGTTCCTTTGTCGGAGGCTCCACCCCATCAAGCTGATACGGTATACCAAGCTCCTTCCACTTAAATACGCCAAGTGTGTGGTACGGCAGCACCTCAACCCTGTCCACGGTTTTAAGTGTGTCGATAAACTCTCTAAGCTGATTTAAATATCTCTCATCCGTGGTGATTCCAGGCACAAGCACATGACGTATCCACATTTTTTTACCGTTTTTTGAGAGATATTGTGCCATATCAAGGATATTCTTATTTGTCTGTCCCGTAAGCTTTTTGTGCTCCTCGTCATCTATATGCTTGATGTCCAGCATGAAGAGATCTGTATATTTCATCAACTCATTAAATTTGCCGAAGAAAGGTTCTTCCATGGTAAACGGATTTCCTGATGTGTCAAGGCATGTGTTTACACCTTTTTCCTTTGCAAGCTTAAATAGCTCTGTGACAAAGTCTATCTGCAAAAGTGCTTCACCTCCGCTTACTGTAATGCCGCCTGTTTGCTTCCAGTACGCTTTATAGCGCATGGCGGTCTTTAGCACCTCCTGCGGTGTCATCAGCTTTGCACCATCATTTTCGCCGCATTTGGCCCATGTGTCCGGGTTGTGGCAGTATTTACAACGCATATTGCAGCCCTTCAAAAATACTATATATCTCACTCCCGGGCCGTCGGCTGAGCCGAAGCTTTCTACCGAGTGTACTCTTCCTAGTGTTTCTCCCATGTTTTACCTCCTTCAGGTTGTTGCTGCTACTTTTATTTTTATGGTACGGAATTTTCGGCAACACGCCGACCGGGACTTTGCAATGCTCAGGTTCTTCGGGCTAAGAGGCTATAAGAATTATGATTTAGGTTTTTTATGCTTGACGCGACCGGCTTTTACACACCTTCCGAAAATTCCTTACGCTGTGGTGTTATTTAGTACATATGCAGTTTATTTGGAAATCAGAATATGCAGGCACTTGGCCTGCACATTCTGGAATGTTGGATATTTTTTTATATTACATTCTCTCGTGGCATGTACGTGAGATTACATCGAGCTGCTGCTCTCTTGTGAGATCGATGAACTTAACTGCGTATCCTGATACTCGGATTGTGAAGTTTGCGTACTCCTCCTTCTCAGGATGCTCCATTGCATCGATGAGCTTCTCTTTACCGAATACGTTTACATTAAGGTGATGTGCACCCTGATCGAAGTATCCGTCCATTACGTTTACAAGGTTGTCGATTCTCTCACCCTCGTTGTTTCCAAGTGCGCCCGGGTTGATGGTCTGTGTATTTGAGATTCCATCAAGTGCCCACTCATATGGAAGCTTTGTAAGTGAGTTGAGGGATGCGAGAAGTCCATTCTGCTCTGCACCGTATGATGGGTTTGCTCCAGGTGAAAGCGGCTCACCTGCTTTACGTCCGTCAGGCATTGCTCCTGTAGCTTTTCCGTATACTACGTTTGATGTAATTGTAAGGATTGATGTTGTCGGCTCTGAGTCACGGTATGTGTGATGCTTCTTTAACTTATCCATGAATGTCTTAAGAAGCCATACACCGATCTCGTCTGCGCGGTCATCATCGTTTCCGTATTTAGGGAACTCTCCCTCAATTTCGAAATCCTTTGCCAGTCCGCTCTCGTCACGTACTACCTTAACCTTTGCATATTTGATTGCTGAAAGAGAATCGATTACGTGTGAGAATCCTGCGATTCCTGTTGCGAATGTTCTCTTTAAGTCTGTATCCATGAGTGCAAGCTCTGCTGCCTCATAGTAGTATTTGTCATGCATGTACTGGATAAGGTTTAATGTATTTACATAGATGTCTACTAACCAGTCCATCATCTTGTCGTATTTCGCCATTACCTCGTCATAGTCAAGGTACTCTGCTGTGATAGGTGCATAGTTTGGTCCTACCTGCTCACCTGATTTCTCATCAACACCACCGTTGATAGCGTAAAGGAGACATTTTGCAAGGTTTGCACGTGCTCCGAAGAACTGCATCTCTTTACCTGTCTGTGTTGCAGATACACAACAGCAGATTGCATAATCATCGCCCCATACCGGCTTCATTGCGTCATCGTTCTCATACTGGATTGAGCTTGTCTCAATTGAGATGCGGGCTGCATAATCCTTGAATGTCTGAGGAAGCTTTGATGAGTAGAATACTGTGAGGTTTGGCTCCGGTGCAGGTCCCATGTTCTCTAATGTATGGAGGAAACGGAAGTCTGTCTTTGTAACCATTGAGCGTCCGTCCACACCTGTTCCTGCCACGTCAAGTGTTGCCCATACAGGATCACCTGAGAATAACTGGTTGTATGAAGGGATACGTGCAAATTTAACCATACGAAGCTTCATTGTAAAATGGTCAATGAGCTCCTGTGCTTCCTGCTCTGTGAGGATGCCCTTGTCCATATCTCTCTTGATGTAAATGTCAAGGAATGTAGATACACGTCCTACTGACATTGCTGCACCATTCTGTGTCTTGATTGCTGCAAGGTATCCGAAGTATAACCACTGAACTGCCTCTTTTGCGTTTGTTGCAGGTCTTGAGATATCATATCCGTAAATCTCTGCAAGCTTCTTCATATCCTCAAGACATTTGATCTGCTCTGCGATTTCCTCTCTTAAACGGATAACATCATCTGTCATCTGTCCACAGCCACAGTTTGCCTTATCCTTCTTTTTCTCCTCGATGAGATAATCAAGTCCGTATAATGCTACACGACGGTAATCGCCTACGATACGTCCACGGCCGTATGTGTCAGGAAGACCTGTAAGGATCTTTGCATGACGAACCTTCATCATCTCAGGTGTGTATGCATCGAATACCGCTGTGTTGTGTGTCTTATGATATTTTGTAAAAATCTCCTTGAGCTTGTCACTTACATTGTAACCATATGTCTCAGCAGCCTGTACCGCCATCTTGATTCCACCGTAAGGCATGAATGCTCTCTTTAACGGCTTATCTGTCTGAAGACCTACAATCTGCTCGAGGTCCTTTAATGACTCATCTATATATCCAGGGCCATAAGCTGTGATTCCTGTTACAACCTCTGTCTCCATGTCAAGCACACCGCCCTTGGCACGCTCTTCTTTCTGTAATTTCTGGAGTGCATCCCACAGCTTGTTTGTAGCATCTGTCGGATCAGCTAAAAAGCTCTCGTCTCCGTCATATGGAGTGTAGTTGTCCTGAATGAACTGGCGAACGTTAATTTCCTCTTTCCAAAGACGTCCTTCAAATCCATCCCACTCTTTCATTTCTATCATTGTAATATCCTCCTTAAAATGTGTGAATGTTACTTCGTTTGATTAGTTTTGTTTAACTGTGGTTAGTATATACTTACTACAGTATTTTTGTCAATATCCATGTTGTTTCTTTTGAGATACATTCCATGGTTGTTTATACGACTATGGCCGATTTTATAATCAAAAAGAGCCAACTGTCCGGGTTTATCGCCCAGACGGTCGGCTCTTATTTGTTATATTTCATGTGGTTATTCCACTTATCCGTCAGTCATATAACACGTTCATAGTAGACTATTTTTCTCAATAAAGCAATAGTGTTTTAGAACTATTTTTATTCTTTTCTATTCCGCACGGACCGCCCAGCGCATCTTCGTAGACCTGGCGCGTCCGTTCTGAGCACATTCCTGTGCTGATGGGCGAATCACATCCTTTGAATAGTCGCTGTATATTCCTGCTTTATATCCTGCCTTGAGTGCCTTTTTGACCAGCTTGTCCTCTCCTGAATGGAAGGTAAGGATGGCAGCTCTTCCGCCGGGCTTTAATGCTCCCGGAAGCTTTTCCATAAACTCATATAGCACCTCAAACTCATGGTTTACGTCTATGCGAAGCGCCTGGAATGTGCGCTGACAGGTCTTTTTGACGATATCCTTCTTATCCTTTTCATGGAGAAAATCGAGTGTCTGCTCTATAATGTGACGAAGCTTTGTGGTCGTATCTATGCGGTTGCCCTTCCTGATCTCGTCTGTGATTGCCTTTGCAAGCTCCTCGCAATACGGCTCATCTGAGTTCTCATAGAGCATACCCGAAAGCTCCTCACGGGATATATTGGCAAGACGCTCTGCCGCACTGATACCGGCTTTTGGATTAAGACGCAGATCAAGCGGTCCATCCACCTTAAACGAAAATCCACGCTCAGGATTATCTATCTGCATTGATGAAACTCCAAGATCTGCAAGTATGAAATCAAAGCCTCCTACTTCCTTTGCAATCTCATCTATTGTGCAGAAGTTCTGAAGCTTTATGGTGAGAATATCCTCTCCAAAGCCGGCTTCAGCGAGACGCTTTTTTGTCTTTTCAGACTCGATCGGGTCAACATCTGTAGCAAACATATGTCCCTGTCCTTCAAGCTTTTCAAGCATTGCCCTTGTGTGGCCACCGTATCCGAGTGTGGCATCAAAGCCTGTCTGTCCCGGCTTTATGTCCAGAAAATCTATGATTTCTTTTACCATTATGGATATATGCATGCCCGCAGGGGTATTTCCCTTGCTGATGACATGCTCAATTGTATCCTTGTATTTCTCCGGATTTAATTCCTTGTATTTTTCCTCAAATTTTTTTGGATATTTTCCGCTATAATGCACGCGGCGCTTATGCTGTTTTTCTTCGCTCATTTTATGCTCCGTTTCATTCTGGGTTAGAACTGTTACGCTGACCTTTTGCTACAGTATAACTTTTATTTCTTTCTTCCGCAAGATAATGACTTACATTACTACACCATCTGCACGAGCCACACATCGCTTTTCACCATGAAGTATCCGATGACCACCTTTATCAGCTCTGTGGCCTGCACAAGGAAGTACACTGCTACTATGCCAAGTGCTGTGTATTTAGCGAGCACAAATGCCACCGGCACCACTATCACCCACGTAAATACGGAGTCAAACAAAAATGTGACCAGCGTCTTGCCGCCTGAGCGGAGTGTGAAATACGACGAATGTGTAAATGCACAAAATGGCATAATTATCGCTGATACCGCTATGAAGCTTGTTGCGAGTGACTTGATTTCATCTGTTGTGTTATATATCTGAGGGAAAAAACCTCCTACCAGAAGCATGACCGCCGCCATTATAGAACAGCAGAACACACTGAACACTATCATCTTGTTATCCGCATCCTTTGCCTTTTCAAGCTCACCGGCTCCAAGATACTGCCCTACAACTATGCTGATGCATGCGCCAAGCTGTATAAACACTATATTGAAAAGGTTTGTTATCGTTGTCGCAATGTTTAAACCTGCGATTACCGAGAGCCCACGTACTGAATAGCACTGTGTAACCGTTGTCATGCCTGCTGCCCAAAAAAGCTCATTGAGCATGAGTGGCAGTCCCTTGATGAATATAGTCTTAAACTCACCAAACGGCATTCCTATTCCTCTGTAAGCGCCCTCGAGATATCTGTTCCTATCCCTGTTTTTATGTGCCCACAGCACAACTATTATTGTCTCAATATATCGCGACATCACCGTGGCAATAGCGGCTCCCGCCACACCCAGCTTTGGTATCGGTCCTATTCCGAAGATGAGCAGAAAATCAAGCACCGCATTGCTTCCAACTGCTGCAAAGCTTGCAACCATCGGTACAAGAGTTTGTCCTGTTTCCTTTATGTTTGTCGCATAGGCCTGTGTCACAGCAAACGGTATGAGACCTATCATAACAATTTCCAGATATTCCTTTCCGTATGCCAGTGCTACCTCCGTGGCACCGTTTCCTGCCGTATCTGTCAGATAAAGTGATATGAGACCTGTTCCATTCGTGATAAACAGTGTCATCGCTATTGCTGTAACAAGCAGCGCTGCGTACAGCTTGAATCTGAAGGAATACATATGCCCCTTATGATTTCCCTTGCCAAAATACTGTGCTCCGAATATACTTGCCGCTGACACCGCCCCAAATACAGCCAGATTGTACACAAATATTAGCTGGTTTACGATTGCTACTCCCGACATCTGCTCTGTACCAAGCTGTCCTACCATAATGTTGTCCAGAAAGCTTACCAGATTTGTGATCGCATTCTGGATTATCATTGGTATGGCCAGCATGAGATAGCGCTTATAAAATGCCTTGTCTCCTATATATTTTTGTCTGAATTTATGCATGTTTGTCCCCCTTTCGATTTCTCCATGGTTCTTTCGTGCAATGCTACTATTCTACTACGTCAGACTTTATTTTTCAAATATTTTATGTGTTTTTCCTTAACTTATTTTAAATAAAAATACATTAAAGCTCCCGGCTGACAACACTATTTGCGCTGTCAATCGGGAGCTCTTAACTTTAAATTTTAATATCTAACTGTTATTTTTAATTATAGTTTTACTTTTTATGTCAATATCCTGTTTATTTTTTTACTGCCGGTTCATATCCTGTGTTTCCTGATACTTTCTGATTACAAAAAACATGGTCGTTCCATCGCCCTCTTTGCTGGTAGCCCATATCTTGCCGCCGTGATCCTCTATAATCTTCTTTACGATGGAAAGTCCTATGCCGCTGCCTCCTGTAGCCGAATTTCTCGACGCATCCGCTCTGTAAAATCTGTCAAAAATATATGGCATATCTCTCTGGTCGATTCCTCGCCCATTGTCCTCGATTTCAACCTGTATGAAATCACCAACATCATTTATCCTGATATCTATATAGCTTTGTGTCTTGTTCATATACTTCACCGAATTGCCAACTATATTATTAATCACACGGCGAAGCTGCTCCGGATCAGCAATGATAAGCACGTTGCTATCCACATGATTCTCATATGAAAGCCTGATATTTTTTGCCTCAAGATCGAGTCCTATTTCCTCAACACAGTCGTTAAAATAATCTGTGACATTTATCTTCGCAAAATTGTATGGAATCCTGTTCGTATCAATCTTTGAGTAAAGTGTCAGCTCATTAATGAGCTTATCCATATCGTTTGCCTTATTGTAAATGGTCCTGACGTACTTATCTACCTTTTCAGGGGTGTTTGCCACTCCGTCAAGTATGCCCTCGGCGTAGCCCTTTACCGCAGTAATAGGAGTCTTTAAATCATGCGCGATATTACTGATTAACACTCTGTTTTCAGACTCATTCGTCACCTTTTCCTCGGCATTTTTTTTGAGGCGCGCGCGCATCTGCTCAAACGCAGTACACAGCTCGCCAATCTCTCCGTCGCTCGGACTTGTCTCAAGCTCAAAGTCCAGATTGCCATCCTTGATATTTTCAGCGGCAATACGCAGCCTCTCTATCGGTGTGATAATACTCCTGTATATCCACACTATAAGCATGGCAGCCGTAGTAATAAGTATCAATACAAGTGCAAATGCTCCCTCTATCAAAACAGTCCTGACCTCAGGAATCACGCACGCGGTTGATGTCACTATGTAAAGACTCGCCTCGTCACCATCACTGTCACGAAAATTAAGCTGCTTTATGAGCACCTTGTCATCACTGTCCATATAGCTGCTCACATCAGAGCTGCTCTGCTTATTGGATATTCGCGGAAGCTTTCTCAAAATATCATCATTGTCAATTCCACCATTGAAAATGAGCTCTCCTTCACTTTTCACTATGAGATATGAATACTTCTTCTCCAGCTTCTTATTTATCTTAGTCAGATAATCACTATCAAGAAGCCTGGATGGTTCAATGAGCGATGTCTTCTCCAGCTCATCATATGTGCGCCCTGTCACCTTGTTCAGAAACTGCACCGTGTCAGTGAGTGCGAGCATGCCCGCATCCTCCATGCCATATGTCTTGTTGATGGCCTTTAGCTGAATCTTATTGAAGCCCACAAGCACCATGCCGGTGAGCACAACAGGCACAAAAATAATTATGCAGAATGATATAGCAAGTTTTGTTTTTATCTTCATAGGTTTTCTCCATGTAAATAAATTTAATAAATTAATAAGCCATGGGATCAGCGTATTTGTGCTAATCCTATGGCTTATTATATCATATTGAGGAAAAACTCTATCTAAAATTTCTCTAAAAAATGGAGGACTTATTCAATAAGTTGACGAAGCTCTAAAAATTTTGTTTTTAATCTAATGTTATACTTTTCTATAAACCTATTCATCCATTCTCTTTCTTCATCCTTATATGGATCACTTACAAATCGTTTAATAAACTTCTTAATCTGAGATGCAAACGACCAGTTTAACATTGACTCTTCATTTATACTGTTAAAATCATTAACTGTTTGTTCAGTATCAGCAGTATCCATCAAGTATCTCAAAAGTAAAATATCCGTAAAATTAAATGGGATAATATCATAATCTAATTGAAGTAACGATGCATATGGACCTCCCGGTTTAGTGTCATCCGTAATCAAAGAATATGCCCCTATGGTCTGTGCCAGTGAAATTGCATATACCTCGCCCAAATCCCCTGCCTGATATAGAAGTCTATTTTCTTCTACATTGATCTTAAACATTTTGTATACAGCCAGCTCTTTTAATAATGCATCTGTATATATTTTTATTTTCCCATTAGCAATATCTTCATCTACCCGCTCTAAAATCTCTTCTCCATGATTCTCTAACTCAACATTTCTGATCTGCTCATAAATTATTACTCCATCAACAAACATTGAAAAAATAATGTTTTCTAAGCCAGCTTTATAAAAATGAATAATTGCATTCGTGTCTAAAGAGGCTTTCAATCGCTAAGACCTCCTATCAAATCATCCAAATCAGTATCATCTTCTACAGGTTCATTTATTTTATCGCTCACATCGTCTATCGTTAGTTTATAACAATCCAGTGCTTTCACTAATGTTTCTTTTGGAATAGCTCCATGATTGTAATTATAAATAACGTATTCTATGTATTCATAAGGAATATCCAGCACATTACTAGGCTCATTCAGTGTTGCATTCCCCCCTGCGCTTTTTAAAAGATTTCTCACTCTAATCTCATTTTTTTGATTATCCAATTGAGCCTTCTCAACTGAGTCAATTTTTCCTATACTCTCTAATCGGTTAAGCACCATCTCAAAGCTCACGTTAAACTCAGACATAATCTTTGCAATATCAATTGCTGTAAGTCCTTGCTGTTTTTCCTCAAGCAGCTCTATATCCATAAACTTCTCAACAGCCTCTTCCGGCATAAGTAAACACGCAGCAAAATAATTTGCCTCCTGCTCTCTCTCATCTGTATTATGATCCGAAAGAGTTAATCCATTATCTATAAAAGAATTCATTTTATCCATATGTAATACCGCATGCCCTATTTCATGCGCAAGTGTAAAAATCTCTCTAGATAATCTCGAACTTGAATTCGTAAAAATTATAATATCCTTATCTTTTTTCATTGCAAACCCTAAGTCCGCATTTTCACCTAAAGGATATCTTATTACCTTCCATCCAACTGATTCACACTCTTTGTAAAGATTCATGATTCCATAATTGCTTATTCTCATGTTTCTTCTTATTTGATCAGCTTTTTTCCGAATATCCCTTTTCCTGATATCTAACATTCCTCTACACCTCTACCCAATATCATCATGCTGTAATTTCGTATAAAGATGCTTATTCGCATAAAACAAATCCAACATATCTGTAATTTTTTCTGATGAACCAGATATATCACCGTTTCTATATGCTATAACAGGAGTCTCATCTAATACTCTGGTTATATCAGCCACTTGAACCCCAAGGACTTTTGCAATCTGAGCCAAAATTTCAAGAGTAATATTATTTGTTCCATTTTCAATACGGGCATATTTCTGACGACTTATGCCAATCCTATCCGCAACTTGCTCCTGAGTTAAATGCGTTCCACTTCTAAGAGCTTTTATTCTTTCCCCTAAAATCTCGTTCATGATCCACCTCCATTTTGTGTACTTTAATTTTATCACACATCAAAGCATTGTCAATCTATAATGTTATATTTTTATAACATTATAGATTGAATGTTGCAAAAATATCACCCATGTGATTTACTTTCACTTCCGATCATGCCTTATCCCACCTATAAAAATAGTAATTATCCCCAATAATAAAGCAACATCCAAAACCGCAGTACTTATCCGTTCTCCCTGCGCCATCAAAAATATCACCACAACAAACAATATACATGTCGCGATCCTCGAAATCCAAACAACTATATCCATATTATCCCAACTCCTCTTTAGCAATCTTTTTACTCACTTTAACCACACTCTTTTTTGAAACTGAAACACATATAGCCAGTTCCGCAAAGCTGGTCAATATGCTGCTCCCTCCATAAGACATTAGTACTAGAGGCAGGCCTGTATTCGGCAATAAAGATGTGCATACCCCCATATTCACGACCACCTGGGTTGCAATATGTATCAGAATACCGATAACCAAAATAGTCTCATACAATGAACATGCATTCAACGCGATTTTCAATATCTGAAAAAGTAAATACACATAGCATAAAATAAGACATATTCCGCCGAAAATTCCAAGCTGGTGAGTAAGCAGGACAAAAATAAAATCCGTCTGTCCTTCCGGGATATTTACATACATTCTTCCGAGTCCCACACCCCAGAATCCTCCTGATCCAATGCTATATAATGCAGTCTGCGACTGATATGCGGCATCCGAATACCTGTCAGGATACAGCCAGGCCACTATACGAGCTATTCTATATGAATAATCATCTATATGCGCCGGATCAGGTAAATTGCTTTTTATGTGCAAAATATATCCTGCAATCAAACCGACTGCGGTAAGTAATACCACAATATGCATTTTCTTAGTCCTGTTAAAAATGAATGTAAGCCCAAATGTGATTGCCATTATTACCAGCGCACTTGATAAATCTGAACTGACTTTTAAAGTCAACAAAGCAGGAATAATCCCGACAATCCAGCAATATATTGTGAACTTAATAGATTTGGAATAACGATTTTTCTTATAAATGAAGGCAGCCAATAATACAATTACAGCAAGTTTTGCTATCTCAACCGGCTGTAACTGTATGAATGGTACACGCAACCATCTGGTAGCTCCATGCGATGATACGCCCAAAGGGGTTACAAGCAAAATCAGGAGCATAATAGCTGTCACATACAAAAATTTTGATAATTTATACAACCCCTTAGCAATATCTATATGTGCTCCTACTATCATAAACATAATCCCAATCAATACAAAAATAACCTGTCTGGATACATAAAACAGTCCTGATTCTGTGTATGTAGCTGATGTTATCATTAGTATGCCTAACACAGCTATGCATATTGAAATGAAGAATATATTGTAGTATGGCTTGTATATCTCTGCCGATATTTTTTTTAATTTTCTATTCATTTTCATTATCATTTTTCTTAATTATAAACATCCTTTTTCATTTGAATCTTAAAATTGTTTTTCAATAATTTCGTATTCTCCTTTTGAATTCTTACATATGAATTTTACACGAATCCAGTTTCCATCATCTTCTATAATTCTATCCTCAATCTTTTCGTATGAATTTGGAATTACTTGTTCTCCCGATATAATATCTACCACACCATATCCATTATTATTTCTCGTAATAGCAAAACAATCAAATACTGGAGCCGAAATAGAATCTGAGTCTTCTAAAATTTTGGTTTCGTATATCTCGTCATACATGTCCAATTTTAATATAACAGCCTTCTGATCTTTTATGCCTGTCAAAGTACTATGACACGATGGTAGCTCGTTTATACTGTCATAATTTTCAACTACCGTTCTGTTATCTCTCGTTATAATTGACCAGCTGCCATCCATCTTTTCCACACGTGCCAGAAAATCATTAAAGCTATCACAGAATTTGTAATTTTCACTATTAAGGCGATTCCCATTTTGATCAATATAAAAGTACCCCTTATCCAGATCTTCTGAGACAACTGCAAACCCGCCTTTCATCTCTTCAGCTTCTTCGTACTGTGCTGGAATCTTGATTTCAGCGTGTGTATTCATATATCCGATTTTTTTCGATGAAGTATCAATATAACGGCAATAATCTGATTCTGTAGAAATGTCATCTGAAAAAATATAGCTTGCGATTTTATCTTGATTCGATATAATTTCTCCACTGTCATTCACCAAGTATGCATACCCCTTATCATATTCCTGATCAAAATTAAGTTCGTGAGGTTCGCTGATAATTCTTTGATACTCGCTTGACTCATAAATGGAAAATTCTTCTGGATTGTTTTCATTGCTCTCTTTGTTATTCGTATTAAGCCTTTTAAAAACCACAAAACTTATTACTATTAAACAAATAATAGAGATAATTGCTAGGAATAGTGTAAATTCTCTTTTGCTCATAATAACATTCCCTTCTTTCTACTTTTATAATCAAAAGATTATTGGTTTTTGCTCTAATAATCTTCTTAATAATCTACTCATCCTAAGTATTTCAAAATAGTTCTTCAAAACGTTTTTCTAAATTATTCTTAATGTCAATATCTTCTGCTTCTGTCAGGTTATTTATATTGATACTTTGCATTTTCTGAACATTTCTATCTTCTTTTTCCTCTCCTAGTAACTGGATACTTTTCACAAACTCCATATGTCTATTATTTCTCATAGCTTTTCCTTCTTTCTTTTACAAGTATAGTTTCTCATAATATTTCTGTTTCTTCATTACAAGGCTTACTGTTTAATTGAAACTAATTTTTGAAACATTTCTTACTAATTTAGCTTGGCTCTCTATTAACAATTATTAGAATTCATCTACAGAGAGCCATGACTAACTCTATTCACTCAAAATTTCTTTTGCGGTATCACAGGAAGCATCAAGCAACACAACAGCTCTATTGCTGGCGGCAATACTACCTTCATAACCTGCACCATACACATGCCAAGGATTGTTAGATCCAAGCCCTACAGAAACAATACGAGATTCATCTACGCCAAGATGAATTAATGTCTCTCGAACTGCATCAGCCCTCTTTTTGGAAAGTGTCATAGTGTAATCACTATCCTCATCACCAGCGGTAGTACCAGCAAGCATAATTGAAATTTGTGTATTTTCCATAAGATAAGCAGCAATTGGCTGAATTGTAGACACTGCCTCTTTTTCATCAAGATAAGTGGCTTTATCCGGTACAAAAGATACCTGCTCTTCGGTAAGCATAACAGGATTTTCTAACAGACTTTCATCCTCATCAAGTGCTCCTTCATCGAATACGATTGGCGTCTCTGTCGGAAGCTCGACATTATCAACCTCGGGATAAGTAATCTCTGTATCAACAGGATTTGCCATAATATCATTATAGACAAACGTTCCTCCACCACGTTCTACGATACTCGCCCAGATTTCCTGCAGACATTTTTTTTGAGCCTGTGAGAGTTTCTGCTGTGGAGATGCCACATCCCCCATCTGCTGTGAAACCACCGTAATACCGTCCAGATTCGGAATTTCCTCCTTTTCCTCTAACAGATCAACTACCATATCCGGTTCAGCAGACAACAAATTGTTTTTAAAATTGAGCGTTCCCTGTGTACTAAGTGCTGTTCCCATAAGTATAATTGTTTTGGAATCATATCCTTCCAGCGATGACAAAGAACGCACCGCCATTCGCAAGCCCTCCAGATAATCCACTTGAGGATCATTGGCTATCTGATTCTCCATATATGTAATTAAGTTTGTCGCTTTTGATCGTGCATCCGTCTTCAGTTTTTCTTTTGAAGCGTTCTTATACTGTGCATCAATATCGTAACTGTCCGCTGCAACAAGTTCTGGATTTCCATCAACCACCACTACTGAAATATAACCGTAATTTAGAATAGTATCATAAATTGTATCCTGCACAAGCGGAGAGTTGAAGTTAAGCCCCTGCGAATTTGCAGTTGGAGCTATCACATAGCAAACCGCTGCTCGCCCATAAGACTCTTCTGCTGATGTTTTTCCACCACATCCAGTAAGACTGGCTGCCATAATAATTAAACAAATGGTTGTTAATAATGCTGTTATTCTCTTCTGCATTGTACGTCCTCCTTAAGCAATGGCTCTGTTATCTTGAATCATAGTTTTATACTTTATCTCTTCTTCTATAGGCTCCACCGGCACTAATTCATCATTGTTTTGTGCATTTAGCAATCCAAGTTCCTTATCCAATCTTGCAAGAATAGTTTCACATGAAGACTCAGAAAGCACATTGTTTGATGTCGGATTTCCCAGATGCTCCTTTAAACGTTCCCTAACATAATCACAGTGACTAATCACCAATGCCCTGTGCAACATCTTCATCTCTTGGTATTTTGCTTCATCCTCTTCCTCTAGATATTTTGCAAAATCAGGTTCTGCATCATAATCAGCAATAATCGCATCGAAACGTCTAATGTCATCACGGTTATCTTCTATCATCTCAGCTATACGCCTCTTTTTGATGTTTAATGGATTGTATGTTATAAAACTAATCAGACAACTGCCAAGCGAAGTCACAACTGGAATTCCCATACCAAAAATTGTTAGAGCAATTGCTGTAGAGCCAACATTGGATTCAGTATTTTCCTGAACTACTTCTCCCATATAACTTATCGCATTACTTGCCGATGAAGGTGACACCAAATCAATTGTCATAATTCGGAGAGCAATGTTCATTGCAAAAACAAGGCCACACACAATCAATGCCATAATCAATATGAATTTATCCTTTGTCAGTCCCTGTCGTAAACGCTTATACTGAATGCCGATAAAAATCGGCACAACATCAAATCCAAAAAGGAAACCAGAAATTTGTACTCCTAATGTCACCGGACTGTCATATGAAATCCTGCTAAATAGACTGTAAAATACAAATCCATCCACAGTTGCACAGAAGATCATAATCAGATACGGAACGATACTATTATCAAACGGTGTATCTGCTTTAAAGCGTTTGAGATTATTTTTGTGAAGATGCTCATTTACTATCTCTCCATTTTTATTCATTGACCAGATTTTGTTATTTTCTTTTTTCATACTTTTTACCTCTCTTCTATCGCTGCAATTTTATTACATACATCTTCATATTCCTTTTCCAACTGCTCCAGTTCTTTCTGCCGTTCTTCTCGAATTCTCACAAAATCTGCATAGTCAGAAACTCTTTTTGCAATCAGACGTCGATTCATATCTTTATGATTAAGGCGTTGCACATTTAAATTAGTAACAGATTCTCTGTATGAAGCCAAAATAATACTATCAAGCATATCTCCATTAGCATCATCGACATCCCCTGTGAATAATTCTTCCAGATGCTGATCTAACTTTGGTCTCATTTCCTCTTCACTAAGTCGATGGTATAATTTATAGTCTGCCGCACGATAAGATTCAAATAACTCATCAAAGCGACGAATGAAATCGTAACATGTAACTCTTGAATCACCCATCATATTAAACTGTGCCTTTTTCTTCTTTTGTCCAAACATTTATGCTACCTCCTTTTTAGTTGCTTCATCCTGAATCAAGTCATGAAATGTGGTTGCTCGTTTCATCAATTCCTTATGTTGACGAAGATACACTTCCTCAGCATCATCCTTAATTTCCAATATTGGTAAAACCGGCATACATGCATTATCTGGATGATGCCTTAAAACAGAATTCCAATATATATCAATACGCATCAAAATATGATTTTTGACACGATAGCATATAAGACGAGTGGTATTATCATCCTCAACCAATTTGCTGTGAAGTTCTGAAAATGTATCTTCCACTTCCTTTAACTCCTGCTCAAGTCTCTCAACATTCTTTTTTAATGCTACAAGTTTCTTATCTTTCTCAGCTTTCCGCCTTGCATAAATTTGAGCATCCGTCAGCTTATCTTCTCCTTTCTTTCTGCTTAGCTCCAATTCTTTCTCAAAATTATAAGCAATTTCTAATTTCGATTTTGCTGTATTTATCAGCCCCCTTTCCTGTAAAATTTTATCCATCAGTTCCTCCAGTCTTGCATAAGCTACTTCATTTTCAATTTGAAGGCTTCCCCATATATGGCTACAAAACTCTTCGTAACTATTTACATCACGGCTCATAAATGGCGAATACCATGCATTATCATCAGTTTGACGTGGTAATCCTTTACGCCCATCACAGTAACCGGCAATCTTTAATACAATTGATTCAATAAAACCAACTTTTTTCCCTTTTCCCTTATCAAGTTTCTTATGACGCTGCTTACTGAGTTTTACTCTATTTATTAACACTCCTTCTCTTTCTTCTGTAGATACAAAGTTATTTTTTATAGCATGTTTAGTATTAAATTTTTTCATGATTGTTACCTCCCTTATGCGCTATGTTCCCTTGATGATTTTATTTAAACATATTTCTCGTGTTTCCGAAATTTAACATATTGCATATTTAAGCAACTTATATTAGACATTTGTTTATATTTTTGAAACTTTATCAACTCTGCGAAAAGTCCCCAAATCCTAATAAATAAAGTAAAACTCTTCTGTTCCTTTAACCACAAAATATGATACAATGATTTAGTAAAATACTACTATTATAAATAATCTGTAATTATTAAACGAATGCACACGGAGGATATGAGTATGGATAATTTTGATTCAGAAAAGTTCATCATAATCAACGATCAAAATACTGACTTGAAAATTATTGATTCAAATACTAAGTTGATAATATTTGATCTTAAGAAAAACACTGATAATAATTTAATGATTACATTGGGAGGACTTTTTCCAAGAAGTTTTACCGACAATTTAAAAAAATACATGAAGCAGGATGAATTAGATGAATTAGGCAAGGAGTTTAATTCTGATACCGGGATAGAAATGCAGAAAGTTCTCGTACGCAAGCTCTTGGCTCCCAAATATCGCAGAAGATTTGATGGTATTGATATTACTAACAAACCAAAGTCACAGTTTAACAAATACTTTAATAATGCACAAGGAAAAAAAGACTATCAGGCTGTAATTATGCATATCTTTAATTGTGCAAAATCTGGAAATTATACCTCTTCCGATTTTCCTTTTTATCATGATCTCAAAAAAGAATTAGAAGATTTATTTAATTTGTTTCCTGAAGAAACAAACTACAAAGAGAAATATACACAAGCTACTAAAGTTTTAATTAATCAGACTTTTGGTAATAAAAATCCTCTAAATGATCCGGAATATAAAGAGGCCCTTTTAAACGCCAAATTCCTTGACCAGATTACCAGCCTTGTATGCATAGCTATAACCTGGCCAATTTGGGACCAAAATAGCAAGCAAGCTACAGATTTAGCAAACCTCATTTTTCCTTCTATGTCTTCAAAAGACAATACTTCCACCAAGAGCAATGAAGAAATAATGGCCTATGTTACATTACAAAAAAATAAAACTGCTAATATATATGATGAAGCTCTTAAATTATACGATAATGGCAAATATGAAGAAGCTTCCGTATTATTTTATAAAATAACTAACTGCAAATTAGCAGATGACGATATTATTGCAGATGCATACTATCATTGTGCCATATGTACATTAGACCACAATATTCCCATCGAAAGTAATGTTAATGCCGAACCACAAAATTGTAAAAAATACATTACATCCAAAGAATTATTGTTAGAAGCTATCCATTTCGGCAGTACTAGTGCAATTCAACGCTATAAAAAGGAATACAAGCAAGATTTTGAAACAATTCCTCTTATACGTGATTTTTCACAAGCTCAAGGGAAAGCCAAAATCATCCTTAATGCTGTAAACAAATATACTGTAGCATTCAAAAATTCTCTGCCAGAAGAAATGAAAAACATCAAAACCAGAAAAAAACTTATCCGCTTCGCAGCTACCCAATCACAATGGATGCATGAAATTGACTCAATAAGTAATTTAGATAAAGATTGTCGTTTTCTGTTATTTGACGATAATTCTGAAAAAAATTTTCAAGATTTAATATATATACTGGACCGCATATCATATTTACAAAAAGAAGCCAGCTTAGCTAATAGCAAAAAAATGTTACTTAAATGGTATAAAATAGCTATTTATATTCGAGTTAAAGAAGATGAATACTCTGCATTAATTGACACAGCATTAAAAAGACTTGGAGATTACACTGTACGGGTTTATATCATTGATGACAATAAATGGGCCGCTCAATATTTATTATATCAATATCCTTTATTCCAACCTATCCAGTATATTACAGGTCGAAATTTGCGTAATACAGCAATTACTTTATCATTTACTGTTATTAGTAATCATAATACAGAACTGGCTTGTTGGTTGGTGAAAGAGGCTTTTTGGCTTGGATGTTTTCACTACAAAAAAATCACGCTTTCAATTAATATTATTGGTCCAAATGCAAATGAAATCGAACAACAACTACGTTTTCAGTGTCCTGGTATATATGGTAAAATTCCAGATTCCGATTCTATTTCAAAAGTTATTATTAATAAACCATATGAAGTTGACTCAATTAATTCCAGCGATACAATGAATGCTATTCGCGACTGCAAAAATCCGATATCGGCATATAACTATTATGTAATAGATATTGGCGACAGCGCAGAGAATTTAAATTTTGCGATAAAGTTACGAGAACTGTCAATTCGTGACCTTATCTCATCTAACCAGAAACTTCAAAACAGTTCTCTGCCAATAATTACCTTTTATTGTCCAGACACGAATATAGCCCATTTATCAGATCATATAGTTATTCAAAATGTGGATAGTGGAAATCAATGGTTTAACAACTATAATGTCAAGCCATTTGGAATCATAAATGATCGTTACTCTTTCGAAAACTTAGATGGTGGATATTTGGAAAAAGTAGCGCAATCTACTCATTTACAGTATAGTCATGCCAATGCCACAGATTCATGCACACAAAAGCTTGAGAAACTGAAAGATTATTTTTTAAGAAGCTATAATCATGATTCATCGATGGCAGTTGCTCTTTCCATGCCATATCGTCTGTTTCAAACCGAAACAAACGATACAAGTCATATCATATCATCAGATTCAGAAATTGTACCTTATCTGATTCCTAATGATATTAAAGAAATAGCGAACCTTTTTAGCTCATGTCGTTTAAATAACCAACAAAATCTTCTTAACTTCGAACATTCAAGATGGTTACGATGGGCTTTATCTCGTGGCTGGGAACCGGCTTCCCCTGATCAGGTTCTGAACTATATGAAAGATGGTAATCTCAAACACCAACTGTATATTGCAAAATTACACGGCTGTATATGTGGTTTAAACGAATTAGAAAATTTTTCTAATGCACTTTATAATGAAGCTGAGTATAGCAGAATGGATACCAATCAAAAGAAACGATATGAAAACATCGGAGAAAATGGTGCTACAACCCCATTTGATTTCAAATCTACTGATATTTCGAATATAGATGCAACGGCCGATATAATAACAATCGCACTGTACCCAGAAAATGTTGTTGAAGAAGATATTCTCGTTAAATAGTAAATAACTATTACTCATATGCATGGGATAATTCATCATAAATTAACTCATTGTCCCTTGGTGGTAAGAGCACCTAGTTTCTTTTTTGGTGCTCTTGCCATGTTGTCTTATATTTACTATCAACATCACATAATGTCCTCATTTTTTCACATTATAATATTTTTCCGTATTCTTCACTCTCCTCACTATTCTAAGCAAATTCTCATATCAACATTAATTGTTCAATCTGATTATTAAAATCATTTTGCTCCATCAACTCATCCTTACCAATAAATACTATCTTGTCCACTTCTGATGCCCGGCTTAACACTGCATCACTATTATTCGATAGCTTCTTAGATGTACACAAAACAGGAACTGCACCTGCATTCTTCGCATGATTTGCAATTTCCAGTTCGTACCCCATTACGATATCTGAAGCAGCCTTGCATGATATAAAATATGCTTGCATTCCGCGAGTTGCTATTACATCAATTTCATTACTTACTTGTGATTTATCATAATCAAATATTTCCGTACTATAAACCTTATTATGTACTTCACAAAATGTGTCAGCATCAATCAGTCCAACAATATCAGCCTTCGATATATCATCTAACATATTTTTAAGTTTTTTCTGTTGCGAGGCCCTATCATATATATCTCTATTCCAATAAAAATATACCCCATTCCTTACATCATCAAAAAAAGCTGAATTTCTGAATCTATGATATGCTATTTTCTCAAAAATATCCCCTTCTTTTTCAAACAGGTTCAGTATTATCCTCATATCCTTTATGAGGACACTTATCAACATACCATCTTTGACCTGATAATCGTATATTGCACCAAGGCTTTTAAGTTCTTTGAGTAATGGCTCATAATATTGGGCTCTGAACTCATTTCTATTTTTACTCTTATCAATTGCGATACAAATATCTTTAGAATACTGTATAATTAAATCGTTTCTGTTCAATTTCTTTTTTCCCATAACCAAATCTGCAATTATACATTCAGCATCCTGTTTTTGATACGATTCAACTATTTCACAGATTTCTTTATGATATGTTATAAATTGTATATTTACATTTTTATCTTTCAAAACAACATTAAAATTACCTATCAGATGGTAATCACTTAATGTTATAAGAAAATTGTCAAGTAAGTTATTTAGATATTTTTCTTGTGATAAGCATATATCACAGACATATATCATATCCTTATTATTCGCTGTAAGTAACACATTTTTATTTTCAATCTGAAGTGCTCCATTTTTTTGTCTGCTATCTTCAGTAAAAATCTTTATCACTTTATTCCATGGAACATATTTGTATGTTCCAGAATTTCTTGTTTCTGAAAAGTTCCAAAATAATTTTTCATACTCTGCATACGTTTTCCTCGACAACGTATCTCTATACTCTGCCTGTACATCACCGCCCTGAAGTCTTATAAATTCTCTTACAGAAATGCTTTGATTGTTAAGCCCAACAAATATTCTATTTTTTATCTCATTTTTCTGTATATCATATCTTACATTTACAACTTTATTTTTTGTGCTTATAAAGTCCTCTTTTTCTTCTCCCTCTCCTGTTATCACATAATTGTCAATCCTTTTACTATCTACTAATTTCAGCATCTCATCATATGATATAAATTGTACTTTTGTATTATCTCCCCGTTCCTCAAAATACCTTTTTATAACCATTTTATACTTATCAACCACAGTATCTGATACAAAATATGCCTGTTTTGCATACAATAATGTTGGAATTATTACATCTTTTGCTGCAATTCCCTGTGAAAAAACAAACACTTCAGAATATTTCCTGCCATACCAAAGTACAAATGGTATTAACTTTACAAGCTGGGCATCATATTTAAAGAAATCAATATGCTTATTTCTTATAATAACCACATTTATATCTTCATTTAACTGCTCAAACTGTTCTCTGATAATTCTATTTGATTGCACTTCAGGAAACTGTAAATAGAAATTATATGTTCGCCTAAAATCATCATTTGCATTTCCAACATCAAGAAATAAATTCTCAATCGACTCTTTTAATTCCTTAAACAAAATACCATTTAGAAAACTGTATTTATTATATATATTATTCTCTATTTCCTTAGTCTTATTTGAAGCAATCAAATTACAGCTATACGAAACATAATCCAATGGATCTAGCTTGTTTTTTACAGATTTCCAAAAAGAAGGATTATTCATATCTTGATTTAACTGTTTACCTGACTCACATAAGCACACATGCAACTTACGTTTTATATCAACATTTTTATTACCATGCGAGTAAACAAAATCCCACTCATCTTTTTGGGGTTGCCTATAACCTCTCATCACCATATAAGCATTCCAGCGCTTATGTTCCCAGTAATAAAGTTGTTTATATAAGTCATTATTCCGTGCAATAGCAGTTGTCAATATCGAAACAGCTTCATTGCCATTATATTCCGTATCCAGCCCACTCTCTTTTGCATATTCTAAGCAATATGCTAATTTTGAGGAAATACTTACTGCACTGGCATAAGAAGAATCCGCATCGTATTTATCAGAATTGATAATTTCAAACTCCTCATTACACATATTATCAAATTCCTTTAAATTACTCTCTACATTTAGTCTCTGATCATACATAAGACTATATGCCAGATTCATATTAGCAGCAACTCTCTTTAAATCAGAACTTTTTATCTGCTGATCTGACATTTCAAACTGAATAATATTTACGTTTTTGGACACCTTGTCCCAATTTAAACTCGCAAGTTTATCAGCCAGACCAGCATTATATACAGCCAGCATAACCTGCTTTCCAAAATCACTGCTATTTCCATAAACAGACTCAAGTTTAACAAGCAACTCCCAATCCTTATATGCATCACCTGTTGCAATTATTATATAGTGATATCTTGTATCAGTTAAAATCCCATTGTCATCAATATAGTCTGGCTTTTCTGCATAACCTTTCTCCAAGTATTCATCAAAAGCTGGAAACATCACTTTGTCTTCAAAAATACCCTTTACATAATCAATTTCTTCTGCTTCACCGCAATATGTCATGTGCAATATACTATCAGGATACTGGGATGCCCAAAACATTGTTTTATAGGTTTCTACAGCCTTTTCTTTGCCTCCTATAAACATTACCTGCGTTCTACGATAGACATCCTCTGTCTTTGTCATATAATTACATAATGGGTATTTATACAATAGTTCATATAAATTAAGTCTATATCTGTTTATATCCAGCATATTTTAACCTCCTAAAGAGTCGCTATTAATCAAACAGATTATACCAAATTATGCCAATATAATAAATACATTTTATGCAATTATACTATATATCAAATAATATTATAGGTCTTATTAAACTCTCCTCTCTCAACAAAATTATATTCCGCATCAACGATCATGCCGTCCTGATCATATGATATATCATAAAATACAATTACCGCATTCTTTGCTGCTGCTTCTGGATTTCCCCATAACATCGCACTATAGTATTTTTGCTGACTATTTTCATCTATTTTCAGTCCTTTTTTCTCTATTAAGAAGAATATTTCCTGACACATATGTTGTGTACAGTCCCACGCCATTAACGGCTTAGGAATTTGCTCATACTTATCACCTTCTATGTGTCGCATATTTTCTTTAAACCACTCATCCGTACAAGGATATGGATATCCCGCACTATCCAGGCGTATCCAATCTCCTTTTTCAGCCACTTGTCCATGCCCACTTTCTGAATTAACTGCTTCCTGTGAAAATACTTCGTACTTACCATTATGAAGATCAAGTAATTTGTTTTCTTTCTGCAAATTTTTAAATAAAACATTATCTTCACCAAGTCTATATGCTTCTACTATTTTCCCCTGTTTTTTGATTATTTTATACATAATTAACACCTTTTCCTTCTATTTAAACTATCGTTATCATTATATTTTCAATATTTCCTGATAATACAACCCTTTTACCGTTGTATTTATCTATATTGCGATCATATACCGTTGCAGCTGTAATAGCTTCACGTACCGCATCCTTTACACCTCTTGCACCATAATTGCTATGCTGCTGTTTCAGCTGTACCATCAGCTTTTCATCCATATGCTCTAATATCATGTCATAGTTAGCCAGTTCATCTATAACAAACTTACTTACTATATCGGTAAGAGCATCAACCGGTAACTCCTGAAATGCAAGGCAATTAGTTATTTTTCCTGCAATTTCCGGGTGTCCACATGCTTTAGCCAGTGTGTCCCGGCATAATTCCTTCTTTCTAAATGCCGATGCTTTTTTATATTCTACCATATCTATTGGAATGTTAGATGTAATAATAAAAATCACATGACTCAAATCAATATCCGGTGAGTTATCTGCAAGATGGACTTTTCCATTAGAAAAGCATTCCATCAACCCTGTATATATACGATCTGTAGCCTTTTCTATCTCATCTAACAGAAAAACCTGATATGGATTTGAGCGAACCGGTTCAAAAATTGTAGGGTCTTTATATCCTACATATGATGGTGGACTGCCAAAAAAACGATTTACTGAGTGTTCTCCTATAAATTCATTAAGAGCGATCTGTTGAAATCCATAATTCTGTCCAGACAATTTTTCAAGAGCACCCGGCAGTTCTTTTCCCAATTCAGTCTTTCCCACACCAGTTGGACCAAAAAGTACAATTGTCTCTACCTCTGAGTGTTTTCTTCTAAGATTTGCAGCAATTATCTCACTAACTTTCTTAATAGCTTCATCCTGCCCGTAGATATTTTTCATCAGCTCTGCTGCAAGCTCATCCGGCCAAATTATCCTGTTATCCTTTTCTTCTTCCAACTGCCTTACCTTTTCTTTATCAACAACCTCTCTTGTATCTACACTTGCCCTGCTTGTTACACCATCCACAGTTGACGAATTATCAATATCTTCATCTAAACTGTAGCTCCAGACTTCATCAGTGTTACATATAGTTATATTTCCTTGAGCAGACTGAGGATTGAAGTCAATAATAAGATTAACTGCTCCGATATCCTGCGGAATATTCAGACTTCCAATGCCAGTGCATGTCTTATATTCAAGATTTACATGGCATATCTCAACTGTACTTACATTACTTAATCCTTTAATACTCTTCTTAAGTCCACAACCTCCATCCATTCGTATAATAACATGCATACTTTCATAATCTTCATTAAACTTCAATGCAATCCAGTCCTTACTTGAATATCCCATAGTAATTACCCCTTTCTCTCTTTCAACTGTTGTTTCAAGAACTTCACATTTGCTCTCTCATACTCGTTAAACTCTGAATAAATCTCAAGGTCCGTCTTACCAGGTATTGAAGTATACCATTCTTTGGTCTTGAAATAATCCATATTTTTTTGAACTATAAATTCATGACCATGTCTGGCATAAATTTCATAGATAATCATTTGAAGAGTATTATCATCTAAATTCCCGATATCTGCCAGTTCCAGATAACGACTTGCACTGTCCGGCATAATATAATCATCCGATTTAGCGTTATCATTGTCTTCAGCCTGTGAGTCCGTTTCGCTACTCATTGCCTCATTCGCATCTGCTTTTTCTTCATGGAGAGCCATATACTGTGAAATAAACTGTTTCGCTTTTGATTCATGATGAACATTATAAAATTTAGCGATTCCAAAAATAACCACCAGAGACAAGACCAGAACTAATGCGATTCGTTTTCTATGATTTGTATTATCTATATATTCATAATAATTATTATTTCTCTGTTCTCTTCTATCAGCCTCTTCTTGCGTAGCCGTATCAAGTGATAACATCTCTGTTCTATCGTCTTTATAGTATCTTTTCCCTTCTCTTATAACATAACTCATAAGTCATGCCTCCTCATTTAGTTCCACAATTACTACACTCAGCATCCTTTCTTGTTAAAACCGATTTCCACGTAAAAGGCTTTAAAGTATCTTCATTAAATATATTCATATATGGATTTATCTCTTTATCCACAGGATAATTAAGCAGAATCGTACACTGAGTGATATATGGGAGAAGCTTCAACTGATAATCTTTCTCTTTCTCCATCAGCAGATCAACCGCAAGCTTAGCAGTAAACAAAGCAACAATTTCAATGTCCATATACATGCCGGGCTGAAATGTCATTCGCTGCAATTCCTTTTCTGTTGCATAGAATTGACGCCTGATTGCCTGATTATTATAATCAACACCTTTATCCTCCCCATATGTGCATGTGTAACAAGGCATGTTACAGTTTGGTTTATAATAGAACACCTCTCCAGTGGAAGCTCTTGGACCACATCCTGCATCTATAAATGGTATATTATATCTGTCTGCCAAGTCATTACATATATACGCACAATGTCTGTTATCCGCACAGCATATTATTACAGAATCTTTCCAGATACTGTCTTCAAGCATCTCCGGGTCTATATGCTGAATCAAATCCCTGAATGTGTAAACTTTGCAGTCCTGATTAATATCTGCTGCTCTCTCTTTAAAGCAGTCGACTTTATATCTGCCTACATCATGAATACCACACTCATGGCGCGCTATATTGTGATATGCCATAATATCATCATCTGCAACCAGTACAGAACCAACACCCGCCCTTACCATATTAAGACCAATATTAAACCCACCAGAACCCGCTCCTACAAGTATAACCTGCTTATTTTTCATCATACTGCATTCAGTGATTCCTTCATTTCGAGAGAATATATCAGCTTCTGCTGAATAGTACTCTATCTCAACGTCACTATTTTTTTTATCATTACCAATAACAATTTCAGGCTCACCACAATTCCAGAAAATGTATAAGGTTGGAAATAATCCATTGTCATATCTCGCTAATGAATGGTCTAATCTACATGCTGTTCCTAACCTTACAGCACCTGCTTCAGGCTTTCCCGATCGTCTCAAAATATTATATGTTTTTGTTTCCGGAATATAATACCCAATAAGAGTTCCTTCATATTCCTGTTTCCTGAATTCTTCCGGAATAAGTACCTTAAAAGGTTTCATATCTTCAATCGAAATTGCAAAATCCATATCCTCATCTAATTTATCATTTTCACATGTTTTTTTTAATGCCTCCCTTTTCTCCACCTCACTTTTTATCTTCTCAATTTCCACAAACGGCATGGCTTCCATCACAGCACGATCATTAATTTCATACTCGGCTTCTGTCTCTTTTCCATTTTCATCTATATACCAGAACTTTAATCTAAATTCGGGGTCTACAAACATCAGCCCATTTACAACACCACCGTACTGTTTTGCCAGATTGCTGTTTGCCTCGAAATCTCCCGAACTGAAATGTATACATCCATCCGGATGCCTGTGTACCTGTGATACCGTCATTTTACCCTTCGAAAAATCATAATTCTCTGCTATTCTTGTTGATAAATGATCTGCATAGACATGATCTTTTTCGCAGCAAGTTGGTGTGTAAATTGCATTAATTCCACTATCAGAGACCACATCAAAGTAAAAATTATTGCCAATCCTTAGTCCCGGCATCTGAATGATACTCTCATTGTTAGGATGTCTCCCTACTTCGAGAATCATTCCCCTATATGTGTTAGTAGTTATATATACATGATATTGATTTTTTCCCTTGTTTCTTTTAAACATATTCATCCTCCTAATATTTAGCGATCAAGATCTACACCTGTCTTTTCCCATACACAATAAACATCAATCCATCTCAATACACGTCTCATGGCGTTATATCCATTAACTTCCCATGAGTTTGCCGTTTTAGTCTGACATATATACGGAATTCCCATTGCCGAATCAGTAACAAGATGGTGAAATCCCGGTTTTAATTTTGTCATTGGATAAACTCTTATCGAACCACCATACAGTCCATCTGCTCCCCTGCCAGGATGATCATGCATATACACTACATGAAACTTGAAATATCTCCATGGCTCTTCCGGTGACATCTTCACCGGAAGCAGCAAATTCACGCAAAAACGTCTCTGTTCATCAAATAAGAACGACATTTTCATCTCTCTATTATTATATTCCCGCATAAACTGAATGAATCCATCTTTCTCACATTGCAGCAATGCTCCATTTTCCTTCTCATACCAGTACATAACTAATCGCTCCTTTACTTTGCAAAAACTTTATCTTCTGAAGTATGAATAATTGGTCCCTGAGTTGCCGATGCCGGATCAACTTTAACAAGCTTTCCTCCTTGCCAAGCATATTCTTCCACAGTTGTTTCCTTACGAGCCTGATCATTCATCTGTCCATAATTTCTGTATTCGCCTGTTTTAATCATATTTTTCCCTTTCCATTCGCTCTATCTGAATATTGATTTAATCATATAAATAATTGCAAATAGTACAATAATAATCGGTATAACCGCGTTAATCCAGCTTAATACTGAATCTGTAAATACTGCACCTATATACTTCCTGTACTTAACACAGCTATAAACAGCCAAAATTCCCAATCCCACCACCCATCCAGCAATAAACCGCTTTATAACATCCCATACTGTGAGTTCCTGATATTCATTCATAATATCTCATCACCTCCAAAATCTTGTACGCCATTTCCACTTTATTCTTATAACAAGATAAATACCTGCGATAGCTGCCACAATAAGCGGCATTCCGGATGTTAAAATATTTGCGGCAAATATTGCCATCCGTGCTGTAATTTCATTGAAATTAGCAACAATATAAACTGCTGCTATCACAGATATTGCAGAAAGAATTATTACAGTTAATTGTACAGCCGACATAGCCTTAATTCCCGTTCCTCTGTACGTCTCCTGCTCAAAGATATTGTTTCTGTGCCTCATTTGTGCCCCCTTTCTTTGTTTGTAACTATATACTAAATCAACAAGACTATTAAATATAGGCTTAAAAGCTTTGGTTTTTGAAACCCTTTTTGAAACTTATACTATCCTTACTTCGTTTTTATTATTAAATGGTATAAATTCAGAGGTGGGGGCAAGATACACATTTTCATTAGCAGTGGTCTTTATTGCCAGATAATCAGATGAATACCCAAAAACAGACTGTCTTGCCCATAAATCCTTACTGCATACTCTCAATCTTTCCTCTGTACGTATATCCCAGTGAACTGATTTCTTTACAGAAAACAGTATATGCGGTACATCACCAATTCCAGAAACAGGATAATGATATTGGAATGTACCAAACACGGCTCTTGAAATATCATCTACCGCTGTCGGAGTACTGTGTTGAAACATAATAATATTTGCAAAATCCAAATCTGAACCATTAGAAACGACATCTAATGCATTTTTTGTAACAAGAACCAGCTCTATACGTCCCTGTTTTTTTGAAGTAAGAAGAAACTTGATCAGTTCATCATTTTGGCTAATAAACGGAACCTCATCCAAAATCACTCTTATTTTTATGTTACATTTTATCGTGTTATATATTTCATCTTTCAGCCACTTATTCATAAGTTCCTGATCTGATGAGCAGACAAACATAATCATTCCATTAACATTCCCCATGACCGCACTTTGAAAATTATATTTTGAGTCACGCCCCGGTTCATATACTTCTCCAAAAACATTTTCAATGTATTCAAAAACTCTACGCAAAATAATTCCTGCTTCATGATTTGCCCTGATATTATCAGCTACCACATTTGACAGTCCTGCGTGAATAGCAAGACCTGATATAAAATCATCGTCTTCTTCCAGCAGCTTCGTTATTGCCGGAAGTGACAACGGATATTGAGTGACTACTATATTTAGTATTGATGAACAATACAGCAATACCTTACTGTTCATCCCACTATATCCAAGCTTATCTACTGTATAACTTACTAATGGAATAATCTGCTGTGCATCCATATTATAGAAAGGCATATAATTACGATCATCCCTGCTTGTAATAATCTGTCTCTTTCTATCACGTATACCAATTGATTTTGTCAACTGCATATGACTTGTAAGTACTATAGTCGGAAGATCATCCCTGACAAAATAATTATGTACAAGATTCTCTACTAATCTCATGTTTCCAGCATCTTTTCCACTTATTAAAAGATCTCCTGTTACTCTACAAAAAAACTCGTCACTTGTAACACTGCCGGCTTTTACTCTTCTTGCTTCATTTAAATATTTGCACTGACGCGTAATCGAATTTTTGTTATTCATATCACCATTTCCCCTTTCATTTTTGTGTTCTTTGATATAAAGGCATTTTAAATAGAAATGGGTCTTCCCAGGCAAGAGATACAACCGCTTCTCCTTTCTGCAATGAGAGAAGCTGCCAGTCCTCAATTGTATGCCCCTCTCTTTGAACATTTAAGGACTGTTGCTGTGCAGATATTGAGTGATTTATATAGTTTTCTCCCAGCCGTTGTATAAGAAACTGTCTTGTATCATAATCAGTCACCTTAAATGCAACAATATTTTGGAATGATGACAGCATATTCTTTGCTCCGGCTTCACCATAAAGACTTTCAAATCCTTCAATATTCTGACTTCCACAAATAATTTTTATTCCCTGCGAACGTCCAAAATTGGTACTATTCTGTAAATGCTCCAGCTTTGGCAGTAATAATGCTTCATCAAGTAAAAAATACTTATTCTTTTTTACTTTTTCACGTCCGCCAAGCGCATATGCCAATGCTCTGTCTATCAGCATTCCATACATAGGTGCAAGAACATTTCCTCTCTGCAAATCATACTCAATAAACAGCACTTTTTTTCTACTTCCGTAGACTACTTCTCGCATCGAAAATTCTCTCCCGCAGCACGATTCTGCAAATGGTCCTATAAACATTTTTCCAATTACTGCACCAAGATAACTGTTTACCCCCTGTGTCTCACTACTCCTTCCAGAGATATAATCCGTACACTTTCTGTAATCTTTCATATAATCAAGACACAGAATATTTCTAATATCCTCATTGGTACTATGTGAAAAAAAGCGCAGCAATTCTTTATTATTAAATTTTGATTGATCTGTTTTCCAAAATGTCCTCATATAATACACAAGAACTGCTGCAAAAATCTGTCCCGCCATGGCAGGAAATACCGGCTGGATTTCACTATCCATTTTACTGAATAACTGGGTAGAAAAATCCAGAGCATCCGTGTCTGAATCCATAGTGTACACAAGTCTCCCATCCATTCCCCGTGGCATGATCTCTGCAAAAATATTATGATAACTTGTTTCATTCCTATACTCTTCTCCAGTACCGATCACTATTTTGTCCCGATCTGCAATCATACCACCAAATTCTGTCAGATAGTCCCCTTTAGTATCAAAAACTATGATGACATCATCCGATTCCATTGTTTCTAATATTCGTTTCAGATTAGCATTTATAAAGTTCGTTTTACCGGCACCCGGTGCACCAATAACCAGCATCCCAAGTCCCAGTCTTTCACGATTTATCCCCATTTTCAAACCTGTATTTGGATCGGTAAAAACAACATACGGATTTTCCGAACCGTCCGCAGTCCATACAGGAACAGAATTTTCAAATATATTTTTTCCAAATACATCCTGTGAATAAACACTTGTATTCTTTCCATGCTTTTCTGACGTAGTTGCCAAACCTGAAAAATTCCTTCTGTAATCAAATGACATAATCTAACCCCTCCTGTTTTATAATCCTATCCCACCATCTTCTATTCCATCTGCATCCAGTCCCCCATCATCCATACTCTCATCTCCAGTACTTAAATCCTGAAAATTTTCCACTGCCATAAGATAATTTTCACTCATCTGTGCAGTTTCATTTACAGCCTCATCCTCAGATATTGTATTATCATTAACAGGATCTCTGAGACTCTGGTTATATTCTTCTAAGCTTACCGGTGTTGGATCAAATGACATAATATGTTCCTCCTTATTCATTGAAAAATCTTGTTCTAAATTGTTGTATGAGACAATCATCTCTGCCTTTACCATTGTCTCTGTTCTCGGATCAACCGATTTATCAGTTCCAAAATACTGGTTTTGTAGCACCTGCGATAAATCCATCTTAAAATTCGGATTATTAAAAAGTTTTATCGCCTCCTGCTCTCTGATCTGAAATCCTGTGGTTTCAACTGATTTGGTATACTGTTCAAAGGAAAATTCCTTACCGTATTTTTCTGTCAGTTGATTCAATATTTCCACGGTCTTTTGTTCAGCTCCTAAATAAGCATCCCTTTCTGTCGGCTGAAAATAATACATATAGTATCCCATAGGGCTTTCACCAACAAGATATTGGCATCCTAATTGCGTGCTTCCATACAAAGTTACAGGACTACACGTAAAATCATTGGCCTGATATTCAGATCTCATCTTCATATCATCGGTATCAATTGTTCCGTCTATTATCTGTGCCTGAAAACAGTGAATATTTTCATGAATAGCTGTGTTTAACGTTTGAATGTTATAATCATCTATATTATGATGGATTACATGCCCTTTATATTCATAATTCTGAACACCATAGACTGCCATATCCCGATTTATATTGATCACTCCATCTATCGAGTTTCCACTCTCATTTACCGGCAGATCGATAAATCTCACTTCCGGTGAACCTATTTCACCTCTCTCCATTGCATCCCGATTTACAGTTTCCTGAATAAGCTCAAGCTTTTCTTCCTCTTTAAGCTGCGAATAGGCTGTTTCCCTATACATTGAATAGAGCTGCTCATCACTGAGCCTTGTATATCTGGTAGAATGAACGCCATATTCCATACACGCTACCTCCTCATTTCCCATATTTTAAGTTCAGCCTTTTCTGTATCTCCCTGACTCAATTCGCACATTACCTCTAATGCTCTCAAAAAGTCATTACTTTTCCAGATATCCAAAATCATAGGCAATGAATATTTTCCAATATAGATATCCGAAATCTCATCTCCCTTTATCCACTGATAAACATTTATATATAACTGTTTGGGACATCTTTTTTCTACCTGTAAAGTCCTTTCATGAGCAGCCTCCATGCTCATGTGATATTCTATATGTATCTTTTCTTCTAATTTCTGTACATCAATTTGTATCATGTATATCCCCTCTTTCTATGCGGCTCTTTCATCATCGCAACTGTGTCTTTGACAGTGTTGCCCTCATTTGATAATAAAATCATAGCATACTGTTTTTGTTATAGCTTTTATCAATTATCATACTTTTTGAAACCTGTTTTGAAACTATATTGATTTGTATGCATAGAAAAAAGAGCATGTAATATACATAGTATTTAACAATACTTATGATATATTACACGCTCTTTTCTTCGTAAGAAATGTGTTTAATATGTGTTATGAATAATCCATTTTCATCATTGGATTATTTTTCTATCAACTCTGGATATTTAGTTGTAATAATTGAAAAAATACTGTCAACCATTTGATCTTCGGACAATGCATCATCAATCATCTGGCTGATGCTAAGCTGTAACTCCATTCCGGGAGATAATTTAATATCCTTGAGCGGCTCCACTTTTACACCAAATAAATTTTTGTGCCTACTATTTGCCATATTAAGTTCTTCACGAACATGTATTGAAAGAACAGCCGCGTCAGATAACATAACAATAAACAAAGCACAGTCAATTATATTCCAGCCTATTTCTTCAGGCCATTCATCCCCCGGTCTGAGTCTTGTATCATACCAGATTCTTACACCTTTCTTCTGAAGCCTTTCGATAATTGGATATACAATATCCTTGTCCGTATGCGCATAGCTTATAAATAAAAATGGAGATTTTCCAAAATAAATATTTGAATTTTCCTTTGGAGCTCCTTCCCATCGCTTAACAAACTGTCTGATGGAGTCTAAACCGATAATCTGAATTTTGGTTCTTACATCAGATATTTCCTCCTTAAGTTTCCAGCAGTTCTCATAAATACATTTATCATAAAATTCCCTGATATTATCCTCATCTGATAGTCTGGTAGGTGCACTTATCAGATATTCCGTATCATTATCATATATATCATTTTTAGTTGCGATAAGATGCAAAGCAATTAAAAACGCATATATGCTAGTATAATTTTCTGTTGCAGATTTTGTTAATCCATTCTTTATGTCTGTTATAAAATCAATATTATCCTCTCCACAACTATCTATATCCCCATATAAGCAAAATGTTCTGTCTCCTGTAAATCTTGATATATATGGTTCCTTACCAATATAAATATGTGAAGTGTTAATTTCTCTCATGCTTGCACGTTTAGAAAGTGATTGTACAGAGTCAAAGAACATTAATTTTTTATCCTGCTCACATGTACCGACTAGACATATCTGAAAATAAGGAGTAATCCTGTTTCTATATAAGTATAAAGGTACATAAGACTGTAGGTTAATTAGGGTTAAAATAATGTCTTTAAAGTTAATCTTTACTGTTTCTTCCTCGTCTTTTGATATTTTTCTTCTATATTCAATGCGTGGCTGGCTATTATTAATCTGTCCAAACATATTTAGAAAAAGTAAGGTATCTTTTTCCGGAAGTTCAGACGCATATACTTCAATATGCAGAAAAGCAAAGCTGCTTTTAGTAAAAAGAATTCTTAACTTTCCAATACGAAATTCAATATCTTTTTTACCTTTTAAAATGTATTTTGTATTTTCATTCTTATGTAATCCTGTAAGAGATCTGACCACTGAATCCATCTCTATTCTGCTAATGCAATAATTATCGTCATTAAGAAGCGGAGAATTGATCATTTGATAATTAGCTTCCAATGGTTTATTTCTGAAACAATAATGAAACCATTCAGATGAATCATAAAGTCTGGAATCTTTTAACGAATTAATTTGTTCTTTCGAAAGCTGCAAATTTGGTTCTGTTGTTTTTGAATAATCACTTTTTTCATATTGCAATGGAATCAATATATTTAATTTAACTGTTTTTATCATTATCAATGCCTCCTTAGTAAGTTTGTATTAATGAGTTGTTTTATAAAACTAAAGACTCATTTAATTATAGGCTTGAAAATGTGAAGCTGTCAATATTTCTACATCTTCTTTTCAAATCATTGACAAAAAAGAAGATTATGAATGAAATATATAACATTCATAATCTTCAATAAAACTTCTAGTTGATATTTACTATTTTTCTTTCTCAATAATACATTTCCCCAACATTCTATTTCCACTATATCGAGCTATATTCATGGTAAAGAATGTGAATTTTCTATCAGGTGGGAGTTCTAACACTTATTGCTCACTATATCGAGCTGTATTCACTTGCATCTAGTGTTAGTTTAAATGCAAAAATTCCTGAGGGTATCTTATTGCTCACTATATCGAGCTGTATTCACTTACTATATTTGTTATCAGAAGGTAGTTCTGCTCGCAACTTATTGCTCACTATATCGAGCTGTATTCACGAGGACGAATCGCACGAACTGGAATCTATTAAATTAACTTATTGCTCACTATATCGAGCTGTATTCACATTTGATTTGGTCTGGTGGTTGCAATGTTGCAAAAGTCTTATTGCTCACTATATCGAGCTGTATTCACATATGAATATATTCATGCTCAAATGTTAATGGGAATTTAATTCCTTATTGCTCACTATATCGAGCTGTATTCACATGAATTATTTCCATATAAAAAGGAAAAAAATTAAACTTATTGCTCACTATATCGAGCTGTATTCACAACAGTATATATAATACTTTCTATATCAGATTATCATCTTTTTTCGCATAAATCAACCTATTACTATTAAAAAGTGGGTCAACCGTTTATATTATTATTCACAAAAGGCTTATAAATACTGTCTTTCTTTATTTTATTCAATATAAGCCTAGGTTGACCCACTTTTTATGTGTACTTGAACGGCTTATACTTTTCATTATCCTGAACAAATTTTACAATCTTATAAACCTCAGCCTTCATCAGCTTGTCATACGTCAATTTTTGACCATCTATTGATATTTTTGATGATAATTTATATTCTAATTCTCTAATAAATATTCGCTTACCCGCATTATTAAGATATATGCCCCCATTGTCTTCTTTTTCAAAATGATCTCTATTATTAATCTGTAGGTTATGAATAACTGTAAATATCGTTCTATCCACTATAATAGGCTTAAATATCTCAGCAATATCCAGATTAAGTGATTCACTCCTTGAATTTGCTGCATGAACAAATCCTATTCTTATATCCAATGCAGTTCTATATATTTCATTGGCAATCCTTCTGTATATAAATGTATTTCCGAAACTGATCATCGCATTTACTTCATTCAACGGAGGGCGTCTTGTTCTCTTATCAAATTTAAATCTGTCATCTGATATCATTTCATCAAATGTCTGCAAATATTTCTGTTTTGCTCTAGCTTCAATAGTAAGTAACTGATTCACACTCTTACTTTGCTTCATTTCAACAATACAGTTTGACATATACTCTATTGCGCTTTTAAGAGTCCCACTTGGTCTATGCTTATTGAAATATCTCAAGTTTTCCCGCTGATTATGAAGTGATGCCGTTTCAATTTTTACACATATCATCAATCTTACTCTTTCATCGTTATATATTGATGCTTGTTTTAATAATGTTACAGATCTCTTATAATGATGTTCTGAATGAAAACTTCCAATAAAATTTCCATATTTATCAAAAATATTGACATTGAGTCCTCTTGAATTAATAAATTGCAAAAAGGAACTTCCCAATATAACATTTGAATAAATATTTATAGATGTACATGTTTCAATCGGAATATACATTTTATGTTCATCATTCTCGATTAGTATTGTGAAATCTTTTTTATTTAAGACTCCATCATTAATTATATGATAATTTCTATCAATTTTTTGAATTGCAGAACAATGCCAGCTTCCAAAATAATTTGGCTTTTCATAATTATGCCTGCAAACTGATACTGTATTTGTTCCCCTTTGCCATTTAAAGTCATATCCCAGATATCTTCTATCTAAAGATGGGTATACTCCGCTTTTATCATGATTATATTTTAGACCAAGTTTTCCTTGCAACCAATGTGTGACATCATTAAAAGCCTTATATGCCTCTTCTTCTGAAGCACAATAAATATTGATATTGTCAGAGAATCTACAGAATGAATATTTGCTTTCCAAATACTTGTCAAAATCAGCCATGTAAACATTACTGAACAATGGACTCAACGAACTTCCCTGAATTATCCCTTGTGTTTTTCGTGTTTTCTTATCATCAACAACAGTAAATATGTATAAATATCTGTGTAATAACTGGTTCATGTCCTTATCTGATATTTTTAATGCCAGATAGTGTTCAAGCCTTTGTAAGTTAATGTTTTCAAAAAAGTCTTTAATATCTATTTCAGCAACATACTTTTTTCCGCTTTCAATCAGCTTTGCTGCATTCTTTACTGCTTCATACACACCTTTATTTTCTCTATATGCATATGAATAATCCGAAAACGTCTTATCAAATATCGGTACCAGTCTTCTTTTTAAAATATCAAGTATTACTCTATCCGTACACGTATATCTTGATATTAGCCGCTTTTTTCCTGTTTTCGTAACAATTTCTTCCAGCATTACCGCTGATGGCTTATATGCATTGGAATTAATTTGTGAAATTATAGTGTCTTTATTAAATTGCCAGAATTCATCAAACTGATTAATAAAAACATTATCTATACCACAACTATTCTTTTTCTGATGCAGTATCTTTATAGATTTTTCAAAATCTTCATCTTTAAAATACATTTATGCCACTTTCTCATATTAAAAAATATTGTCATTTATACGATTAACACCAATCAACTCTTTACGAGTGTATTTAAGATTCTGAATTTCGTATATAACAACACTATCTTCTGCACAAACAATGCAGGTACTGAGTTCTTTTTTCAGAGAACTTAGCTTACCATCTGTAATCATGCCTTCAAATACAGAATTCTGAATATGGTTCAGATATTTCCTGCATATTTTCATTACTTTTGTAACACGTTTTTGAGATACATCATATGTAACAATAACAAACATTAATTCTCCTATAATGTTTAATTCAGTAATTTAAAATCAAAATTTGCAAAAGGGTTATATGACAAACGCTCATTGTTGTTTTTTTCAGCATCACTTTTTGTTTCTTCATTTTTCTTCCCTTTATTGTCCTTATTTTTCTTTTCTTTTTGCTTATTTTGATCGTCAGACTCTTTATTTTTTTCATACTTGTCCGCATTGGTTACAACAACAGACTTTTTTAGATTGTCCTCTTCATTCTCCGCATAATACAATATCTTTCGTATTGTCTCTAAATATCTCTCATCCTTCGCATCAGTTATTAAAGTGCCACCTTTTACCTTATATTGAAAAGTATCAGATTTTATACTTCTAATTGATAGTTTTGCCCCCGGTTTGGTCTGTTCGCCTATAGTTTTAAATCCTGATTCCAATATCGGTTCCACGATAACATTATGCCTGAGCAAAATATTTTGCAGAAGATTTAATACATTCTTCTGGTACTTTATATCATAAGTAAAGAACCTATCAAAAACCTCGCTATATATAGATAGCATGCTTCTATAATCTCCAAGATAATATTTAAAGTGATCAATGCCATTTCTCAGATTTATAATATCCTCATGTTCTGCAACTACTTCAAATATCTCAAGTCCTGCATTATAAAGAGTCTTTTCATTTAATCCAAGATACTTAGAATATCTATGGAATGCGCTAACCTTTACACCGACTCCACCTTTAACACATTGTTCTTTTAATTTATCACCGTCTTTCTCCGGAGCATATACCGTAACACCATTAACATACATTCCAATTATCTGATATAGAATTGCATCTTTGATAGAATTTTCATCTACTTTAATATTTTTATATCCCTCGGGTTTTTTAGAATCATTCCTTAGGCAATCATAATGAAATCCCAGCTGGAAATAAAGCAAATCTCTTTCCCTCATAAAAGACCAGTTTATAAGCTGTCCCAATAACTCATTGATTATTTCACCATATTCTACAATATCACGAAGCTCTACCCTGTTTTTAAGTTTCTGGTATTTAAGTACAGCCTTCTGCTCTTCTGCTGTAATCTCTTTCCCTTTTATTTTACAATAGGCTATCTCAGCCTTTTGGCTATAAAATTCTTCTATATTATCTTTTGATACCGGTTCAACAATATCTCTAAGAATATGATCTGCCGCGAACAGCTTTGAATGAACAATATTCCTGTTTACTTTTGGATTTTTTGGATCAACATATAGATCACTCTGTTCCTCATTGCTAAAATCTACTAATGCGCTATATTCAGAAGGCATATCGACATTTGAAAAATCTACATATGATTTTAAATATCTGGCATAGTCATCCTTATCATTAAAATAATCCTCAAACTGATTTGATGTTCTGGAAGCTAATAATGAGCACACTTCTATAACCTGAACCCATTTTTCAACTTTCTCTACATCCTGAACACTGACATGCAGCTCATTTCCTATACTGGCAGCTCTTCTTTTTATATCTGTTACATATTGTATGTATGATCTCATCGAACCGACCATGAGATTTAATGACATTGCATTCAGGAATTTACCAACAATATACCACTTTTGAAGTTCCTGACTTCCACTTACTTCTATACACAACGCTTCGTATTTTCTTGATGTCCAATCAGGCAAAAACTGTTCCTTGTCAATTTCTCTTATCTCATTTGCTTTAAATGGTTTTCCGATAAACCCAAATAAATCCTTGTTATTTTTCAGATAATCAGCAAATGCATTTGCTATTGCCTTTTTTAATAAAACTTTATAATGTTGATAAACAGGTTGGTCAAATATAGAATCATTTGAACTTCTTACCTTTTTAATCTGATTATTCTGCTGGTTGTATTCTGTCATATATATCTGGCAAACCTGAGCCAAAGATGTACATGCACTTTTTATATCAGAAAAATGGTCTTTGAAATTATCAACCGCTCTTTGCTGTTTTTTATCATCCCAACTGAGTGTTTTTACAGATTTCTCAAATAATTGTAAAGCTCTATCTGACTGTAAAAAAGAGTTATAATAAATTTCTTTTAATAAATAATAGCATGCACTATACCATTTACCTAAAGTATCTGCATCATAACCCGGCTTTTGATATCCAAGCACATTAGTTATATATTCAGGAAAAGCTGTTCTAACAATTACGCTGTTATATGAAGGAACCTGAGCCGCCCGTGATACACTTCTGCTATATAGATGATCCAGCATATTTCTTAATTCACTAACCTGATAGAACATATACAGATTGTTAGAATAAAATCTATCCTTTTCTACGTTAAGGCAAAACTCTGTTTCCCTTTCAAAAATCTTTCCAAAAAGTTCTGTATTCCACTTTTCATCATTAACTAATGCTGTCTTAAAATGAAAATTTTCATTTCTGGCACAATAAATTGCCTTACGCAGATCATCTATAAATCGAACTTCATAATTGTATTTCTTTTTACCTTTGTATGCCTCCTTAAATATATTAATATCCCAAGAGGATTTTCCTCCAAAGAACTGCAATACCGCTGAAACTGATGCCATATCATCCTTATTCTTTAGTTTGTCCGCTATATCATTTCTTTTCCACAATAAAAAATCTGACTCTTTATTACCCAGATTGCTCATATCACATACTGCTCTCGCCAAATTATTAACCGAAAATGCTATATCGACAGCCAGTTCTCTTTGTAAGTTTTCGTGGGCTTTTATCATTTCATAATCGAAAGATGTTATTCCATTCCGGATTCTCTCATCAACAATGCCAAGTTCCTTATTCTTCTTATCTTTCCAGATATCATCCAGTGCAAAATTATATACAGCTTTACCAAGTGCTATATATTTTATACTAATAAGGTTAATTGCATCCTTCCACACTTTTTCTGCCAGATATCCCTTACGAAGCTTAAATAGCTTTCCGGCTTTGCAATTCTTAAGAATACGTTCAACAGCATTTTCAATATGATGTATCCAATACTGATTGATAGCATTATTTTCAAAAAAGAGCGGCTCATTAGAATTATATTTTTCTACAACAGCCCGTGTATATCGGTAACATATGATATTTTGTTTTCTCACTCTGTCATTCAATACCTTGCGCTCTCTTTTTTCTACAACAGCATCCAGCTTTATGTTCTCGGCTTCTGCTTCCATCAATACATCCGGTATATCAACAAAAAGACCAGTTTCTTTTTTTCCGCACTCATGTTTTTCCCAAACATTAAATTTTTCCTTTTCTATATTATCAGATAATGTAATATCCATATCCTTTTCATAATGGTTCGGAGCACTGAAATAAACGTCTAATATTCTACGAAGTTTTCTAAGACTTTCCGCCCTCTTCTCATCATCCAGATTGGCATAATTAAGCAGAAACTCATTCAGTCCTTCCTTTTCCACATTTTTATTGGTTACAGTTTCATTCTCTTTAGCATATACCTGTGGAAATAAAAATCTGTCTCCCTGTGGCTGTACTATCATATTCTGATTTCTAACCGAACGGACTATATTAGCACCTTGAGAGCCTTTAACATTCGGATCTAATTTTGAGAAATCTTTTCTAATCAGCTCTAAAAGCTTACAAACAATTTCCCTTTCATGATCTGATATATTGTTTTTACCAATACACTCAAGAAATACTACCATTGCAGCTACTGAATCAAACTCCTGAGTATCGTATTTTGATACTACCAGACTCTTTCTGAGCGTATACGCTACAAAATCCTCTAATTTTCCACCGGAAAACTTCGATAATTTTTCTGCTTCCTGCATTTTTTTCAGAATATCTTCATTTTTTCTCATATATCTTAGTTTATTCTCGGCTTTCCTATAAGAATAAAAAATTACATCATTTATTATTCTCTGAGAAGATTCGACATATTTTGAGCAGGCTTCTCTCCATTTATAATTCTTCATTTTAATATTTTTCTGTTGTGCTCTGCGCTCATTTTCTTCTGGAGATAATTTTTCATCATTATTCCATTTTTTAGGTTTAGTACCTACCTGTATCTGATTAAAAACATTATACAATTTTTTTACTTCTTTATCTCTTCTGAGCATTTGATCCTTTACCCCATCTATGCTCTTACCAGGAAAACGATAAAGAATTCCCCCTATATTCTGCTCTTCATTTGCTACTGCTGATCTGATGTCCCCATTATTTACTTCTTCTGATTTGGTGTTCCCATTGTTTACTTCTGCCGATTTGATGTCTCCATTATTTGCTACTGCTGATCTGGTGTGCTTTTCTTTTGATAATTTCATATTCTACCTTCTCTTTTAAATTTGCCCTAACTATATTGCTACATAATACTAAAAACTCACTTAATTATATGCTCGAAAATACAATGCTGTCAATCTTTCTACAACTTCAACTTCTTTCTTCCCATACCACCATCACCTGTTGCTGTTCACACCACGGCATCAAGATTACATCTAAATCGTAACTATCACTTCACAAAAAATGAGGATCATGAATGAAATACGTAACATTCATAATCCTCAATAAAATTCTGATTAATATTCCATATTCACTTTTGCTTTTTCTTAATATATTCCTTACCTATTTTGCTATATCGGGCTACCTTTCACAAATAACAGTAAGAAAACAAAAAAGAATGATTGCAAGTTATAGTTATTGTCCTCTATATCGGGCTACTTTCACTGTTTGTGATGATGATGGTGTTGATTTAGGTTGGCTTGTTATTGCCCTCTATATCGGGCTACTTTCACTTGATGACAAGCAGTATGAAGCATGTTGTAATATGACGTTATTGCCCTCTATATCGGGCTACTTTCACTCATATATATAAAAACTATAAGAAAATAAAACCGTACCAAACGTTATTGCCCTCTATATCGGGCTACTTTCACTTTGATAATGGATAAAATATCTGATGATGATATTTAATTATTGGTTATTGCCCTCTATATCGGGCTACTTTCACACATATCATTGGAAATTTAAAGAATATCTTTCCCAAAAAGTTATTGCCCTCTATATCGGGCTACTTTCACACCACTGATTATAACACTTGTTCTATTGCATTACCACCTTTTTAGTCAAAAATCATTAATTATGGTTCAAAAAGTGGGTCAACCTATTATTCTATAATCACCCAAAATACGATAATATCAAGTTTTCTCTACTTCAAGCCATAAACGGACTACGTTGACCCACTTTTTATATATCTTGTGTAATCTCATTTCTATTATAGTCATTTGTAATTCTCTGATATAACTCATCCTTTTGAATATCATATCGTCTTGTAATGATTGGTCGCTGACCTCGTCTGAAAATGATTTCCTGACCGATTGGCATATAAAGTACTTCATCAATAGGAACATTTAATCTTAAACTAATATTTTGTGCCGTTTTGATATCCATTCCCCCAAGATAAATATAAGAATCACAATTATTGATGATTGTGGTTGCATTTCCGGTTCCATACATCTGTTCAAGCTGACTTTCTGATTGTAGAAGTAAAGTAACTGATATCCTCTTTTCACGAAAGATACTAATATATTCAGCAAAATTTAATACTCTGCCACCTGTAGCAAAATCATCGCATAGCACATGCACAGGAACAGGCAATACACCATTCTGACTACTCTCTGCATATTCAAAAAGCTGTTTGAATGCCTGAGCATAAAACATATTTACGAAACAATGAAGAGCTGGGTTTACAGCACTTGTAGTTACAAATAAAATAGTTTTCTCAGTTGCCATCAATTCAAAATCTACTTGTGGCTTTGTTACCATCATCTCCCTAAGCTCTGGTGAGAAAATCGTATCAATAGTTGTATTTAATGTTCCAAATACACATCCCGCAGTCTTTATGGGCAAACTTTTGAAAGATTTCCAACAGGATACCGCAAAACAGGTTGGATACTCTGAAGCCATATAATCAAACTGATCATCAAGAGATGTTCTTATAGTGCTCCCACCCTCATCAATCGTAAGACTATCATGTAACTCCAGAACATCTGCAAAAGTTGCTTTATCATTAGTCATCAGGATATATGCTATCTCTGCTGATAAAAGAGAAATTGCTGCCTCATCCCAGTATGGATCAGCACTGGATCTATCTTTCTGTGGATCTGCCTTTACAATTGATTTTGCAAGAAATGTAATATCAGAATAACTTGCAACATATTTTAGAGGATCATATGAACATGTACTCTCAATCGGATTGACAAAATTAAGATCTAACACATTATATCCTCTCTCTTTGAATAAAGGCATATACTTCGTCACAATACGTCTCTTAGTTACCGTGGAAATAAGACTTGATGTCTTTGTTTCAAGAAGTCTCGGTTCTGATATGGACATAGTTTTACCGCTGCCACTGCCACCACAGACAATTATGTTATTGTTTAATCCAGTTTCATTGCAATCAGAAGAATAACAACAATTTTCCCCCAGTATAACCCTCTCTTTTTCCATAACTTAATCCTCCACAATCTTACTAAAATTAACAATCTGATCACACAGTCCGAATTCCTTACTCTCCTTTGGACTATAATAATGATCATATCTTGTAGCTTTTTCTACCTCTTCCTCACTTTTTCCTGTATGCTTAGATAGAATACTATTCATCTTTTTCTTTGTTTCCAAAAGGCTTTCAGAAATTGACTTGATTGATGAGCTGTTGCCTCCTATACGATTTTCTAGAAACGGCTCGTGAATCATGAGTTCAGAATTAGGTAGCATATACCTTCCATGTTTTCCACTGGCAAACAAGACCGCAGCCATACTATATGCTCGTCCAATACAAAACACTCTGATTGGAGCCTTACTGCTTTGGATTACATCATACATTGCCAACCCTGAATTTATTTCCCCACCCGGACTATTAATCAATACATCAATAAATTTTTCCTGATTCTCTGCGTTAAGCACAATAATTTTCTTAATAAATTCGCATGCAGTCTCAGGAGATATTTCTCCCTCAATAAAGACTTTTCTCTGCGATAAAAGCTTAGCATCTGCCGATACCTGTGTAATTCCATTAGAACTTTTAACTAAAACATTCATTACTAATTTCCCCATTTCCTTTTTTATATGTTTATAATTGGTTACTATACTCTGCAATAACCATGGTTACTTTTTATATATGCAGGAAATATAACTATTCTATTTCCCTGCAAAATAACTATCTCATAAGATTCCTGTTAAATCATTAATCAATCACATTGTTTATTGAAACTACAAATGAAACTATAAATGCAGCTTTACTATTTTATCCCATCTTATTTTAATATGAAAAAGGACATATCTCACCCAACTTGGATTTGATATGTCCTATAACTTCTACAATATCTATTATTTTTTCCCAATTGTCACTACAACTTAAAGCGGTATCCAACACCCCAAATAGTCTCAATATACTGTGGCTTTGCAGTGTTCATCTCGATTTTCTCACGAATCTTCTTGATATGCACAGTGACTGTCGCAATATCTCCGACTGAATCCATATTCCAGATTTCCTTGAAAAGCTCCTCCTTGGTAAATACATGGTTTGGATTCTCCGCAAGGAATGTGAGCAGGTCAAATTCCTTTGTGGTAAACTGCTTTTCCTCTCCGTTTACCCAAACACGGCGGGCTGTTTTGTCAATCTTGATGCCACGAATTTCAACGATGTCATTTTCAGGTGTGGCGCTTCCGATCAGGCGCTCATATCTGGCCAGATGAGCCTTTACCCTGGCAACAAGCTCTGATGGTGAAAACGGCTTTGTGACATAATCATCTGCACCGAGTCCGAGTCCTCTTATCTTGTCGATATCATCCTTCTTGGCGGAAACCATGAGTATCGGTGTGTTCTTTTTCTCACGAATCCGCTTACAAATCTCAAAGCCATCAATGCCCGGCAGCATAAGATCCAAAATAAACAGATCAAAATCCTCCGCCAAAGCCCTTGCGAGACCGCTTGTGCCATCATTCTCCACCTCTACCTCAAAGCCGCTCAGCTCCAGGTAATCCTTCTCAAGATCAGCAATTGCAACCTCGTCCTCTACTATCAAAATTCTGCTCATATCCGTTCCTCCTGAAAATAAAAAGCCATGGAAACCGACTCAATGTCAGTCCCATGACTTAATTATATCATATATCCGATAACTTCTGTCTAAATTTTCTCTAAATTCTTTCTAAGAAATATAATGTATACTATCCAGCACTCACAACCTAAAAAGCGCAAAGCCCCACATATTGTTTAGAGATATTTCTTGAGGTCCTCAACCTTATCAAGTGCCTCCCAAGGCAGCTTGATATCTGTACGTCCGAAGTGTCCGTATGCTGCTGTCTGGCGGTAGATAGGTCTTCTGAGGTCAAGCATCTTGATTATTCCGGCCGGACGAAGGTCGAAATTCTCCCTTACGATTTCAACGATTCTGTCATCTGCAAGCTTTCCTGTGCCGAATGTATCAACCATGATAGATGTTGGCTGTGCAACACCGATAGCATATGAAAGCTGAATCTCACACCTGTCAGCAAATCCTGCTGCTACAAGGTTCTTTGCTACGTAACGTGCTGCGTATGCTGCTGAACGGTCTACCTTTGTACAGTCCTTTCCTGAGAAAGCTCCGCCGCCGTGACGTGCATATCCACCATAGGTGTCTACGATAATCTTACGACCGGTGAGACCTGCATCTCCGTGTGGTCCACCTATTACGAAACGTCCTGTAGGATTGATAAAGAACTTTGTCTCATCGTCAATCATATCCTTTGGAAGAATTGGATCAAATACATATTTCTTGATATCCTCATGGATCTGCTCCTGGGTAACATCCTCGTCGTGCTGTGTTGAAAGTACAACTGCCTCAAGTCTTACCGGCTTTCCTGCCTCATCATACTCTACTGAAACCTGTGTCTTTCCGTCCGGACGAAGGTATGTAAGTGTGCCGTCTTTTCTAACCTTTGTGAGCTGGAATGCAAGCTTGTGAGCGAGTGCGATTGGGTATGGCATGTACTCCTTGGTCTCATTTGTAGCATATCCAAACATCATTCCCTGATCTCCGGCTCCGGTGTCGAGGTCGTCTGTAAGTTCGCCCTCTTTTGCCTCCAGTGCCTTGTCAACTCCCATGGCGATATCAGCAGACTGCTTGTCGATTGAAACCATTACTGCACATGAGTTTCCGTCGAGTCCCTTCTTTCCGTCATCATATCCGATCTCAAGTGCTGTTTTTCTGACGATTGCAGGGATATCAAGCTGCGCCTTTGTGGTAATCTCTCCTGTTACAAGGATGAAGCCTGTACAGCTTGCTGTCTCACATGCGACACGGCTCATCGGGTCCTGCTGTATGCATGCATCAAGGATGGCATCTGATACTGCATCGCAGAGCTTATCCGGATGTCCCTCAGTTACTGATTCTGATGTAAATAATAATTTCTCCATTAATTATCTGTTGCTCCTTTCATACTGTGTGACCAATATTTTTCCAATAAAAAACCACTTACTGCAAATAAGTGGATTAAAATTAAGATAATAAAAATCCTCTTATTGTTCGATTACTCGCTCAGGTTGGCACCTTCCTGTTTTCTAACGGGGTTGCCGTGACTTCATAGATCCTTTGTATCTCCATCACTCTGAATAAGAGAAGTTACAATATAGAATTTTTCAAATCTCTGTCAGCTATATTACTACCACATGATATATATGTCAAGTATCATTTTCGATACAGATTTATCAATAATCCATTTTCGATACCCTATTCATTATTTATAAGCTATTTTATGCAATTATTCTTTCTTCTTTATTGACTTTCATAATTTTGGCAATTATACTTAAATTTGTATTTATAGTACTAAACACACAATATCAAAATAAATTTTTGGAGTAACTCATGATTAAAATCAGCATAAAAGATGCGCAGATTGGTATGGTGGCAGCAGAACCGATAAAGACCCCTCTGGGGCAGATACTTGCACTGCCCGGCACACCACTCACCCGTCAGCTCATCAACAAAATGAAGCTATATAAGGTAGGCAGCATCTCAATTCAAAACCCATTCGATGCAGCAGCACCGCAAGCCGGCGAAAATACAGCAAAGCGAGACACGGTAAAACCTGTACCCAAAACCCGCGCACATGAGATGGTGACCAACATCCAGCGTGTTCAGGCCTCAGAAGAGTTCCGAGGCTTCCAGCTCAAATACATCACTTGTATAAATCAAATCAAGGATACCTTTGGCAAAATCTGTGCCGGCGAAAAATCCTTTGATGAGGCTGCGCTTCTTACTGCTGTCATTGACCTTTCCGCATCGTGCGGCACTACAATCGAGACCTTTGACATGCTCTACAACATGCGCACCATTGCAGACCCGTTGTACTCACACTGTCTGAATGTAGGGCTTATTACAAGGATGATCGGACGATGGCTTCATATGGAAAAGACAGATGTGAATACGCTTACTATCGCAGGAGTACTTCACGATATCGGTAAATGCAAGATTCCCGATGATGTGCTAAACAAGCCTGACAAGCTCACAGATGAAGAATTTGCGCTCATAAAAAAGCACCCACAGTTTGGTTTTGATTTGATTAATGATCTGCAGATTGACTCCAGAATAAAGCGCACAGCCCTCATGCATCATGAGCGCTGTGATGGCTCAGGCTATCCTTCACAGCTTGACAGCTCACTGATTGACGACTTTGCCATGATAACAGCCATCGCCGATGTATATGATGCCATGACTGCTGCCAGACGCTATCGCGCACCACTTTGTCCGTTCGCTGTCATATCAAGCTTTGAGAGTGAAGGTTTTACAAAGTACAATACAAAGTTCCTGCTTTTGTTTTTGAAAAAGCTTGCTACCACATACCAGAGCAACCGTGTAATGCTTAACGACAGCCGGTTCTGTAATATTGTGATGCTCAACCCGCATGAGCTGTCACGCCCTATTGTACGTTTTGATGACGGCAGTATACTTGATTTGTCCACAAACCGCGAGCTTTTTATCAAATCGGTGATGTAAACCGATTTAAAATCAAAAGGGTTATAAAATAACCAAAAATAAGAACCGTGCATCTACAGTAAGATGCTGCCGGTTCTTATTTTATATATTGCATTTATATTGTGTTTACATTTCATGCTTTACGTATATATCTATTACGATACCTTGAGTATGAACTTCTGAAGCTCCTTCTCATCCTCTACCCTGGCAATTTTTGCACCAATCTTTGTAAGCTTCTCCTCGAGTGCCTCATAGCCTCTCTGGATATAGTAGATATCATCAACCACTGTGATGCCCTCTGCTGCAAGACCTGCTATAACCAGTGCAGCTCCTGCTCTTAGGTCAGGTGCATTCACTCTGGCACCTGTGTATCTTTTCACGCCGCTGATAATTGCTATATTGCTCTCTACCTTTATATCAGCTCCCATTCTGGTGAGCTCGTCAACATACTTGAAACGATTCTCAAATATGCTCTCCGTCACTGTACTGGTGCCCTCAGCGATACCCAAAAGCACCGCCATCTGTGGCTGCATATCTGTCGGGAAGCCCGGATATGGAAGTGTTGTGACCTGTGTATGCTTTAAATGTCCGTCTGATATTACTCTGACTGAGTCATCAAACTCCTCTACCTGGCAACCTACCTCCAACAGCTTTGCTGTGGTGGCCTCAAGATGCTTTGGAATGACATTCTTTACCAGCACGTTGCCTCCTGCTGCCGCAACTGCAAACATGAATGTACCGGCCTCAATCTGATCCGGAATGACAGAATACTCTGTAGCATGTAATTTCTCCACACCTACAATTCTGATGACATCGGTTCCTGCGCCCCTGATATTTGCTCCCATGCTGTTTAAGAAGTTTGCCACATCAACGACATGAGGCTCCTTAGCCGCATTCTCGATAACAGTCTTGCCATCTGCCATGGCTGCAGCCATCATAATATTGATTGTGGCACCTACAGAAACCTTATCCATATATATGTGTGTGCCCTTAAGCTCCTTTGCCCTGGCGATGACAAGGCCATGAGCTATGTCTATGTCTGCTCCCATGGAGCGGAAGCCCTTCATATGAAGGTCAATTGGCCTGCTTCCAATATCACAGCCTCCCGGAAGCGCAACCTCTGCATGCTTGTATTTTCCAAGTAATGCACCAATTAAATAATATGATGCCCTGATTCGTCTGATGAATTCATTATCGACATTTACGCCCCTGATAAATGAACCGTTTATCTTTACCTTGTGTATATCCACGCGCTCCACATGTGCGCCGATTTCTTCGATTGCCTGAAGTAAGACATTGATATCCCTTACATTTGGCAAATTATCTATTGTTACAGTCTCGTCTGTCATTATGGCAGCGGCCAAAATAGCAAGTGCAGCATTTTTAGCTCCACCAATTTCAACTTCACCGTATAAAGGATTTCCACCTTTGATTACGTACTGTTCCATATTCCACCTCTATGAATTCAGGAGTATACTTCCTCCTAATATACTATTCTCAATTTACACTATTGTTATACATCCAACTACAAATTTCATTTATAACGGCATACTTAAGCCGTCATTTGTGCCGTTGCTACTGTCTATAGCTGACACAGCAGCTACTACTATTATCTTATAATAAACCGATAGATAAGCTCTACAATTCAAGTGCCTCCACCAGCTTCTCTACTGTCTGCTCCACATCAAGCCCCTCCTCGGAAACCTCGATGTCTGCATACTGCTCATACAATTTTGAGCGCTCTTCAAAAAGGGTCTCTAAAGTCTGCCCTTTCTTTAATACTACACCTCTACCCTTTATGTCTGCAAGTCGTTTTTCCAAAATAGCATAAGAAACCTTGAGATACACAACTCTGCCTATCTCCTTAAGATGCTCCATGGCCTCTTTTCCGTATACCACCGAACCGCCTGTAGCTATAATGGCCCTATCAGCCCTGATAGAGGCATTGACACGGTTCTCTACCTCTATAAAACCATCCGTGCCCTTTTCCTCAATTATCTCACGCAGAAGCTTTCCCTCCTGCTCCTGTATCAGTAAATCCGCATCCAGGAAGCTGTATCCCAGCACCTTTGCAAGTATTACGCCTATGGTACTCTTTCCAACTCCCGGCATGCCTATAAGTACGATATTAGTTTTCTGTTCCATCTACTGCCTCAGTATTCTCTGTATCTGTACTATTGGTGCTTTCTGACTGCTGTGTGCTCTCTGTAGCGCTTGTGTCTGCTGCCTTTTTGTCCTTCTTGGTAGTAGTAAAATAATTGTGAATCTTGATCTTGTCAAGCTGCTTCTGCTTTACAGACCATTTTTCATCGTCCTGCCATCCTGAAAGGATGCCATTGTAATATTTGTCCTCTTTATTGCCCTTTACGGTTTTTCTGTTTGACTCTGTTGCTTCATCATCGGTCTTTTTGTCGAGCCTTACGATATAGTAAGTGCTGTCTGTAGTGATGAGGTCTGAGGTCTGTCCCTCCTCGAGGGAATTGAGTGCATCTACAACGCTCTGATCAAGATTGTTTGTAGTGTATACACTGTCCTTTGTCTTGCTGTCCGATGACTTTGAGCTCTCTTTAGACTCTGTGTCATCTGATTTCTTATCTGAATCATCTGTCTTTTCAGCATCCGGTTCAACGTATGTGGCGTATGTGCCTGTTGTGGCTGTAGTGCCTGCCGCCTTGGCTGCATCCTCCAGGGATGATCCGCCTGCAAGCGCCTCTACCACTGCATCTGCCTGTGCCTTTATCTGTGCTGACTGCTCATCTGTATATGTCTGATACTTGTAATTAGAATCATATGCACCCTTGTAATCAAGCTTCACAATGGTGTATGCAGCCATATTGGCTTCCTCATCCGTCACGCTTGAATCAGCATTTTTGATGATTGCAGCATACATCTTACTCTTTATGAGGCGAAGCTCTAAATATTCCTCGACAATCTCCTCTGTAGCACTCATCTCGTCTATCACATCATCGGAATTTGCCTTCATAAACTTCTCTGCGGCCTTTTTGATTTCCTTTTTCTCATCATCAGAAACCTCTACATCGTAATCTGACTGATGCGCCTTTAATGTGTAAAGCTCATGAGCCTCCTCGATAGCATTTTTCTTCCATGTTTCAAGCACAGTATTATTGCCTGATACTGTCTTGTCCCAGTAGCCCTCGCCCATGTACTGTATATACATGTCATCATAACCGGCCTCCTGATACCTTATCATAAAATTAACAAGCCCAAGCTTGATATCCTCTTTATCTAATGTCGCAACTGTTGCGGTTTTATTTATTGCACATCCTGTAAAAGCTGTAACTGACAGTGTTGCAGCTAATAACATAGCTATTACTTTTTTCGCTTTCATTGTATCTATCCTCTTTAAAATTGGTATAGTATCGCTCGTATATTATAGAGCTTTTCGGGCCTGCTGGCAAGCATTTTCTAAACTTTGTAAATTATCGTCAATTTCGCGTAAAGCATGTGGTGTTTCCTATGCTATATGCTACATGATTCCAAAATTCGGGTAACTATTCAGCCGAAATAAGCTCCTTACGCATCTGCGAAATCAGTTCCTCCACCACATCAAGCACATCCCGCTTCTTCGCCACGCTGCCATTTTTTAAATCAAATGTGAAATATGGGTTTTCTGCCATATTGAATTTGAGGGAGGATTTATACCGGGCAACAAGCATTGGTATATTCTCCGGATTTATCCTTGCCCGTTCAAACATGGTAAGCTTTATCAGTGAGCCGGTCTGCTTTATCTCAGTGATATATACGGCATGTGCCAACGCCTTAAGCCTTGCCACGCGAAGCAGGCTGAGCACTGATTTTGGTGGTTCACCAAACCTGTCTATGAGCTCCTCGAGCATCTCATCCTTCTCTTCCTCCGTCTCTATGCCTGCAATACGCTTGTATATATCCAGCTTCTGGAATTCGTTTGCAATATAACCTGCCGGAATATAAGCATCGGTCACAATATCCACGGTCGTGTCAAATTTGTCACTGATATCCTCGATTCCCTTTGCCTCTTTTACAGCCTCGCTCAACATCTTGCAGTACAAATCGTAGCCCACTGCCTCCATATGGCCGCTCTGCTCCGCACCGAGCAGATTGCCCGCACCACGGATTTCAAGGTCTCTCATGGCAATCTTAAAGCCGCTGCCAAGGTCTGAGTACTCCTTTATCGCTGCAAGACGCTTTTCTGCCACCTCTTTTAGCATCTTGTTGCGCCTGTACATGAGAAATGCATACGCAGTACGGTTAGATCTGCCGACTCGTCCGCGGAGCTGATAAAGCTGTGAAAGTCCCATGTTGTCCGCATCGTGTATAATCATTGTATTGACGTTTGAGATGTCAAGTCCGGTCTCTATAATGGTCGTGGATACAAGCACATCTATTTCACCATTGATGAAACGGTACATGATGCGCTCAAGCTCAGTCTCCTTCATCTGTCCGTGCGCAAATGCAACAGATGCATCCGGCACCAGCTCCTGCAGCTTTGCCGTTATGTCAGCTATGTCGCGTACCTTATTGTACACATAGTACACCTGTCCGTTTCTGGCAAGCTCCCTGTTAATTGCCTCCCTGACAAGCTCATCATTGTACTCCATGACATATGTCTGAATCGGTACACGGTCCATCGGTGGCTCCTCAAGCACGCTCATATCCCTTATGCCGATTAAACTCATGTGGAGTGTCCTCGGAATCGGTGTAGCAGTCAGTGTGAGCACATCCACATTGACCTTCATCTGCTTAATTTTCTCCTTGTGAGTCACGCCGAAACGCTGCTCCTCATCTATTACCAAAAGCCCCAGATCCTTAAACTGCACGTCCTTTGAGAGTATGCGGTGTGTTCCGATGATGATATCGACCTCACCCTTTTTAAGCTTCTCTATCGTCTTTTTCTGCTCCGCCGGACTTCTGAAACGACACATCAAATCCACATTCACCGGAAAATCCTTCATCCTCTGCGAAAACGTATCGTAAATCTGCTGTGCCAGAATGGTTGTCGGGGCAAGATATGCCACCTGCTTGCTGTCCTGCACCGCCTTGAAGGCCGCACGGATTGCAACCTCCGTCTTGCCGTAGCCCACATCACCGCAAATCAGCCTGTCCATTATTTTATGGCTCTGCATATCAGTCTTTGTGGCCTCAATTGCAAGAATCTGATCCTCAGTCTCATCAAAAGGGAAAAGCTCCTCAAACTCTCTCTGCCATACCGTATCCTCACCGAAGGCATATCCGTTTTGCTGCTCACGCTGGGCATACAGCTTCACCAGGTCTCCTGCGATCTGCTTTACCGCACCTCTGACCCTATTCTTTGTTCTGTTCCATTCCTGACCGCCAAGCTTGTTGAGCTTTGGTTTTCTGGCATCCTTTCCGGCATATTTTTGTATCATGTCAAGCTGGGTAGCAAGAATATAGAGATTGGAGCCACCCTGATACTCTATCTTGATGTAGTCCTTTACCTTTTTGTCCACCTCAAGCTTTTCAATTCCGCGGTAAATACCTAGTCCGTGGTTTTCATGCACTACATAGTCCCCAACCGACAAATCGGTAAAGCTCTGTATTTTTTCACCCTCATAGGTGCGGTGACGCTTTTTTTTCTTCTGCTGCGCCCCAAAAATATCTGACTCCGTAATCACGGCAAACTTTAGGATAGGATACTCAAAGCCTCTTCTCACCTTGCCGTAGCAGACCATAATCTGCCCCTCTGAAAGCTCATGGTCATAGTTTTCAGTGTAAAAGCATGTGATTCCCTGGTCTGTGATATCCTCCGAAAGCCTCTTTGCCCTTGTCCTTGAACCGGATAAAAGAATGACTCTGTAACCGTTTTTCTTATAGCGCTTTAAGTCCTTTATCAAAAGCTCAAAGCTGTTGTTGTATGGGCTGACACTCTGACAGTGAATACCATAGCTTCCCAGCTGGTGCAGTCCGTTTGCCTTGTTATCGAGTGCAGCGAGTGCGACGCACGAATACTTCCCGAGCTTTGCCACAATCTCCTTCTCTGTAAAAAGACCGTTCATCTGCCCCGGAAGTATATATCCCATCGCAAGTCTCTGCTTCATGCTCTCTGAAAACTCAGTCTCTGTAAGCTTTCCCTGCTCTGTACATCTGGTCAGCTCATCGAAAAATATAAGGCTGTCCGATGGCTTAAAATAATCCAAAAGCCCGACTCTCTCGTCAAAAAAGTACGACAAAAAAGCATCCATGCCCGCATACATTGACAGCTCTCCCCACTCCTCGGTAAGCTCATCTGCCATCACAGTCACTCTGTGTGCTTCCTCTGTCTTCATCTGCTTTCTAAGCTTGTCAGATACACGCTTTGCCTCTGCCTTAAGCTTTTCAATTCCCCCGGCCTTTTCCTCATCGCTTAGTACAAGCTCTGCCGCCGGATATATGCTCACCCGGTCAATATTTTCGATGGATTTCTGGCTCTCGCAGTCAAAATATCTGATGGTGTCTATCTCGTCTCCCCACAGCTCGATTCGGATAGGATTCTCCTCCGTCAGCGGAAAAACATCAAGAATACCGCCCCTGACAGAAAACTGTCCCATCGTCTGGACCTGATACTCTTTTTCATAGCCCATTCTGATAAGAGCAGCCTGAATTTCCTTCAAATCCAAAAGCTGTCCTTGCTCAAGTGCAAGCACGTTTTCCCACATCTTTTCTATCGGCGCCATCGTATTCATCAGCGCGTCAAAGGTGGTGACAAGTGTCACGCTTTCCTGCTCGCGGATAGCCTTCAAAGCCCTGATGCGCTCCGCTGTCAGGAGATTGCCCCTGATATCCGACTGGTAAAAAAGCACATCCTTTGATGGATAATATACCACCTCTTTGTCAAAAAAACTGTACTCATCGTACAGTTCCTTCGCCTTCTGCTCTCCAAAGGTCACAATAAGCTTGTTTTTCCTGTGTCCTCCAAAGGCATATATCATCTGTGATTTTTGCGCATCTATACATCCCGTGACAGATATAAGTCCGGACGATTTTTCTGCCGTTTTTGTCATCTCCTCAAAGCCCGCAAGGGAAAGGAGTGGCTCTGTAAATGCTTTCACTTTCAATTCTCCATTTCTGTCTGTTCAAAATCACCTTGTCGATTTAAAGCTAGTTATATATGTTCATAGCCTTATCCGTCTCGCCCTGCATCATGAGGACTGCTGCATCCATCGCATGACCTATAGCTTCCTCCACCTTTGCCCTGTCCTCAGAACTGAAGCGCCCGAGCACATGGTCAGCAAGATCCCAGCCCTGTGGCTTCTCTCCAACACCGACCTTGATACGGCTGAAGCCCTGTGTGCCGGTCATTGCAATGATGCTCTTAATCCCATTGTGACCGCCGGCGCTGCCCTTTTTGCGGATACGGATACGCCCCGGTTCGAGCGAAATATCATCAAAAATAACGATCATTTCCTCATCCGGATCAAGCTTATAAAAATTCATCACCTCAGCAACAGACTCGCCGCTTAAGTTCATGTATGTCTGCGGCTTCACAAGCAGCACCTTCATGCCCTCAATCACTCCGCTTCCACAGAGCGCCTTGTGCTTTTTGTCTGTCACACTTATATTATATTTATCCGCAAGCGCATCTATCACATCAAATCCGATATTGTGTCTTGTGTGCTCATATTTTTTGTCAGGATTTCCAAGTCCTACTATAACGTACATCGTTTATCCTTTCTCTTTCTAATATTATTTTATCTACATGTCATATGCATATTGTCACATATCATCTACGTATCTATTCAGAATCTACAATTCAAAATAAAACAAATATTGTTGGATAATTCCCGCCACACCCTTGTAGCGTTCAAAATCAAAGCCGTCACTATAATATTTGTCCAAAAGCTGCTTTACATGCGTATCTATCGGAAACGCATCCACATGATGTAAACCAAAAAGACATATGCAGTTTGCCACCTTTTTGCCAATTCCCTTGCGAGTAAGCAGGCTTTCCATCGCCTCATCATAGCTCATTTTGCGCAGATTATCAAGCCAGTCAGGATTATTAGCACCATACTCATATATTTCCTTCAGATACGGTGCCCTATAGCCAAAGCCCATGCTCCTGTCATCAAATACCTCATCCGGTACCTCAAGCGGCTTTGGAAATGTATACAGTTCTTCCCCCTCTGTACTGCCGTCTATTTTATGTCCGCACCGCCTGCAAAGTAAATCCACACTGTTTGTGATTCGCTTTATGTTATTATTCTGGGAAATCATAAAAGTAACAATCATCTCCCACAAATCCTGCCTTAAAATGCGCACACCACTGCCATATGCATATGCCTCCTTCAGATGCGCGTCATCTCCGTCTGCTATAAGCTTTGCAATCCCCGCATAATCCGTATCCATATCCAGATAGCTTTTCCATATATTGTTCCAGTCTGCCTCATCACAGTCCAGTTCAAACTCATTCCCATCCTGCTTAATCCGAAGTGCCCTGTCAAATGCCACTACCGTGTATTCGTTTTCTCCTGTGTTCTTCCATCTGAAGCACTGACCACTGTCAGCAATCTGTTTTAAATCCAGATTATCTATTTTCGTCTTGTACATATCTGTTTGTCTATCCTCTTTTATTGTAGCTATACTCTAAAAAGCCGGTCTTTCTGTGGCTTATTGTACCACGGATAGACCGGTTTGTGTGAAATATATTGATTTGAGGGTCAAAAAATCCTCCCTCGCAGCTCGAAGCTTTATTTGGTTTTATGCATTCTCAATCTCTGTCTTATACTTTTCAAGAATCATATTCTGGATATTCTCGCGTGTGGCAGAGTTAATCGGATGGGCTATATCCCTGTACTCGCCATCGTTTGCCTTGCGGCTTGGCATGGCGATGAAAAGTCCCTTTTCTCCTTCGATTACCTTAATGTCATGTACCACGAATTCATCATCGATTGTGATTGACACAACCGCCTTCATCTTGCCTTCTTTTTCTACCTTACGAATTCTGATGTCTGTAATCTGCATATTTTTGTCCCCCTGGTTTGTTTTTAAATTACATATCTTACATTTTTTTCTTTTACTATCATGACTCCATCCTCACCACAATAGCAGGTGTTTGGATTGATGGTTCCGCGGCTCTCTACGATGCAATTTTCGAGGTGCACATTGTCGCCTATGTAGACGTCATTGAGTATCACGCAATTCTTCACTGTGGTGTTTTTGCCCACAAATACCTGCTTGAAAAGCACCGAATCCTCCACGCTGCCGTTTATGATACAGCCACTTGATACGAGGCTGTTTGAAATGTCTGAACCCGGATTAAACTTGGCAGGTGGCAGGTCGTCCACCTTTGAGCAGATGGTCGGCTCCTCCCTGAAGAAATAGCTTCTGACGTCAGGTCTTAAGAAATCCATATTGGTCTTGAAGTATGCATCAATATCGGCGATATTGTTCCAGTATGAATTTATCTTGTAGCCATATATTTTCTTTACATTTTTGTAGCGCACGAGGATATCATTTACGAAATCGAATCTGTTTTCCTCAGCTGCCGCCTCCAAAAGCTCTATGAGCTGTCGTCTCCTGATGACATAGATACCTGTGGAAATGGTGTTGGATGAGGCCTCGATTGGCTTTTCATCAAACTCTGTGATTCTTGACTCATCATCCATGCGTACCACACCAAAACGGCTGACATCGTCGTTGTACATCATGTCCTTGCATACCACTGTGATGTCTGATTTTTTCTCGATATGAAAATCAAGCACTCTGTTGAAATCCAGCTTGTATACACAGTCACCGCTGCTGATGATGACATATGGCTCATGGCGTCTCTTTAAAAAATCAATGTTCTGATACATCGCATCTGCCGTGCCCCTGTACCAGTCACTGTTGTCCGCTGTGACTGTAGGTGTAAAGAGGAATAAGCCCCCCTGCTTTCTGCCAAAATTCCACCATTTTGCTGAGCTTAAATGCTCATTCAGTGAGCGTGCATTGTACTGGGTCAGTACTGCGACAGTCTGTATATGTGAGTTTGACATGCTGCTGAGCGCAAAATCTATGCTTCTGAAGCTGCCTGCTACCGGCAGGGCCGGTACTGCTCGTTTTGCTGTCAGTTCCTTCATCCTATTATTGTTGCCGCCGGCCAAAATTATTCCTATTGCCTTCATTTTCCGTCACCTGCCTTGATAATAACTTCTCCGCCCTCAAGCACACCGTCTTTGTAATCCTCTTCGTATGTAACACCGGAGATTGCTGTATTTTTGCCTATCTTTACCCCGTCCGGTATCACAGAATCTTCTCCTATAGTGACAAGCCCAAATGAGTATATGCTCTCATTTAATACGTTCGGCTTCTCCTGTCCGAAGCCAAGTGTCACATTGTCGCCCACCTTACAATTTTCGGCAATGATGGACTTGTCTATCGTGACATTGGAGCCTATCTCCGTGTCACACATGATGATGGAATCACGTATAACTGCGCCTCTTCCAATCTTGACGCCTGCACCTATGACAGAATGCTCCACATGACCATAGCATTCACAGCCCTCACCCATGATGCTTCGCTCCACATGACCTCCTTTGGCTATATAAAGTGGCTCGATTGCATCATTCTTTGTGTAAATCTTCCAATACTCCTCGTACAGATTGAACTCCGGAATGAGGTCCACAAGCTCCATATTGGCCTCCCAGTATGAGCCCAGTGTACCTACGTCCTTCCAGTATCCGTTGAACTCGTATGCAAACATACGTCTGTCGTTTTCAAAGCAGTATGGTATGACATGCTTGCCAAAATCACAGTTTTCCTGATCCTTTAGTGCAAGTAATGCTTCCTTTAGCACCGGCCATGAGAATATGTAAATGCCCATTGATGCGAGATTGCTGCGCGGATGAACCGGCTTTTCCTCAAATGCATTGATGCGCTTATCATCATCGGCTATGACGATCCCAAATCGGCTGGCCTCCTCGATAGGCACCGGCATGGTTGCTATGGTCACATCTGCATTGTTTTCCTTGTGGAAATCAAGCATCACCTCATAGTCCATCTTGTAAATATGGTCTCCTGACAGTATCAACACATAGTCCGGGTTGTAACTGTCTATATACCTCATATTCTGGTAGATTGCATTGGCTGTACCTGTGTACCACTCGCTGTTGCCGCTCTTCTCATAAGGCGGCAGTATTGCCACTCCTCCATTATTCCTGTCGAGGTCCCACGGAATACCTATTCCGATGTGGCGGTTAAGTCTGAGTGGCTGATACTGTGTAAGTACACCCACTGTATCAATGCCTGAATTGATGCAGTTGCTAAGCGGAAAATCTATGATTCTGTACTTTCCACCAAACGAAACTGCCGGTTTTGCTACGTTCGCTGTCAGAACACCAAGTCTGCTGCCTTGACCGCCTGCTAAAAGCATGGCTATCATTTCTTTCTTAATCACGTTATCACTCCTCGTCTGTCCTAATTTTTGTTGTGCCCATCCGGTCCCCACCACTTGTTTCTGTAATAACCGTATCTGTAATGCTTCCATAATAAATCACAATTGTTTCCATATAAATTATAGTTGCTGCTGCATAAATTGCAGTTACTGCCATATACTTTAAACCCATAAAATTCATATGGTCCGGATGAATTATTTTTATAAAAAAATTATACCACAGCCGCATTATCACTTCAACATTTTTCACAAAATCAAATAATATTTTTCTTTTTTTTCGACATTTTGCACAAGTGTCATTTATCGTATATCTGGTTAACCTGCTATGGTTCTTATCATTTGAAAGTCATGCCTGCTTTCATCTTATTTTTCCTTTGCAAATACTATATTTAGTTGTATAATTAATATAAAGTAACTATTCAGAACAAGAAAATCTGTTGCTTACATGCAATCATGACGCATCGGCTTTTTGTTCTCAGCGATTCCTAATAGTTACAATATAAATTATAATAAATCAGGCAGGTAAAATTAATGTATAAAATAGATTTCAGCAAACCAATACACATCCATTTCATAGGCATCGGCGGTATCAGCATGAGCGGTCTCGCAGAGATTCTGCATGAGGAGGGCTTTACCATTTCCGGCTCCGATTCAAAGGAATCAGACCTTACAAAAACTCTTGCGGCCAAGGGCATAAAAGTCATATATGGCCAGAGCGCAGACAATATCACCTCCGGTATCGACCTGGTGGTTTACACTGCAGCTATCCACGAAAGCAATCCTGAGTTTGCCGCAGCAAAGGCTGCCGGTATTCCGATGCTTACCAGAGCCGAGCTCCTCGGACAGATTATGGACAATTACGATTATTCTATCGCTGTAGCCGGTACACACGGCAAGACTACCACTACATCCATGATCAGCGAGATTCTTCTCGCCGCCCAGACAGATCCTACCATTTCCGTAGGCGGTATTTTGTCATCTATCCACGGCAATCTGCGTGTGGGCGATTCAGAGTATTTCATCTCTGAGGCATGCGAGTACACAAACAGCTTTTTGAATTTCAGACCACGCTACAGCATTATTTTAAATATTGAGGCTGAGCATCTGGATTTCTTCAAGGATATCAACGACATCAGACATTCCTTCCGCGAGTATGCATCAAACACTCTCGCAGGCGGTGCTACCATCATCAACGGTGAGATTGACCGCTATGAAGAGATTGTCGCAGGTCTTCCTCAGAAGATTATTACCTATGGCTTTGATTCAAAATATGATTTCTATCCGGAAAATATAACCTATGACGATAAAGCTTGTGCATCTTTTACAGCTATGAGACAGGGTAGTCCACTTTTCGACGTAAAACTCTCTGTTCCGGGCGCTCACAATGTAAGCAATGCGCTCGCAGCCATAGCTTTATCCACCACACTCGGTCTCGATACGGAGTCTATCCTCACCGGCCTTGACAAATTTGGCGGTGCTGACAGACGTTTCCAGTACAAGGGCAAGGTAAACGGCGTCACAATCATTGATGACTACGCTCACCATCCAACCGAGATCCGCGCAACACTGACAGCTGCACAAAAATATCCACATGACAGGCTTGTCCTTTGCTTCCAGCCACACACCTATTCCAGAACCAAGGCATTCTTAAATGATTTTGCCGATGTTCTTTCAATGGCAGATGTTGTGGTGCTTGCTGATATCTATGCTGCGCGTGAGCAGAACACATATGGTATCTCATCTAAGGATATCCTGGATTTATTGCTCGAAAAAGGTGTGAATGCGCACTATTTCCCATCATTTGAGGAAATCGAGAAATTTTTATCAGAAAATTGTGTAAACGGTGACCTGTTGATAACAATGGGTGCCGGAAATGTAGTAGAAATCGGCGAAGACCTGCTTAAGAAATAAGTTATCCACGTTATCCACATACAAAATGTTAACAACTTTCATTTTGTGTGTGGATTTTTTAAATAATTTTCAACAGCTTATATACCCTGTGATACATTGATTTTTCAATTATTTTACACAGTTATCCACGTTATCCACATTTTTTTGTGGACTCGGAAAGCCCGAGTTTACAAGGCTTGTAGCACTTTTACCATCTTCACACGGTTAAAATATTGTGCTATAATTGCTCACAGGTTAAGCGAAAGAGAGTTTTTTATATGACAGCGATAAACATTAGCAGTGACATAGCAACATCATTCACTACTGTGTCAGATATTTTTATAGATCAATACATGCCAAAGGCAAACGGTGAGTTTGTCAAGGTATACCTTTATCTGCTCCGTGCGACAGGCTCCGGGGCAGGCATAGCAACTATTTCAGAGATTGCCGATCATTTCAGCAATACTGAAGCCGACATCATACGTGCCCTCAATTACTGGGCCTCTGAGGGCATTTTGCAGGTGCAAACCGGCGCTGATGGTCAGATTATTGGAATCAACCTCTGCAGCCTTGCTGTATCCGGTATGCAGGCTGCTCAGAGTAATATACAAAGCGCTGTGGCTGATAATGCCGCGCAGAATAATTTGCAAAACGGTGTTATTAATAATGCTACGCAGAATAATTTGCAAAACAGCGTGGTTAATAATGCTACACAGAATATTTCTACCGCGGATATTCGGATGCAGGATTCTGTTGTGGAAAAGCTTAAGAGCCAGACTACTGACAAGCCTGCTTCTTCACAGAAGGAATACACACTTGATGAGATTAAGGAGTTTAGAAAGAATCCTGACATTTCAGAGCTTTTCTTTATTATAGAGACATATCTGAAGCATACGCTCTCATCCACAGACACCAATATGGTGCTCTACTGGCTGGACGAGCTTCATTTTTCTACCGACCTGGTGGAATATCTCGTGGAGTATTGCATTACCAAGGGACATTCAAGCCTTAGGTACATGAACAAGGTCGCTCTCGGCTGGGCCGATGCCGGCATAAAGACCGTAGACCAGGCAAAGGACGATGCAGCCGCTCATTCACAGATTTACTATTCTGTAATGAAGGCTCTAGGCATCACAGGCCGCAATCTGGTTGACTCTGAGGTGTCACTCATCAACAAATGGGTCGGCGAATACGGTTTCGATATAGAGCTTGTAAAAGCCGCCTGCAGTAAAACTATTTCAGCTATCCAGAAGCCAAGCTTCGAGTACACAGACTCCATACTCGCGAACTGGAGGAAAAAGAATGTACATACTTTAAAGGATGTTGAAGTGCTTGATGCCAACTTTGCCAAGGCCAATAAGGTCTCTGCTACAGGCTCATCACAAGGCACAAATGCTGCAAACGGTTCCTCAAAACCAAAAAGCAATAATTCAAGTTCCAAGAATAAATTTAACAACTTCAATCAGCGCAACAATGATTACGACAAGCTGGAGAAGCTGTTTCTGAATTCTACGGTATGATTTTTCAAGTTAGATTTACACATCCCAAGGAGGATATATGGCACTTACCAATGCTCAATATGATGAGATAATGCGAGGCTACGATAAACGCCAGCTTCAGAACAAATACATACATGACAAGCGCATTGAGGAGGCCTATCGCAAGGCGCCACGCCTCAGGGAGATTGACTCAGAGATTGCATCCGCATCTGTCAGGCAGGCGTACAGGCTTATGGATGGTGATGAGAATGCTCTCGCCGCTTTACGCCTTGCAATCGAGGACTATAAGGAGGAGCGTGCTGCACTGCTATCCACACTCGGATATCCGCTTGATTATTTTGAGCCTATTTACACCTGTCCAGATTGCCATGATACCGGGTATATAGATGGTCAGAAATGTCATTGCTTCAAGCAGGCTATTATCAATACCGTTTATTCGCAGTCCAATATCAGGGAAATTTTATCAAGAGAGAATTTTTCCACGCTCTCATTCGATTATTACTCAGATGAGCAGAAAAATCCTGCGACAGGACTGTCTGCTCTTGCCACAGCAAAACTTGCCGTGACGAACTGTCATGAATTTATAGACAATTTTGAAAAAAAACCTAAAAACATATTTTTCTACGGTAATACCGGTGTCGGAAAGACTTTTCTTTCTCACTGCATCGCAAAAGAATTAATGGATTCCGCTTATTCCGTTATTTACTTTACAGCAGCCGGACTTTTTGATATCCTTGCAGAGAATACATTTGGTAAAAGACAGGACAAGGATTCTGATGTATTTGAACACATCTATGACTGTGACTTGCTGATCATTGATGATCTGGGCACGGAGCTGAACAACAGCAACGGGTCCAGGGTGAGGATAGGCCGCTCCAACATAATCCGGTTGGTGAGCGCATAGCAGCGCCCGTCCGGAGCGCCGAAATGGTAGACCCGGATATTGGCCGGGAGCCTCCACTCCATAACATCCATGATATGGGAGAACTGCTCGTCCGAGTAGGTGGTGGAATCCCGATACCAGACACCTTGGATTAAGTAGTTGAAAATGTGATATACCATAGGCCTCAGCCCCCAATGGGGGCATCCCCGGCCACCAGGGCCAGATAGGACTGGAGTTGGTGTATCCCACGCCAATCGTACAGTGGCGTGGTGTCGGTGATGTAGACCTCGACGGCGACCCCGGCCTCCAGCTCCTTATTCCGGCCGCGGAGCACCACACGCAGCGCCTTCCCGTCCACCTCCAGCAGCAGGGCTTTGGGCCTGCGCCGCAGCACCGTCATCTCGGTCTTGAGTACCGTGCCCTTGAGGACGAGGCACCGGCCCAATCTGGCCTGATGATAAATATACCACGCGCCGGCGGCGGCCAGAAGTGCGACCGCAAGACAGGGGGCCGCCATGGCGGCACTGCGCAGCAGGACCAGCAGTCCGGCGCCGGCGGCCGCGGCCGCCGCGCTCAGGCCCACGCGGGCCAGGACCTGGCGCTGGAGTGGGACGGGGAGCGCCCCAAGACCCTTTTTCATTCGGATGATTCCTCCCCCTTCATCAGATCAACAGCAGCCTGCGGGTGCGCACCAGTTTCAGGATAGAGGCCACGGTGGCGTCCCGTGCGTTTGCGTGCTCCATCTGGGTCTCCAGGATACCGTCGAAGATGCTGCCGGTGGTGTATATGGCCTGTGTCAGCTCCTGGCGCCCGTCCTCACCCAGCAGCTCCGGGACGGGCACGGCCTCCAGCTCCTCCAGCCGGATCAGTTCGCCGGCGGTGAGCCGCAGGCCCGCCCTGGTGATCCACCTCCAGAGCCGCCGGTCCCTGCCGTGGAGCGGCAGGCGGGGGCGGGTTCTACGCGAGGGGCAGAGTACGCAGTCGATGATGAGCCGGTAGGCCGCCAGATCCCCCTCCTCGTCGGTGATAGAGACCAGCCCCGCCTCCGCCAGCCTGCGGATGGCGCGCTCCCGGCCCGCCGGCACCGGCTTGGGCATGATCCGCGCCCCATACCAGAGGGCGGTCAGTTCCGGCCCCAGGGCGTAGACCTTCCCACACCTAGAGACGTGCTGCACTCCGCCGCGCTGGGGGCGGAGTGCGGCGCCCTTGGATAGATACATCATATTGACCACCTCAGTCCGTCTATTTGCCCTATTACACGGACGCCGGCCCGAAATTACAACAGCGTCATGAGTACGATGGACAGGATGATTACGCATACGGCCCCCACGACCAAGAGCACGACGCGCTTGACCAGCGCCTTATCCATGCTGCCGGCGTCCCAGCCCGCGTCGATGGGCGGCACGTCGTCATAGTAGCCGTCGTAGTTCTCGTCCATGGGATTCCTGGCTGGACGGGGTTTCCGGGCGCTCGCGCGTCCGGCCGGTCTTCGGCCCGGCCCGCGGGCGGCTCTTTTCTGTTTCGATACGGTCTTTTTCCCTGCGGACCGCGACGCCCCATCCTGGGGCAGCGCCTTCCCGCAATGCGGGCAAAAAGAAAGGGCGCCTCCCGGAAGGGAAGCGCCGCATTGGGGACAATAATTCATTGTGATCTCTCCTCCAATACCATGCGGATACGGTTCCGCACGATGGTGCTCAGGGCGTCAAGGCGCGGCTGGCTTGCGCTGATCCCGGGGTGCTGGGAGAACTGAAACGTGCGCAGCCCCCCCAGGTCGGCGCGAATCTCGTCGGTCAGCAGGCCCCTGGCGTTGGTGAGGAAGTCCCTGCCCAGCTTGGACTGGCAGCGCCGGATGTGCCATGCGGGCTCCCGGAGCTGGTCGTCATCCAACCCGGGCAGCAGGGCGCGGTTGTTGTCGAAGACCGGGGCCATGCCCAGAACCTGCATGGTGTCGTTGTCGAAGAGAACGCCGAAGTTACCGTAGTGCCGGTCCGGGTTCAAAATGACGGCGTCCAGAACGCACATTCTGCGGAAGGCGTCTCCGCCGCCGATGGACGCAAAGTAGGCCAGCAGCTCAGGGATGGTCTTTTCCTCCCCGCCGAACACCCGGGCGGCCTTGGCCAGACCGACGCGCTCGTTTGTAAACAGGGGGCACTTGCTCACCAGCCTCCCGTGGTAGAAGTCCAGGTCGTAGGGGATGGCAGTGGGGCAGAGGACGGCCGCCAGCTGGCAGGCCAGGTATTCGGACAGCGGTTCGATCTCATGGAGCGCGCTGCCGCTCTTGTAGAGAAAGATGCCCTGTTCCTCCCGCACCCAGCATTTGGCGAAGTATCCGTCGGTACCAAACTCCGGCGACGTGGACGACAGCTCGGTGCTGCTGATGACCCCGTCGAAGGCCGCCTCGCTGATGAGCTGGTCGAACTCGTTTTGATAGAGGGACACGTCCGCCCAGGCTAACGGCGCGCCCGCCTCCTTCACCCAGAGGGTGTCGTTCAGGGAGAGGGCGTGGGTGACCCGCAGAAAGCCCTCCAGGTCCTCGCAGCCAAACCGGCGCAGCAGCTCCTGGATGTGCTGGCGGTGCTTGGGCGCCTTCCGCCGCTCCAGGAAGGCGGCGAGGGCGCCGCCGCCGCTGTCCGCGGGCAGGCCGATGGGGCGAAGCTCCGACAGCCATTGTCCGGCGCCGACCTCCGTCTCTTCAAACTCATTTTTCCAGCAGAAGAACGCCAGGATGGGCGTGTCCTTATTCATCAGCAAATACTCTGTCTTTTTCATTCGGGCCGCCTCCTTTCCGTCTCTTTTCTCACATTATACCCTATGTCCTGGGTTTTTTCGATAGCAATTTGGCAGAGTACGCGAAGGAGCCGTAGACGGTACCCGCCTACGGCTCCCTTTTCATTCCCCGGCGACGTGGCCGGACGCTTTCCATAGGTCCCGACGCTATGAGTATAGCATCAAAACATTCTCGTGTCATCGGCGCGGATACTGCCATTTTCCATGCCATGAATACTGCCAAAGGCATCGGCAAATCCGGACGGACCTGTCCGCGCCGGGGGAGCCGGCGGCGGAGGCGCAGGCGCGGCGGCAGAAGCCGGAGGACTGGGCTGGCGGGCCTGCGCTGCGGACCCTTGTGCGTTCTCGCCGCCATCCTGTTGGCCGGCCGAGGGATGGGGGGCGTTGATCTGCGCCCACTGCGCCGAATACTTGGCGGAGAGCCAGGCGGCATAGTGCTCCCTGGTCGTCAGCAAAAGCTGGTTGACCTGCCGCCAGCTAAGGCTGACGGCGACGTGCTGTTCGGGGTTCTTCCCAAACCGGGGGACGATGAGCCCCTGGGCGTTTTGTTCCCCCGGGCCGCTGTCCGCCACAAAGAGGTAGTCGGCCCGGTCGGCTCCGATCAGCTTGGCCACTCGGGATAGGCTCATACCGTCCGGGCGGGGCCTCCCATAGTGCTGGAGCTGCTCCGCGGAGGTGCCGCCCAGGCACTCGAAGAGGGAGTCCGGCTTCTTAGCTTGCTTGAGTTGCTGCATCCGGGCGTGGAGCGCACCGGTGGCACCCTCCTGGGCCAGGACCAAAAACTCCGGCACGTCGATGTAGATGTGGATATTGGCGGTGTATCGCTGCCCCTTCGGCCTCTTTTTATCATAGGCCACGAACTGAAGGTGAACCTTCTCAATGTGGAAACAGTCGCTCTTTACCTCCACAAAGCAGCCGCGGGCATCCAGGCGGATGATTTGGTCCCGGTTATCTGGCTGGGCCGATTTGTCCATGCAGTCCCGCCTCCAATCCTTTCAGCAAAAGCGAGATACCATCCTGATCGCTGCTCACCCGCTGCTGTATCGCTTTGGTTAGGGGAAGCAGCCTTCCGGCGTTCGCTTGGAACTGCGGGAAAAAGTCTTGGCTGGGATCGTACTGGAGGTAGAGCGCGTTCATCTGGATGTTCCAGATGAGCTGGAGCAGCGGTTCCGGCGCCTTCTTTTTCTCCAGCAGACGCACCAGCTCTCCCGACTCCATCATTACCTCATTCCAAAGGATGAAGAACTCGTCGTGCTCCGGGATGCCGAACCGCGCCAGCCAGCTGCGCACGGTGTTGACCCGCTTGGCAGACCCGCATTCGATGTCATTGAGGATATAGCGGATCTTGAAGTCACGCGGGTCCACGGTGCCGTCTTCTTTTTGTTTGTTTACCGCCACGCGCCCCAGTGGAAAGAGGGCGCACACCGTCGGCTTGCAGTCGTGGACGCTGCACAGGCCGTCCTTGA
>ERZ836939.90-NODE-90-length-115811-cov-7.651560_pt1 | contig 115811 bp, 116 predicted proteins | sample MGYA00519912_ERZ836939 | MGnify/ENA primary metagenome ERZ836939 (study PRJEB31850, sample SAMEA3708810) | human gut metagenome | biome: human gut; feature: human-associated habitat; material: faeces | place: China | collected 2014 ...
TCAAAATTTCGAGGCTCAATCACACTCTCTATTTTCTCGCTGTCTACGCTTAGCAACTGCCATTACTGGCAGGCACCCAAGACTCGATACTGGCGGTTGAAATCCACTTATTTAACTTTAGTTTATGTAATAATATATTATGTAAATTAGGCTTGAAAAATCAGACAGCTGTCGGTTTTTGATACCGACAGCTGTCTTTTTTAAAATTCTTTTTTTTCCATAATTCGACTACTAATAAAATAAGATATCAATGTTGCGAAAATCCCCAAAGCAAATAAAATGATAGTTACTACTTCATCATTTACAGAATTTATGGCTGTTAAAATTTTTGAGTTTCCATCAATTAAATTTTTTATAAAATAAATTGCTGCAGCTATAATTCCAGCTAAAAGAGCTAAAATAATTCTGCTTTTTTCCATTCCATACTTTAAGTGGAATGGAATCAAAATAGACAACATCAATAAAATGATTGGTAAGAAAATGAAAGCAACAGGTAATTCATCGAGGAAAGAAAAAGTTTCCCCGTGTATCATCTTGGATACAAAGTAAAGAATAGCAGCAAACAGCCATGCAATAACCGCACCACCAATACAAAACAGATATTTCTCCTTAACATAGATTTTTGCTGTAATCGGAAGTGTCATTAGAAATTCATATCCATGGTCTAATTCATCGTAAGAAATGGTACTTACCATAACAATTGCTGCGCAAAAAGACAAATATCCCAAAATAAAAGTACCATCTTGTGAAAAACCTAACGCAACTGCAATTACAATGAATAGCAGTAACATCTGTTTTCTCTGCATGATTAACCGAACATCTTTTTCTAACAATCCTGCCATAATTAATATCCCCCTGTCGTCATAAGAATCAATGCATCAATCCTGCCATTTTCTACTGCTATCTGTGGATAATTTTCCAAGTAATAGTTTCTATCGTTTGTAAGACAAGCATAGCCATAAGATTCTTTTTGTATCTTTAAAATTGCTTCTTTATCAAGTGTTTCATACTGTTCTTTCGTTACTTTTAAAATCCCATATTGTTCTAAAATAACATCGATTTTTTCATGGAGCATCAATTTTCCATTATGAACCAGATAAATATCGTCACAAAGTGTCTCTAAATCAGATGAAATATGGGACGTAATTAAAATACTCCGATTCTCATCTTCTATCAGATAATCTCTTAACAAATCCAAAATTTCCGTTCTGGCTTCAATATCAAGTCCCAAGGTTGGCTCATCTAATATCAAAAGACGTGCTTTGTGAGTAATTGCAGTTAACACTTTTAATTTTGCTTTCATACCTGTTGAAAATTCCTGAAGTTTTTTCTTTTTTGGCAGATTTAAAAGTTTACATTTTTGTTCAAATTTTTCTTTTTCAAAATGAATATAGGTCTTTTCTAAAATTCGTTCAATATCCGATATTGTAAGTTGTGTACTAAATCCAGATTCAGCCAAAGATACACCGATGACCTGTTTTTTATCCGGTTCTAATTTTTTTATTGGAGTTCCAAAAACTTTAACCGTACCGGAGTCCGGTTTTATAAGTCCCAAAATCAGTTTAATTGCCGTACTTTTTCCAGCTCCATTTTTTCCAATTAATCCTGTAATTTGTCCTTTGGGTATTTTCATAGATAAGTGAAAATGAAAATCATTATAATTCTTACCCACCTCCTGCATCTCTATCATAAGCCACTCTCCCTTCTTCTTATTTTTCATCTAACAACAGCTGAACAAGTTCTAAAATTTCATTTTGATTCATTCCAACCGAAACTGCTTTATCAATTGCTTTGTCAAATTCTTCTTCGACTGCACGTTTTCTTGCTTCAACTGCTAACTGTTTATCAGAGGCTGTAACAAAAGTGCCTTTTCCATGAATTGTTGTTACAAATCCTTCTTCTTCCAGTTTATCGTAAGCTTTTTTTACAGTTAATGCGCTGATACGGAGTTCTCCAGCAAGTTTTCTTACAGATGGAAGTCCCTCACCTTCTACAAGGTTTGACTGAATAATTTCTGATTTAATCTGTTCCATTAACTGTTCATAAATCGGTACCATGGATGAATGATTCAGTATAATATGCATATTTATAAAATCTCTCCTTTACAATAAACAGTATATAACAGACGAATACTGTTGTCAACTGTTATATACTGTTTATCTTAACTTTTAAGTAAAAATCTCATTTGTAAGCGAACACATATTCCGAATATTTGTTTGCATTATAACTATGAATATGATATGATAATACTAAGATGAGAAGGAAAAGAACCTTTATTTTAAGCAGAGTTTCGGGAGGATTTAAATAGATGACGTATGGTAAAATAAGCAAAAAACAATCTGAGATTTTAGAATATATGAAAAAAGAAATTTTAAACAGAGGATTCCCACCATCTGTACGTGAAATTTGTCAGGCAGTTCATTTGAAATCAACATCTTCGGTTCATGCACATTTAGAAACGCTTGAAAAGAATGGGTACATAAAGCGTGATGCAACGAAGCCTCGTGCAATTGAGATTTTAGATAATAATTTTAATCAGGTACGAAAAGAAACGATTAACGTTCCTGTGATTGGAAAAGTTGCAGCAGGTCAGCCTCTTTTAGCTGTAGAAAATACAGAAGGATATTTTCCAGTACCAGCAGAGTTTTTACCGAATCAGCCAACTTTTATGCTTGTTGTTCAGGGGAACAGTATGGTAAATGCCGGAATTTTTGACGGAGATTATGTTATGGTTGCGCAGCAGGATACCGTTGAAAATGGAGAAAAAGTAGTTGCTTTAATTGAAGATTCTGCAACTGTAAAAACGTTTTATAAAGAAGAAGAGCATATTCGTCTTCAACCAGAAAATGATTATATGGATCCGATTCTGGTAAATCCAGACAAAGAGACTTTTCAGATTCTGGGAAAAGTGATAGGAGTATTTCGTTTTATGAAATAAAGAAACTCCTGCTGCCCTATTTGTGTTATTCTTATTGGGCAGGCATTTTCATTTTTTACGACATCAAAAGTTGTCAGCTTTTTTGGGGCGAGCATGTTGCTTCATTCTGACAGCTTTTGATGTAATGTATATTTTGGAATTCTTCTCATTTTATTTTGATGAGAATGCCAGAAAAAGCTTTTCTAAACTCTCCTCTATCTGTGCGACGTCAACTAAAAACACAGAAACTCTGACACCATCCCCACTATCAAATAAAATGGGCTCAGTATTTCTCATTTCTTCATTCATTGGATATAACAGCCATACTTCTGATGCTTGATATTTCTTTGCATAGGCGTACATCTGATACATATCAGCCTGAGAAATACCATAATTCGCTTTTTTATTGTTTATCAGACTTTTCCATTTTGTATCTAAAATGATAATTGATTCGTCAGGTCTTGTGATAACTAAATCGGGTCTAAGAGCAAATTTTTGATATTTTTCCCCATTCAATGTATCAAATAAATAATAGCCTTTATCTTGAATAGATACCTCCCATCCGGCTTGATTCAATCGTTTCTTTAAATTCTTTGCAACATAAGCTTCAAATACTTTTTCCATTGGAAATAATAATGCACGAGCCGATTCCGTTCCGGAAAACATACTAAAACTTTTATTTTTTAGAAAGACCTTTGACCATTTCAAAAGCACTTCATAACATTTGGTTGTTCTATCTATCACGACTTTTGAAAAATCTTTTTCATAATTTTTTGACGGTTCTACAAGTTCAAATGATACCAATAACTGACGTATCTCTTTTGAATTTTGTGCACTGCCTGTGAGTTGTTGCAATTTTAATAGAGTTGACTTTATCAGCCTGTTTTGGGGACAATTTGCCTGATATTCATCAAATACAACGTAAAACCGTTCTTTATGAACAATGTTTTGTTTGAGATGTTCATTTACCAAAAGTTTTCCCTTATAAACATTAAGATTTTCTTCTTGATTGAGATATGATGATTTTATTCCGTTTTTCACAAGCCTTCGGACTTCTTGAATATATAAGTTGATAAATATTTCATATAAATTCATGCTTTCTGGATTTAAATTGGCATTTGCAGCTGTTTTACCAGAAAAATCCTTCATACTGCGAAGCATTTTTAAGAATACTTTCTTTGTTTCATCTTTTTCTTCTTTTAAAAATGCAATTTTAGGAAGAATCTGTATCTGAACATTCTTTTTTAGCTGAATCAGCCCAACGTAGTTTTTGAATGTGATTGTCTGACCGAGTACTTTCTTATATCCAATGGTTATGAAGTTTAAAATGTCTGAGTTTTCTTCTTTTTGCTCAAACTCATGAATAAATTCAAGAAACTCATGAAATGTCTTTTTATCAAGGCATTGGTATTGCTTATCAAACCTTTTTAAGTTTTGATTTTTCTCATTTGCTTCAATGATTTTTTCAAATTCTCGTACTTCCAGAACCTGCATCATACATTCTCCAATTTCTTATCACCCATAATTTCAATATAACTGTTAATATTAAAAAACGCAGAATCTTGAATCTGATAAGAATATTCAGGAATATCAAAATCGGCTGTATCGCCTCTAAAAATAGTAGTTGCAGTTGTTCTTGTTTCAAGAATAAATTTGTGCGCATCCTGCGTTTTTCCATTGTCTCCAAGTACAAGCATAATTTTGCTGTAATCTTCATAAAAATATTCCTGAAGCAGGGGAATGATAGATTTCTTAAAGATATCAGCCAGTTTTGTTATCGTCGTTTCATCTTTTAAGCCAAGAAAAAAAGCATGTCCAATCGTGTGTTCTCGGTCAAATAGAAATTCAATGCGTTTGTTCATACATTCCAGCATAAGTGCTACATCAAGTTCTACTCCTTCTACACGAATTTTATCTGCGCCCATTTTTCTAAGGACTGTAACATCAGGCATCCTCTCAATAAACTGAAATCGACGGCGAAGTGCAGTATCCATAAGTGCAATCGAACGGTCGGCAGTATTCATTGTTCCAATCAGATACACATTGTTTGGCACGCCAAATGACTTGTTGGAATATGGCAGAATAACTTCCATTGCTTCTTTTGTTCCTTTTCGTTTTACCGGTTCAATCAAAGTAATCAGTTCACCAAAAATTTTGGAGATATTTCCACGATTAATTTCATCCATAATAAATACATAAGGTCGTGTTTCTTCTTTTAACTCAATGTCAGAATCTGCTGGAATTTTGCTTAATAAATCTCCCACATGAATCCTTACTAACTCGTATACTGATTTTCTGTCGAGTCTCACACCACCATTTAAATCAATGATTTCGATATCTTTACCTTTACAAATCCAGTTTACCATACGTTTTCTTGGATATCTCTCAATAGAAGTATCAAATTCTGCATTGCTGGTTATCACACCAATTCCATCTACCGCACTTGCTGTGGAACGTGCCACCACAATATCACCGATTTCCATTTCCTGATGAAAATTAAGTAAGATTCGACGTTCTTTATCATTTAAATTTCCGGTATCTTCGGTGATGATTTCCGGACTTCCATCCCAGCCGATTCGAATCGTTCCCTCCTCAAAACATTTTTTCTTTAACTCTGGATATTCCGTTCCACCGAGAATGACATTCCAGACACGAGCTTCATTTCTAATTTTTGTTTTCTTTGTCTCTGCCTTTTTTTGTTCTGCCCTCCCACAAAATGCTTTAAATATCCCATCTTTTATCGTATATTCCACATCATTGGAATCGTGATTTAGATTCGGACGGATTCCTTCGATAAATTCTTCATAACCATACGATTGATGAAAGGTAGTAAAGGCAATCCTTTTTTCTTTCGCTTTTAATTCCTGATAGCGTTTTAGTACCTGTTCGTAAGGAAGTGCTTCTATTTCATCTAAATTTTTTTCATCGCAGATTGCAACGGCATAAAGGATGGTATAGTATGTTTTTCCTGTTCCTGGAGGACCATACAGAATCAGATTTTTATCAAATTCCATAGCGTTGTTTCTCCTTTGTTCTTATACTTTAGCTTTTATCTTTTAAGAGATGTAACTCTACTAGTACAGCGTAAATTAAGTAGCTGCTAACTAGATAAAGTATAACAAAAAAGCCTTGAGAAAGTAAAATAGATTTCTCAGGGCTTTTGATTAATTTTTATTTTAAATCTTCTACTTCAACAACAGTACCATCTCTCCAGATTCTTTCTAAATCATAAAATAAACGGTTTTCTTCATCGAAGATATGAATCACGATATCTCTGTAATCCATCAGAATCCAGTTTGCATTCTGATATCCTTCAATTTGTTTCGGTTCATATCCGGCTCTTCCGAGTGTTTCATCCACGTTGTCGGCCATCGCCTGAACCTGATTATGGTTTGTTCCGCTTGCGATAATGAAATAATCTGCAAGGGTAGATACGTTTTCAATGTTGATAACTTTAATTTCAAGTGCTTTTTTATCGTCTAATGCATCACAGGCTAATTTTGCAAGTTCTTTGCTTGTCATAAAGCGCTCTCCTTTTTTTCTTGTTGCTTTGTTTCATGTAACTGTCTATAAAATTCAAATGCATCTTTCGTTTCAGGATCGAGTGTTTTAGGATTTTTTCCAAGATACTCTAAGGTATCCCGCAAAATCTCATACATACATTCATCAATATCATAAAAAGCAGTTTGGCGGATTTTGGCAAGATTTGGAGCTTTCTCTCTGTTTGGCTCAATATAATCCGCAATGTAAATAATTTTTTCCAGCATCGTCATATCTGCTTTTCCGGTTGTATGCCAGCGAATAGAAGAAAGAATCTCTTCCTCTTCTACCTGATATTTTTCTTTTGCAAGAAACGCTCCTAATTTAGCATGTAAAAGAAAAGGAGCCTGAGCTTCAATTTCTGAAATTTCTATCTTATTTTTCTCGCAAAGTTTTATTTTTTTTTCGTCCGGTATACACTTTGCACAGTCATGTAGCAGTCCTGCAACTCTGGCTTTTTCTAAATCACAGCCATAAGCCATTGCCAGTGCGGCTGCTGTATACATAACTCCTTTTGTATGTTCATAACGCTCTTTTTCTTGATGCTTTTTCACTTTTTTTGCAAATGCTTTTAAATCATATTGCATGTTCATCACATTCCTCGTAGATATGGTTTTGTTTGATGTACTCAATTACGCTGTCAGGAATATAATAGCGGATATTTCTTTTACCTGCGACCCAGGAACGCAGTAAAGCGGAAGAAATGTCAATATTTAAGGTTTTCAGCTTTTTAAAACTACCATTGTATTTTTTTGTCAGATAAGAAATCGTCTCATCTAACGCTTCCTCTTTGGTATGATTTCTGGTTGCAACTACAATAATGCCGGCCTGACAGATTCGTGCAGGTTCTTTCCATTCATCAAAATCAAAAAGAGAATCTGCACCTAAAATAAAATAATATTCCGTATTCGGATGTTTTTTATTTAAGCGTTCCAAAGTACGATAGGTATAAGTAAAACCATTTTCGTTCATTTCCTCTAAAGAAAGAGAAAAATGAGGATTGGAAGCAATCGCACGTTTTACCATTTCGCATCTTTGGTCATCCGTTGCACGGTGTGCTCGGTTTCGTTTATGAGGTGGATTTCCAGATGGCATAAACAGCACTTCATCTAATTGAAACTGCTCATAAGCGGTCTCTCCTAATATCAGATGACCGATATGAATCGGGTCAAATGTTCCACCCATAATGCCGATTCGTTTTTTTCGTTTATCCATAATTTGCCTCTTATCTAATCTGATTCTGGCAGATACAAAACCAAAACCGTGTTCTGTTTTAATTATTTTGGAAGTACGATTTTTTTCTTTTCTTTTTTGCCTTCTTTATAAAGGACAATTTTCTTTCCGATTACCTGAACAACCTGTGATTTTGTACGTTCTGCTAATACCTGAGCGATTTCTTTCGGGTCATCCATGCAGTTTTGAAGAACATTGATTTTAATCAGTTCTCTGGCTTCAAGTGCTTCTGCAACGGATGCTGTATTTTCAGGAGTCAGGCTTGCTTTCCCAATCTGTAAAATCGGGTCCATCGTCATAGCCAGACTTTTTAAATAAGCACGCTGTTTACTTGTCATATTATCTTCCCCTTTCTGGTTTTTATTTATAATAATCAAAATCAAATCCATACATACGGACGGTATCGCCTTCCTGAATTCCGGCTTTTTCTAAGTCTTCTAAGATACCACTGTCTTTTAAGAAACGTTGGAAGAAAGAGAAACCTTTTTCGGAATCTAAGTTGGTATAACCCAGCATTTTTTCAATCTTCGGTCCTTCCATATGGAATAAATGCTCGTCCTCTTCATCCTGATAAACAGTATAAGGAAGATTTTCTGTGATTAACATATCTTCCGGGAAGAATTCCTGTTCAAAGACAACCGGCTCTTTCTCAATGGTATCAAGCAGTCCTTTTACATAATATAACAGCTCTTTTACTCCTTTTCCGGATACTGCGGAAATTGCAAATACTTTGATTCCCTGTGGTTCAAATTCCTGACGGATTTTTTCTACAGGGTCTTCGTCCTCCGAATAAATTGCATCAATTTTATTTGCTGCAATGACCTGTGGAACTTCTTTTAATTTTGGGTCATAAGCTTCTAATTCTTTGTTGATTTTGTAAATATCGTCTATTGGGTCACGTCCTTCTGTAGAAGCTGCATCTACTAAATGAATCAAGACACGACAACGTTCAATGTGACGCAAGAACTGATGACCAAGGCCGACTCCTTCGGAAGCTCCTTCAATCAGTCCTGGAATATCTGCGATAACAAATCCATTGCAATCGTCTAAATCAACCACTCCAAGGTGCGGATTTAAAGTCGTAAAATGATAATTGGCAATCTGTGGTCTTGCATTGCTGACTCTTGAAAGGAAGGTAGATTTGCCTACATTTGGAAATCCTAAAAGTCCAACATCAGCAATTACTTTTAATTCTAACTGAACTTCTAATTCCTGTGCCGGCTGTCCTGGCTGGGCATATTTCGGAACCTGCATGGTAGCTGTCGCATAATGCATATTTCCTTTTCCACCACGTCCGCCTTTTAATACAATCTGACGCTGATTTTCGCCAGACATATCTGCAATGACTTTACCGGAAGTTGCTTCTTTGATTACCGTTCCTTCTGGAACTTTTAAAACAATATCTTTTCCATCCGCACCGTGACAGCGTTTTTTTCCACCTTCCTGTCCGTTTTCTGCGGCATATTTTCTTTTATGTCGATAGTCCGTAAGGGCATTGAGGCCTTTATCCACTTCAAAAATGACATCTCCGCCTCGTCCTCCGTCACCGCCGTCTGGTCCGCCATTTGGGACATAGAGTTCTCTACGGAAGCTTACATGACCATCTCCGCCTTTTCCTGAGCGGATAATAATCTTTGCTCTATCTGCAAACATAATAACCTCTATCTTTCTTTATAATCTATATAAAATAAAGTGGACAAGTCCACTTTTCCTACGTTTACCAATATATAAAAAGTGGCTTCAAACCTGAACGATTTGAAGCCTCATTTTTAAAACTTATTCTGCAGTTACTGGAACAACAGAAACCTGTTTTTTATCTCTGCCTTTTCTTTCAAAACGAACAACACCATCTACTAATGCAAATAATGTATCGTCTCCACCGCGTCCAACATTCACACCTGGATGAATTTTTGTTCCACGCTGTCTGTAAAGAATGTTTCCGGCTTTTACAAACTGTCCGTCTGCTCTTTTAGCGCCCAGTCTCTTGGATTCGGAATCTCTACCATTCTTAGTAGAACCAACACCTTTTTTATGAGCGAAAAACTGAAGGTTCATTCTTAACATGCCTTACACCTCCTCGAATATAACATCAATATATTGCATATTTTCTTCTTCATTCTCTATTCCCTGAAGTCCTAAGATTAGAGACTTCAGCAGCAGGGTTGTATCATCAGAGGGGTTATCCTGCTCCAGTCGAAATTCAATCCGTCCATCCTCTTCTTTTACATCTGCTGTAAATGCATCCGAGGTAAAAGCTTCGATGGAATTGATTGCATTTAAGACAAGGGCGGATACCGCTGCACAGATAATGTCTTCACCTGCATTTGCATATCCCGCATGATCCCATGCGTCAAATCCAATTACAACACCATTTTTTTGATAAAATGTAACTTTTGTCATAATTAAGCGTTGATTTTTTCGATTTTAACTTTGGTAAACTGCTGTCTATGACCGTTTTTCTTGTGGTATCCGGTTTTTCTCTTATATTTGTAAACGATAACTTTTTTTGCTTTACCGTTTTCAACTACAGATGCAGTTACAGATGCATTAGCAACATCTTCGCCAACTTTTAAACCATCGTTGTTTACAGCAAGAACCTGGTCAAATGTAACAGTTTCGCCAGCTTCTGCTCCAAGTTTTTCTACTCTGATAACATCGCCTTCGGCTACTTTGTACTGTTTACCACCTGTTGCAATAATTGCGTACATATGGCACCTCCTATTATCATTACTCGCCAGAATATGGTGACTGACTTTTTCACAGTGCTTAAAACCTCTCTGTGCGGCATACTCGAATATCTTAGCACGCTTTTTTAAATTCGTCAATATCTTTTGCTGAAAAAATACAAATTTTTTCTAAATTCTTTTTCCGTCAAGCACTGTCTCTTTTAAACAGTTCCCTTCATAAACCAGCTTTAATGAAAAAAATGGATGATTCTCCTGTAATAATCTCAAGAAAATCCGGTCTCCTTCCCAAAGATTTAAGTTAAAGATTTCGTTCTTATCGACCCATTTTAAGACTCCCTCATTGCAGTCACAAAGTGTTCCTTCATAGTCATCTGCGGTATACAGGCACATGTATTCCGTTAATTCAGAACCCTTATCCTTTAATATAAATGTTACAATTCCGCGGAAATGATAAGAAGTCAGAGCAAGACCTGTTTCTTCTTTTACTTCCCTTAACAGACAGTCCTCCGGACTCTCATCTTTTTCAAAATGTCCTCCGACACCTATCCATTTTTCTTTATTGACGTCATTTTTCTTGGATATGCGGTGAAGCATAAGATAACGGTCTTCTTTTTCAATATAGCAAAGCGTTGTAAGCATGGATTTCATAGTTTTTTCCTCGATTTTTATTCTTCTGCCAGTTCTTCAGCAAGAGATTTCTTGATTTTCTTTCTGGTTACTTCTACAATGTTTAATTTTGTAATATCTACCACATTTCCCTTTACCGGGTCTTCATTTAAATAACGCTGAAGCACATGCATTAATTCTTTTTTGTCTTCTTCTCTTTTTAAATTAATAAAATCAATCAAAATCATACCGGAAAGGTTACGCATACGAAGCTGCCTTGCAATTTCGCCTGCAGCCTCAAGATTGATTTTTCGATAAGTCTCCTGTGCTTCTTTCTTTCCGGTATATTTTCCGGTATTTACATCAATCGAAACAAAAGCTTCTGTCTGTTGAATTACCAGAAATCCACCGGATTTTAACCAGACTTTTTCAGAAAGCGCTTCTTTTAATGCTTTTTCAATCGAATAAACTTTACAAAGTGGAAGTAAATCATCTTGATAAAAACGTGATTTCTTTGTTTCTATTCCATAATGCTCCAAATAAACCTGAATAGTTTCAAACAGTTCTTTATCATCCGTTACAATCTCTTCCAGCTCATCCGCATATAAATTTTGAAGTGCCTGAAGGTAGGGTGGTATGGAAACAAAAAGCTTTGAAAAGCAGGTTCTCATTCCTGCTTTTTTTTGAATTTCTTTTAGTTGACCATAAAGCTGGTCCAGTTCTTCTAAAATTTCAGCATCTTCTGCATGTGCACTATTGGTACGAAGAATGACTCCAGCATCCTCTGGAAGATGAGCTTGTAAAAGTTCTCTTAACTCCTGCTTTCTCTGCGCTTTTAATTTTCCCGAAAAACCAAGCGGTTCAAATTTTGAAGTCAAAACAACATAACGCCCTGCCAGATTTAAATCACAGGTTACGCAAGGGAGTTTGCCGCGAATCGGCTCTCTGCACACCTGTACTAAAAGTTCGTCTCCAATGCAAACTCGATTGTTTTTTTTCTGATTTACGAAGAATGGCTCTGCTTTTTCTTCTAAGGAATAATAACATACAGTTCCATTTTCAATTTCAATAAACGCTGCACGAATGTTTTCGGCAATATTTTTTACTTTTCCAATATAAATATTTCCAAGAATAGATGCTTCCTCTTTTTTATAAAGGTCAAGCTGACAGATTTTATAGCCGATATCAAGTGCTGCGACAATTTTTTCTTTTCCTTTGACATGCATAGGAGTGATAATTAATTTACTCAATTTCTTCTCCTAAATCCTCTAAGGAAACCAGATTTCTTGCTTCGTCACTACCAGTATCTGCATAAAGTTCACAACGATGAATCATAAATTTTAGATTCTCATAAGGAATCTCCATAAATGCCGCAAATGCTTCCATCACAAGTTCCGGTTTTGTATTATTGGAGCTGCCTGCTGCAAGCTGCATAAAAATTTCATCCTTTTCTTCTAAAGAAAGTTTATAAATAAATGGACGAATATCTAATTCTTTTTCACTTTTTTTCGTTTTCTTTAAAATAACAATTTCTTTTTGTGCTTTAAATTCTTCTAATTTTTCTTTCCAGTTCTCTGGAAGTTTTGCAGTTTCACGGAATTTCAGACGATAATCTGCTGCTGCAACCAGCGACATGGCTTTGGAAGCTTTACCATCCTCTACCTGGCGGATGCTTAAAATCTTCATCCCTTCTGCCATTGCATCATTTAAGCGTTTTACCATATCAGAAGAAGTCGTTGCACTTTTTAATTCCATATCGAAGTATTCACCGGTACTTGTAATTCCAACTCCGAGAGGTGAGGCAAATGACATAATCATATGTGGACTGAATCCTTCTGAAAATGCGACATCTAAATTGGCACGTTTGACTGCCTTTTGAAAATAGCGCATAATATCCAGATGACCGATAAATTTCATAGCCCCTTCTTTTGCAAATTTTACCCTAACCTTCAACGCATACCCCTCCTTTGTATTTTCCTGCACCACAGCCGGAACATTTCATACGGCAGTTTGGCGTTACTGTTTCTTCCATTGCTGTTTTCCATTCTTTTTGTAAAAATTTCTTTGTTACGCCGGCATTGATGAAGTCCCATGGCAGAAGTTCATCAAGCGGACGCTGTCTTAGAGTATAAAATTCAGGGTCAATATTTAATTCTTCAAATGCTTCCATCCATAAATCATAGCGGAAATATTCGGACCATGCATCAAAGAGAGCACCCTTTCTATAAGCAAGCTCTAACACATCGGCAACTTTACGGTCACCTCTTGCTAAAATTCCTTCTAATACCGTAACATCTGCTTCGTGATAGTTATATTTAATACTCTTTTGATTTAACTGGGCACGAATTTCTGATTTTACGATTTTAGCACGTTCAAGATATTCTTCTTTTTTACACATCGGAGCCCACTGAAATGGGGTAAATGGTTTTGGAACAAAGAAAGACGTACTTACCACAATCTGACATCTTCCATGACGTTGGTCTTTTGGAATTTCATAATATTTTTTTGCAACTTCTTCTGCCAGATGCGCAATTCCTTTCATATCTTCTTCCGTTTCTGTTGGAAGTCCTAACATAAAATAGAGTTTTACACGAGACCAGCCACCCTGAAAGGCTTTAAAAGAGCCATTTAAAATATCTTCCTGAGTCAGACCTTTATTAATTACATTACGCATTCTCTGTGTTCCTGCTTCCGGTGCAAAGGTCAGACTGCTCTTTTTGATATCCTGTACTTTACTCATAACATCCAAAGAAAAAGCGTCAATACGAAGCGATGGAAGCGAAATATTTACATTACGCTCGGAACACTCTTCAATTAAAAAGTCAATTAGCTCTGGAAGCTTGGAATAATCACTGGAGCTTAAAGAACTAAGAGAAATTTCCTCATGTCCTGTACTTTCCAGCATTTTTTTTGCGGTTTCCTTTAAAAATTCTACATTTTTTTCACGAGTCGGGCGATAAATCATACCTGCCTGACAGAAACGGCATCCTCGGATACACCCCCTCTGGATTTCCAGTGTAACACGATCCTGAGTTGCTTTAATAAATGGAACAACAGGTTTTTTGGGATAACAGACATTATCAAAATCCATAACAACCTGTTTATCAATCGTTTCTTTTGCATGTTCATTATTTGGATGAAATGCTGCAAGTGTTCCATCCTCGTTGTATTCGGCATCATAAAATGCCGGAACATACAACCCTGGAATTTCTGCTGCCTTTTCCAAAAATTCTTTTCTGCTCTTTCCGGATTTTTTCCAGATTTTATATTCATCTAACAGTTCATCAAATACCGTTTCCCCTTCTCCGATATAGAAAATATCAAAGAATTTTGCCAGCGGTTCTGGATTGTACGCACAAGGTCCGCCACCCATCACGATTGGGTCATCTTCACTTCGCTCGGAAGCATGAAGTGGAATCTGGCTTAAATCTAAAATCTGAAGTATATTAGTATAGCACATCTCATACTGTATAGTAATACCAAGAAAATCAAAATCTTTAATGTTATCTTGAGACTCTAATGCGAAGAGGGGAATATTTTCTTTTCGCATAATGGCATCTAAGTCCGGCCACGGGGAATAAACGCGCTCGCACCAGGTATCCTCGCGTCTATTGAACATATCATATAAAATCTGAATTCCGAGATGGGACATTCCGATTTCGTAGACATCCGGGAAGCACATCGCAAATCGAATGTCTACTTCATTTTTATCTTTCATTACCGAGTTGATCTCATTTCCGATATATCGGGCTGGTTTCTCGATTTTTAGTAATATTTCATCACTTAATGCTAGTTTTCTCAATTTTTACCTCTTTCTTTTTGTGCAAATTTAATAGCGAATTGAGCAATTAAATTTGCAACCCTCTTTTTTTAAATTTTTGCTATTTCAATCGATTAGATTGACACAAATAGCAAGAAGAATTTTCAATAAATTTTGCTGATTTTTTAATTTTACGCCCAAGCTATATTTTTTCTGATTTTTGATACTGTTTAATATTCATTGATATACATTTGTAAACCCCGATATTTTCTTGTATTTTTTATAATCATGCAGGATTTATTAATGCTTTTGCATAATTATACATTTGTGCGATTTGCATAAATCGTATGGGCGTAATTCGGTTGTTTCCTTATGGCTGAAAGCGATTTACTATTTTTTGATAATCATCATCTGTTATAGGCAAATATTCAATTGTAATTTTAGACGCATGCTTTTCACGAGAACAATATTTCAGATATTCTTCCTGCAATATAGAACAATCGTAGGCAATTTCTTCCGTATGGACATAAACGTTTTCTGTGAAATCAGGTGTACTATGTCCTAAAAATACAGATACAGCTTTCATATTTACAGAATTATTTTTTAATACACTTGCATATATATGGCGCAAATCATGCCAATGTATATTCGGTAATCCGCACATACAAAGCAAGGAATGAAATTGGCGTCCGAACGAAGTTCTTGTGTAAGATTCTCCGTTTATACGGCAACAAATATAATCATTGTCTCGAAAATCAGGAATTTCTCGCTTTAACTTTTGATATTGTGCTCTTTTAAGCAAGATTTCGTCTAACACCCAATTTGGAACTGGAATAGCTCAAATTCCTCTTTGCGTTTTAGTTGTAGTTGTAGTGACATCGCTAAAATTTGATTCAGGCTCATCAGTTATATCGTCTGAATCATAAACAACGAGTTTATGCCCTATTTGGCGTCTAATATAAATGGTACCTGCTGTAAAATCTATATCTGCATACTTGATAGCAATTGTCTCCGAAATACGTGTTCCTATGCAGAGAGCTAATAACAGCGGCATATACATTTCGGCAAAATTTTCCTTACAAGTATAAAGCAATAATTGAATTTCTTCAACTGTGAATGGAACAATATTTCTACTTTTTTTGGCACTACTACCTTTTTTGTATTTTCGTATGCAGCAAGTGCTGGATTATATTTAATATAGTTATGTAAAACAGCAAATGAAAACATATCCTTGAGCCGTTTTCGAGCATCATCACGAATTGAATTTGCTTTAATTGCTCTAATCGCTTTTTCTAAATCTTGAACCGTGATATTTGTCAATCTCTTCTTTCCCAGGGTAGGAATTAAATGGTTGTATAATAAATTTTTGTAATTTACAAATGTTGAGTATCTAATATGGACTTCATCGATCTTATGGTAATAAAGCCAATAATCACAGAATTCAGAAAAAGTATACTGAAAAGGAATATACGTCTTATTTATTAATTCTGTGATAAGACATTCTTTTGCTTTGTTTGCCTCCTTTAACGAAGAAAACCCAGCAAGTAGCTTATCTATTGTATCACCCGATTTGAAAATCAGTTTGAACCGAATGCGATATTTGTCTCTATCTTTTGATATACCATTACCACGAAATTCGTGTGCTATGATAGGACCATAAAAGAAAGAAGGGGAAACATTTGGTTTAATTATTTTCTTCTCCATAGCTTATTCTCCTTCTCCATCGTTAACGTATGGCGCAAATGTAGAGATAACATCTTTTGTGCCTTCTCTTGCATCCATAATTCCACAATAAATATTTAATGTAGTTGTAACGGATTTGTGTCCCAACAAGTGACTGATTTGTTCTAATGGGACTTCTTTTTCCAACAAAATAGTAGCAAATTGATGTCGTAATGTATGTACAGATATTTCTGGAACTAATGCTTCTTTGCAAACTCGTTTTACTGCTGCAAGCAAAGCTGTTTTCTTTTTTCGTGTTCCCGTATGACTTAATGAAATATATTCTTCTTCAACATTTGCTCCCCTCTTTTTTGCATTTCGAATTATTACTTGATTGTATTTCTTCTTGCTCTCAAGTTCCGAAAAAAAGAACTTTGGAATCTTTAAAAGTCGTGCGCTTGTAGATTTTGGCTCCTTTTCTTCTGAATAATAAGAATATTCGAAATTATCATTGCTCTCAGCTAAATGGTAATTCGTTGTATATTGTCGGGAAATGCGTAAGGTCTGTTTTTTTTCATCAAAGTCACTATAAGTCCACGGATTTCCCCTGTTCGTAATCCTGCAAATAAAGCTAATAGAATTTCAAAATAACAGCAATCGTGTTTTTGTGCTACGTAAAGAAATTTTTGTAACTGCTCTCCTGTTAAAAGTTGAATATTTGGAATAATGTCAGGTAGAGTCATCAGTCTCTCTTTTAAATCAATGTTTATTAATCCATGTATGTAAGCATCATACAATATGTGCTTCATGTATTTGATAGATGTTACTCCTGCATACTTGCATATGGGAATGCATCTTCTTATGATATCGTCAATATAGTCAGCTGTAACATAGGGAAGCAGAATATCTTGTTCTACGCTTGGCAGAATAAGATTTTTTGTTGCCCAAATTCCGATTGCCTTCGTTGAATTTTGATAATTGGGAATAAAAATTGTTTTAAGCCAATAATCAACATATTCTTTAAACGTATATTCGGCATTTGCTATTCTTTTTATTTTTTTTAAATCTTTTTGGAATTGTTTATCATCTATCTCTTTGAATTGTACTGCTTCTTCTTTTGTTTTAAGCCCTTTTTTGATCTCGTATGAAATAGTAAAAGTGGATAAATTAACAATTCGTCTTTCATATCTCCATTCGTTATTTACAAAGAATACATTATTCGATTCTATAATAATCTCCTCCATTCTGTATTGCAAAATAGAGAAACCAACAAATATTTTTGCAAAGATTTGGTGCCTTAATCATTCTCCATTTAACCATTTGTCAAAGCTTGTTTTTGGAATACGATAATTTTCGCCAACTTTAATAACTTTAAAGGGCTTTCCTTCTTTATAAACTTTTTTTACGTATTCATAAGCTTTTGTGCGACTAATATTAAGAAGGTCTTTAATATTAGTAACTGTATAAATTTTTGATTCCATACTTTTGTCTCCTTTTCTTTTTTTTTACTTTTATGTTATTAAAATGGTATATTTTTGCGTGGAATCATAATATTTTGTGTTATTTTGTTCTGATTCTTAACCCCATCGAATTCGATTGGGTTAAACTTATTTTCCAAATCTTTACAGCTATGATTATAGCACAAATAAAATTTTTATGATTTTTGCAAAGATGGAATGAGCAAAAGTAAGACTTCCTCAATGTCCCAAAGAAGCTACGACCCTTCAGGGACGGTTTTATCTTTGGGAAAACAGATACAGCTACTGTTTTTGGTATAATAGAAGTATAGGGATTTCGTTTTCAGAATTTATCATATTATTATTGTACGCACTGGAAATATGCCCGTGCAGGTTTTTTGCAAGGTTATCTGAGGAGGATATTGCTTTATGGCAAAAAAGAACAAAAAGAAGGAACGTGAGTATCGTCGTATCTGCGAGTTTGATATGATTCGTCTTGTTGCTGATTACCTTCAAGCTGGATACTATGAAGAGGTTGAGGAATTGTTGGGTCAGGTTACTGATTTGGCAGAGGCGCACGGAAAAGAAGTGCATCGTGTGAAGCCTATTACGCTCGAAGAGATTCAGGAGATGAATGAGCGTTCTCGTGAAATCAATAGAAAAATGGCTGAGCAGATTAAGCAGGCTAATAAGGATGTATCTATCGGTGAAGAGGACGACTTCTGCGATGCTGAGAGTATTCAGGCTGATTTGAAGCTCATGGCGAAGCTGGCTAAGATGACTGGCTGTAATGAAGGTCTTTATCAGTATGAAGTTTGTTTCGACGATAATGATGAAGACTACAATGATAACGATGATTGTGATGGTGATTGTAAAAATTGCGAATTTTGCGATGATAATGATGAGGACGATGATGAAGAGGGAGAATACAAGCATTCTGGAACCATTAAGATTGATGATGCAAAGAATTGTGTTGTTGTGATGCCAACTGTTTATGGCCGCGCTATTCTGGTTCAGGATGACCAGTGCTTTAGAGGCAAGGTTGGAAAAGCATTTAAAAAGATTATGAAGGGCACGAACATGACTGTATTTGAGGTCACTATTAATGACGGCTGTGTTGTTTTTGACCCCTTTGAGTACATTAATACTGGTTGGTATCCGATTATTCCTGACTTGGGTGATAACAGTATTAAGGATATGTATTGTAAGATTAGCAGGATGGTTTTTCCTATTGTCGATGGTGATGCTGAAAAGTCTGTTGGTCTTTACTACAAGGATGCGGAAGACGCTGTTAATATTGTCAGTCAGTTACTGAAGGACAAAGTCGTTTGTGACTTTGTGATGCCTCGCTTTGCGCTGAAAGTTACTCACCCGGAAATGAGATGCCGGAATATGCAGTATGAGATGGATACCTTCTATACTGCTGAAGAACCTATCGCACTGCACAAGAATGGTTTCCATTTTGCTACATCTCCACGTGCTGCATTTAATTGGTATAAGCCGTTCGATAAGACCAATGAGATTTATATCGTTCAGGTTGAGCCTGATACAATTGAAGATAAGCGTAAAGGCATTGGCGTCTCCTCTTCTATCTTGTTTATTGGTCGTACCGACTGGGAATTTTTACTTCCGCGTGAGTAATTTCATTCGAGTAAATATTTATTCACAACAAATCACCCCAGGCTTTATTAGCTTGGGGTGATTTTCTGTACAGCTATGAATGGAACTCAGTTCTGCTTATATTATGGTATGGGTAATTCCGGAATCCAATTCTCTTGAACAGGCTTTTGCAATTTTTGCGGAACGCAATCGTTGTAAAATGCTGAGTTTTGAGCAACAGCCATATCGATAATCCAGAACTCAGTTCCGTTTTGCATAATATCAATACTCCACTGTCCTGATAGGTTCAAATTTGGCAAAATATCCTGGATGTGAGAAAGAACAACGTCTTTATTTTCCGTGTATCTCTTCATCAGTTTTTCTTCATGCATGGAATAAATAACATAGTCGTGTTTATTGTCTGGTTCATCAGAATCCGGAGAATTTCCGAATCGCTTTTTCATGGTGTCCGGTTCCCAATAAGGAAAAATACCAATGATTTTGTCTGCGTCACAATCCACAAAAACGCGATACTCCGTATGAAGTGGGAGTCCTTTATAGATACAAGGATTATTTTCCTTGTCCGGAATAAACTCTCTTACGACCCATTCATTTGTTGTAGACACACCGTAGATGCATGGATGACAAAGTGGAGATGCCATCTGCAGAGCCTGATGATGGATATAAAGCAGGTATTCTCCAAGCTCTTTTACTTCTTTTGCGCTATGTACATATGCATTTCGGAAATCGAACTTTGAAGAATATGTGCCGGTTTTAATAAAGTATTCTTTACTCTTATCGAGCTGAAACGCTTGATATGCCCAGTCATTTACAATTTTCAATGTCGTAGGTGTAAGCATCACATAATCTTGACGAGTAAGTTGCAACATTGGTAGCGGAACTTTTGCAACCCTGGTCCTCGGAATTTTGAAAAAGTCCTGGTCCGAACAGGCATCAACAAGTGCAGGAAACCAATATCCCATCGAATTTGGATTGGTCCCGATAATCGCATAAGTGATTGGGTCTAAATCGAGAATATCTAATCCCTATCTGAATTGATTATATGCGTCTTGCTTTGCTTTCTGTGTCCCGTATGACGGATTGATCTTCTCTTTATCCAAAAGGTCGAGATAGCGTTTGTAGTGCCACAGAAGAATTTTATAGGATTCATCTGGGATATCAGCTTTCATCAGTGTTCCGGTCAGTTGGGGCTGTAAGGCAGGAATCACAGAAAGAACATCATTCAGGGTAACAGGATTTTCGATGGCAGCAGGATTTATAGAACTTAGTTCCGTTTTCAGCGTGTTGCCATCATAATACAAGACAGATGTCTTGGCAACAAGCTCTGAAACAATACGGTCAATAAGAATTGCAAGCGTCATATCGCCTTTGCCAGGAAGTACTTCTTTCTTTGGGTCATTAATATTGTCAATGATAGAAAATAGATTGTTTTTTGACAGCTTTTGAGCTTGTCTGGAATTGACTTTGAAAAAATTATCTGATGTTCTGTTTAAGACTTGTGTGGAATATGCTTTTTCGAACGCTTCCAACGCTTCTGGCGAAGTATGTAACATGGATACAATATCGTCCAGGGACATATTAATTGTTTTTTGCCTTTTCCCTGTCATAATGTTGGATAGATTTTCTAAGAACCCATTCATATATTTTTTCCTCCCGTTCTTTTTATTTAAAGAAAATATGTAGGTTCGGTCTATTCCTCATTTTCCAAAGCATCTACTACATTCCAATACACCTCTTCTGTGATTTCTCCTTTTCTTCTTTTTTCTTTCAGCTTTACAATTTCCTTTGCTTTTGTAGCTTTTCTTTTTCTTACTTTTTCCTCTTCATTATCTTTATTATGAATTTCTTCTTTCCATTTATCCCAAAGTGGGGTTTCAAATAGTTTCCATTCTACCTCCGGAAGGGTAACTGTGAGTTCATCTTTTGCTTTATCATCCTTATTCAGTGGTGGATGCCAAAGATTGATGAAGTAGATTTCATACAGATACATATCTGCTTGTGTCTTAAAAGTTGCATATTCAATTTTTGTGATTTGGTCGATAAATAACTCTCGCATCATAGGCTTCTTGAAAAGATGTCCACGAATACGATTTTGCAATGGTTGAGTAGTCCTGCCGAGATATACAAGTGTATTGCCGTAATAGATGCGATATAGCGTATATTTAGCAAAGTCTTTTGGCTTCCAATTAGACATTTTTATATATCCTTTCAGTAGTTGCGTTTGCTCCCAAAGAAAATATGAGATGTGTTTCTTCTTAATTATTATAGATAGATCATTTGTAACATGTTTTAAGTACGCTGAAATAAATTAAGCACCACCGGATTCCCGGTGGTGCTGTTCTTATGCCTGTATGCAATTACCTTCTGACCTTCCGCTTATGCTTTATGGTCATCAGAAGTCCGCCTGCGACCAGAACGAACGAGAATTCCATCGGAGCCATTGGCGTATCAAACGTGGCGGTGTTCGTTACTGTGAAGGTCACATTGCAATAATAATGCACTCCATCCCGTTCGAACGTCCAGTCATCGTTTGTATAGCCATCTGCGGAGGAATACGGGGTCGTCGCAATGATTGGGTCAGCCATCAGGGTGTTCCCTTCTGGTGCCTTCGTCTTGATGATACGGTATGTGTTGAAAATCAAGTTATCGAATACCAGCTGACCGTTTTCATCCGTTGTCTTAGATTCCAGATATTCCCATTCGCCGGTGTCTAGTCCCTTGATTTCCAGAGAGAACTCTGCTCCGGCGAGAGCGTTGATATCGCTACCCTTTTTATTGATGGTAATAGAACTGCGGTAATCTGTCTCCTCTTCCTTTATATATATGTAAAGTATTTAGTCTTACTCTATGTACAGGAGGATAAGGCTTTATTACTTAATATGATTACAAATTCCTGTGTAGGGTTTTGCATTTTTATTTATTTTTTAAGGAAATCATTCTGTGTGGTGTTTTACAACAAAAACGCAAATAATGCTTGACAAAAACAATATGGCATGTTATTATGACACCATAAAGAAATACGCAGTGTTTTACAATGCTTTTTTGCACAGTGTGAAGGCGTAGCGTAGCAAAGTACAGTACAGTAAAGTTTTTGTCACTATTGATCTTGTTTTTCGGAAAGGAATTAGATATGGGTAAAGAAAAAAAACAGGCCTACATCACCATAGGCTTACCAACAGAAACACTGACAATTTTAAAACGCTTCATGGAGGTAGAAGGATTGACAACAAAAGAAATTTTTGCGGAAATTGCGGATGCTTATATGGTTGCGCGCGACGAGGAACTTTATAACCAGCTTCGTGCTGAATATCTTGGAGTCGAAAGAATTCGTGACATTTTAGCGAAAAAGGAATCAAATGAGCCAGAAAAAGCGCTTTTGATTAAGCCAGTCGATTATACGATGGCAAATGGACAGACCATGAACGGGCGCGAGGTTATGGAAGCCCAAATTCGTAATGCAGTAGAAAACGGTGGATACACTTGGTATTCTACGTCTGCACTTCGGGTTGGAATGAACGAGAAAAGTTTAAAGAAATATCTCGATTTAATTAGAACTGGCACGGTTTATGCGTATTTTGTTGTTAACGATAAAGAATCGAAGAATGAAATTGCGTATCGTGCAAAAATTGAGGACATCGTCACATCAAGAGAAAAGATTCCAGCTCCATGTGCGGAAAACGAATACCCGGTTGAGTGTAGAGGTGAATTGCAGCGGCTTTGGATTAAACTGTCGAAACTTGAGCCTTATACCGAACGAAGCGCCGATGATTTTATCGTTGAAAGCAAAGGAACAAATCCACGAGAATCCATGGCAAAAGGGAAATGCACCGTCTGTTATACCGTTTATATCGGTGAAAAATAAGAAAGAAATAGCGGCAAAAAAAAACAGGGGCGGTCTTCGGACCGCCTTCTTTATATTTATAAAAAAATATTCCCGGCTACAAAATGCAGTCGGGAATAAAAAATGAAATCATGGAAATATTATTATAGTCCTCTGGACTTCGGACAACGGTCAGAAGCCGGAGCACCAGACATCAGACAATGCATAACGCAATCCATAAGGTCTTTCTGATGCTGTGTCTGAACATACTCCTTATCTTCTGCCAATTTGGCTTCGATTGTGCTGCAACATTCCGGAATATTTTTATCATAAAAATCGTAAACGGTTCCAGAATATTTACCAAGCTTTTTCATTTCTGTCATATAAAAACTCCTTAACAAAATTAACTTTCTCTTTGGGGTCTCTATAAAAAATTCAAACTCAAAAACCATATTTCTCTGAATTAACTACAAAGTCGATATAACTAGCAACCTGTTTTGCAGCCCCCTCTACTGTCCCGTTGTTATATACGATATGTCCCACTAGATAATCGGTAAAAAGAGTCATAATTCGAGTTGTAATATCATTAATCAGTGTCGGGTTAATGATAGCTCTCATAATCAGAGATTTGATGATGTATTCCTTTTTACGAGAGATGTAGAAAAGAATGCAATCGTCGCCGAGAATCTCTTTTACCGTCAGCGCTCCATTACTGTCAAGAGCCTTGATGACATGATATTCGCCTTTAACGGCTCTCTCATATTCGAACTTTGGTGTACCATACCAATGACCAGCGTACTGACTAGCTTCGAAGAATTTCCCTGCTTCTTTCTTCTTTAAGAAATTTTCTTCTGAGATAAAGCAATACATGTCATCATCAGATTTATCTCTGTAAGGACGAGTAGTTATGGAGCGAGCATACTTAATTTCCGGATGCTGTTTTACGAGTTCCTGCATGATGGTAGTTTTACCACAACCGGATGGTCCTACGAGTACGATAAACTTAGATTTCATAATATTTTTCCTCCTGTTATTTTTGATTTCGATTTAAATATGCTTTTGTTGGAGGAAAGTAATTTTGAAAATTTACTTATATTTTATTTTTTTCTGACCCGAAGAAGGAAACAGCTTTTGGTGAATGACTAGTTTGGAATTGAGTACCCGTCTGGGGTTTTCCCCTGTCATTTATAGATGGCATAACTTCTTACTTTAAAAGGGATACCTATCCCTCACGGATTAGGGGGACTATCCCCTATGGGATATGCTCCCCGGGATAGCTTGAAAATCGCATGGTTTTCAGATTTGTATAATTTAGCAGAATTGTTTTTATACACATTGTTATACTTCAGATATAACGCTACTTAGACAGAGTAACCTCCACCAAATCATTCTTTCTCACTTCAAACACTTTTAGTGCTTCAGGTGGCACTGAATTCTCAGCAAGCAATGACCCATATTCCTCTGCATTATAAAAATAGATAGATATAAATCTTCTCAAAAAAGTAATATTATCATATACCTTTTTAGGTATGGTTTCTTCCATATAATCTGTAAAATCAAAGCCACAAGAATATAAAAGACTTTCATACTCTCGATAAGCATCTCTATAATTTATTGGGGCAAAAGTTTCCATTTCCGACCAACGACTAGCATACTCTATCACATAACAATTCTTCTTTTTCGCCATCCAATCATAGCATAAATTGTATGTAGGAGAATACTGCCCATTCACTGCTGAACGCACATCATCCAACGTATTCAATATTTCTGGGCATCTATCAATGGTCGAATACCTTTTCATCTCATCTAGCGTCGCGTGAATGAAGCATTCCACGGTTGCATCATAATAATATAATTTAGTCGCAAGATAAGTGATTTTTTTAAAGCTTTCACATCTTGAATATCCTGTGCAAATACGTTCTCTGCCATTGTAACATTCTGGACAGACTTCTTGATTACTCAATATCGGATAATTTTTTCCTTTAATTTCTATTTTATGTCCATCAACATCCACTTTAATTTTGTGTTCCAATAAAAATTGAGATAAGGGGGTGTTCTCTTGAAGCATGGTTCTTAAATCAAGAATACCTTTATCCACAAAGGAATAGATTTCATCTTCTGTAGATGTTGTCATATGACGGCACACTATTTGCAATTGACTGCTATCATATTCATTTAATTTTAAGTCGAACTTTCTCACCAATATTTCTGGTGTTAATGTATCAGGATTGACCCTACTAAAATAATCCTCAACCGTTTTCTTGTCTAACTTAAAGTACTCACAGAATTTTTCTACAAGTTCTGTCAAACTATTGTTAAAAAAATCAAAAGTTATCATAATGTTCTCCTATTTCTCCATTTATAAAGTTCTTCATTCAAAGCCAATCCTGTATTTAACCTTTTTTTACATTCTTTTGTATCCAACTCATTAGTTGCCTGAATATATGAATATTTGTCCTTATCGGCAATGCATTCAACTATCTTATCTTGATTATCCTCAATGTACGCTTCAAACGCAGTTTTCTCATCTTCTGTTTCATAAAGTAAAACCACATCCATCAATTCCCTACTTGCATATATTGCTTCTTCGCTATCATTATCTAAAAAGAATTGATGTAATTTGTATCTTGTGCTTCCCTTTACGAAATATTTGTATGTAAATTTATGATCAACTCCGTATTTATCATATCCAGCAAATCCCCATTCAGGTGTTGGAGTACGCAATCTTCCACTATCTAATATTACAAGCTGATATTCTTCCAAAACCGTATGTCCTGCTAAAATCTGTACCATTTCATACGATGTACTTTCATTAGTCATCGCATAGGCATAATATTCAGGAATCGCACGATCATCGTCATCCTCCAATATTTTCAACTGATATTCAGGTCTATACATATTATAATAAGTACGATTCTGTTGCTTCCACTCTGTCTGATATTGCAGTCTTCCAACAATATAATCTAATGGCGTTTGTAACAATTCAAATCGCTTCTTCCAAAGTTTCTCTACATCATCAATACTTGCCATTCCTTTATTGGGAGTATTTTTATCCCCATTTCTCATATAAATACATCCTGCAAGCATTTCTCCATAATTTCTTTTTAAATATATAGGTGTCTTCTGCGTGTTATATACGGTGAGAACATCTACCTCTGTCTCATTTATTACAACGGTCTCTACGGAAATTTCAGGTTTAACGTCCCCAATGAACCAAAGATTATCCATTGCTTCCAAAATATCAGCCTGTTTACGTCTATTCTTTTGCATCCCTACAATACGGCCATCATCATCAATTCCAAATAAAAGATAACAGTTTGCATCATGAGGAGTATTGGCGAAACAAATAATATCCTTTAATAAATCCGTCATATTATCATGCCACTCCTGTTTATAATCCCAATATTCGCCTTCATGTCCTTTTGAAGCCAAAATTTCAACTATTCTATTAAGTGACAAATCATTAAGTCCACTCATCCTTTCAACTCCTTCCGTCCTCATTTGCTTATACCTCATTATATCAAAAAAAGTGCAGCCATCCAATCGCAGCCACACTTTTTTGATATCAACTTACTGTTCATTTTCTCTTTCTGTAAAAAGCACCCCGTAATCGAACATCTTCATGCTCTGATATCTGCCTATACTCATGAGATTTGATATAATAATCTCCATATCCTTATCTTCTGTGTCCGGCAATCCAAGTCTTCTGCATACCCTCTCATACGCTTCCAGCATCTGCGAATATAACTTTTCGCAGTATTCCCCTTCTGCAAACTCATCTTTTACCACACTGCTTTCCGCAACCGGGTACTCCTCAAGATTGTAGCTGCCGTTCATCAAATCATAGATTTTTGTTTTGAACTCCTCATCTTTTACACTCATTCTGTATCCTCACTGCTTTCTTCCGCCGTGGAAAGTGCATAGAAAAAGGGGAAACAATCAATCAGATACAATTGAACTGCTTCCCCTATTTCTTCAAAGATCTCACGAAGTTCATCAATATTCTCCGCTCATCAGCATTTAGGTTATCCCATGTTTCCAATATCTCTTCCTGCTCATCTGTCAGATCTGGTCTCATGCCGTCCCCGGCAAAAAACTGTGCTAGTGAAATTCCGAATGCATCACAAATTCTTTCCAAAGTCGGTATCGTTGGAATGCTCTCTTTCTTGATTATATTCCCTAAAGCTGTCTGTGACATATCAGTGAGCTGTGCGAGTCGGTACTTGGAAACCTTATGCTTGCTGCATAATTCTTTTACCCTTTTCGGGATATAGTCCTCTGTACGCAAGTAAATTACACCTCTCTTCTGCTCTGCGATACATTTATTTTAACCGCAAACCAGAATAAATATTAGAGCCATATCTCTTTAGTAATTTACTCCACTACGCTTTATTATATGGGTAAAAAAATATGAACAGCAGCACACCGCAGTTCAATATGTTTTTCTTATAATCCCTTGTTTTTCCTTGATTTCTTCACTTCCATGTTGTCCAGTTCCACCATCAGCATAGCATCTTTTATACTGCCCATCAATAAAAATCGTTCGACAAATGTCTACACATATTTACATTCCGTTATCCGGCAATGCTCCACTCTGCTTGATTAAATTACATAACTTTTTACCACTCACTGATAGATAATCTATTTGCGTAAGAAAAAGAAACAGGAAGTAACATCATGAATGAATCACTTTCGTCTGTAAATCATAAGCAGATCGGATACCGCATTAAGGAAGTCAGGGAACAGAACAATTTTTCACAGGCGCGGCTTGCAGAGGAGACGGAACTCTCCATATCCTACATAAGCCATATTGAGAATGCAAAACGCAAGGCAAGCCTTGAATCCATCATACGGATTGATATTGTCAATATTGGTTTACACTTTTTTCACAAGGATGTTCGACCTTATGCTGCCTCTTGTAGTGAAGTATAGTATTGTTGCCGCTTAACCATCGGAGGTAGTCCACCATTAGCAGAGCAGATCCTCCGATTATTCCAATAACTGATAAAATATCTCCAAATAAGAGTTTTTAACTGTTCTACAGTCATCAAGGTGGCGTCGTAGCGTCCATAAAGTAATTCTTCTTTGAATCGTGCCCACATACTTTCACATCTTGCATTGTCATGGCATCTGCCACCGGCACTGTTCATACTTTGAAGAATGCCATATTTATTGATTGCGTTACGGTACAACTCGCTAGTATACTGTGTACCTCTGTCGCTGTGAAGAATGGCACCCCGGAGCATCGGATATGCTTTATAGGCATTATCTAAGGTTTGTTCACAAAGGGCAGCTTTCATATTCGTATCCATAGCCAGACCTAATACTGCTAAATCGTAGCAGTCAAAGATAGCTGAAACATACAGTTTTCCATCGGAAGCCTTTATTTCAGTCATATCTGTAATACACTTTTCGAGAGGTCTCTCAGCTGAAAAGTCCCGCTTAATTAAATCATCTGATTTCCGAGCTCCTTTATCCGCTTTAGTAATACCGTTCGGCTTACGCTTCGGTTTATGAGTAAGACCAATTTCTTCCATGACACGATAAACCGTTCTCTCACTAGGAATGTCTACTCCTTCTGGCTATTTGAGCTGTAACGCCTGATACATACGGATCCTTCCATATGTATCATTGCATTCATCTTCGCGGCAAATAGCAACCATCGCATCTGCCAACGGCTGATATTTCCAAGGAGTCGCTTTTGTTTTTAGATATTTATTGAATGCCTGTCTGGAAACATGAAGTGCTCTGCAATAAAAAGAAATTTTACCCTTGATCCTGCCGTCATCCGTTTTGCTTGCAATAAACATTACTCTCTGTTTTTTGCTGACTTCCGACGGCTGGCTGCGAAAAAAGCACTTGCTTCCTCAAGAAATTCATTTTCTTCCTTTAAACGGCGGATTTCCTTATCCTGCTCTTTCACACGTTTTCTGAGCTCGATAAGCTCATCATTAAGTGATAAAGCATTTTTAGGAGTATGGGATGCTTCTGAAGCGCTAAGGCGTCCTTCTTTAAATGCTTTTACCCAGCAGTAAATCGTGCCATCTGGTATGCCCAGTTCTTTAGCTGCTTTAGCTCCACCCATTTCCTGAGCAAGCTTAACTGCCTGTGCTTTGTATTCGTTGTCATAGGTTCTTTGATTTCGTGCCATAATGTTTTTCTCCTGTTCTCGTATTGATTATGATTATATCAAAATCCTTGAGAATGTGGTGTCAACTTTTATGATACAACATCAATTTTTCTTTTCTTCGGGTTCTGTCACATAACCTCTGTTATCACGATTCCGTAGATATCTTTCATCAGATTCTTTCGCATCTGATAATCCGTTGTCTTAGTAGGATGAGACTTTACATCCTCTACAATTAGTTTTCCGTCTTTCTTGTATGAAAAATCAGCAGTATATCTCATACGTCTGACACGGGTACCATCAGGTTTCATGTATCCTTCCACAAGCGTAAATTGAGGTTGCAGTTTCAATTCTGTGATATCGCCAGTAGTAAAGAGTTCCATCAATTCATGATATCGTTTTTCTTCTTTTTTTGATTTAAAATTGATTCCATTCTCCGAAGCTGTCTCATGACTTCGATATTTCATTTTCGGCTTATTTTCTTCTTTTTCAGAAGATTTTTCTTTTTGAGTTTCTTTTTCTTCTTTTTGCTTTGTTTTTCTTTTCAAACTTTCCTGAATTTGCCGCATTGCCTGTTCTCGATAACGAGGTGGCAAATCACTTAGTTCGAGGCACTGGGACATTTTTGTTCAGCTCCTTGTTTTGTATTCTTTTGCATTTTTTACCCAAAGAAGGAATTACTTTGGTAATTTTAATCGCTTGCTTTAAAGTTGTAAGCAGGGTGAACGATTCTTTCAATCTCAACAGTATCTCTAATATTTTCTAAAATTTCATTCATTGGCTTATATGCCATCGGGCTTTCATCAATGGTAGAACGATTTACGGATGTTGTATAAATCCCTTCCATAGACTGCTCATACTCATCCATGGAAATCAGTTCCTTCGCTTTGCTTCGGCTCATTAGACGTCCCGCTCCATGCGGTGCAGAGCAATTCCAGTCTTTATTTCCCTTGCCTATTCCTACAATACAGCCGTCACGCATATTTATTGGAATCAGCACTCGCTCTCCCGCTTTTGCGGAAATAGCGCCTTTGCGGACCATATTTGTGTCATGCTCTATGTAGTTGTGGATAGTCTCAAACATAGAAAAATTCTCATATGCCATGTCATATCCAAGTAGATTTCCAAGAACCCGATTTGCAATTGTATATCGGTTTGCTTCTGCAAAATGCTGGCAAATTTTCATATCGTGCAGGTAATCCTCCCTGTGCTTACCTGTTAGATAGCAAAGCTCTTTTGGGATTCCAAGCTTAGCAGGCACAAACTTTTGATGCAACTCTTTAATAGCTTTTTGAATCTCTTTTGTGCGTCCCTGCTTTTTATAATCTGCAATGAGTTTTTCCTGCATAGCTGCAAGTTCTTCCTTGCCCTGCATTAATTCGATGGCAAGATTTTGATAATATTCTGCTACCTGCTTGCCCAGATTTCTGCTGCCAGTATGAATGACCAGATATTTATTCCCTTCGTCATCCACGTCCACTTCGCAGAAATGATTTCCTCCACCGAGAGTACCGAGACTGCGTTCCAACCAGTCTACGTTTTTGAGATTTTTATAGCAACGAAGTTCCTTAATTTCAGGAAATTCAATAAGAACAGAGCTATGTACATTTCGTCCACTTGGTACATATTTTCTGATGATTTTGTCAAGTACGGCAAAATTAATATCCATCTGTCCAAGTTCAACAGTCAGCATGCCGCAGCCTATGTCAACGCCGACAATATTGGGGATAACCTTGGATCCCAGATCTGCTGTAAAACCAATAACACATCCTGCTCCGGCATGTACATCTGGCATGATACGGATCTTACAGTCCGCAAAAGCAGGCTGTTTCACCAATGTGTATATCTGATTTAGAGCCTCTGGCTCTATGTCATTTGTAAAGATTTTTAAATCACTCATATTTATACCTCCAGCCGCCCCGTTACCGAAGCGACTTCTCCTTTTGCGTATTTTAGCTCATACATCATAGGTTCTCTCACTTTTATCCCCGCAGTCCGTATGGACTACGTTATTATGTAGCCTTAAGTATCCTTTCTACTTTCTCTCTTTTATCCTCGTAGCCCTCGTGGTCTACGTTAAAGCATCTTTTCTACTCTTTCAAGCTGTTCTCTGCTCATTATTCGACCCGAACGATTAAGCGCAAGGAAATATTCCAGAACCTGTTTCTTCTCAGCGGTACTGTTTACAATCGCATAAGAAACACCGAGAGTCTGAAACGTATTCTTGTCCAAGCCGGAAAGCTGATTGTAATACACGCCATGGTATGGAATCCGATTTTCGTAGAAAGCGACTAACGTGCTCAGTCTCTGTTTACCATCAAGGATTTCGTACATATTGTGCGTTTCGAACCACACCTTGGAATCTTGTTCGACCAATACGAATTTTCCAATGTCTAGCTTGGAGAAAATAGAGTCGAGTAAATATTCCTTATCCTTGTCCGCCCAGACGTAATCGCGCTGATAGTCAGGGTCCATGTTAATGCCAAAAAAGTAATAGTAATGCAACAAAGACTGTACTGTAGAGTTTAAGAAGTTAAGATGCAACGGATTCTCTTTAGAGAAGTTGTATCCAGCTTAAGCATCTACGGGTCGCACTTCCGTCCAGATAGCACTGCGCATGAGGGGCATGGCATCTTTCTTGTTTTTGCAATCCAGGAAATATGCTTTACCGCCCTCAATGACGTCCGTCACGACAGATTCTGCAAATGCACCGTACAGAACCTTATCTCCGATTCTGAAACGATACGTAGGCTCACCACAATGGTAGAGAGAGTCCTTCAGCATAGACAGCTTTTGCTCTTTTGCCTGCTGCATGATTTCATCTTCTTTGCCATAATACTTTCCTCCTGTTTTTATTCTGTATATATTATACCACATCTGAAGAAAGCATTTATTTTTCCAAAGATTAATTTTGCTCGTATTCCCTTTTCATTTTTATAGTGAATCAATAAAAATAGGAGGAAAAATTTATGCGCAAAAATTTTAAGGTTATCCTTGATTGTGATGATGTACTGTTTGGATGCAATGAACAGGCAATTCAGAAGCTGAACAAAGAAAAAGGTACTTCTTACAAGATGTCTGATATTACCAGTTGGGGTACACATAATACAGGTATTGATGAACGCTTAAAATACTTTGCTGACCCTAAGTTTTTCAAAAATCAGCCAGTCTATCCTGGAGCACAGGAATTTGTTCATAAGCTTTCTAAGAAGGCTGAAGTTGTTATTGCGACAAATGTACCAGCTCAGTGCGCCGGTGTTCGTATTAATGCTATTGTCAAAAATTTCCAATATTCTGATTGGTGCTCGTAAAGATTTGTTGAATGCTGATATGATGTTGGATGATGCTCCGCAGAATTTGGACGGTGCGAACACTCGCTACCCTGTCCTATTCCGTCAGCCGTGGAACTATGGTAAGACTGGTTTGCTTTCTGTATCTACCTATGCAGAATTTCTGACGCTGGTTGACCTAATTCGAACGAGTGAGTTTGCGGACTATGACGCTAATGAAAAGCCGGAAGTTATTGCCCTTGTCGGTTCCTCTGGTTCTGGCAAGAAAAAGTTGGCTGACGAACTTTGTCTTTATTCTCAAATTGATCGAGTCTTTTGCTATACTACTAAGCCGTCTCCTAGCTATTATAATGTTACTCCTGCTGAATTTGAAGCAATGAAAAACAGATTTTTTGAGACCAGCTCCTATATGGGATATCGTTACGGAACAAAGCTAAAAGACATTCATGATGTACTTTATGCCTGCCAGATTCCGCTACTTATCATGGATATTAATGGAATGTTGGCGGTTAAGAGTCGTTTTAAGACATTAGCGGTATTTGTGAAAGCAAGCAAAGAAGATTGTATTCGAGACATTCTGAAGCGAGGCAAAGAGAACTGTGATACAGAGGAAATGGTCCGTCGCATTGCTTCTATTGACACCGAACTACTCAATGAGGAGTTTTGTGATATTACCGTTACCTGTAATGATGCAGACATTGTACTTGAACATTTACGCTGAAGCCAAACTAAGCCTCACCAGAAAATTGGTGGGGCTTTTTTGTTTAAAGATTTTCTACTTGTTTTACCAATTGCTTTGCAGTATCTTTCGGACTCTGATTAATAAGAATTACATCTGCATTTCGTCCTTGTTCTATTGAATTTTCGCCTGAAGAAGGAAGAATATTGACTGTTATTGCAGCAGGATATGCTTCTTTTACCTTATGAGAGACTGTAAATAATTCTGTGTAAACTCCAAAAAAGAGTTCTATATCCTCTTGGATTGATGTTAAAATAAATATCAATTCAGGAGGATTTTTTTATGGCACGAAGAAGAAAAATGGACCCAGAACGTAAAGCATTTATCAGTAGTTTATTGGAGCACTATCAGCCGAAAGATGCTCAAGATATTCAGGAAATGTTGAAAGATTTATTGGGAGACACTTTACAAAGTATGTTGGAAGCGGAAATGGATGAGCATCTTGGTTACTCTAAGTATGACTACCAAAACAAAGAAACAGATGACAGCAGAAATGGATATAGTCCCAAAACAGTAACATCAACTATGGGAACAATAAATTTAGAGATTCCCAGAGATCGTCAAAGTACGTTTCAGCCAGAGATTGTAAAAAAGAACCAGACCGATATCTCAAATATCGAAGACCAAGTTTTGTCTATGTATGCAAAAGGAATGACAACGAGGGATATTTCTTCCCATTTGAGAGATGTTTACGGTGTAGAAGCATCCGCAGAAATGATTTCACACATGACAGACAGAATTCTGCCGATTGCAAAAGAATGGCAAAACCGTCCATTAGAACGGAAGTATGCGATTGTATTTATGGATGCCGTTCATTTTCATGTTCGAGAAGACAATCGTACGGTAAAAAAAGCCGTATATGTTGCGATTGGTGTAAAATTAAACGGAAAACGAGAAGTTCTTGGTATGTGGATTGGTGGAAATGAAAGTGCAAAGTACTGGCTTTCTGTACTTAACGAGATTAAGAATAGAGGAGTAGAAGACATTATGATTGTATCGGTTGATGGTTTGACCGGTTTTGGAGATGCAATTCAAGCTGTTTTTCCGCAGGCAGAAATTCAAAGATGCATAATCCATCAAATCCGATACTCTACAAAATTTATCTCTTATAAAGATGTAAGACCTTTTATGACCGACTTAAAACTGGTGTATAAAGCAGATACGGAAGATTTAGCGCTTGTAGCACTAGACGATTTAGAAGAAAAATGGGGAAAGAAATATCCGGCATCCATAGCATCCTGGAGAAATAACTGGCCTCAGTTGTCAACCTATTTCAAATATCCTTGTGAAATCAGAAAGTTGATTTATACTACAAATTCGATTGAAAATTTCAATCGACAGTTACGAAAGGTGACAAAATCAAAAACCATTTTTCCGACAGATGATGCACTGTTTAAGATGCTGTATCTTGCTATGACAGATGCGACTAAAAAAATGGACTGGAAAATCATGGGATTGGGGCCTTACCCTTGATCAGTTATGTATCTATTTTGGAGATAGAATCCAGCCGATAGACATTGAATAAGCACAAATACAGAAACCTGTAAAGGGAAAAATACACCCAATTTTATTGGGTGCCCTTGACATGTCTCTGTATTCATGCTAATAAATAGACAAGAGCTGAATAGCAAATGCTGCCATTCAGCCCAGTCACATAATAAATTTAATATCTTAAATCAATGATTTTTTCATCAATTCAAGAGGTTTACACAAAATAATTTACACTACCCCTTATTGAGCATTTTCATGCCCCACTGCCAAGATAGCATTTATTCCGCTATCTAACATAGAAAACACAGATTCTTTGCTCGTTCCATAATAATTTCCGGCATATAATACATATTCGATGAATTTATCTTCTGCAATATTTTTTTCAAATTCTTCTTTCGCTATAAAATAATATTTTCTGTCTGAGCCTTCGCTCTCACGTCTTTCTCTTGTTGTTGTGATTGGTGCCATTTTGAAGTTCTCATACTCTGTTGTCAGAACTTTAGTTACTGTTCCAATACCTGCCGCTGCCGGTCCCGATATTGTGATGAGTTTACTTTTACACATAAAAATGTCCTCCTCATTATTGATTTTATTTTATCATACTTTCTCAATTTTTACCTCTTTCTTTTATGCAATATAAAAATAACATATATATTTCAATAAAATTTTCCTTACAAGTATAAAGCAATAATTTGATTTGTTCAACTGTGAAAAGCGGAATATTTTCAAAATATAAATTTAAGATTCCATCATCTTTAGTGTTTTGGAGCATTTAAAATGTACATATAATTTCCAGATTCGATTAAAGTAACTACTTTAGTTACAAACTGATTAGAAATTAAATCATGGATATCATGACCCTCTGTATATAACTTATCAATATCAACAATATCTAAGTTATATTTTTTGATGTCATCTTCACTAATCGGTGTATGGAAGGTATGCGCTAAATCGCTTCCTATGCTGTAGAATAGATAATAATGATATTTGGGATTCTCTCTTAATTCAATGTCTCCAAAATAAACAAATCCATTTAGTTCGTCACTCCAAAAACGGTTTTCCCACACAAATTCATTTTTGTATTTTATGTAATCTTTCTCATAATCATAGATGCGGTGTCGTTCATAACCAATACATTCCCGATGAATACAAACAGGTTGAAGAACAGAAAGCATAATTTCTTTCTGCTTATAGTATTTTAACTTCTTTTCTCTTGCTTTTGCCTCGTTATCATATTTATCATAAGAATATCGGCTAGAACGATAAAATTCACGATATTCTTGTTCTTTATCTCTCCAATTTTTGGCTCGTTTGTTGGAGCTATATAAGCAGTCTAATAACATTTGAGGTGTTATGATATGATTTTTAAGGTTTTTCGTATATTCAAGTGGCGTTTTCATAGTGTTTTCTCCTTTTGTTTGACTTTTTTTCATATTTTGGCAGAATATAATATAGAAAATAAAAGGTTTTTTGTCGGATATTTTTGGTAATAATGTGTAAAAATTGACGATTTTTAGATTGTTTGATATACTATTTACTGTGTCAGTTTGTTGTGTCAATTTTTATTATGTATTTGACACATGAGCTTTTAAATAATTGAATTTTTATGTTTGAATGTATTTGCTAAAATAAAAATAATAGGAGGATTGATATGACAAAAGTTCTTTTCCTTATGGATGATACAACGCACATGGATAAAACAGAATTGTTAAACAAGAAATATAACACAAATGGAATTTCAGATTTTCTTAATAAAGAATTTGAAAGGCAGAAAGCAGAAAATAACAGTCTGGTAGAAGTTATAGATACCAATTTTTTAGAGGTATTACACAACAATTATGAAGCAGACTGTTTCAATTCAGAAAGACTTCCGGAGGGAGTTATTGGTTCTTACGCTGATTTTGCCAAGGATTTTGCCGATTTTCATGACTGGCAGAATCAACTTGTATATGATTTTGCAAAAGCGGATACAGATGTGGTTTTAGCAGGAAATTTTATTTTCTTCCGTTTTTCAAAGGAGCAGAAAAAGAAATGGTTTTCTAATAAATACAAAGAATTTTCTAAGATTATTGCAACGGTAACTGCTGAGAATTTTCATGAATTTGCGCTCATCAAAAAACTGCAGGAAACAATTTCTTCCAGCGACTCTATTGTGTCTTATGTCATGGATGGAATGAGTGATATTCATCGATTTGATGATATGATTCGTATGATTGACTTTAACGAGTGGTATGTCATTGAAAATGCAATCAAGCTTTCTTTTGACGAAGAAGAATAAGTTATTGTTCAATTACAGAGCCCCGTCTTTCTATAAAAACAGACAGACGGGGTTTTCACATTTGTTTTTTAATTTTATTTTATTATTCATTAATTACATCAATCTGACACATTTTCATTGTTTCCAGCGCTGATTTATGAGTTTGTGGTGTAACACCGGCGCAGCAGGATGCATCTACTGTAATCTTTAATTCTGGAAAGACAGCTTTTAAAATCAATGCATTGGATACCACACAGATGTCGGTACAAAGCCCGATTAATTCAATTTCATTATCAAATTTTTGTTCTTCCCAGTGAGCCCAGCCAAATGTTGGCTTATCAATGTATGTAGCTCCTTCTAATTCTAATCCTTCTGCAATCTGCCATCCATGTGTACCATAAATGCAATGTTCTACTGGCAATTTCTTGCCCTCTGGAGTATCCAGATAGTCGGTTTGGTGGGTATCTCTTGTAAAAATAATGTTATCTCCATGTTTTTGATATTCTTTAATTTTTTCTTTTACTGCTGGAACAATTGCCTGTGCTTCTTTTGTGCCGAGGTTTCCATCGATAAAATCATTCTGCATATCTATTACAATTAATACTTTGTTCATTTTTTTATTTTTTTATTCCTTTTCTAAGATTTTCCAATTCTAAGATTTTCAAACGTTTATTTTATTATACAATTCTTCAATGGATTTGACAAGCTACTCCTTTCTATGTAAAAATAGAGAAAACAGAAGGGAGGAATTTACCATAGAAGTTATTCTTACTTTAGAGAACAGAAATGGGATGCTTTTTAATCATCGTAGATTAAGTCGTGATAAAAAGGTTTGTGAAAAGATTTTAAACTATTCAAAGAAAAAAGAGTTATGGATGAATGAATATTCAAAGAAACTGTTTGCAAATTTAACAGATGCCGAAGTAATTCGAGTAGATGAAGCATTTTTAGACAAAGCACAATCTGTTTGTTTTGTAGAAAATCAGGATATTATGCCATATCTGCCTAAGATTGATACGTTTATCCTTTTTCGATGGAATCGAGATTATCCGGCAGATTTCTTTTTTACAGTAGATTTATCACAATGGAATTTAATTTCTACAGAGGACTTTGAGGGAACATCTCATGAGAAGATTACAATGGAGGTATATGAGAAAAAATCATGAAAAAGCAATTAAAATGGCTTACTCTTCTACTCTGCCTGATGTTTTTAATGACAGGCTGTGACGTTGAGGAAAACTTAGGAATTACTTCTGAAAGCAGTCAGACAACTGTACAAAGCAGTCCTTCAGATATCAGCGTTAGCTCAGATGAAAAAAATATTCAATTGGATTCTATACCGGAATATTCCGGTAAACCTTATGTTGTAATTAATGATAATCAGCCATTTTTTACAGATGCAGATTTAACCGAAGAACCATTTGAAAATTATAGTGATTTAGATGAGTTAGGAAGATGCGGAGTTGCTTATGCAAATATCTGTATTGATTTAATGCCAACCGAGGAACGTGGTTCTATCAGTCAGGTCAAGCCAACCGGATGGCACTCTGTAAGATATGATAATGTAGATGGGAAATCTTTATATAACCGCTGTCATTTGATTGGCTGGCAGTTAGCCGGTGAAAATGCAAACGAAAAGAATCTGATTACTGGCACCAGATATATGAACGTTGATGGGATGCTCCCATTTGAAAATATGATTGCGGATTATGTAAAAGAAACTGACTATCATGTGTTATACCGTGTTACTCCTATTTTCGAGGGTGACAATTTGGTTGCATCTGGAGTAGAAATGGAAGCTATGTCCGTTGAAGATAATGGTGATGGTATTTTATTTAATGTTTACTGTTATAATGTACAGCCAGATATTACAATTGATTATGCAACGGGAGATAGTTATTTATCTACAGACAGTACATCCGATTCTTCTGCCTCAAATAAAACGACTTATATTTTAAATGAAAATACAATGAAATTTCATACACAGGATTGTCCAAGTGTAAAACAAATGAAGTCTGAAAATTATAAAGAATATACCGGAAATAGACAAGATTTATTAGACCAGGGATATGAAGCGTGTCAGAAATGTCATCCGTAATGGATATTTGCAATTCACTACATATAGTATTTATACAGTTTTTGCCTGATTCGGCAAAAAAGACCTAAAGTTAATTAGCTTCGGGTCTTTTTTGTTATCTTAGTTTGAATTTTAAGTAAATTGGGTCATGGTCGGAATAAGAGTAGCCAGTGTTTATATTTTCAAATCAAAAAAGTACATTCCAAATTATCAGATAAAATAAATCTATCTAAGGTTACAGTATACGTCTTTCTCAGAATATATTCCGTATCTGCATTTCTTGAACTGTTCACATTTCATCATTATTATTGTTGTTACTGGCAGCAGGGGTTTCGATTGTTAATATCTGATTATCTTGGATTCGGTGCTTTACAGTTTGCATAATATAATCTTATGTTATTCTGGTGGTTCTGCTTTTAATTTTACCAGTCCACGAATTGCTCTTGAAGTAGTATCCATATAATTCATATTCTTATAACGACGAATCTGGCTTTCTGTAACTCCCATTTCTCTTGCTACCTGTTCTGGTTTCGCATCATAAGCAAACATTGTGTAAGCGCATGAATTTCTAAGACTTTCTGCACTGTACGATGGAATTCCAGCCAGTGTCGTATATTTTTTCATCATACGACTGATATACATTGTATTTAATTTTGTTCCTCTGCTGTTATAGAAAAGGTATTTATTTTCTATTCTCTGTGATAAGTATTTTTCTATAATTTTATAGACATCTTCCGGTACAAAACAGGTTTCTCGGCGTTTTGGTATCCTTAGATATACACCATTATCATAAATCGTAAAATGTTCTGGCATAAGCTCCACTATCTCCGTTGACGATAATCCCATTCGATATAACAATGTAATAATACAGTAAACCATATAATTGGGTTGAGCTGCAATTAACAGCTTATCAATATCTTCTATCGGAACAGAATGAGCAAATTTACTCATTTTTTCAATATGAGGCAGATACGCCGCAAAATGATTTTGGTAATTGTCTTTTATATGATAATATTCTTTATTTTCTTCGATATATGTTGATAATGAATTTAATTCTCTTATCTTTTTGGCAACTGTACTAGGCTGTAATTCTTTTTCATTTATTTTTTTTTGCTGAATGGCGTAGTAATTTTCCACGTCAGAAGCTGTTGTTTCAAGAAAACTTTTTTCGGTAAATTCCAAAAATTCGATGGTATCACTTCGATAAGATGCTGCACTGTTTTGGTTTCTGAAGTGAGAAACAAAATGTTTCCAAATACTTTGCATTTCGGGGTCAAAGAAGTGATTTTTATCGTTTTTGTTATCCATGTGGAAGCTCCTTTCTTTTTTTGTGTGTAAAGGGGTTTGTTTTTGTTATATATAATATTCATACTATAACATTATATTTTTTAATAACATATCCCTTTTATCTTAAATTTCAACCATAGATATAGCGAAACGGATAAAAGGGATTCTTTTTTTATTTACCAGTATCTTCTATATGCTGTCGGATTTCCATTATAATTAATCCGAGAAATTGTGATGCCTTTTGAACGATTTGCAGCATGAATAATCTGGTCATCTCCTATATAAATTGCTACATGAGAATAGTCGCTATAATAAAACACCAAATCTCCCGGCTGTAATTCCTGTCTTGTAATCGGTCTTCCATCTCTCTCCTGCTCATAACTGGTACGTCTTACTGTAATTCCAAATTTCTTATAGATACTCTGAACAAATCCGGAGCAGTCTGCTCCATTTGTCAGGCTTGTACCGCCATATACATAAGGATTCCCAACAAACTGACGTGCATAAGCCACAATATCTGCGCCTACTCCCTCTTCGCTGATAGAACCAATCAGCTCACCATTATCGCTGAATTTGAATTTTACTCCGTCAATTGTTAGGATTCCAGTTGCCATTGCACCACTGCTCTGCAGATAATAGCTCTTATCTCCCATTTCCAACCAGCCTGTCTGCATCACTCCATCACTATTCATGTAATAACGTTCTCCACCAACTATCTGCCAGCCGGTTACCATTTTTCCAGAAGCATTTAAATAATACCAGCTATCACCGTCTTCAAACCAGCCTTTTTTCATTGCTCCTGTTGTCTTGTCCAGATAGTACCATTCTTCTTCTTCTTTTACCTTCTGCCATCCAGTCTGCATTTCTCCGGTTGAATTAAAATAATACCAAACATTATTAATCCCCACCCAGCCAATGCTAATTTGACCGGATGGTTTTACATAGTATTTCTTTCCATCCGCTTCCATCCATCCGGTCTGCATTGCTCCTGATGACGGATTTAAGTAATACCAGCTACCACCTACTTTAATCGGACCGGTCTGCATGATACCAGAAGTATTCATATAGTACCAGTAATTTCCGGATTTTACCCAGCCGGTCTGCATCACTCCCGAACTGTTTAAATAATAGTATTTTCCAGAAGTTTTAAGCCAGCCTTTTTTCATCATTCCGGTTTCTGTATCCATGTAATACCACTTATTAGAGACCTTTAACCATCCTCCATGAAACACATGTCCGTCGCTATACATGTAATACCGGTTCCCTTGATATTGCACCCAGCCTGTTTTCTTTAACATTGCTCCAGACTCTTGAAGGATGTATTTCTTTCCATATACCGTAATCATTCCGGTCTGCATTACACCATCGCTGTTTAAATAAAACCAATTGCTTCCAGATTTTATCCAGCCATTTTTTGCAAGTGCTTTTTGAGATGTTACATAATACCAGTTTGCACCATCTTTTACCCAGCCCACCTGTGTCCGCAGTTCACCATTGGAATTTATATAGTAAAGAGTTCCATTTAAATCTAAAATACGGCTTTTTGTATAAGGTTTACCCTCTTCGTCATAATAATATTCTTTCCCATTTTCTGTAACCCAGCCCGTCTTTTTTGGTCCGGCCAGTGTTGCCTGCTGCTCTCCTTGAATAGTATTTCCTGTCTCTTGTGATTCTCCTAATGCCTCTTCTTTAGAATTTTCATCAGAATTTTCATCAGAAGTTTCATCTTGATTCTTTTCATCCCGACTCACTTCTTCTTTCTGACTTACTTCTTCTTTTGATTCTGCCTCTGAATCTGTAGTTTCTGTTTCAGTTTCAGCTCCCTCTGTTTCAGCTTCATTTTCAGCTTCGGATAAATCTTGGGATATCTTCGGTAAGGTTTCACTTGAATTCATTATTTCTTCTTGAACTTCCGCACTCTGTACTTCTCCTGAAAGTGTTTCACCTGCTATCTCTCCAGAAGCATAAACTGCCTGATTCATCAACAATGATGCACTCATAACAAATCCACACAACTTTGTAACCATTTTTCCTCTATTTTTCATAAATCAAAAACCTTTCTTCTTTTCAATTACATTCCGCTTGGACGTTTTAAATAATTCCACGGATTAACATAAGTTCCATTTACCTTCACCCCAAAATGTAAATGATATCCCGTCGCTGCTCCAGTCATTCCTACATAACCAATCACCTGTCCGGCTTTTACTGTACTTCCTTTTTTTACAACCGGACTTGCTATTAAATGCATATAAATTGTATGAATCCCATTTCCATGGTCTATTTCTGCGTAATTTCCCTCTCCATTAAATCCATAGCCAGAAGCAACCACCGTACCTGCTGCAACAGCTAAAACACGGGAATTTGCCGGTGCTGCCATATCTACTCCCTTGTGATTCGTAGAGCCGATTCCACCAGGGCTTTCCCGATATCCAAATTCACTTGATACATAAGTAATAGACGGACACGGAAACACCCAGGTATTTAACGTACTGTTTGAGTCACTCTTTTCACCGTTACTATTAATGTAATAACCATCTATTGTACAGTTGCTTGCCATACTACCATCCGGATAAAAATAATATTTCTTTTTATTAATCGTCTGCCAACCTGTTTTCATGACTCCATCACTGGATGTTCCAAGATAATACCATTTTCCAGATACTCTCTGCCAGCCACTCTTCATCGAGCCATCACCAGAACTTCCAAGGTAATACCATTTTCCCCAGACTCTCTGCCAACCATCTCTCATAGCACCATTTCTTCCAAGCCAGTAATATTTTCCTCTCACCTGATGCCAGTATGTACGCATAACTCCATCATCCGCCCCACCCAGATAATACCACCGACCTGAAATTTTTTGCCAATCATATTTCATTGAACCATCATTAGAACCGCCAAGATAGTACCACTTACCAGACAGTTTTTTCCATCCTGTCTGCATTTCTCCATTCTCTGCAAGGTAAAACCACTTTCCCCAAACTTTCTGCCAGCCTGTTTTCATGGCTCCATCATTTCCATGACCAAGCCAGTAGTATCTTCCGGACACTTTCTGCCAATAAGTTTTCATAGAGCCATCTTCTGCGTCTCCAAAATAATACCATTTTCCAGATATTTTTTGCCATCCGCTCTGCATTGCTCCATCATCTGAAAAATAATACCACTTGCCATGTATTTTTTGCAACCCTTTTTTCATTGAACCATCATTGGCATTTCCAAGGTAATACCATTTTCCCCGAACTTTCTGCCAGCCAATCTGCATCCAGCCAGCCGAAGAGAAATAAAACCATTTTCCAGATATCTTCTGCCAGCCAGAAACTTTGGTTTTCGTCTGAGGATTTATATAATACCAGTTACTGCCCTGTTTATTCCATCCATAAGAAGCTTCCTGTACCTGCAGATCTTGTTCTATCTGTTCTTCTAATTGAATTTTTTCTGTTTCTTTTGGTTCTTCTTCTATATCTTTATTTTGTGCTGAATCAGCCGCACTTGTATCATCTGAAGTTTCATTTTCCTTATCATCATCATCTGCATCCCGTTCTTTCTCTTCCGGATTACTCTCTGCGCTATCCCCTGAATTATCTTCGGAATCATTTTCTGAATCATTTTCCGAACCATCTTTGGAGTCCAAATTAATACCATCTTGTCCTCCATCAAATTCTTTTTTTTCTGGTTCTTGTTCTTCTTCAGTATTTTCTTTTTTCTCTCTATTCTCTACAGAACTATCGGACTTATCTTTTTCCAAAGATAAATCCGATTCCTGTTTGAACTCTTTTGTTGCTTCCATGTCCTCAACAGATGGAAGCTCTGCCGCCATAACTGTTGACTGTCCTAAAAGAACAGCTGCACTCAAAGTTACTGCCAATAATTTACTTTGTAATAATCTCTTATTTTTCACGAATGAATTCCCCTCTGTCAGCGAAATGTATTCTCATCAAAAACAATTGTAAATGGACCTTCATTTACCAGAGATACCTGCATCATTGCTCCAAATTCTCCTGACTCCACCACCGAAATCGTTTCTTTCGTTTTTTTGATAATATATTTATATAGTTCTTCTGCCATTTGAGGCTCTCCGGCATCAAAAAAACTTGGCCGATTTCCCTTTCTACAGTTCGCATATAGTGTAAACTGAGAAATAATCAGTACTTCACCCCCGACATCCGTCAAAGATAAATTTGTTTTTCCATTTTCATCCTGAAAAATTCGCAGTTGTACCATTTTCTTAATATACTGATCTGCAATTTCCTTTGTATCTTCTTTTCCAATTCCTACAAATACCAGAAATCCCTTTTGGATTTTTCCAACGCAATTCCCCTCCACAGAAACAGAGGCCTGACTTACTTTCTGGATTACAAATTTCATTTATTACTCGTTTCCCTTCTCTATATTTTTCTCTTTCGTATGTTCTTTGCTTTCTCTTTGTTGTTCCTTTAAATCTTCTTTTTTTAATTTAATAATCGTATGGCTTTCAGGGTCAATGGACTCAATATCCATGTAAAGTTCATCTTCAACCGGTAGATGTTTCTCTTTCAGGAAATATTCTCGAAGCTGACGGATTCCTGTACAGATAACCGCCCATACCGGAACTCCGATAATCATGCCTGAAATTCCCATAAATCCACCAAATAAAAGAATTGCAACAATAACCATAAAGCTGGACAAACCTGTCGATTCCCCTAAAATCTTTGGTCCTAATATATTTCCATCAAACTGCTGCAACAATAAAATTGCAATCAGGAAATATAAACACTGCATCGGATTTACCAGCAAAATAATAAATGCACTTGGAATAGCTCCCAAATATGGTCCAAAAAACGGAATAATATTTGTGACACCCACAATTACGCTGACAAGCACTGCATAAGGTGTTCCCAAAATAGAAGTAATAATATAACATAAAACACCAATGATTGCAGAATCAATAATTTTTCCGCTGATAAAACCCATAAATACACGATTCGTATAACGACATGCTTTGATAATAGAATTTGCTCTCTCTGTATCAAAAATAGCATAGATAAACATCTTTCCCTCAGAAAGATAAGTCTCTTTTGATGCCATCAGGTAAATCGAAATAATCGCTCCGATTAAAATATTTTTTACAAACAAAACTGCGCCAAAAATTCCTGTTGTCATCTGCTGTAAAATCTGACGAAGCTGAGGAAGCAGCTGCTGATTCATCCAATTTTCTACTTTAAATGAATAATTATCAATAAAATTAAACACGGTCGTCTGAAGTTCTTCATTATCTCTTAAAATGGAACTCAGCCAATTCATAATATTCTGAATGTATCTTGGTGAATCATTTACAATACTGATAATACTTTCTACAATAGACGGCACAATCATTGCAAATAAAGAATAAATAGCCAGACATGCCAATATAAGGGAAATAAAAATTCCCAGATAGCGAATTAACACACGTTTCTTTTTTGTAAGTTCAACATGAAAATGTTCTAATAACGAAAAAAATACCTTTTTTTCCAATATATTTACAATCGGTGTTAATAAATATGCAATAATTACACCCCAGACAACCGGCATTAAAACAGTAAACAGATTATGAACTTTTCCCCATAGCACATCCATGTGAAACAGTCCAAAATAAAAAAGCAGACTGGCACAAATGACTGCAAAGCCTGTCACCCCCCAATATAAATACTTTTTATCCCAACGAAACTTCATATATTTCCTCCATTTATTCTCTTTGCAAATGCTTAATGTTTATATTATAGCATGAAATTTATTATTTGTGTCATAATTTCGTAAAAAATATTTCTTTTCTTTTTCCAATGTGTTATAGTCTTTTACAGAAAAAATATAGCTAAGGAGGAAATAAATGACCCTGCAAAGATTATTGAGTCTTACCAGAAAGGCAGTTGATACCTTTAATCTAATTGAATCCGGAGATAAAATAGCAGTTGGAATTTCAGGAGGAAAAGACAGTCTTACCCTTCTTTATGCCTTAAATGGCTTAAAACGTTTTTATCCAAATTCCTTTACAATAGAAGCCATTACTATTGATTTAGGTCATCCTGGATTTGACCTCATACAAATAAAAGCGCTCTGTAGGGAATTAAATGTGCCTTATACGATTGTACAGACAGAAATTGCTCAGATTATTTTTAATGAACGAAAAGAACCCAATCCTTGTTCTTTATGCGCAAAAATGAGAAAAGGTGCCTTAAACGATGCCGCAAAAAAAGCGGGCTGTAATAAAATTGCTTATGCCCATCATAAAGATGATGTTATCGAAACAATGTTACTATCTCTGCTTTTTGAGGGGCGTTTTCACACATTTTCTCCGAAAACCCATCTTGACCGAACAGATCTTACTGTAATCCGCCCCTTACTCTTTGTAAATGAAGCGGATGTAATTGGTTTTAAAAATAAACATCACCTTCCAGTGGAAAAAAGTCCCTGTCCAGTGGATGGTTATACCAAACGCCAATATGTAAAAGAATTGATTCGTACTTTAAACCATGAACATCCTGGTGTAAAAGAACGGATGTTTACTGCAATTTTAAATGGAAACTTAGATGGCTGGGAAACATTTCTAAAAAAATAAATCGTCACGTAAAAAGGCAGAGAGAAAAAGATTTCCCTCTGCCCAATTTTTATTTTACTTCACGATTATTTTTTGCCAGCCGCTCTTCTTTAATTTCAATTGCTTTTTTAATCATTTGAACACAGCCGTCAATTCCTAATACTCCACTATCTAAACTTAGATTATAACTTGCAGCATCGCCCCATTTTTTACTTGTATAATAGTTATAATAGCTTGCACGGCGTTTATCTGTTTTCTGAATACGATCCTTTGCAGTCGCATCTGTCAATTCATTTTTTCGTGCCACACGACGGATTCTTTTTTCTAAATCTGCATGGACAAACACACTTAACATATTATCAAATTCTGATAATGCATAATCCGCACATCTTCCTACAATAACACAAGGTCCTTCTTTTGCAATATTTTTAATCGTATCGAACTGAGCTAAAAACACCTTATGATTAATTGGCATATCTGCAAATGCCGCTGAAGAATATCCAAAAGAGTATGTATCCATCACCAGAGAATACAGGAAACTATTTGTAGGTTTTTCATCATTGTTTTCAAATAATTCCTGACATAATCCACTGTCTTTTGCTGCACGTTCCAAAAGTTCTTTATCATAGCATTTAATTCCAAGTTCTTCTGCCAACTGCAATCCTACTTCCTTACCACCACTTCCGAGCTGTCTTCCGATTGTAATAACTGTATGATTCGTCATATTCATGCACTCCTCTCCATTGATATTTCTTGATGTTTCTGATTATATTTATTATAATCTATTTTTTTTGTTTTGTATATAAAATTTGCATAAATTATATGAGTTTTTTTTGTAATTTTTCAAAATATTGTGGAAGCGGTGCTGTAAATTCCAGATACTCCTTTGTGACAGGATGTACAAATCCAAGTACCATTGCATGTAGAGTCTGACCCTCCAGATTTGAAAATGGACATTTTTTCGGACCATATACAAAATCTCCCACCAAAGGATGTCCAATACTGCTCATGTGAACACGAATCTGATGCGTCCTTCCTGTTTCCAGCCGACACTCAATATAACTGTAATTTTTATAATGCTCTAACACTTTGTAATGTGTTACCGCTGGTTTTCCGTTTTTCAGATTAATCGCCATCTTTTTTCGTTCGGTCGGATGACGTCCAATTGCCCCCTCAATTGTTCCCTCTTCTTCTTTTAAATTTCCATGTACAATTGCACGATACCTTCTTGTGATACTATGTTCTTTTAACTGCTGTGCTAAATCTCTGTGTGCCAAATCTGTTTTACACACCAATAATGCTCCTGTTGTATCCTTATCAATTCGATGAACGATTCCTGGTCTTAATACCCCGTTAATTCCGGAAAGGTTCCCCTTACAATGGTACAACAACGCATTTACTAATGTTCCACTGTAATGACCCGCGCTCGGATGTACCACCATCCCTTTTGGTTTATCTACCACTAAAAGCTGCTCATCCTCATACAGGATTGATAACGGAATATTCTCCGGCTCAATATCTGGTTCTTTGTTATCTGGAATTAACACGGTAATTTCTTCTTCTTCCGAAAGCTGATAACTGCTTTTCACTGCTTTTTCACCGATTGTCACATTTCCCTCTTTTAACTGCTTCTGCAAAAATGAGCGTGAATAATCTGAAAGTTCCACTGCCAGATATTTATCAATTCGTTGTCCTTCTGCTGATGCATCTGCCTGTAAGCAAAGTTTTTTCATTTATCATTTTCCCCTCTTTTTTGGACTTAAAAATGCAAAATCATCCTCATCTTTATAATAAAAAAGCACCAATAATAATAACACAATCATTGAAACAGTTACATAAATATCTGCAACATTAAATACCGGAAAGTCTATCAGGGAAAAATAAATAAAATCTATCACATATTTAAGACGGATTCGGTCTATTAAATTTCCAAGAGCTCCTGACGTCAGGAAAAAACAAAGAATACGAACCGGCAAATATTTCTTCGTAACCGGCATTCTCCATAACACATATAAAATAAAAGCAAGAATAACAACCGTCAGAATAAAAAAAGCACCCTGCCGATTTTGAAACACTCCAAACGCAGCACCACGATTTTCGAGATAATGCAGAGACAATACTCCATCAATCAACGAAATATCTGATTGATTTTGCAAATGCGTGACTGCAAGATGCTTTGTCCACTGGTCTAACACAGTTAAGAAGAAAGTTGACAAAATCAACTGCAAATAAATGATACCTCTTGTCTTTTTCATTTTCATGACTTTTCTTCTCCCGATTCTTCTAAAACCACTTCAATTGCCTCTTTCATTTCTTCATCTGTTACCGTCTTGTCGATATAGGCATATCCCATTTTTTCAAGTAAAACAAACTTAATCTTTCCTTGCTCCATCTTTTTATCAGACTTTGTTGCTGTTAAAATCTCATCTGCATTTAATCCCTGAACCGAAATCGGCAGACGATATGCTCTTAATGCTTCTAATGCGGATTCATATTCTTCTTTTGTAATGAGTCCTCTCTTTAAGGACAAATAACATGCGCAGACTGTCCCAATAGAAACACACTGTCCATGAAGCAGTTTGAAATTTTTCAATTTTTCTACCGCATGACCTACTGTATGCCCCATATTTAAAACTGCACGTTCTCCTTTTTCTGTCGGATCGTTTTCTACAACTGTTTTCTTAATGACACAGCTTTTATAAATCATTTCTGTCAAAGCATCCTCGTCCAAATTAAGAACCTTTTCTCTGTTTTCTTTTAACCATTCAAAGTAATCCAGGTCACGAATTAATCCATGCTTTAAAACCTCTCCCATTCCACAGGAAAATAGTTCATCTGAAAGCGTATCTAAGGTATGCACATTCATATAAACCAGACGTGGCTGATGAAATGCTCCAACCATATTTTTATACTGTAAGAAGTCGACACCTGTTTTTCCTCCAATACTGCTGTCTACCTGTGCCAGAAGTGTGGTCGGAATCTGTATAAAATCAATTCCTCGAAGATAAGTTGCTGCTGCAAAACCGGTCATATCTCCAACAACTCCTCCGCCCAATGCAAAAAGTAAATCTTTTCTGTCGAAATGTGCTTTGATTAAATTCTCATAAATATTTTGAATCTGTGCAAGCGTTTTATTTTCCTCTCCTGCCGGTAAAATAATGGATATAATGGTATCCGAAACTTTTTCCAGTTCTTTTTTTACTGTCTCTAAATAAATCGGTGCCACATTACTGTCCGTTACAATGCAGCATTTTCGTTCTTGTAATTTTAATGTTTTTAACTGATTCGATAAATCTTCAAAGTTTTTCCGAAATACAATCGGATAATAAAATTCATCATTTCTTTTTACCTGTAATATATTTTCTGTCATTTTTTCGTTCCTTTCTGTCTCTTTTGACTTTAGCAATAACGCGAAACTTCTACATGATACCGGTTTTTCTTCGTTAAATTTGTTGTTCCATCAAAACGATATTTTCCTTTTCCTCTGACGGATACAATATCTCCTTCTTTTAAATGATAGGCATTTGAAACAATATTTTTCCCATTTACAAATAACTTTTTCCCTTCGATTAATGGTAAAATACTGCTTCTCGAAGTCGAAAATGCCAACGCCGTAACGCTGTCAAGTCTCACAGAAGATACCGTTCCTGTGACTTTTTGAAGTTTTACACTCGGAAACTCTTCTTTATTCTCAATGATAGATGGAACGACTGTGGTATGCCGGACACGGCAGATTTCATTCATCAAAAACTCACACAGCGAATTATGGCAAAAGATGTATGCTTTTTTATCTTCTACCAAAATATCTCCGATTTTACTTCTCTCAATTCCAAGATTTAAAATTGCTCCCAAATAATCCCGATGAGTCAGATTTTCTGCAAATTTTTCCATAGACGGACGAATACAAATACAGGAAATCGGATATTCCTGACTAAAGAAAAAAGCATCAGGGATAAATGCTGCCATCTGACGCTCTGCAAACGCATGTCCTCCAAAAGTTTCCACTTTTACACCATACTGTTTAAGAGGAAGACTATGCAACTTATGTAATTCATTTAAATCTAAAAAATCAGAGAAAGTAAGAATACCTCTGTAATAGGCATTCTTACTTAACTCTATCATACGTTTTTCAAATAACTGTTCTTTCTCCATTTTTATGCTCTTTCCGAATTAATATTCTGTCTGGATAGAGGACATGAACGCACCATCTATAATCTCCTGATAATCACCTGTAATTCCTACACTTGATGGAGTCAGAATAAATATGTAGTCGGATACTTTCTGAAGACTTCCTCCCATTGCATAGCAGGTTCCTGATGAAAAATCAATTACTCTTTGTGCCACACTGACATCAATTCCTTCCAGATTAAGGACAACGGTACATCCTGCAATTAAAGTATCTGCAATTTCTCTGGTTTCTTCCATATTATTTGGTTTAATCACGCAGACCTCCATTGCAGCCGGAGCTGGATTTCTCTTTGCAGTGCGCATTGGTGTTACTTTAGAAGAGCTTTCGGTTGTCTTTGTATTTTTGGTATTTCTTGAATAGAAAGAGGGTTTCTCCGTTGTTTTCTTCTCCGGCTGTTTCTTTTCTGCTTTCTTTTTCTGTGTTCGTCTTTCCACTACCGGTTCTTCTTCTAATTCTTCTGCCTCATCCTCTTCTTCTAATTTCTTTAAAAAACGCTTTCTCGGTTTTTCTTCTTTGATTTCATCCTCATCTTCATCAAAATCATCATCTAAAAATCCATCTTGTTCAAAATCATCACTCATTTTTACTGCATCTAAAAGCTTATTAAAAACACTCATGTTAAAATCTCCAATCTCTATTTGCTGTAATCTCTTTCTCCGAAGATTCCGGTACCAACTCTTACCATTGTTGCACCTTCTTCGATAGCGACCTCATAATCGCCAGTCATGCCCATGCTTAAGACATTCATAGTAACATTATTAAATTTTTTAGCGGCTATGTCAACACTTAAATTTCTTAAATTTCTAAAAACTAATCGATTTTCTTCTGAATTTTCTACAAATGGTGCAATTGTCATAAGCCCCTTGACTTCGATATTTGGCAGTTTTGAAATTTCCTCTACCAATTTTTCTGTCTCCTCAGAAGTAACTCCAAATTTACTTTCTTCTTCTGCAACATTGACTTCTACTAAAATGGATGCTGTCACATTCTTTTTCACAGCTTCCTGACTGATTGTTTCGGCCAGACGAATAGAATCTACAGAATGAATCAGGCAAGCTTTATCAATAATATATTTTACCTTATTTCTCTGAAGATGACCGATGAGATGCCAGTTTAAATCTTTCGGAAGCACTTCGTATTTTGCAGTCAGTTCCTGTACTTTATTTTCTCCAAAGTCCACTACTCCATGAGGAAGAAGTTCTTCAATCATAGAAACTGGTTTTGTCTTACTAACCGCAATTAAGGTTACTTCTTCTCTGTTTCTTCCTGCTCTTTTACATGCTTCCTGTACTTTTTTTTCTACTTCTAAGTAATTTTCATAAACACTCATTCTTTACTCTCCTTGTTTTCCTGTTAGTATTTCATCTTCTTTTACAGAAGAACCATTTTTTACAATTCTGTCATATTCCGAAAGACCATAAGCTGTATTTTTCTTAATCAGACAAGATTCTTCATTTTGTTCTCCTGATATCTGCTCAATACAACGGAACATTGCATAGCCACGATTAATGCAGTATGCGCCAGAAAGATATTCCGGTTCTCCCACTGTAAATGTCTCGGAAGAATCTGGCTTCTGTACAATATCACCTTCTTGAAAGGTTTGCATATCAACATAACAGTAATCTATCTTTTTAATTACCGTACTTGTACTTTTATCCGATGAATCTGCCGTATTTTTATAAATAGCCGGAACCACAAAAGTCTTTTTTTCTTTTCCTTTGTCATCTTTCGTAATTCTATAAAATCCCTCTCTTTCTACACCATCCTGAACTTCTTTCGCAAGATAGTCGGACGGAATGATATAAAATTTCTTGTCTACAATGGAACTAAGAGGAATTTTTAAGCCAGTTTTTGTATGAATTACCAGTTCCACTTTCAGAAAACGCTCCGATGCATAACGAACCATTCCATTTTTCAAAGTAATTTTTGCCACTTTCTGTCCGTCTATATCCACAATAGAAAGCTGTCCGTTCTGCGTTTTTTTATCTTTTAAAAATTTTACCTGAATCGTTCCTTCTGAAAGTTTTGACGCTTCTTTTTTGGAAACTGGGATCATCAGATTCCACGTTTCATCTGTAATCAATTTATAAACGGGTGTATCTTCTTTTGCTTCTGTTGAAATCAAACTTTTTTCTGTATAAGATTTCTGCGCGAAATCGCTTTTTTTAAGATTATCCACCGTTTTTCCTTCATATCCATCCATCGTATACATTACAATTCCAGCATCCGGTGAAGTAACCACGGTTTGATTTCCTAACATAATCGAAGTATTTCCTTTTACCACTAAAAATCCATTTTCATCATACTCTTCTTCGTCCGAAGTATCCTCCGTCTGTTCTGCTTTATCTGTCTGAAGTATCATTCCATTTAATTCATACTTCAAGCTGTATGTATCAGCAAAATCAGAGGAATCAAACGTTCCAGAGAAAGCTTCTGCCGCATTCTTTATTTTACTTTTTTGTGTTTCATCTAACGCATATTTCGCAATTTGAATCTCGCTGTCCCCAACTGCATAAACGTTTCCATTTTTCTCAACATTTGAACCTTCTTTTCTCAGATATCTTAAATATCCATCCTGACTTGCATTCACTACTTTTTCTTCTCGAATTGCCAGTGCTGTATAAACTGGGTTTTTTTCAAGCGTTCCTGATGTCACTTGATACGATTCAATCTGTTCAGAAGAAAAATACAGACCTGCTGTCACTATCAGATAAATGATAATAACACCGATTACAACTACAATCGGATTACGAGGTATCTTTTGAAGACCTTTTTTCAAGATTCTTCCTGCCTTTTGAAATAATATCCAGAGTATTTCTCCAAGAATTCCCAACAGCCTTCCTGCCTTTCTTGGCAATTTTTTTATTTTATTCCATAGCTTTTTTATAATAAACAATCTTTCGTCTCCTTTCGTACCGTTTTTCATTTTATCATTTTCAGCATTTTAGGGCAACACCTAATTTTTTTGCATAAAACTTATCAAAAAGGCAGAAAATAGAAACAAAGGAGGCAAACATATGAAGTCAAATGGTTTAGATTACACAGCATTGGTCATTACCATTATCGGAGCTGTCAACTGGGGGCTGATTGGCCTGTTTCGTTTTGATTTGGTTGCATTTCTTTTTGGTAATTTATCCTGGCTTTCAAGAATTGTCTATGTTCTTGTAGGCATCTGCGGACTTTATCTTTTCAGCCTGTTTGGTCGAATTCGAGATATAAGTGCCAGCTCGTAAAAACAAATTTTTACTCACTTTCTATTTCATAGAGCAAACTTACTATGAAATAAAAAAACAGCCACTGTACACTCAATTCTCTCTTGATGTACAGTGACTGTTTTTACTTTGTTTTTTTACAGTGAAGTTTCAATCATTCCCTTTACTGCTTCCGGAAGGTCTTCTTCATTTCTGGAAACGCTGATGATAAAAGATAATCCAAATCTTTCACTAAGCTTTTCTAATTCCTGAAGTACTTCTGTAAGCGGGGCATCTTCAGCCTCTAATTTTGCGATTTTTAAAAAGCTGTCCAGATAAACCTGCTCTAAGTCATTATCCTGAGAAAGAATTCCTCTGATAAATCCTACAAATTCACTGGCATTTTCCACTTCATATTCTGTCACATTAATTAGACGAACTTTGTTATTTAACTCGTACATGTGTTTTGTGCTCTTGTCCAGATATACAACTGAGCCCTTTGCTTCTTTGACACCATTATTCGCCTTGTCCAGAAGTACTTTTGTTTTTCCTTTACCTTTTTCACCTACAATTAACTGAACCATCGCATTTTCCTCCTTAGCCGCACGTAATATGTATTTTTACTAAAAACGTGGTTATCTTGAAATCAATTATAGTGCATTTCGTTCAAGAATACAATGGTTAATTTCATTTTTCTGTGAATTTTTTCGCATTTTTCGTTAAGAGTGGTTTACTTTCTCCAGTAATTGATTCATTCTTTCATAAAGTTCCGGTTTATTTGACGCATCTAACACAATTGAGACATAAGGTTCACCATAATTATTCTGAACCATTAATGCCAGACATGCGCCTGCTTTATCTGTTGTTCCTGTTTTTCCGCCTAAAATAGTAACCCCTTTTGGAGCACTTGACTCTCCTGTCAGATATTGATCTGTGGCATCAAGCCATTTCTGGCGCTGTGTTCCATCTGCTGAAGTATACGTAATCGTATAATTTGATAATTGTGTAATATCTGTAAATTCCTGATGTTTCATTGCTTCATTTAACATCAGATAGATATCATAAACGGTTGTATAATGGTCATCGTCATGAAGTCCATGTGGATTTACAAAATGAGTTCCTGTCATTCCAAGGCTCTGCGCAGTCTCATTCATCATCTGTACAAAAGTATCTACACTTCCATCTCCAACCGTCCTTGCAATTGCCATTGCTGCATCATTTGCCGAATACACTAACAACGCATGAAACAGCTCACTCATCTGAATCTGGTCGCCTTCTGCAAGTCCACACACCTGTGAATCAGCACTAAGAGCAACATCCGACGCTGTAATCGTCACGACTTCATCCATATCTGCATGTTCCATTGCCACAAGTGCCGTCATAATTTTTGTGATACTTGCCGGATAGGATTTTTCATATAAAGATTTAGAAAACAGCAGTGTTTTATTCTGGATATCAAATAAAGCAGCTCTCTCATCTCCCTGCGTTTCCACACCATCGAGTGCCGTATCTCCAGCTCCTACACATAAATCCGCTGCCAATCCGTCTGCTGTCAGAGCTTCTTCCTCTACTGTCTGCCCAAATACTTCTGTTGTCAAGTCAAAAGAAACCGGCATAGAGGCATCTTTCTTCTTGATTAAAACAACTGCCAGAACAATCAGAAGTACAACAATAACAACGCCCATCCCCATAAGCAGATTTTTGTTTCTCTGTCTTCGTCTTTCACTTTTATTTGTACATTTCACGCCAGTCTAACTCTCCTCTATCCAGGGATTTTATCACCATCTCCGCCGTAGCAAGATTTGTAGCCAGCGGGATATTATGTGTATCACACAGATGAAAAATACGTTTTACATCAGGGTCATGCTTCTGCGGTGCTAATGGCTCTCGAAGATAAATCACTAAATCCATCTGATTCTGTTCAATTAATGCCCCCATCTGCTGTTCTCCACCAAGATGACCGGCAAGAAATTTATGAATATTTAAATTTGTTACCTCTTCAATTAAGCGGCCTGTCGTCCCTGTTGCATAAAGTGTATTTTTTGAAAGAATCCCTCTATACGCGATGCATAAATTCTGCATCAGTTTCTTTTTGGAATTGTGTGCGATAAGTCCAATATTCATAATTTACCAACCTCCCTGTAATCTCTGTTTTTCTGCAGACCAACATTTAAAACCAGTCCCATTCCTGTATAAAGTGATACCATAGAAGAAAGTCCATAGCTCACAAAAGGAAGCGGAGTTCCCGTATTTGGTGCAATTCCAGTCGCCACACAAATATTAATGAATCCCTGAACTGCAATAATCGAAGCGACTCCACAACAAATTAACTTTCCTGACAAATCTTTCGCTTTCCATCCTGTCCGAATACATTCACAGATAATCAGGAATAAAACAATTAATATCGCTGCGCTTCCAATAAAGCCTAACTCTTCTCCTGCAACAGAAAAGATAAAATCTGTCTGGCTTTCTGAAACAAAGTTTCCTTTATTTGCAGATGCAACCTCATTGTTATTTAACCCTTTTCCTGTCAACTGACCAGAACCGATTGCCATCACTGAATTATTCTGTTGAATAACATCATCTGAATATTCTTCTTCCTCTGAATGAAGAAATGTCATAATTCGGTCTCTTTGATAGTCCTTAATTAATTTTTGATTTGGCTGAACAACAATAAACAAAAATACAACCACAAGCGGTACGATAATTAAAATTGCACCACCTATAATTTTATAGCTGAGGCCTGCAAGATATAACATGATACAAATCAGTATAACAACTGTGATTGTATTTTTCAAGTCCGGCTGGCTGAAAATCAACATTAACGGAATAGCAGCCAGAATAGCTGTCTGAACTAAAGTCCGCAGTGTATTTAAATTCTCTTCATGTTCCATAAAAAACCGTGCAAAAAACATGACAATCAATATTTTTGAAAGCTCCGTCGGCTGAAACTGAAATCCTCCAATTCTAAGCCATCTTGAAGCACCATTTGATTCCGTACCAAAAATCCAGACAGACAACAGCAATATAATATTACATCCGTATAATATCCAGTAAAAGTTAAGAATCCAGCTAAAATCCATCAGAGAAACAATCAGCATGATGGCAACTCCAAGCATCATTCCAAAAAACTGCTTATTTCTAAGTGCCGGCTCTGCACTGCCAACTAAAAGCACTCCAGTAAAAGTAAGTCCAATCAGGAAAATAACCAGTCTAAAATTATAATCTCGTAATCTATATTGTTTTATCATAAAAACACCTTGTTCTTTTTTCTGTCTTTTTATCAGTTTCTCAATTCATTTTTTACTTACAGTCTCACACAAGGCGACTGTTTCAGAATCCTGGATAGGACTCTTGTATATCAATTTTTAAAGGTATCTTTATCAGAAATGTCATATCCTCTTTTATATACCGTATTTCAACTTGTTCCTCTGAAATGGTAAAATACCGTTCAACAGCTGATACAACATCATTCTGAAGCATGGTCATCATCTGTGGAGAACAACTAAGCCTTTCTGAAACCAAAAGAAGCTTAAGCCGGTCTTTTGCTATATGACCTGAGCGTTTCTTCCTAAAATGAATCAATGCCGGCGCCCCCTTTATAAAATTGACTATCTTCTAAACAGTTCTGAGAATCTCTTCCATAACCCTTTTTTCACTTCAAAATCAAGCAGGGGAACGGCTTCTCCGCAAATTCTCCGACAGATATTCCAAAAGGCCTGTCCTGCCAAAGACTGTTTTCCACAAAGAGGTTCTCCCTGATTCGTTGCAATCACAACAGCCTCATCATCCGGAACTGCACCTAATAAATCTACGGCCAATATTTCTGACACATCTTCTACCGACATCATTTCTCCTTTTTGAATCATATCCATACGAAGCCGGTTGATGATTAATTCTATCTTTGGCATCTGATTTGCTTGAAGCAGACCAATAATTCGATCTGCATCACGAATTGCAGATACTTCGGGAGTGGTAACGACCACCGCCCGATTTGCACCTGCAATTGCATTTTTAAACCCTTGCTCGATTCCTGCCGGACAGTCCAGTAAAATATAGTCAAACTCTTCCGCCAAATCTTTTGTCAGCTTTACCATCTGTTCCGGTTTGACAGAAGTTTTATCTCTTGTCTGGGCTGATGGAAGCAGGTATAAGTTTTCACAATGCTTATCTCTTATTAATGCCTGCTTCATTCGACAACTGCCTTCAATGACATCAATCAGGTTATAAACAATTCTGTTTTCCAGACCTAATACAACATCCAGATTTCTTAACCCAATATCTGTATCTACAACAACCACTTTTTTATTTAAGTTCGCCAACCCAAGTCCAATATTTGCAGTCACGGTTGTTTTTCCCACACCGCCTTTTCCGGAAGTAATTACAATAATTTCACACATGTTCCATCCTCCCAATAGAATTGTTTAGTCTGTCTGCGCTGTGCTTTCTCCAGAAGTAGCGGTTCCGCTTAACAACTGTGATTCATCTGCAAGATTATATTCGTACTTGATGACATCTTTTGCAACTGCTGCCGCATTTGTTGAACTATATCCATTTGCAATACGCACTGCCATTGCAATTTCAGGGTCATCCGATGGAGTAAATCCAATAAATAAACCATGACTTGGATGTCCTGTATTTTCGGCAGTACCTGTCTTTCCGGATACTGCATAATCCAGGTCATCAAACGCCGCATTATTTTCTACTACTTCTCTCATTCCATTATGAATGATATCCCACTCAGAATCAGAAACATCCATCTGATTAATAATTTCCGGTGTATAATCTTTAACCAAATTTCCTTGAGAATCTGTCACTTTATCAAGCAGTGAGATAGAATAGCTTGTTCCACGACTTGCGATTGTGGTTGCATAACGGGCAAGTTGAGAAGTTGTATAGTTATTAGTTCCCTGGCCGATGGAAGAAGCGATTGCTGCTTCATCTGTTACCTCCGGCTCTGCTTCTGGAAGTTCAATTCCGGATTCCTTATCTAACTGGAACATTTTTGCATATTTTTGCAGCTTGCTAAGACCAATTGAATCCGAAAATTCTCCATTTTTGTCTTTTCCCATATCATAAGTAAGCTGATTAAAAAATACATTACAGGAATTTTTAATTGCCCCCTGAACTCCAAGGGTTCCATGTCCTGCATGATACCAACAGTTGATTGCCGGTGAAATTCTTGTAAAAGCCCCCGTACAATTGACATAATAATCACTTGTGGCAATACCTTCTTCCATTCCGGCAAGAGCCGTTACAAGTTTAAAGGTAGAACCAGGTGCTGTTTTCTGCTGCGTTGCTTTATTATAAAACGGTCTTGATAAATCAGAAGACAATTTCGAATAATAATCCGTATCCATCTGGTTTGCCAGACGATTGTTATCATAACCCGGATAAGTAACGCAGGCTAGTATCTCTCCGGTTTTTACGTTTGTCACTACCATAGAACCGGAGCATGGGTCTAAGGCAAGCTGTGCCGGTGTAATCTCCAGACTGTTAATTTTATCTAACATAAAATCATAAGAACTTTTTTGTCCTGCCTGGAGCGCCGAATAGGTTGCCTCATCTGCTTCTAATACTCCCTGATCGTACAAGACCAGACAAAGCTGTGTGCCGGAAATCAAATCACTTTGTAACATATATTTGTAAATAATTTTTGAGAATCCACTGTCTGTCGTCAAAGATTCTGTCAGATAATCGGACAGCGCATCGTAAACCTCAGAAGAATCCAGATATTCTTCTTCTGCATAGAATTGTGAAATATCAATCCAGTTCTGACTGGCCGCATAAGTAAGAAATTCCTTTAAACTAATAGAATGGTCTTTACTCCATGCAATATAAGTTGCATCAGAAGCATCGATTGCATCTAACGACAGGATTCCCTTTTTATTAATCAGAAAATCATTTACAATATAACTCTGATAATCCTGCATCTCCTGTGGCAGTTTATCAAATGCCTCCGGATTTGAGACAGTAAGCTCTGCTTTTACAGAGTCAAACACTTCACTCTGTTTTTGTGAAAAGACACTGTAAATCGCTTTCTCCGTTTCAGAAGCATCCTCTTCCTTAAAATGGCTGATATCAATCACACTGTTTTCAATCAACGCATTATAGACGTCATAAATCGGAATCCGGATTTCACTTGAATCCAGCCCCGTTTTATCAAATGTCTTTCCAGCTATAATATTGCTTGCCAGAATACCGGCAATTTTCTGTTCCAGAATCTGATAAGCTGCTTTTTGAAGATTCTTATCAATTGTAAGATAAACGTCGTTTCCCGATATAGGGTCTTTTTTAGAAGATTCATCAATCTTCAATACTTTTCCAAGATTATCTACACTTAACTTTTCTTCTCCATCCGTTCCCTGCAGCTGTAATTCCATATACTGTTCCATACCAGTCTTACCAATTACTGCATCCGAAGAATAATTCGAATTTTCTTTTTTAAGTTCATCCAGTTCTTCGGATGAAGCCTTTCCGGTATAACCAATGACCGGCGCAAATGTCTCACTATCCTCATAAACCCGAATGGAGTCTTCCTGAATATCCACTCCCTGGAGCTGATCCTTTTCCTCCATAATTGCTGCCATTGTTGTTTCGCTTACATTTGTAGCAATTGTCGCCGGCATGTATTTCTGGAAACTGTTTGCTGCAAGTGCATAACGAATTTTGATGATATCCAAAGCTTCTTCTTTTGTAAAACTTTCCGGCAGTCCATACTCTTTTCGTTCTTCTTCCGTATATGGTTTCTTTTTATTTACAAGTCCATAACGGTCTGCCTGAGACAAATCTTCTATCATCCTGGCTGCGGATGCTTTTGCTTCCTCTTTAGATAAGTCATCAATTTTAGCCTGTCCATAAACATCCGCCTTAAAACGATCTAAGGTAAAGTCAGTGGTATCAAATGCATACTCTCCATTTTCATCTAGTGTAATATGGAAGGTAACATCCACAGATTCTCCATTTTCTTCCAAAATTTTTAAAATCTCATAAGCCACATGATTCAGTGTAAGATTTTTTTCTCGAGTAGAATCATACGTTCCATTATCCTCGATAATAACGGAATAGGCCAGCTGATTATGTGCAAGCAGTTCACCGTTTCGGTCACGGATATTTCCTCTTGTACTCTTAATTGTTCTTGTCTTTGTTGTTGTCAGATTAAAATTTGTCGCATATTCTTCGCCCTTGATAATCTGAAGAACGAACAGACGCTGCAGTAAAATAAAAAACATGACTGCAAAAACAATAAATAATACCGTTGTTCTTTTTATGCATAATTTATTAAGTATTTTTTTTATTTTCTTAACCAAATGGAATCTCGCTCCTTCATCTCCAGCTCTGTCAGCTTCTTATTTATCTTTAAAAAGACTTTATACAAAATTGCAGTTAACAGTACTGTATAAATCATTTCCGGTATCATCATTCGAGAGAAATAGTAAAAGAACTGGATTCGTCCATGAAGCAGAAATCCCAACACATATACCATTCCTCCATAAACCAGGTCGCACACGGCAACAATAAGCACCGGTACTCGAAGTTCATCATCATAGAACAGTTTACAACAGCATCCTGCTCCAAACCCGATTAATAAATAAATCAGTGCATAATATCCCAGGATTCCATCTCCCAGCAAATCACAACATAAGCCACATACAAATCCTGTCCAGATTCCTGTTCTTTTTCCTCTCATAAATCCAAAAGAAACTACAAAAATCAGAATCAAATTTGGAGAAATCGAGCCAATTGCAATTACTTTCAAGAATGTTCCCTGAACAATAAAACAAACCAGAAGCAGAAGAAACAGTACTATTTTTCTGCGTATTCTCATTTATCTTCCTCCTTCTGCTGTTTTAACTCTTTAATCACCAGTACTTCCTGTAAATGCTCAAAGTCTACCGCCGGTGTTAATGTTCCGGTTTTTGTTAAATTATTTGGATCTTCTTCAATTTCACTAACATAGCCAATTAAGATTCCTTTTAAGAATTTATCGCTGACTGCAGAAGTCACGATTTTTTCTCCTTCCTGAACCTTATCTTCATCATCCTTTAAATGAATAAACTGCAGTTTTCCCTCATCCATCAGTCTTAAATCACCACACACCACACAGTTTGCAGATGTACTTACTGTCATTGCACTTACATTACTTGAATCATCAATAATCGAACGGACGGTAGCCCAATGTGCTCCGACTTCTGTTACGATTCCTACCAAACCACTTCCGGCTATTACATTCTGGTCTACTAAAATTCCGTCTTCACTTCCACGATTAATGGTAAACGTAGAATACCAGTTTCCGGAATTTTTTGCAATGACTTCTGCTGCGATTTTATCATATTCATTATACTGCTGATCTAATTGATACAACTCCTGCAGTCTGGCAAGTTCACTTACATTTTGTGTCAGCCTGCTGTTTTCCGCAGTAAGGTCATCTACTTTACTTTGTAATGCTTTATTTTCTTCAATCAGTTTTTTCTTGCTTCGGAATCCTTCCGTAAATCCATCCAAAGCATTCCCTACCTTATTCAATCCATTTTGAAAAGGTACAATTGTATAACCTGCTGTTGTCCGGACTGACTGTACTGGAAATTTCGCAGCAAATGTAAGCAGCATTAATCCAACACAGACAACGACCATAATTATGAGAATGTGTTTACTTTTCAAATTCCAATTGCGTTTTTTTTTCATTGTACAACCTCAGTTCCTATTTTACCCATTTCCAGAGTGTTTTGTTTCCTATAATTTCTTTAATTCCGTATATCGTACATAAATCATGATACTTAGAAAGACGAACCCGTATTCTTACCTCCTGACTGATAAACCAGCCAACTCCTGGAATTTTTGTTGTTCCTCCAATTAAAAATACACCTTCATCTGCTATGTTTGAATAGATTTGTGGAGGAATGCGGTCTAAAAAGAATCGGATTTCTTCACAGATTTTCAAAAACGGTTCTTCAATCGCTTCATTCACCATATCCGAAGTAACCACCCCCACCTGTGGCAGACCGGTAATCCAATCAACACCCACTACTTTTCTTACCTCCTGCGGGTCATCTTTCAAATAGGAAAGCGACAGTTTCAGTCTGGCTGCCGAACGTTCTCCTATATTCAGGTTACAATTTCTTCTTACCATACTGATAATGGCTTCATTAAGCTGTTTTCCTCCAACTTCAACCATTTTACTGATGACAACTCTTCCCTTTTCAATAATTGAAATTTCAGTACTTTGTGCACCGATATTTACAATCATACTTCCGCTTGTATGATTAATTGGAAGTCCAAGTGATACTGCATCGGCAATCGGTTTTTCAACCATATAAACTTTATTTTTTCTCTTGGAATTTCCGATTGTATAATAAGCCCTTTTTTCAATCTCAGACAAATCTGTCGGAACTGCAAGATATACCGAATTCCCAAAAAATTGCTGAGAACCTGCTCTTTTAAGCAGGGACTGCAGTACAATTTCTGTACGGTTGATATCTGCAATTTTTCCAAATGCCATAGGCTCAATAACGGATACATTCGATGGGTTTTTTTCGTAGATTTTGTATGCTTCATTACCGGAAGCCAGAATTTGATTTTCATTGCGAATTGCAATCATATTCTTTTCTTTTAGAATTGAATCATTCTGTGCAGAATAGATTTTAATCATACTGGTTCCTAAATCTACACCAAATGTTTTGTAAAGTGGCATATTCTGCTCCCCTTTTTTATGTTTCGATAAGTCCCCTTTCCCGGAAACTGATATACTGACAATCCCCTATGATAATATGGTCTATCAGAGGTATATCAAGCAGGATTCCAGCTGTCTGTATCTTCTTCGTCACTTGGATATCTGCCTGACTTGGAGACGGGTCTCCACTTGGATGGTTATGTACCAGCAGAATCCCGACTGCATGGTACGACATCGCACTTAAGAAAATCTCTCTCGGACTGACATAAGATGCATTTACTGTTCCCTTAAAAATAAGCTCTTCTCCAAGACGATGGTTCTTGCAGTCCAGCATCATACACAGCAAATGTTCTTGTTCTTCATGACGCAGTTGTTCCATATAGTATTTCGCAATAGAAGCCGGACAGTCAAATGAGATTCCCTTCGCTGCAACATTTACTGCAATCCTCTTGGAAATTTCTCCCATACACTTTAATTGAATGGCTTTTACTGCGCCAATTCCATGAATGCTTTTCAACTGCTGTACACTTAAATGATAAATACTTTGCAGTCCCTGATTTTCTTTTGATAAATGCAGGACTTGATATGCAAGTTCTAATGCAGAATGTTCTTTCGAACCACTGCGCAGTAAAATTGCCAGAAGTTCCTCATCCGTCAGCGCTTCGACCCCAAACTTAAGACATTTTTCATAAGGTCGGTTTTCTTCGGGAATTTCTTTCATTTTTCTTGCATTGTACATAAGATACCATATACTCTCTTCAGCCAAATACAGGGTATCAATTCAGCAAACTTTATTTTATCACAGATTAAAAACGATGTATATGGAATCTCAAAAATTTATTGTATTTTTCACAATTGCCTCTGCTACTTTCAAGCCATCCATTGCTGCCGATGTAATGCCACCAGCATATCCTGCACCCTCTCCACAAGGATAGACTCCCTCAACATTGCTCTGAAAGTCTTCTTTTCTCACAATCCTTACGGGAGAGGATGTTCGACTTTCAATTCCTGATAACACGGCATCTTCCCTTGAAAACCCAGCGATAATCCGCCCAAAATAAGAAATGCTTTCCTTCATTGGACGGCTTAAAAATTCTGGAAGTAATTCATTTAGGTCTGCAAATTCATAAGCTCCCTTCATACAAGTATCAATCATGCCAAATCCACTGCTTTTTCTATGGTTCATAAAATCACCAAAGAGCTGAACTGGCACTTTTCCCTTTCCTAACTGATAGGCTTTTTCTTCTAACTGCCTTTGAAAAGCAACACCGGCAAGTGCATCCTGAGAACAAAAATCATTCGGATTTACACTGACGATCATTGCGCTATTCGCATTTTTCGCACTTCTATCCTGATAGCTCATTCCATTGACTGCCAGCCTGCCCTCTTCTGAGGAAGCATTGACCACATATCCTCCCGGGCACATACAAAAACTATAAACGCCTCGTCCCTCTTCTGCTCGATGGGTCAGTTTATAACTGGCAGCTCCAAGTTTTCCTGCATGTTTCTTTGTACCATACTGATATTCATCAATCATGGACTGTGGATGTTCTATCCGAAGCCCCACTGCAAATGATTTTGCCTGCATGAGAAATTTTTCTCGCTCTAACATTTCAAATGTATCTCTGGCGCTGTGCCCAATTGCAAGCACCAGAAAATCTGTCGCAATTTCTTCATCTCCATTTACAATAATGGACTTTAATTTGCCATTTTCCTGCCAAATTTGTGTCAACTTTGTGCGGAAACGAATTTCTCCTCCCAATTCTTCTATCTTATGGCGAAGATTTTTTACAATCGTAACCAATAAATCTGTTCCAAGATGCGGTTTTTGTACATATAAAATTTCTTTGGGTGCTCCACATTCTACAAATAGACGAAGAACTTCGTGATTTCTTCCCATCGCATCTTTCACTAACGTATTTAACTTTCCATCTGAAAATGTACCGGCACCGCCTTCTCCAAACTGTACATTCGACTCTGTATCAAGAAACCCTTCTTTCCAGAATGTCTCTACTTTTTCCATTCTTGTCTCAACCGGGTCACCACGCTCAATCACAAGCGGAGCAAGTCCTGCTTTTGCAAGATAATACGCACAGAACAATCCTGCCGGACCACTCCCTGTGATAACCGGACGTGAAGCTTTTGACCATTCTATTACAGCTGGATATTCAAATTTTTTCCGATTTATAATTGATACGGTTTTTTCTTTTATTTTTTTTATTACGATCTCTTCTTTTTTTACACTTGCATCAATGGTATAGACAAAGAACAATTCTGGTTTCTTTCTTGCATCCAAAGACTGTTTTCTGATTTCATACCCAAGCAGTTCTTCTTTTTTGATTCGCAATGTCTTTAAAATCTTTTTTTCCAATTCTTCTTTTGTATGAGAAATTGGAAGTTTTACTTGCTGTAGTGTAATCATGTATTCTCCTTTCCGGCATACATTCCGGCTATCGCACCACTTGACCAGGCCCATTGCAGATTATATCCCCCACAGATTCCATCCACGTCAATGACCTCACCTGCAAAATAAATACCAGGACAACGCTTTGACTCCATTGTTTTTTCATTTATCTCAGAAACACTGACTCCGCCCTGACATACCTGTGCCTGACGAATGGATTTTGTTCCCTTTAACGGAAGTTCCAAATTTTTTATTCGGAATGCCAGTTCTTTTTCTGTTATCTTTTTGGTCACCAGTATCGGAATCAGTTTTGCAGGAAATAAACCGATCAACAATTCTTTTAAGTTTTTGTAGCTACAGTTTTCCTGACGTTCCCTTAATAATGCTTCTACTTCTTCTATCGTAAAATCTGGCATAAAATCCAGCACAACGCTTCCCTGACCATTCTCTGATAAATTTCTTGCTACACACGCACTGATTTGAAAAACCGGAATTCCCGAAATCCCATATTCTGTGAGCTGCAATTCTCCTCTTTCACGGGCAAGGCATTCCTCTTTCTGTATAAAAGAAACCTGACCTTCTACTCTCACACCAGCCCATTGCTTTAAAAATCCGACCTTACAGGTTAATGGAACAAGTGCGGGAAGTACCGGCACAATCTGATGCCCTAAGCTTTTTGCAAACGTATATCCATCCCAGCCATCCTCTTCTAAAAGAGAAGCAGGAGAACCACAAGTAATAATAATTCGCTCTGCTTCATACTGCCAGCCTTTTGTTTTTACCAGCCACGTATCACTTTGTTCGTTTTTTTCAATTGCAAGCACCTGTTCGTTCAATTTTATTTTTACCTTTCGAAAACGTGCCTCTGCTTCTAAGACTTCTGCCACACTTGATGCCTGATTACTGGCTGGATAAAGATAGCCATTTCGGCTTTTCGGATAAATTCCAATCCTTTTAAAAAACTTTACCGTTTCTTCCATCGAAAATTGCTCAAACACTTCACGAATAAATTGTGACTCTTTTTCGTGATAACTGTGATAACATTCCAATTTCTGATATTCATTTGTAAAATTACACCGACCATTTCCGGTCATCAAAAGTTTTTTTGCGGGTTTTTCGTTTTTTTCCAAAAGAGTAACTGCTGCGCCTTCTTTTGCAGCAAAAATAGATGCAATCAGACCGGAAGCGCCTCCCCCAATTACGCATACTCTTATCTGTTTCATTTTGTTTGTTCTCCTATTTTGGAAGCACTGCAATCTCTTTCTCTACTAACTTCTGAAGTGACATTAAAATTCCAAATTTTGCGTGCGCCCAAGTAAGACCTCCTTGAAAATATACGGTATACGGTGGTTTAATCGGTCCATCTGCTGAAAGTTCAATTGAAGAACCCTGGACGAAAGCTCCCGCTGCCATAATGACTTCACTGTCATATCCCGGCATCGCCCACGGTTCCGGCTCTACAAAGCTGTCAACCGGTGCTGCCGCCTGGATTCCTTTACAAAACTCAATGACTCCTTCCGGCACATGGAAGGTTACAGCCTGAATAATATCATGACGACTTTCGCTTCCACTCGGACTGACATCAAATCCTAATGTCTCATAAATATTTGCCGCAAAAATAGCTCCCTTTAATGCACCTGCTACAACAGTCGGAGCAAGGAAAAATCCCTGATAAAACGCTGGGTTTACACCTAAAGTTGCTCCCACTTCTTTTCCAAGTCCCGGAGAGGTCAGACGATAGGCTGCATTTTCCACACATTCTTTTGTTCCTACAATGTAACCACCAATTGGCGCCAATCCGCCTCCTGGATTTTTAATCAGAGAACCAACTACCATATCTGCACCAACATCACTCGGCTCTATCCGTTCTACAAATTCGCCATAACAGTTGTCTACCATACAGATTACATCTGGCTTAATTTCTTTAATAAAATGAATCAACTCTCCAATCTGTTTTACAGAAAACGTAGGACGAGTTAAATATCCTTTGGAACGCTGAATCTCTACTAGTTTTGTTCTTTCATTGATTGCATTTTTAATTGCTTCATAATCAAATGTTCCATCTTCTAATAATTCTACCTGACGGTAAGTGACTCCGTATTCTGCCAGTGAACCTTTTGATGGACGGATTCCAATTACTTCTTCTAATGTATCATACGGTTTTCCAACCGGAGAAAGCAGTTCATCTCCAGGGCGCAAATTTCCAGATAAGGCAACTGCAAGCGCATGCGTTCCACATGCAATCTGAGGGCGCACCAGAGCTGCTTCTGCATGAAACGCTTCTGCATAAACCTCTTCTAAAGTATCTCTTCCCAAATCATTATATCCATAACCACTGGAAGAATACAAACATGCTTCGCTTACTTTATGTTTCTGCATAGCATGAATCACCTTTAACTGGTTATACTCTGCTGTCTCATCAATTTTTTCAAATCGTTCTTTTAATTTTTCTTCTATTTTTTTTCCGTACTCCAGCACTTCTTTTGAAATTCCAAGTTCACTGTACATTGAACTAAGTTCCTGCATTATAGTATTCCTTTCTCCTTACATATCTTAAGCATATAATTTAATATTTTTGTTTCATCATAGTCAAATTCCGGCTTTTCCAGCCAGATTACATCGTGTTCTCTCTTAAACCAGGTAATTTGTCGTTTTGCAAAATGTCTGGTATCACGTTTTAAAATATAAACAGCCTCTTCCAGCGAATACTCTCCATCTAAATACGACAAAATCTCTTTATATCCCAGTCCCTGCATAGAAACCATATCTTTTGTACAGCCTCTTCTCTTTAATGCTTTTACTTCTTCGATTAAACCATTTTCAAGCATCTCATCAATCCGCTGTTCAATTCTCTGATACAGTTTTTCCCGTTCATCATTCAATACAAAGTAGGCAAAGCAATAAGGCGATTCTTTTTTGGTTTCTCTTTCATTATGAACAGAAATTTTTTCTCCTGTCAAATGATAGTATTCCAATGCACGAATCACACGTTTCACATTATTTTCATGAATTGCCTGTGCTGAAACTTCATCTATCTTTTCAAGCATTTCATGCAGGTAATGTACTCCTTTTTCTTTTGCCATCGCTTCTAATTCTTTCCGATAACTTCCTGCTTCTGTATTTTCTGAAAAATCAATATCTTTTACAATTGCCTGAATATAAAATCCGGTTCCTCCTGCTAAAATCGGAATTTTCCCTTTTGCATAAATTTCTTCCATTGCTTTTTTTGCCATTTTCTGAAATTCTACCACGTGAAAAGAATTTTCCGGTTCTAATTCGTCAATCAGATAATGCTTCACTCCCTGCATTTCTTCCGACCTAATCTTTGCCGAACCAATATCCATGTGGCGGTATACCTGCATGGAATCTGCGGAAATAATCTCTCCATTTACCGCTTTTGCCAGAGAAATCGAGAGTTTTGTTTTCCCTACTGCTGTAGGACCTGTTAATATAATCAGAGGTTTCTGCACTTTTTTCACCTACACAATCCTTTTAAATTTCTTTTCTAACTCATATTTCGTCATTGAAACTATCGTTGGTCTTCCATGTGGACAATGATAAGGATTTTCAAGCCCAAGCAATTCATCAATGAGTTTATCTGCTTCTAAAACAGAAAGTGTCTGATTTCCTTTTACCGCCGCTTTACAGGCAGAAGTTGCGATCCGATATCGGATTAAATCCGGTGTTTTATGACTGCCTTCTAAATCAAGACTGCCTAAAATTTCAAGAAAGAGTTCTTCTACATCGACTCCATATAAATTCGACGGCACTGCACTGATACTGTACTCTTTTCCTCCAAATGAAGAAATTTCAAAACCAAATTCTTCAAACAGCTTCTGATTTACCTTTAGAAGTTCTGCTTCCTGAAGGCTTAAACTGATAATCTGTGGAGGACTGATAATCTGAGAAAGAATATTTTTACTTTCATATTCTTTCATAAATCGTTCATACAATACCTTTTCATGTGCAGCATGCTGGTCGATAATATAAAATTTTTCGTCATACTCTACTAACCAGTAAGTTTCAAATAACTGCCCGATAATACGATGATGTTTCCTTGACCTCTTTGATAACAACCTGTCATCAAACAGCTCCATCTGTTTTGTTTCTTCCCGCTGCTCCAATTTGGGTTGTCTGATTTCTTGTGTTTTTGTTTCCAGTTTTACAGCTTCTGCCTGTTTTTCTAAACCCTCTTCTGAAACTGTCTCCAAAATAGTTTCTTTTCTTTGATTCTCTTTTTTTTCAATTACCTGAGAAACTCCAACTTCTGTATCTTTGACTTTATCCGGTTGAACACTCACATTATTTGACTGTGGTTCTTTTTTTGCTTTCCATTCTGGTCTGTCTTCCCGAATTTGATTTTGTGGTTCTCTTTTTTGTCCAAAAGAAAGTGCTTCCAAAAAGCTCTCTTTTCGTTTTACTTCAAATGGCTCTGGACCATTTTCTTTTTTGTGGACTTTCTTATCAGACTCCACTTTTTTTAATTCTGATTCTTTTTCTTCAAATTTTACTTCCGGGATCAGCTCTTTTCCTCCAATTGCAAAAAGCAGAGCTTCATAAACCGACTCATAAATCTCCTTTTGTTTTTGAAATCGTACTTCCATTTTCGTTGGATGCACATTGATGTCCACTTCATCTCCCGGAACTTCAAACTTCAGACACACAAACGGATATTTGTGCTGCATCATATAGGGCTTATAGGCATCTTCAATTGCCTTCATAATAATTTTGCTCTTTACATACCGTCCGTTAATATAATAATTTTCAAAGGCGCGGTTTCCTCTTGCAATCACTGGTTTTCCTGCAAATCCATCTAATTTAATTCCATTTTGTTCCCACTGGATTGGAATCAATTCTCTTGTAATCTCACGTCCATAAATGCTGTAAATCACATCTCTTAAATTCGCATTTCCCGAAGTATGAAGCTTTGTCTGTCCATTTACCATATATTTAAATGAAATATGTGCATGAGACAGGGCAAGCTGTTCCATATAGGTGCTGACATAGCCGGCTTCCGTAACTGGAGTTTTCAAAAATTTTGCTCGGGCAGGTGTATTAAAAAACAGATTCCGTACCAGAATTGTCGTACCACAAGGAGCTCCGATTTCTTCTAACCCCTTTTCCATTCCGCCTTCTATCAGATAACGAATCCCAGTTAAAGACTGCGCTGTTTTTGTAATCATTTCAACCTGTGCCACCGCTGAAATACTCGAAAGAGCTTCTCCTCGAAATCCAAGCGATTCTATTTCCAGCAAATCTTCCACTTTTTCAATTTTGCTGGTCGCATGCCTTAAAAACGCAAGTTTGACCTGTGATTTTTCCATTCCGCTTCCATTGTCCGTTACTCGAATAAATGAAATTCCGCCCTCTTTAATTTCTACAGTAATTGCAGTAGAGCCTGCATCAATTGCATTTTCCACTAACTCTTTTACCACGGAGGCCGGACGTTCTACGACTTCTCCTGCTGCAATTTTATCAATTGTACTCTGGTCTAATACTGCAATTTTTCTCAATTGATTCACCACCGATTTTTAAGTTTATTCTGAAGCTTATAGATTGTATTTAACGCATCAATTGGTGTCAGATTTGAGACATCAATATTTTTTAGTTCCTCTAACACGTCACCATCTTTTACCGTATCAAATAGAGAAATCTGTTCTAAATCCACCTCATCTAAATGCACCTGAGATTTTGCTTTCGTTTTTCCTTTTTTGCGCTCCAAAGCAATATCTTTTACTGTTGCTGTGATGTCTGCATCGGAAAGTTCTTCTACCAGTTCTTTTGCTCGTTCGATGACCACATCCGGCACTCCTGCCAGTTTTGCCACCTGGATTCCATAACTTTTATCTGCACCGCCTTTTACGATTTTACGCAAAAATACGATATCATCTCCCCGCTCTTTTACCGCAATGCAGTAATTATTTACTCCGGAAAGTTTTCCTTCTAACTCAGTCAGTTCATGATAATGCGTCGCAAACAGCGTTTTTGCTCCTAATACTTTTGTGTTACTGATATATTCAATAACTGCCCAGGCAATCGAAAGCCCATCAAAAGTGCTTGTTCCCCTTCCGATTTCATCTAAAATCAAAAGACTCTTTGAAGTTGCATTTCGCAAAATATTGGCAACTTCCGTCATTTCCACCATAAAGGTACTTTGTCCGCTTGCCAAATCATCTGACGCTCCTACTCTTGTAAAAATACGGTCTGCAATACCGATATTTGCTTTTTCTGCCGGCACAAAAGAACCAATCTGAGCCATCAGTACAATTAATGCCGTTTGACGCATATAGGTTGATTTTCCTGCCATATTTGGTCCTGTGATAACTGAGACACGGTTTTTTGCATTATCCAGGTAAGTATCATTTGGAATAAACATATCATTCAGAATCATCTGTTCGACAACCGGATGACGTCCATTTTTAATATCAATGATTCCTCTTGTATTGATTTTTGGACGAACATAATTATTTCTCGATGCCACAAGTGCCAAAGAAAGATAACTGTCTAATCTTGCAATCGCTTTTGCGGTTCTCTGTACTCGTTCCACTTCCTGGAAAATTTTATTTCTGATACCGGAAAAAATTTCATATTCCAACGCATACAGCTTATCTTCTGCTCCTAAAATCATATCTTCCAGTTCTTTTAACCGTGGAGTGATATAACGCTCGGCATTTGTCAAGGTCTGTTTTCTCGTATAATAATCCGGCACCATATCTTTAAACGAATTGGTTACTTCAAGATAATATCCAAAGACTTTGTTATATTTGATTTTTAAGGTACGGATTCCTGTTTTTTCACGCTCGGAAGCTTCCAGTTCTGCCAGCCACGTCTTTCCCTTTGTCTTTGCCTGTCTAAAATTGTCCACCTGTTCATGATAGCCATCTTTAATGATGCCACCCTCTTTCATGGCAAGCGGTGGTTCTTCTATAATCGATGCATTTAAAAGTTCAAATAAATCCTGCAAATCATCCATATTTTCATAAATAGACTGCATCTCTTCGCTTTTAAATTCTTTTATCAGTCCTTTTATGTAAGGAAGCATGGAAATCGAAGACTTAAATGCAATCAAATCTCTTGGATTTGCCGACTGATAACTGATTTTTCCTACCAGACGTTCCAAGTCATAAATCGGGTTTAAGTATTCTCTTATTTCTTCGCGGTCCATTTCCCGCTTATTAATCTCTTCAATCGCATCAAGACGGTCATTAATCGCATGCTCATCAATTAAAGGCTGTTCAATAAAGGAACGTAACATTCTGGCTCCCATTGCGGTTTTCGTTTTGTCTAACACCCACAAAAGAGAACCCCTTTTTACTTTTTCTCTGAGTGCTTCTGTCAGCTCCAGGTTTCTTCTGGTTGAACTATCAATAATCATATAACGTTCCGTTGCATAAGGCATAATCGCACGCAGATGGTCAAGCGGAGTTTTCTGGGTTTCTAAAAGATAGGTCAAAAGCGCACCTGCTGCAATCGTTGCACAGGCAAAATCTTTTAATCCAAGCCCTTCTAATGCACTGACATGAAAATGTTCTTTTATAGTTCTTACGCATAATTCATCATCAAAATACCAGCCCTCCAGTGGATTCATGCAGATGTGCAGACGATTCTTCAATTCCTCCAAATCCACTCCGCTCATATAAAAGGACTCATTACAGATAATTTCAGCCGGTGAAAATTTATATATTTCATCCAAAAGTGTTCTTGATTTTTCTACTTCCGTCACCATGAAATCACCGGTAGTCACATCTGCAATTGCAATTCCGTAACGATTGGAAAGATAGACAATCGCCATAATATAGTTGTTCTTGGTTTCATCCAAAGCCTGTGTATTTAAATTTGTTCCTGGTGTTACGACACGGACAACTTCTCTTTTTACCATGCCTTTTGCCGTTTTCGGATCTTCTACCTGTTCACAGATAGCAACTTTATACCCTCTTTCAACCAGACGATTGATATAAGTATCTGCTGCATGAAATGGAACTCCGCACATCGGAGCTCTTTCCTTTAATCCACAGTCTTTTCCCGTCAGCGTCAACTCTAATTCTTTTGAAACGGCTTCTGCATCCTCAAAAAACATCTCATAAAAGTCTCCCAGACGATAAAACAAAATACAATCCTTATTTTCGTTTTTTGTCTTTACATAATGCTGCATCATCGGTGATAAGGATGATACCTCTACGTCTTTTATCTTCAATCCCATTTCTTTTAGCCTACCTTTGTTCCCATATAATAAAATCCACGACATTCATCAAGGTGAACGGAAACAATATTTCCAATTAATGAAGCATCTCCAGGAAAATGTACCAGTAAATTATTAGACATCCTTCCGGTTACTAAAGAAGGGTCATGCTCATTCACCTCTTCTACCAGTACTTCCTGTACACTTCCTGTATCTCTGGATGACATTTCCCTTCCAATTGTCTGTACTTCTTCTAACAGGCGGTCAAAACGATCTTTCATCACATCTTCTGAAATCTGATTTTCCATTACAGCAGCCGGTGTTCCGGTTCGTTTAGAATAAAGAAAAGTAAATGCACTGTCAAAGCGGACTTTTTTTACCACATCCATTGTCTCTAAAAAATCTTCTTCTGTCTCACCCGGAAATCCAACAATAATATCTGTCGTCAGAGAAATATCCGGCATCGCCGTTTTAATTTTCTTTACTAAGGTAAGATAACGCTCCTTATCATAATGACGATTCATAATCTTTAAGATTCTGCTGCTTCCTGACTGAAGCGGCAGATGCAGGTGACGGCAGATTTTCTTGCTGTCTTTCATCACTTCAATTAATTCATCCGATAAATCCTTCGGATGAGAAGTCATAAAACGAATTCTCTCTAAGCCTTCGATTTTTTCGATTTCTTTTAACAACTGTGCAAAGGTAACCGGCTCTTCTAAATTTTTTCCATAGGAATTGACATTTTGTCCAAGAAGCATGACTTCTTTTACTCCATCTTCTACTAACTTTTCAATTTCACGGACAATATCTTTTAGATTTCGGCTTCTTTCTCTTCCCCTTACATAAGGTACAATACAATAGCTACAGAAATTATTACAGCCAAACATAATGTTGACACCAGATTTAAAGGCATACTTACGTTCACTTGGCAAATCCTCTACTATTTTATCAGTATCTTTCCAAATATCAATGACCATACGGTCCGATTCTAACGCTGTTACAATCAATTCTGAAAACTTGTAAATATTATGTGTACCAAAAATCAGATTAACAAAAGAATAACTCTTCTTTAATTTTTCTACTACCTGTGCTTCCTGCATCATACAGCCACAAAGAGCAATCATCATGTGCGGCTTCTTCTTTTTGATACTGTGAAGATACCCCAAACGACCGTACACTCTCTGATTCGCATTTTCACGGACCGTACAAGTATTATAGATAACAAAATCCGCATTTTCATCTTCTACTTCTGTATAACCCACTTCATCTAAAATACCCACTAATTTTTCAGAGTCGCGCGCATTCATCTGACACCCGAAAGTCGTTACGTGATAGGTTAAAGGACGTCCCAGTTCTTCGCTTTTTTGTTTTACAAGCATCTGCGCTTTCTTCATAAAATAATACTGACGCATCGGCTCTTCTGCCGGCGGTGCTTCATTTAAGTCAATCTTTTCTAAAATTTCTTCCAGTTCTTTATTTTTTAACATGTATTTCTCCATTCTAATTTATCTGTTATCAATTTTTCTATTATATCCTAATCTTTTTTATTTTTCAATACAGAGTGTTTTTATTTCACATTCTATAATTTTCATTAAGAAACAAAAAGAGCATCCCGACAGCGGATACCCTTTCTATTTCTTTCTTAGCTTATTTTTTAATGTGTCTTTTTCTTTTTTCCATACTTCTCACCCAAATTGACAATACTTCCATCTTTTTCCTGAATGTTAATGTTATCTAACTGGGTTCTCAAATTCATACGGACAGATGCAATATATTCTGCACGTAATTTTTTTTGTTCTTCTTTTTCTTCTGGTGTCAGACCTGTTGTCTTTGATTTTCTTGCCAGCTCGTTAATTCGCTCAATCTGTTCCTGTTTCATGAAAATTCCTCCGCTTCTTTATATCTGTGCTCTCCAAATTTTTCTGTTAGTACATTTATTTCATTCTATCCCAATTTATCAATAATGTCATCCAGATAAAACTCTTCTTTCTTATCTGCTAAAAATAAAGTTCCATGATTTCTTCCCTGCATAATTTTATGTATGACATGGAAATCATTTCCATTTGCAATGACCATATCAGCACCTGCACTAGTTGCTATATGTGCAGCCTTTAATTTCGTTGCCATTCCGCCAGTTCCTACAGAACTCTTTGAGGTATCTTTTGCCATAGCATCCAGATGAGAATCCAGTTTTTCTACCAGATCAATAAATTCTGCATTTGGATTCTGATTTGGGTCATCCGTAAAAAGTCCATCAATATCGGATAGCAAAATTAACATATCTGCCCCTGTCAGCGCCGCAACCAGTGCAGAAAGTGTATCATTATCGCCAAATTCAATTTCATCTGTAGAAATGGTATCATTTTCGTTTACAATCGGAATTGTGCCCATCTCAAGCAGAGTATCGAAAGTATTTTTTGCATTAATTCTTGTTGCACGGTTAATCATCGTATATTTTGTCATCAAAATCTGTGCTGCTGTCTGATTGTATTCTGCAAACAATTTTTGATAAATCATCATCAGGCGTGCCTGTCCGATTGCTGCACATGCCTGTCTTTTCGCAAGTTCCTTCGGTTTATGGTCAATTCCCATCGCACTTCTTCCTACTGCAATCGCTCCTGAAGAAACCACAATCACTTCTTTTCCCTGATTATGTAAATCTGCAAGCTCTCTTACAAGAATTTCCATTTTCATCAAATTCAAACGACCGGTTTCTTCATGCGTCAATGATGAAGAGCCTATCTTTACTACGATTCTTTTTTTCTCTTTTAATCGGTCTCGTACTTTCATGTATTCTCCTCTCCTGTATCGCCTTTTTATACTTTTTCTATATTAAAAGCTAAGGATTTCTGGCTTTGTTTCATGTTTTTTTATCTTACTACATTTTTTTTCTTTCGTAAAGTAGGATTTAAGAAGAATAATTCTCCAAAAAACTGTAAAGTGCTTCTGTTCCTGTTACTTCCTTGCCTGCCAGCACTTGTACCTGTTCGTCTGAAGGCAGTGCCTCTATTGGAATATTGGTCGTTTCAAACAACTGCCTGTCTGCTTTTTTGTATACGGCAAGATAATCATCTTTTACCTTTATCAAAAAAATCTCCTGATTGTCCGGTTCTTCTTTTTGAAGCACAATCTGGTTTTCTCCATAAGAGTGAATCCGGTATACTTGTTGTTTTACACTTCCACTCTTCTCATCATAAGATTCAAATACATATTTTTTATTCTGGTTAAATGGAACAGCTGATACCTGCTTTCCAATCCAGTCACTTTCTGTCTCCAAATCCTGTATCCTCTCTTTTAAGCCAGATACTTCACAATAAGAAACAATACCATTTCCTATTACAAGAGCAGACAAAAAAAAGCCGATACCAGAAATTATTTTTTTCATAAAAGACACTCCTTACTATTGTTCATTACCCTCGAAGACTTACTTGATTTGGTTAAATCAAATGCCACCAGATTCCGAGCGTAAATTGTTTTTATGAAACTAGTATCGACTTTATTTTTTTATTTATTCAATCTTTGATTCAAAAACTTTTTATTTACGGAGAATTCCAAGTTCTTCTAAGATTTCTTCCTGTTTCTTTTCCATAACAGCCGCTTCATTTGGCTCCATATGGTCATATCCCATTAGATGCAGCATACTGTGTGCAATTAAGAAAGCATACTCTCTTACTTCCCCATGTCCATAAGTTTCTGCCTGTTCTCTCATTCTTCCGACTGCAATCATAATATCTCCTAAAATCAATTCTCCGGTATCCGGATGAAATGCATCTTCCTCTTCTTCCAAAAAGGAAAAATCTCCAGGAGTATCAAAGTCAAGCATTGGAAAAGAAAGGACATCTGTCACACGGTCAATTTTACGAAACTCAGCATTTGTTTTTCGTATTTCTTCATCCGTCGTAAGTACAAGACTGACTTCCGCTTCATAAGGGCATTTTTCAAAATCCAGTGCTGCTTCCACTACTTCTTTTGCAATTTTTTCATAATCAAATCCCAGTTCTCCCAAATATTCTTTATCAATATTTAAAGTCATTTCCACTCCCTCTTTCTTTTCATCTCTTTTGTTTCTTTTTGAGGTTTCTGTTTTTTCTCATACTCATCATAAGCTTCTACAATCTTTTGTACCAGCGGATGACGTACCACGTCTTTATTAGTCAACTGGCAAAATGAAATTCCATCTACCTTTTTCAATACCTGCATTGCGATATCCAATCCAGAGCGTACCCCTGCCGGTAAATCTTTCTGAGTCTTATCTCCGGTTACAATTACTTTTGAACCAAAACCAATACGAGTTAAAAACATTTTCATCTGCGCCGGTGTTGTATTTTGTGCTTCATCGAGAATAATAAAGGCATTATCTAAGGTTCGACCTCGCATATATGCAAGTGGTGCCACCTCAATCAGACCTTTTTCCATATTTTTTGCAAAACTTTCCGGTCCCATAATCTGATACAGTGCGTCATACAATGGACGAAGATATGGATCAATTTTACTTTGCAAATCCCCTGGTAAAAATCCCAGTTTTTCACCTGCTTCAATTGCCGGACGAGTTAAAATAATTTTTCCAACTTCATCATTTTTAAATGCAGTTACTGCCATTGCAATTGCCAGATAGGTTTTTCCGGTTCCGGCAGGTCCGACACCAAATACTATCATTTTCTTACGGATTTCATCTACATAAGACTTTTGTCCCAGTGTTTTTGGCTTGATCGGACGACCATTGATAGTGTGGCAGATAAAATCTCTGTCCATCTCTGCCATCTGTCCCTCTTTTTCTTCAAAGGTAAGAGAAAGCGTATAATCTACATTCTGTTCTGTAATCGTATTTCCCCTCTTAGAAAACATTAACAACTGTGAAATCACCCTCTGTGCTTGATTTGCAGAAGTTTCATTTCCTAAAATCTTTAATTTTCCATCTCTTGAAATAATCGTAACATTTAATGCCCGCTCTATTTTTTTTACATATTCGTCGAATTGTCCAAACACATTTTTTTCATGTTCTGCCGGAAAATCCATCCGAGATTCAATTATATTGCTCATCTATGCTGTTATTCCTTTCTGTCTTCAGCGGTGTCTGACAAGTCGCCTTTTCAATTAAAATCAAACTTCCTTTTGTCACACAGCTGTTCTTGTTTACCTCTATTCTAACATGATTTTCAGATATTTGAATACCTTTTTGTGATAAAGTTTCTAGCACACGTAAAATTGTCTGCTCTGCCTTTTTTTCTGCCTCTTTCTTCGTATAAATCCTCTCTTTTTTCTCTATTGCATAATCTATACTTTTTCCATAGAACACGGGTAGCTTAAAATTTTCTGTCAGCTTCAACTGTCGAAGTTTCAGCAACCGATTATATTCCTGCTTTTTTAAGTTTCGACTGGTATCAAGATAATAATTTCCTGCCTGAATGATATAACCCTGCCTTGTTTCCCCACTCGGTATTATCTTTTGATAGGTTCTCGAAAACTCCTGATAATATTCCATTTTATATTGAATTTCGATATCTGCATCTGCCTGCACCGTTTGATATCCCATAACTTCCTGACTATCATTTATAATTGGAATTTTTCCCGACACTAAAATTTCATTCTTACTACAATTCTCTCCTATTTTCTTTTTTGCCTTTCCCTTTCTTACAATCATAGATAAGATAATTCCATCTTTTTGTGCACGTAAATCACAGGGCATTTCTTTTTTTTGTAACTGTTTTTCTTTTTGATAGCTTTCATTTTCTTTTACTTCTAACATGAGTCTCGTTCCTGTCAATTTCGCTGATACCCATGTAATGTCCGGAAATTCTTTTCTAAGCTTCCCTGCAATATAGCCACAATCTACCTGGTCTCTTCTCATTCCATGCCATACATCCTGTGTTTCAAGATAATTTAAAATCGATTCTGTTGAATTATGAACATTTCCCTCCACATGAATATTCCATACTCTTTCTGATAATAAAAATACAGCTATCAGTGCCAGTAAAAATCCAACAAAAAATACCCTTCTTTTTTTATTTCTGTAAAAAAAGAAAGGTATTCCGTATTTTCCTTTAATTTTAATTTTAGTTCCTGTTTTTCTTCTTACTTCATCCATCCGATAAAAATCTGAAATCAATACATAACCCCAATAAACCGCCTCGTGTTTTTCAATCTGACAAATTTGAATCTTATGATGTGCACACAAATTTAAAAATCGTTCCGATTCTTGTCCCCAAAAACAAATCCTGAGATATCCTTTCCAGAAATTTTTTCCTAAAATCACCTGGTCCTCCCCATTTAGCAATCTAACTCTTTTTAGCCAATAAATTCTAATCTGAAAATTATTCCGGTAATTCTAATTTCTTCATTATCATACGATTGAATGGAAAGTCTGTCTCCCTCTAACTTCAATTTACCATTCTTTGTTAACAAAACAATACAGCTATCCGTATAATATCGGATACACTTATAATTTTCAACACAAAGTTCCCTTTGTCCAATCATCGTTAACACTGGCTCCTGATAAGCCAAGTCTTTTGGAATCTGCATCTTGTCTGCCAGTTTCTGTGGGACGCTTTTTTTTCGCATGAACCGTTTATCCCATACTTCTTATTAATATAAATATGCAAAAACCAATTTCTTATGCGGATTTTTTATGCAAGAAATAAAATCCCAAACCACAAAATCTGATTCGGACTTAACGTAAATTCCATATCAAACTTTTCAGCCAGCTCACTTACAATAATTCCATGACTTTCCACACAAGGATGCATTTTCTCCGGAAAGCGACACGGACCGTCTGGATATGCGCAAGTATCACAAATGTCGCAGGATTCTGTGGACAATGCCATACACTCGCTTCCCTGTGACTTTATAAATGCTTCAATTGCAGCTGTTACCTCTTCGTGTTCCGCTCTGGTTGCAAGTGTTTCTTCAAAATTAATTACATCGGATACTTCTGCAATCGTAGAAAACAAAAAACATTCTTTATACTTGAGACATCTGTGTTTACATTCTTCTACACTTCCGACTGCCGGCGGGCATGCCCAGGTAGAATTATAACGCTCACATTCCTGTTCACAAATCCATCTCACCCGATAAGAAAATTCAATCTCTTCAGGTTTAAAAAAAGCATACTGATACACCGGATACTGACAGATAAATTCTTCAATTTGTTCGTGTGTTACCATTTTCTTTCCTCAACTTTCTTTTCTTTTTGCTTCTTTTCCGTTATACTAAAAGTATAAATTTATCACTTACCTTGAAAGGAGATGCCCACGATGTCAGACACTGCAGATACCTCAAATGAATATACGAAAATCTATCATACCAAGTGTCTTACCGATGCAAGTGATGTCACCCATACTGTGCTTTATAAAAAGTCCACCTGCACCCGCGTAGATGATTTGGTTCTTAATTTTCATTGCAGTCGTGATTCAAAATGCGTAAAATGCCAGCAGAATTATTTATGATAGGGTTCTCGATTGATAATACGGTAACTCCGATATATCTGTTCGAGCAAAATAACACGCATTAACTGATGGGGAAAAGTCATTTTAGAAAAACTTAAGGCATAATTAGATTTTTTTAATACCTCTTTTCCAAGCCCAATCGAACCCCCGATGATAAAAACAATTTGACTTTTTCCCTGTATTCCAAGCTGTTCTATCTTATCAGCCAGTTCCTCTGAAGCCAGCTGTTTCCCTCCAATTTCAAGTGTTATTACATAAGCATCTTCTTTTATATATTTTAAAATCCGTTCTCCCTCTTTTGAACGAATGGACTCTTCTACCACTTCACTGGCACGTTCCGGTGTTTTTTCATCTGCCACTTCAATAATTTCTAATTTACAATATTTACTTAAGCGTTTACTGTACTCTCCAATTGCATCTCTTAAATATTTTTCTTTTATCTTTCCAACTGTAATCAGCGTAATCTTCATATTTGCTCCATCTGTTTTGAATAAAGTCAAAAAGACCCTACTGCCGCCAAAGCAGCAGAAGGGTTTTTTAGCATCTTTTGATTAGTTTTCTTTTCCTTTGATGAATTCATCAATGCCTTTCGCAGCTGCTTTACCTGCACCCATAGCAAGGATAACTGTAGCTGCACCTGTTACAGCATCACCACCGGCATATACGCCTTCTTTTGTGGTTTTTCCTGTTTCTTCATCTGCAATAATACATTTTCTCTTATTTGTGTCAAGACCAATTGTAGTAGAAGAAATCAATGGATTTGGAGAAGTTCCCAGAGACATAATAACTGTGTCTACATCCATTTCAAATTCGGAATCCGGAATTACAACCGGACGTCTTCTTCCAGAAGCATCCGCTTCACCAAGCTCCATGCGAACACATTTCATACCTTTTACCCAGCCGTTTTCGTCTGCAACAATTTCAACCGGATTTGTTAACAGGTCAAAAATGATTCCTTCTTCTTTTGCGTGATGTACTTCTTCTGCTCTTGCAGGAAGCTCAGACTCACTTCTTCTGTATACAATATGTACTTCTGCACCCAGACGAAGTGCAGTTCTTGCAGCATCCATTGCAACATTACCACCACCGATAACAGCAACTTTCTTACCAGTTTTAATCGGTGTATCATGGTCATCACGAAACGCTTTCATCAGGTTACTTCTTGTCAGATATTCATTAGCAGAGAATACACCGTTGCTTACTTCACCCGGGATTCCCATAAACATCGGAAGACCTGCTCCAGAACCGATAAATACAGCTTCAAATCCTTCTTTTTCAAGAAGCTCATCGATTGTAGTAGATTTACCGATAATAACGTTTGTTTCAATTTTTACGCCAAGAGATTTTACGTTTTCAATCTCTTCTTTTACAACTTTATCTTTTGGAAGACGGAATTCCGGAATACCATAAACTAAAACTCCGCCCGGCTGATGAAGTGCTTCAAAGATTGTTACATCATAGCCAAGTTTTGCCAGGTCACCAGCACAGGTAAGACCAGCAGGACCGGAACCGATAACAGCAATTTTATGTCCATTTTTTACTTCTGCTGCTTCTGGTTTGATGCCATTTTCTTTTGCCCAGTCAGCAACAAAACGTTCCAATTTACCGATGGAAACTGCTTCACCTTTGATTCCACGGATACATTTTCCTTCACACTGGCTTTCCTGCGGACATACACGACCACAAACTGCCGGAAGAGAACTTGATTTTCCGATTACTTTATAAGCTTCTTCAAAATTTCCTTCTTTTACTTCTTTTACAAAGCCAGGAATATCAATATTTACAGGACATCCCTGTACACATTTTGCATTTTTACAAGTCAGACAGCGATTTGCTTCTTCTACTGCTTCTTCCTTATTATATCCTAAACATACTTCTTCAAAGTTCGTTGCTCTTACTTTTGCGTCCTGTTCTCTAACCGGAACTTTCTTTAATACGTCACCCATTATTTGTCACCTCCACAGTTTCCGCATCCACCGTGATGAGTATCTCCTTCACGCTGTTTTAATAATGCACGTCCTTCTTCTGTCTTGTACATCTGCTGTCTCTGCATAGCAAGATTCCAGTCAATCAGATGTCCATCAAATTCCGGTCCGTCTACACATGCGAATTTCACTTCATCTCCAACAATTACACGACATGCTCCACACATACCAGTACCATCTACCATAATCGGGTTCATGGATACGATTGTCGGAATTCCAAGCTTCTGTGTTGTAAGGCAACAGAATTTCATCATAATCATCGGTCCGATGGAAACACATTTTGTATAGGTTTTTCCTTCAGCTACTAAATCTTCAATAACTTTTGTAACCATACCATGACGTCCATAAGAACCATCATCCGTTGTAATATATAAATTACCTGCAACAGCTTTCATTTCTTCTTCAAGAATAATTAAATCTTTTGTTTTTGCACCAACGATAACATCGGCATCGATACCATGTTCATGCAGCCATTTTACCTGTGGATAAACCGGAGCGGTTCCTACACCGCCGGCAACAAATAAAATTTTTTCTTTTTTCAGGTCTTCTAAATCTTCCTCTACTAATTCTGATGGACATCCTAATGGTCCAACAAAGTCTTCAAAGAAATCTCCCTCTTTCATCTGTGCAAATTTTGTAGTAGAAGCTCCAATCGGCTGGAATACGATTGTAATGGTTCCTGCTTCTCTGTCATAGTCACAGATTGTCAGCGGAATTCTTTCACCCTCATCATCTTTTTTTACGATAATGAACTGACCAGGCTGGCAGTGCTGCGCAACACGTGGTGCTTCTACAACCATGAGATAAATAACCTCATTCAGCTTTTCTGCTTTCAGAATCTTGTACATATTGTCCTCCTCACAATTCCCAAAAGGGAATATTTTATTGCTATGATTGCTATCAACCAGTATAATCCAATTTTCATCAAAATTCAATTAAAAAATCGTACTTTTCCTCAAACATACAAAAAAACCTAGTTTCTCACTGGTAAAAGACATACGTTTCACTTGCAGTCAAACTAATTTTTCCATTTTTATTCACCAAAATTGCGGAAAAAATATGTTCACCCTCTGGCATTTCAACCGGTCCTGTGTACCTTGTACTTTCTGTCGTCACAGTATCATCAAATGCATAATAAGCAGTACAGCCACTCGGCACTGCAATTCGAATTTTTGTCGCCTTTTCATATTGCCCGGAATCCGGTGTGATTTTAGGTGCATCCGGAGCTTTAAATTCAATCTTATAAACTTCTTCTTTATTTTCGCTTGGGATTCCCTTAGCATTATAGGCAATATACTTTAACGTGTATTCTCCTTCTTCTGATAAAACAATTCCATAGTCTGAATCATAACGTGTTCCATTTGTCTTATCTGGTTCACTACCATCCAAAGTATAATAAACCTTTGTTCCATATTTCATTGCAGTGAAATCAATCCTCTGTTCTTTCTCGTAAGTTCCACCATTTAAAGAAATTACCGGTACTTCACATACATAATCTTCGTAACGTGATTTCACTTTTTCATTATCACACTCATCTAAAAGTGACTTAATCGAATCATAATCTTTCTGTTTTTCATAAAGTCTCAACAGTTCTCCATAGGCACTTACATTATCCTGTTCTTTTTCTATTACAGATGAAAGAATAGGAAGTGCTTTTTCTTCCTCTCCGTTTACTGTATAAATTTTTGCCTGCAGAATTTTTGCTGATGTACTGTCCGGCTGTAATTCCAATGCCCGCTCCAGATAGCTTAAAGCAGATTCATAATTTTTATTTGTCACTTCTGACTCCGCCTGTGCCATCTGCATGTCAAACGAATTATATTCTTTCCGCTTAATTGCAAAACCTGCCACACCTGCCAATAAAATCAAGGCAGCAATACTCCCTCCGAATATTTGATATTTTCTCCGTTTTTTCTTCCGAATTTCTTCCTGACGTTTTTTCTGGCGCAGTTCTTCTTCCTTTTTTTGTTTTTTTTCTTTCAAATTTTTCTCCCGCATTTGTTTTTGAAGCAGAATCGTCTCCAATGTATGATATTCCGGCACCCATTGTATTTCACTTTTACATACCGGACAAAATAATGTTCCATCTTTTAGTTCCGTGCCACAATTTGCACATTTCATGTAAGACAACCTCTTTTCTTTCTCGCCCTGCATGATTTTATCTCAATCTTCAACTAAAATAAAATCATGCAGGCCAAAATCCATTATAGATATTCCTCTATATATTGTTCAAATTGTTCCATGGACATAAGAACCTTTCTTGGCTTTGTACCTTCTTCCTGACCAACCACTCCTGCCTCACATAACTGATCCATAATTCTTGCTGCACGGTTAAATCCTATCTTAAACACACGCTGAAGCATTCCTATCGATGCCTTATCCTTTTCTATAATAAATTTACCTGCGTCTGCAAAATAAACATCTCTCTCATTAGCCTCTAAAGAAGCTTCTTCCTGTTTTGTTCCTTTCAAAGTATTAATCTGTTTCTCAATTTCATGGTCATACTGTCCATTTGTCTGCTCTGAAAGAAATTTTACAACTGCTGATACTTCTTTATCACTGATAAATGCGCCCTGTACACGTGCCGGTTTCTGATATCCCTGAGGGTAAAACAACATATCACCCTTACCAAGCAGTTTTTCTGCCCCATTCATGTCGATGATCGTTCGGGAATCTACGCCTGAAGAAACCGAAAATGCAATTCGAGATGGCATGTTAGCTTTAATCAAACCAGTAATTACATTAACCGATGGTCTTTGCGTCGCAATAATCAAATGAATCCCTGCTGCACGTGCAAGTTGTGCCAGACGGCAGATTGCATCTTCCACCTCTCCCGGGGCAACCATCATAAGGTCAGCCAGCTCGTCTACAATTACCACAATTTGCGGCATCTTTTTCAAGAGTTTTTCCGTCTCCTGATTTATTTTCTTTGCATTTAATACTTCTATTTTTTCATTATATCCTTTAATGTCACGTACATTGTATTCTGCAAATTGATTATAACGTTCCGTCATCTGAGCGACAGCCCAATTTAACGCACCTGCTGCTTTCTTCGGCTCTGTTACTACCGGAATCAAAAGATGTGGAATTCCGTTATAGACGCTTAACTCTACCACTTTCGGGTCTATCATAATGAGTTTTACTTCTTCCGGAGAAGCTTTATACAAAAGACTCATAATTAATGTATTAATACAGACGGACTTACCTGAACCAGTTGCACCGGCAATCAAAAGATGCGGCATCTTTGCAATATCTGCAATCACCGGTTTTCCTGCAATATCTTTTCCAGCCGCAAATGCCAGCTTGGATTTTGATTTTACAAACGCCTCTGACTGAATTAAGTCTCTAAGCATCACTACACTGTTTTGTTTATTCGGTACTTCAATCCCAATTGCGGCTTTTCCTGGAATCGGTGCTTCAATTCGGATATCGGTAGCAGCAAGATTTAACTTGATATCATCTGCAAGGCTTACAATCTTACTTACTTTTACCCCCAGCTCCGGCTGTACCTCGTAACGCGTAACTGTAGGTCCACAGCTGATATTGGTAATGGTTACATTTACACCAAATGTGTGCAGAGTTTCCTGCAATTTTTTTGCGGTATTTCGTAAATGGTCATCTGAGTCACCACCATTTCCCACTCCTTTTTTCAATAACGTAATCGGCGGAAATTCATATACGGCCGGCGGTGCTTCTTTTTGTTGTACTTTTATCTGCTGATTTTCTTTTACAGATGAAAGCTTTTTCTTTTCAGGTTCTTTTTCCTTATCTTTCTGTTGTTTCTTTTCTGTTTTCTTTGGTATCGTCAATTCTTCTAAATCCCACAATGCCACTTCCTCGGCTCTGTGGATTGGAAATGCATTTTGAGGAGTAAATCCCTCTTTTTCTTCTTGTTCTATATTTTTAATGTACTCAGTTTCTTCTGTTTCATGTAAATCGTCAAAATTTATTGGCTCTTTTTCTTCCTCTTCTTTTTTCTTTAAAGCTGATTTTGAAAGTGCTGCCATCTTTGTAACTCCATCGGCAATTTTTGAGTGCTTTGCTCCCTGTTTGTGCTGCTGAAGCTGGAGTTCATCTGAATTTTCTGTCTCCTGAGCTGCCTTTTGTTTTTCCCATCTTTCCTGCTCCAATTTTACCTTTGCGTACATTTTTGTTCCGCTTTTTTTCATCAGTTCAAACATAGATTGCTGCGTTACAAGTACCACAGAAATGATTCCAGAGGCAACTAAAATCACATAAGTACCGGCTACTCCAAATGCTTTCGCCGTTACATTGCAGATCGCTCCGCCCAATACTCCGCCACCACTTTGTGACAAGGCGGATATCCGATAATATTCTTCTAATGTCGTTCCCTCATAATATCCATCTGTCAATAGCTGCATAAAAGCGCAAACCGCTACAAACATCAACAAAAATCCAACCATCTTTCGATATGCTCTTGGATTTTTGCTGTTTGAAATCATAAAAGCAGTCACAAAGAATAAGAACACCGGAAAAACATAAGTTACAATTCCAAATAATCCAAAAAATAAATTACTGATGTAACTTCCAATTATGCCTCCAGCTCCAAAATTACTTAACATTAACAAAATAGAAACTGCAACTAAAATCCAAAGAAAAATCTCTGTATAAAGTTGAGATTCCGTTTTTGTTTCTGTTTTTTTCTCGGAAACTGCAGAACTTTTTCTGTTTTTTCTGACCGGCATGCCTTTTTTTTCTGCTCTTTTTGTCTCGCCTGTTCCGTTTTTTTCGCTTTGAACTTTATTCGTACTTGTTTTATTTGCCCTCGTTTTATTCTTATTTGTTAAACTACTTTTATCTGTATTCCCTTTATGTGTATTGGTTCTGCCTGAATTTGTACCGGTATTGGTTTTACTTGTTTTATTTCGATTCGTTTTTTCTAAATTTGTTTTACCTAAATTTGCTTTTTTCGATGCTGCCATCTACATTACTCCCTTTTTACACTGCCTTTTCTTATAAAGCAAAGCTGCAGATAATTGCCAGAACTGCCATAAAGAAACAATATACACTAAAACGACGAAATGGCTTTCTTTTTACAATTTTTAACATCATTTTAATACAAAAGCACCCTGTCACAGCTGCTGCAATGAAGCCCAGTACACTCATTCCTGCCATTCCTGCTGAGAATTCACTTGGATTGAGCTTTACAATTTCAAGCACCACTGCGCCAATCACAGCCGGTATAGACAGCAAAAACGAATAACGGATTGCAAATTTTCGATTCAAACCACATAACAGACAAGCCACAATCGTCACTCCTGCACGTGAAATTCCAGGCAACACTGCAAATCCCTGAAAAACACCTATAATAACCGCAACCAGATAACTGACTTCTTTTGGCACTTTATTTCCCGTTGGAAAGAAATCTGCAATAAACAACAAAACTCCCGTAATCAAGAGTCCGATTCCCGGTGCAAGCAAATTTACTGACGCTACTCTTACTGACTCTTCTAACAGCATTCCAATAATAAAAGTCGGAACACTAGACACAATTAATAAAAGCATAAACTTCCTGTAATTATTGGGAACTAGCTTTCGATAGCGTCTTCCACTCTGTTTCCATCCATTATGAATTCCTGTTCTGATATTATAATAAATATCATAGACCAATCGAAGGAATTCCAATATCAGTCTTTTTACATCAGAATTAAATGCCAGTATAACCGCCACCAGTGTTCCGGCGTGTAAAATCACATGAAAAAACACCGATGGCTGTATTTTCATTCCAAAAAGATTTTCTAAAATCACTAAATGTCCGGAACTGCTCACTGGAAAAAATTCAGTAATTCCCTGTACAATTCCCAATAAAAATGCCTGTATATATGACATAAAAACAACCTCATATCTTATGTATTTTCCCATTCTGTTCTTTTTGAACAAATGGGAACATTCTTTTATCGAACATTTATTTTATCATAAAATCTACTTTCGCACAATGTAAAACTCTCTATAATTTTTATTTTTCTTACTTTATCTCCAACGATTTTTCAATCAGCTCATATAACTTGTAAAATGCCTGCGAAATCCCTCCAACTTCATCAATCAATCCCTCTTTTACTGCTTCTTTCCCATCCAGCATTGTTCCGACATCTTTTACCAGCTGTGTGGTATCCAGCATCAGTTCTTCCATTCGATTTTTTCCCATATTAGAATGGGATGCCACAAATTCCGTAATGCGTTCCTGAATTTTCTCAATATTTTTATAAGACTGCATTACTCCGATAAACATTCCATTACTTCTGACCGGATGAATCATCATAGTAGCAGAAGGAACAATATATGAATAATCTGCTGAAACTGCCATCGGAACTCCAATTGAATGACCACCTCCTAAAACCAGAGAAACACTTGGTTTGCTCATAGAGGCAACCATCTCGGCAATTGCCAGACCCGCCTCCACGTCACCTCCTACGGTATTAAGTAGAATTAAAACTCCATCTACCTCGCTGCTATTCTCTATTTCAGCAAGTTTTGGAAGTACATGTTCATACTTTGTCGTTTTACTGTTTGCAGACAATACCTCATGCCCCTCTACTTCTCCAATGATACTTAGCAGATGAATCCGATAATTCTGTTTGTTTTCCTCAAGCAGTATCTGCCCCATCTCTCTTATCTGTTCATTTTGAGTTTCTTCTTTTTCTGATATTTGTTTTTTTTCTGTTTCCGACATAAAAAAATACCTCCAAAAATTAAATTTCTGGAGGTATTATGCGCATTTTATTTTAGTATCATGTAATCTTTTTAGATAAAATTATTCATCCCAGTTGTGCCATACATACTGAACATCATCATCATCATCCAATAAATCTAATGTTCTCTGTAAGTTTTTGATATCCTGCTCATCAGTCAGCTCTACATAAGTCTGAGGAATCATGGCAACTTCTGCTTCCATCATCGGGATTCCTTCTTTTTCTAATGCTTCACGCACTGCACTGAATTCATCTGGGTCTGTCAATACTTCAAAGCTGTCCTCTTCTTCTGAGAAATCTTCAGCTCCGGCATCCAGTGCAATCATCATTAAATCATCTGCATCCATTTCACATTCTTCTTTATCAATGATAATCTGACCTTTTCTATCGAACATGAAAGAAACACATCCCGGTGTTCCAATACTTCCGCTTCCTTTTGTGAAATGACTTCTTACATTACCCGCTGTACGGTTTTTATTATCTGTTAAAGTTTCTACGATAATTGCAACTCCGCTTGGACCATATCCTTCGTAAGTAATTCTTTCGTAATTATCTGCGTTACTGTCGCCTGCTGCTTTTTTAATTCCTCTGTCGATTGTATCATTCGGCATGTTATTTGCTTTTGCCTTTGCAATTACATCACGAAGTTTACTGTTGTTATTCGGGTCTGGACCACCCTCTTTTACAGCGATTACAATTTCACGACCAATTACAGTAAAAATTTTACCTTTTTTGGCATCATTTTTTTCTTTCTTATGCTTTATGTTTGCGAATTTTGAATGTCCTGACATTTCTCTTCTCCTTTTTCTTCAGGTAGTTTTTCTACCCTTACTCTTTGAATTGTATTATTTTCCACCGCAAGAATGGTGAACAGATAACCGTTTGCCCGAATTTCTTTATCTTCATCGATATTCGGAATGTGTCCCAAAAGAGAGGTCAGATAACCATTTAATGTTTCATACTCTTCTTCCTGTAAATCAATCGAAAGTGTTTCTTCTACATCTTCAAGCGGAGTTAAACCTTTCATAAGATATGTATTATCTAACTGCTCAATAATAAAATGGTCATCTTCATCATATTCATCTAAAATATTTCCTACAATTTCTTCTAAGATATCTTCCATTGTTACAATACCGGATGTTTGGCCATATTCATCTACAACGATTGCCATGTGAAGTTTCTTTGCCTGCATGCGCTTAAATAAATCATTAATACTTCGAGTTTCCGGAATGTAAGAAGCATCCCGAATCAGGTTCGGAATTCTTCCAACTGTTTCTTCGGCATGATTCTCAAACATCATCTCTTTCATTGCATCTTTCAAATGCAAAATTCCAATAATATCATCAATATCATCCCGATAAACCGGATATCTTGAATTACTGCCGTTTAACATAAGCGTCAATGCCTCTTTTAACGGCGTTTTTTCATCAATCGCATTAATGTTCTTTCGATGTGTCATAATATCCTGCGCCTCTTTATCAGAAAACTCTATGATATTTTGAATCATTTCTGCTTCACTTTCTTCAATCACACCCTGTTCATGCGCATCATCCACAATCGAAATAATTTCTTCTTCTGTCACATCTTCTTCTGATTTATGTGGGTCAATTCCAAATAATCGGACGCACCCATTTGACAGTTTAATCGTAAAAAACGTAAGTGGTGTAAATAATGTAATAAGCAGTTTAACTGTTTTCTCTGTTCGATAAACCCACTTCATAGGCTCTTTTACGGAAACTTTCTTAAAAGAAATCATTCCAATTGCCACTAGTATCCCCACCATAACAAATAATACGAAAGCCGCACACAAAACAGCCTGTACCTTCTTTGACATAGAAGCAAAAAAATCAATATTTCTCAGCACATCTTCAAGTGCCGGCACAATTTTGTGAATTCCAACATAACCGGATAATACAGCAAAAAAAACACTCGATATTAAGGTTGTATTAATCACTCGTGCCGGTGAATCAATCACACTTAAAAGCCACTGTGATTTTTCATCACCTTCCTGTGCCTTTTTTTCAATTTCACTTTCACTTACCTTCTGTATGGCGGAACCAAATCCATACAAAATTCCGTTTATGATAACAAATAAAATCAAAACGATTCCTGTCCATAAAGGACTACTCCCGTCGTCCATAAAATTTCTCTATTCCCTCTTTCTTGTCTCAGATTGCCCTTTTTTCACAGAGCTATTCTACAATAAGATACCATTTTCCTTTTCTCACGTCAAGATTTTTTCACTATGTAGGCAGCTCCAGACTCACACACAGGGCATGGTTGACTTTCTGTAAAATCTCTGCATCCAAATGACAAACCTTGTCTTTTAATCTTCTTTTATCGATTGTACGAAGCTGCTCCAGCAAAATTACCGAATCTTTTACTATCGCATAGGAAGAAGCATCAATCTCAATATGCGTCGGCAGTTTTGCCTTATTCATTTTTGATGTAATAGCAGCACAAATCACAGTCGGACTATGCTTATTTCCCACATCGTTTTGTATAATCAATACAGGGCGGACACCACCCTGTTCACTTCCCACCACGGGCCTTAAATCTGCATAAAAAATATCACCACGTTTAATTACCAAATCTATCACACTCCCCCAAAGCTATTTATTAATCTGATAATCGTAGTATTTCCAGCTTACGGGTGTGTATTCAATTTTTTATTAATATATATTGCCTGTTTCAGATTTCAAGATTCCATTTTTCATGGAAATAATCATGGCTTCCTATGTATCTGCCGTTATAATAATAATTCCTCGGAATTCTTTTATTAAGGTCACATACGAATTCATAGTTAAATGTTCCTGCAAGAGCAGAGATTTCTTCTACAGTTATCTCCTCATTTCCATCTTTTCCGATAAGTGTGACAACATCATTTCTTTGTATATCCGGAATTGATGTCGCATCAACCATCATCTGGTCCATACACACACGTCCGACAATAGGAACTTTGTGTCCACGGATAATCACATATCCTTTTGACGAAAGATTTCTCGGATAACCGTCTCCATATCCGACAGAGACAGTTGCAAGCTTTGTCTCATGCTGTGTTGTAAATGTTCCGCCATAACTTACACGTTCGCCTGCCGGTACTGTCTTTACCATAGTAACATGACTTTTCAGTTCAAGTGCCGGTTTAAGCTGAACTTTATCTTTATTAACTTCGTCAGAAGGATACATTCCGTACATTGCTATTCCAAGACGCACCATATCTTTATATGTATCAGGCATATCTATAACTGCCGCACTGTTTGCACAGTGTTTTATTTCAAATGTAATCCCCTCATCTTCAAGTTTTTTTATAAAACCATTAAACTTCTCATACTGTCTGTTTGCTGATGTTTTATCAGTCTCATCCGAAGCTGCAAAATGAGTAAAAATACCTCTTACATTAAGATTAGGAAGCTGCTTGATTTTCTTTACAAGCATAACACCGCTCTCATCAGGTTCCATTCCTATTCTTCTCATTCCTGTATCTACTTTAATATGGCATATTGCTGTCTTTCCTGTCTTTTTTGCCGCCTCGCTTAATTCCTCGGCTGTCTCATAATCAAAAACTGTAGCTGCAACTTCATTTTCAACCAGAGTTTCATATTCATCTGTATTTACAAAGCCAAGTATTAATATAGGTTTATCTATTCCATTTTCTCTTAAATTAACTGCTTCATCAAGAGTTGCAACAGCATACCCGAAGACTTTTGAATACACTGCTTTTGCAACTGCAACGTCTCCATGCCCGTATCCGTCTGCCTTGACTACTGCAAGTGACTTTGTGCCGGCAGGCGTAAGTGCCATAAGTGCCTCTACATTGGATTCTATGTTTCCGAGTTCAACATCTGCATATACTCTGTAATACTTTCCCATTTTAACTCTGTTCCCCGATTCCTTATTTTTTAATTATAATCTGTATTATTTTGTGTAAAAACTGTGCTTAACGACTCTGCAATATCCCATGCTTTCATTGAAAATGTGCCTTGATTTTTCCGGCACATATCACCGGCACAGCCATGTATATATACAGCCAGTGCTGCTGCAAAACACTCATCATCAAATCCTGCACACATCATGCCGGCAATAACTCCCGTAAGCACATCTCCGGAACCGCCTGTTGCCATTCCGCAATTGCCGGAAGTATTGATATATATGTTATCATGGTCACAAACCACTGTTGCTGCATCTTTTAATACGCATATAACACCATGTTCTTTTGAATAACATGATGCCGTCTCCACAGGATTTCCCTTTATCTGTCCTATGCTTTTTCCTGTAAGCCGTGACATTTCTCCAACATGCGGTGTCATAATCACTTTGCCTTTGTATCTGCTTATATATTCATAATATTCTTCATTTTCTGAGATGATATTCAAAGCATCCGCATCAAGTATTAATGTTGCATCCGAACCTGATTGTAAAATGCATTTTACAATCTCTTCTGACTGTCCTGAAACCGATAAGCCCGGACCTGCAATAATGCAGTCAGCCCATGTACACCATTTTGTAAGTTCATCACAATTGCTGTTTTTATCATTATATGTGTTACATATTGATTCCGGCACAAGTGTAAGAAGTGCATTTTTATTATTTTCATGTGTAAAAACCCTCACAAGCCCGCAGCCGCTTCTGTATGCAGACTGTGCTGACATAAACGCCGCACCGCCCATACTCCTGCTTCCCGCCGCTATAAGCACTTTTCCGCTCGTTCCTTTATTACCGTCTGCTTCTCTTTCAGGAATCGTCAGAATATCCTTTTTTTCAATCATTCTTGCCGGATTATTTTCTAATATTTTTTGCACATTGTCCTGACTGACTGCAAAACCTATATCAGAAACTATTACTTTTCCTGCATATTTCCTACCGGGATACAAAACCATCCCTGTCTTGTCAAATCCAAATGTAACTGTATAATCTGCTTTTACTTTCTTATTGCTTACCTGAACTATTCCCGCACTAAGCCCCGACGGAATATCAACCGCCACTTTAACTGCACTGACACGGTTAATCTCATCTATAATCTGTGCATAAACACCCGTGACATCTCTTGAAAGTCCAATTCCAAACATTGCATCTATAATAAAATCATATTCATCCAGTGGCAGTATATTATCTTGTACCGCACATTCAAATGGAATTTCAAGATTTTTTATAATATTTTTCTGCAGCTCATACTCATCTGTTCCCGGCTCTTTTCTGCCAGCTTCATACACCAATGTTTTATAACCATGAAGATAAAGCTGACGTATGGCAGCAAGCCCGTCAGCTCCATTGTTTCCTTTTGTACAGACAACGCAGATGCTTATATCTTTTTTTCCGCTGTCTTTTTTATTGTATGCAAGTTTTTCCACAAATGATGATACAGACAATGCTGCACGCTCCATAAGAACTACAGATGGAATCCCTGTCGTTTTTATTGAATATTCATCTATTTTTTTCATTGCAGCAGAATCAAGTAAATACTTCATATACAGTTACTCCTGACCTTTTGAATTAATATCATCAAGGACTCCCATAATCTCCGGTCCAAAGATATTATGCATTCCCGAATAAAGCTGTTCGTTCATACTCTCCTTATCATGCTTTATAAGAAGATTCTTTTTGAGCTTGATTCTTGTAGCTTCAATCCATTTATCCAGCACTTCAAGATCTGCTTTGTTTTCATTAATCTTCGCATAGCACATCTTTACCGTTTCAATCAGAAGTTTTCTATTAGCTTCTGCCAGCTGTCTTGGAATCTCTTTTTCTTCATCTTCAAGTGATTCAATCTTGTCTTTTGCTTCATGTATAAGACGCTGGTTTTTATTCATACGTTTCTTACGACGAAAATCATTGCCGTCTTCTTCCATATTTTCAACGACATCCTGAATAACCTGTTCTTTTATCTTTTTTACTTCTTTTAAATCATTGGTTACCTGTCCCTGTTTTTTTAGCAGGTCATTAACCTTTTTTTCCCAATACTTTATCTCGTCAGTTTTGCTGACCTCCGGGACAAGCAGATACCATCTCTTATCTAGTGTAAGAATAGGAATATGATTAAATGATGCTGTGTCTTTTATTAAATCATATGTAATATCTGCCATGATAAATCACCCCTCCTGTATATTACGAGTTTTACCATTTTTATTTGCTATATTATATGAAAGTCTCATAAGGCTCTCTGATAAATGTACATTTTCAACTACAACATCTTCAGGCATATTAAGGTCTGTATGTGCAAAATTCCATATTGCCTTTATTCCGTCTTCAGCCACTTCTTTTGCAACTTCTCTTGCTGCCTGTCTTGGAATTGTAAGTGCAACTATCTCGATATTATTTTCTTTTATAAACCCTTTTAGTTCATCCATCATCATAATATCAAGGCTGCCTATCTTTTTGCCTTTAAGCTCATGATTATTATCAAAAACACCTTTTATTATAAATCCTCTCTTTGCAAAATCACCCGAATTAACAAGTGCTGCACCGAGATTACCTGCCCCGATAATAATCATATTATGAGTACGGTCAATACCAAGAATTTTACCTATCTCATCATAAAGATACTTTACATTATATCCGTATCCCTGCTGCCCAAACCCTCCAAAGTTGTTCAGATCCTGTCTTATCTGCGATGCGGTAACCTTCATCCTTGCACTGAGTTCTTTTGATGAGATTCTTTGAACACCGCTTTCAATCAGTTCACCAAGATATCTATAGTATCTTGGAAGTCTCCTGATTACCGCAGATGATATTTTTTTTGTCTCTTCCATATTGCTCATCCGTACCTTCCTGTTTTTTCGTATTTTTTATTATAAACCAATGTTAAAACAATGTCAAAGTCAGCCTAATACTCTCTTGGCAATATCAACTGATTCCTTCGCATCTTTCGCATAGAAATCCGCATGAATTTCTTTTGCATATTCCGGTGTAAGAACAGCACCGCCTACCATAACTTTACAATCAAGATTATTTTCATGCAAAAGTTCGATTGTCTCTTTCATTGATACAAGTGTTGTTGTCATAAGTGCTGAAAGTCCTACAAGTTTTACATCATTTTCTTTTACCGCATCAACTACAGCCTGATAAGGAACATCTTTTCCCAGATCTATAACATCATATCCATAATTTTCAAGAAGAACTTTTACAATATTTTTTCCTATATCATGCACATCGCCTTTTACTGTCGCAATTACAATTTTTCCTTTACTCACCGGTGCCGCATCACTTTTTATCATAAATTTTCTTATAACTTCAAATGCCGCCTGTGCAACTGATGCGGACATTATCAGCTGCGGAAGGAAAAGTGTGCCTTTTTCAAATTCCTCACCGATTTTATCAAGTGCCGGTATTAAAACTTCATTGACAACTTCCATTGAGTCTGTATTTTCCAGAAGCTTAGCTGTACAGTCAGCACCTTCATTTTTAAGTCCGTTAAGAACTGCATTGTAAAGTGCAAGCTTATCACCTTCAAGTCCTGTATCATTATCAGAAGCTGATTGCTGTATGCCCTTTGCACCATCCGGCCCTGATTTTGTGTCCGTTCCTGCTGATTTATTTTCAGAAATGACAATCTTTGGTACTATCTGTTTTCCTGCATAATGCTTTATAAAATCAACTGAATTCTTATCAAATCCTGCAAGAAGCTTGTAAGCTCTTACAGCACCTGTCATCTCTTCAATATTAGGATTGATAATAGGAAGGTCAAGTCCATTTTCAAGTGCCATTGTAAGAAAAATGTGATTTACAAGCACACGGTTAGGAAGCCCGAAGGAAATGTTGGATACGCCGAGAACTGTCTTCAATCCAAGTTCTGTCTTGACACGGTGAAGTGCTTTAAGCGTCTCAACTACCCCGTCCTGCTCTGCAGATGCAGTAAGTGTAAGACAGTCAATGTATACATTTTCTTTCGGAATGCCTATTGCAAGTGCCGCATCTAGAATTTTCTTTGCAATTGCAAATCTGTCTTCCGCCTTTTTAGGAATACCATTTTTATCAAGAGTAAGTCCAACAACAGAAGCTCCGTATTTTTTTACAAGTGGAAGAACATTTTTAAGAGACTCTTCCTCACCGTTTACTGAATTGACTATCGGCTTACCGTTGTATACACGAAGTGCTGCCTCAAGCACTTCAGGAATTGTAGAATCAAGCTGAAGCGGAACATCCACTACTGACTGCAGTGACTTGACAGCTGTTATCATCATCTCACGCTCATCTATTCCCGGAAGTCCGACATTGACATCAAGAATATCAGCTCCTGCCTGAACCTGTTCAAGTGCCTGATTAAGTATGTAATCTATATCGCCTTTACGCAAAGCTTCCTGAAATATTTTCTTGCCTGTAGGATTAATTCTCTCACCGATTATTCTCGGCTGGTCTATCGGAACTACCTTTGTTGCAGAACATACTGCTGCCGGAATTACTTTTTGTGGCAGCTCATTTACAATTGCATTGCCATTTTCTTTAAGCATATCTGAAAGTTCTTTAATAAATTCCGGATTTGTACCGCAGCATCCGCCGAATACCCTGATTCCGTACTTTCTTAAATCTTTCATAAATTCAGCAAAATCTTTTGGTCCCACATTATATTCATTCGTCTGTGGGTCAGGAAGTCCTGCATTAGGCTTAACTACAACAGGAAGGTTGGTCCATTTTGTAACTTCCTCTATAACAGGTTCTAACTCTTTTGGTCCGAGTGAACAATTGACACCAATGGCATCAACACCAAGTCCCTCAAGAGTAAGTGCCATTGACGGAACCATACATCCTGTAAATGTTCTTTTATTCATCTCAAATGTCATTGTACACATTATAGGAAGGTCAGAATTTTCTTTTGCGGCAAGTACAGCAGCCTTTACATCAAGCAGGTCTGTCATTGTCTCAAATACAACAAGGTCAGCCCCCGCATTGCTTCCGGCTTTCACCACCTCTGCATACATCTCATATGCCTCTTCAAAGCTTAAAGTGCCTGTAGGCTCTAAAAGCTGGCCTATCGGACCTACATCAAGTGCTACCAGTGCCTCAGGTTTGACATTATCTCTGGCTGTAATCGCATTTTTAATTCCTGCAGTGACAAGTTCATCCACGCTGTGTCCGCATTCTTCCAGTTTGTAAGCGTTGCCGCCAAATGTATTGGCATATATTACATCTGAACCGGCATTAAGATACTGCTCATGAATAGAAACAAGAAGTTCCGGATGTGTAATATTAAGCATCTCAGGTGTTTCACCCATTTTCATGCCTGCTGCCTGAAGCATTGTTCCCATTGCTCCATCAAGAATAACATAATCTTTTTTTAATAATTCTCTAAAATCTCTAGCCATTACAACGTCCACCTTTCTGTCTGAACTGACACTTCTTATTCATACTGCATGTCTGACATCCTCTTGCTCTCTGAGGAATTGGATTTTTCGACAGTCCTATAACTGCCGTAACTGATTTTGTCGGTGTGAGCATATCTGTCGAACTGACATTAAGCCCAATCTGTTTTGGAGCATTTAATACATGAAGGAACTGTCCCTGAAGACTTATCGGCAGATCTCCGTATCCAAGTCCAAACCTGAATGTCTGGTAATATCCGGGATTTTCCTCTTTTATGATAAGTTCAGCCCGGTCACATGCCTGTTCAACTGCAACGCTGCACAGACTGTCTATCGCAACAGCCTCAGCCATGTCACGTATCTGTGCTATTCTTATAAGTCTGTCTGCATCAGCAGATATCGTAACCGCCATAAGCACAGCCTTATCGCATCCATCAAGATGTTTTTTTATAGAATTTCCTGTAAGAAACAGATTCGTATCTTTAACAAGAATTCCTTTTTCTTCTCTTGAAATATCGCATACTTTGTATACAAATCTGGGTTTTACACAGCTAAGCACTTCTTTCTCACATTTTGTTATAAGCTTATCAAGCTGCTCATCAATATCTTCACCTCTGTGTCCCATATATCTTAATGCTTCATTTTTATCGAGTTGTCCAAGAACTATATCAGCATGCATGTATCATTAACTCCTGCCTTTCATAGCATCTGCTATGAATTTTATCTTTTTTTCTTCTTTTTACGTCCTGTTCCCTTTGCTTTTTCCATGCTGATTTTTCTGCCCTTTATGGTAACATTTTCCATTGCAAGCAGAACTGCATCTGCATACTTTGAAGGTACTTCAACAAATGTATAATTATCAAGCATATCGATAGAGCCGACAAGCTTACCGGGAATTCCTGACTCACCTGTTATTGCACCAAGAATATTAGCCGGCTTAATCTTATCTTTTTTACCCACATTGATAAAAAGTCTTACCATGCCTCTCCTGTCAGCATCAAGGTCATAATGAACCTGTTCAAGTTCCTCTCTGTCCTCAAGTGAATCACCTACTACCATTTTAAGAAGTGCAGCAGCCACATCAAGGCATGTATAATCTTCCATATTAAGCCTGTCCTCAACAGCCTCAACCATATCTGAAAGCCCTCCGGCTTCAATAGTCTCCTTTATATTTGAAAATATTGCTTCAAGCTTTGTATTTTTCACATCATCCATTGATGGAATAGGTTTTGCCTTGATTTTTGTCTTGCAGTAACGCTCAATATCCTTCAGCTTATATGCTTCTTTTCCGGAAACAAATGATAAAGCAACACCCTCTCTTCCGGCACGTCCGGTTCTTCCTATTCTGTGCACATAATATTCTTCATCCTGAGGCAGGTCATAATTAAATACAACATCAACATCATCAACGTCAATTCCTCTTGCCGCAACATCTGTAGCAATAAGTATTTCTGTCTTTCCGCTTCTGAAATCAGCCATTACCCTGTCTCTCTGGGCCTGCTTCATATCTCCGTGAATTCCGTCTGCAAAATATCCTCTGCCTTTAAGCTCAGATATAAGCTCGTCAACCTGTCTTTTTGTATTACAGAATACAACTGAAAGTCTCGGATTATATATATCTATCAGCCTGCATAAAAGCTCATTCTTATTCTTTGGTCTTACTTCATAATAATACTGTTCAATATTCTTTACTGTAAGTTCTTTTCTTACAACCTTGATAATTTCTGCATCCTTCTGGAAATTCTTTGCAATATCCATAATAGCCTTAGGCATTGTCGCTGAGAACATTATTGTCTGTCTGTCTTCAGGTGTATCTGTAAGGATAGTCTCCATATCCTCCCTGAAGCCCATATCAAGCATTTCATCTGCCTCATCAAGAACTACCATTGAAACATTATCAAATTTAACTGTCTTTCTTCTCATATGGTCCATAACACGTCCCGGCGTACCTACAAGAATCTGCACTCCAGCTTTTAATGACTTAATCTGTCTTACAATCTCCTGTCCGCCATATACCGGAAGCACTTTTATGTCGCTCATATATTTTGCAAGTTTTCTGATTTCTTCTGCAACCTGGACTGCAAGTTCTCTTGTCGGGCAGAGTATTACTGCCTGAAGTTTCTTTAAATCTGGATCTATTTTTTCGAGAACAGGAATAGAATATGCTGCCGTCTTTCCTGTACCTGTCTGTGCCTGTCCGACCACATCTCGGTCGTCCATAATAACCGGAATAGCTGAAGCCTGAATAGGAGATGCCTCTTCAAACCCCATATCTTCAACAGCTCTTAATATTCTCTCATCTAAATTTAATTCTTCAAATTTCATTAATTCTCCATTCCTGCTCTGTAAAAAGCAATCTTTATAATCGATTTATTTTACACAATTATGCTGATAAAGTCAAAATGTTTATTATTACATACAATTCAGACACTCAATATATCAATCGTCTTCCTATGCATATTGCAAATAAAGCATTTCCCATTTATAATAAAATATTAGTGTGGCAGACAAGTCTTTTACCTGTCACCATGTATAAGCAAATTTTCAAAGGACGGATATAAAAATGATTTTATCATGTAACCATATAAGCAAATCGTTTGGCACTGACCAGATTATAAATGACTGCTCATTTCACCTTGAAGAACGTGAAAAAGCTGCCATAATCGGAATCAATGGTGCCGGAAAATCTACTCTTTTAAAAATCATTGTCGGTGAACTTCCCGCTGATTCAGGAAATGTGACTGTCTCCAAAGGAAAAACTCTCGGTTATCTTTCACAGCACCAGAATCTCTCAACTGACAAGACTATATATGATGAACTTCTGTCTGTTAAACAGGATTTAATTGATATGGAAAATACTATCCGCAGTCTCGAAATACAGATGAAAGATGTTACAGGCGATGAGCTTGACAACCTGCTTTCACAGTATACAAGACTTAATCATGAATTTGAGATGAATAACGGATATGCATATAAAAGTGAAGTTACCGGTGTCCTTAAAGGTCTTGGATTTGGCGATGAGGATTTTTCTCTTCATGTAAACACACTCTCAGGCGGTCAGAAAACGCGTGTTGCACTTGCAAAACTGCTCATATCAAAGCCTGACATCATCATGCTTGATGAACCTACCAACCATCTTGATATGGATTCTATTGCATGGCTTGAAAATTATCTTCTCACATATAATGGAAGCGTCTTAATAGTTGCACATGACAGGTATTTTCTTGATAAAATTGTCACAAAGATTATAGAGATTGACAACACTGCCGTCACGGTATTTTCCGGCAATTATACAGACTATGCTGCCAAAAAAGCTGTTCTTCGCAACATGAAATTAAAAGAATACCTAAACCAGCAGCGTGATATCAAACACCAGCAGGAAGTAATCACAAAACTGAAACAGTTCAACCGTGAAAAATCAATCAAACGTGCCGAAAGCCGTGAAAAAATGCTTGACAAAATGGAACTTGTCGATAAGCCAACAGAATTAAACGACAAAATGCATATACGCCTTGATCCTAAAGTAGTAAGCGGCAATGACGTATTAACTGTCAAAGACCTTTCAAAAAGTTTTGGCGATAACTTTTTATTTTCAGGTCTTGACTTTGAAATAAAAAGAGGCGAACGCGTTGCCCTCATCGGCAATAACGGAACAGGCAAAACAACAATACTTAAAATAATTAACGGTTTAATTCCTGCTGATTATGGTGAAATCACTCTCGGTTCAAAAGTTACAATCGGATATTACGACCAGGAACATCACGTTCTCGACCCTGATAAGACTCTGTTTGAGGAAATTCAGGATGCTTATCCTGACCTTAACAACACACAGATAAGAAACACTCTCGCCGCATTTTTATTTACCGGTGACGAAGTATTTAAGTATATCAGGGATTTGAGCGGTGGCGAACGTGGACGTGTATCACTTGCAAAACTTATGCTTTCAAACGCCAACTTTCTGATTCTTGATGAGCCAACTAACCATCTTGATATAGTTTCAAAGGAAATTCTTGAAAATGCACTCAATAATTACACCGGAACTGTTTTTTATGTTTCACATGACAGATATTTTATCAACACAACAGCCACAAGAATTATTGAACTTACAGGGCATACAATTGTAAATTATATCGGCAATTACGATTATTATATCGAAAAAAAGGATATACTTACACCAAAAGCACTTACTGATGCTACAGCTGCCATTAATGACAGCATGGCATCATCAGCCTGTCAGACACCGTCATCAGCACAGGGGTCTTCAAAGGCAGAATGGCAGCAGTCAAAAGAAGAAGCTGCAAGACTTAAAAAACTTAAAAATGAGCTGAAACGCACGGAAGACAAAATCAGCCAGACTGAAGAACGCATCAGTGCAATTGATGAAGAATATAACAATCCTGATATTGCAAGCGACACAGCAAAACTTGTCGAACTTCACAATGAACGCACTTCTCTCTCGGAAATGCTTGATGAATTGTACGAAAAATGGGAAGAGCTATCCGAAGAACTTATTGACAAATAAGTCCTTATGGAGTATAAAGAAGTATAATATATTTTTATCTAAGGAGGATGTTCCTATAATGAACAAAACAGAATTAGTATCTGCTATCGCAGAAAAATCTGAATTATCAAAGAAGGATGCTGAAAAGGCATTAAACGCTTTTATTGAGGCCGTGACAGATGAATTAAAGAATGGCTCAAAAGTACAGCTCGTAGGTTTTGGTACATTTGAGACTTCTGACAGAGCAGCAAGAACAGGCAAGAATCCACAGACAGGTGCTGAAATTAAGATTGCTGCATGCAAAGCTCCTAAGTTTAAGGCTGGTAAGGCTTTAAAGGATTCTGTAAACGCTTAATCATATAGTATAATCTATAATAAGCAAGATTTAAGACCATGATGTGTTTGCATTTTCTAATATGCTCTCCCAGCATGGTCTTTTATTTTTGCAGCATACAGGCAAAGTCCACCACTTTGCCATTTACTAAATATAAAATGGAGAATATCTGCAATGGAAATCGAAAAAAAATATCTTGTATCGGAACTTCCTGACAATCTGCCACAATACAAATGCCGCAAAATCGAGCAGGGTTATCTTTCAACCTCTCCAGTTGTACGTGTCAGAATGGACAACGACAAATATTATCTTACATACAAGGGAAAAGGTTTACTCGCAAGAGAAGAATATAATCTTCCACTCACAAAAGAATCATATGAACATCTTATCCAAAAGGCTGATGGCAATATAATAACAAAAAAACGCTATGAAATTCCTGATAACAGCGGACATACTATTGAGCTTGATATATTTGAAGGTGTTTTTAGCGGAACAATCCTTGCCGAAGTTGAATTTGATTCTGTTGAAGAAGCCGAACGCTACAATCCACCGACATGGTTTAAAGAAGACGTAACAATGAACAAAATGTATCATAACAGTAATATGAGCATGCTTGATGTAAGCCATATTAACACTGGAAACGGAGAGTAAAATGAAACCTTTTATTGATAAAGAGTATATTAAAACAACTTTGCAGAGACTGCGTCTTGCCATCCTTACTCTCATAAAGTGGATGTTATGCTCAATTGCATCAGGTATTGTAATCGGTCTTATAGGAGCTTTTTTCCATTCACTCCTCGACTTTGCCGCCGAAATAAGAATTGCACATCCATGGATACTGTTTTTGCTTCCAATATCAGGTATTATCATAGTTTTTATATACCGCCTTTCCGGATGTAAAAGCAGTAAAGGCACAAACCTTGTTATAACAGCTATTCAGTCCAACGAAGAAGTTCCGTTAAAAATGACACCTTTAATTATTGTATCGACAATCCTTACTCACCTTTGCGGTGGTTCAGCAGGACGAGAAGGTGCAGCACTTCAGGTCGGCGGTTCTTTAGGCAACGCTTTTGCAAAGCTATTTAACTTTGATGACAAAGACACTCGAATAATGATAATGTGCGGAATGAGTGCATGCTTCTCTGCACTTTTCGGAACTCCTGTAGCCGCAGCTGTTTTTTCAATGGAAGTTATCAGCGTCGGCATAATGTATTATGCAGCACTCGTTCCATGTACTGTTGCTGCACTTATAGCAAGCAGCATTTCCTCAATGTCAGGCCTTGCCGCCACACGTTTTACTGTAGAAGAAATCCCTCAGTTTGGTATTCCTAATGGTATAAAATTTTTCATCCTGTCACTCATCTTTGCAGTAGCAAGCATACTTTTATGTGTTGTTTTGCACAAAACCTCACATTTTTTCACTGCTCATTTTGAAAACCAGTACGTTCGTATCATAGTTGCAGCCGTGTTGGTTATTATTATGAGATTTTTATTTGGCACTACTGATTATCTTGGTGCCGGTACAGACATAATTGCACGCAGCTTTGTCGAACAGAGTGCATGGTATGTATTCCTTTTGAAAATGATTTTTACAGCTGTCACTCTTGGCGGCGGATTTAAAGGCGGCGAAATTGTTCCTACACTTTTTGTCGGTGCTACACTTGGAAGCTTCCTCGCTCCGATATTCGGACTTCCTACAGGCATATGTGCTGCATGCGGCATGGTTGCGGTATTCTGCGGCGTAACTAACTGCCCTCTCACATCTCTGCTTCTCTCAATAGAGATGTTTGGCAGCGAAAGTCTGAAATACTGCCTGTTATGTATTGCTTTAAGCTATCTGCTCTCAGGTTATTATAGTCTCTATAACAGCCAGAAAATCATGTATTCAAAATACAGAACCGAATTCATTAACAGACATTCTTCTTAAAATAACATAAATCACTTCTTTAGTGCATTATAAAAAACCGGTATCAGACATTATCGATTTTCATCTTTTGTCTGATACCGGCTTTTATTTAATCTGTTTATTCCGACTGAAAACAATCTATTTATTCCGCATAAAAATTGTCATCCGGCATACTGCCGCCCACTGATGAAGGGTTTGACTCATAAAGTATTGTAAGATACTGATTTATGCGTGTTTTCATTTCATTTGACTTGATAAATGTGATATTACAATATGGAATTGCTTTCTTGGCAACTGCCGCTTTAAATATACCAAATTCCTCAACATATTCTGCTGCTGTATCAACATTTGAATTTACAAAATCAACTGAATTTTCATACTCTTCCATAAATTTGGCAACTGCTGCTTTATTCTTTTCATAATAATCTGCATTAACAGCTATAACTCCAGTAACAACAGTGCTTCCGTCTGTTGAAAGATTTTCCCATTCTTTTGTTACATCAAGTGCAATTCTTACATCGCTGTTTGCCGCCATAACAGTTGTAACATATGGCTGCGGAAGCATTGCAACTGCACCTGAATCTGATGAAGCAAGCATTGCTGCTGCCTCTGAAGCCTCTGACTTAAATTCAATATTCACATCTTTTTCAGCATCAAGCCCTGCCTTTTTCAAAAGATATTTAAGTGTATACTCTGGTGTTGTGCCTTTTCCTGTTGTATAAATTGTTTTTCCTTTTAAATCAGCTACATTCTGCACCGTGTTTCCTTTTTCGACGATATAAAGCACACCGAGTGTATTTATGCCAAGCACCCTGATTTTGCCATTGCTTTTGTTGTAAAGTGTTGCAGCCGCATTACAAGGCAATGCTGCTATCTGCACATCTCCTTTTATCAGAAGCGAACTGAATTCGTCAGCAGATGCGGCAATCTTAAAATCATAATTATTGGCTGTCTTTTTTTCTTTTGAATCTTCCATAAGCTTAACCATTCCAATCGCTGTAGGTCCCTTCAAGGCAGCAACTGTAATATCTTTTGCTTCATAGCTCTGTGTCTGTGATTGTGTCACATCACTGTTGTCTGCATCTCTTTTACCGTCAGAAGGCATCCGGCACGCAGTAAGCCCAAGTGGAATTACCATACATAAAATCAATGCTATGAGTTTCTTTTTCATTTTCTCTTTCTCCTTTTTAACTTCCCTATTTTATTTCCACTCCGTAACAACAAACTGAATAGTCTTTTTCCCATTAAATTCATTGATGGATGGATAATAAACAATTGAAATATTCTGCTCCCTCTTTGGAACATTCATGCTGTCAGCACGAAACATTATAGCATCATACGAATATGCATTTGCATCTTCCAGCACCATTTTTAAAACATTCCTGTTTTTCCCTATTATTGAAGCCTGTCTTACCCTAAGATTCTTATCTGCAAATACAGGTTTTTCATTTCCTTTGCCAAATGGTTCCAAAAGCTTTAACTGCTCAATAAGCGGAAATCCTGCATAACCCAGAGGCATTGGAACATCTATCCATGTAACAGGTGTAAGCTGCTCTTTTGTAAGCTTCTGGTTATGATTAAGCTGCCACCTGAATTCATCAATATTTTCTTTGTCAAGTGATATTCCTGCCGCCATCGTATGACCTCCGAATTTATTTAAAAGATAACCACATCTTGTTATCTCCTCAAACATGTTGTAGCCCTCTATGGAACGGCCTGAACCTTTTGCTCCCTCAGCTGCATCAGTTATAACAAACGTCGGTCTGTAAAAATATTCTTTCACTCTTCCGGCGATTATTCCGGCAACACTCTCATGACACTCCGGAAGATACACAACTAAAACATTATCATTGATAAGTTCCGTATTTTCCACCATATCAATAGCTTTTGCAGCTTCTTTTTCTGTCATATCCTTACGTTCTTCATTAAGTGAACGTAACTTTTCTGCCTTGGCTCTGGCTTCGCCTGGATTTTCTTCCATAAGGAGGCTTACCGCATGCCTTGCTGTTTCAAGGCGTCCGCCAGCATTAAGACATGGGCCTATAACGAAACCAATATGATATGATGAAAGAGAGGCTATATCAATCTGACATGCATCTACCAAAGCACGTATTCCTGTATTTTTCGTGTTTTTCAGTGTTGAAAGTCCAAATTTTACAAGAACCCTGTTTTCATCTTCAAGGTCAACCACATCTCCGATTGTGGCAATAGATGCGAGCTGCCTGTATTCATTTAAGTCTTCAGGATTTAGATTAAGACGCTCATAAATAATCTCTATGAGTTTGTATGCAACTGTTGCACCACAAAGCATTTTAAAAGGATACTTACACTCTTTCTGTTTTGGATTAACTATCGCATCTGCATCAGACTCCAGAAATACTTTTTCTCCATTTTCTTCCTTAAAAGGTATATCGTGATGGTCTGTTACAATTACTGTCATGTTATTTTCTTTAGCATAATTTATCTGTGGTATTGCTGCAATTCCATTGTCACATGTCACAATTGTATCTATACCATCTTCAATGGCATGATTAATAATATTTTCATTAATTCCATATCCGTCAACTATTCTGTCAGGCACTGTGTAATCTACATCTGCTCCTGCTTTTTTAAGACCCTTTAATAATATCGTAACAGAGCATACGCCGTCAATATCATAATCTCCAACTATTCTTATATGTTTCCTATGATTTATTTTATCAATAATAATATCCGCCGCTTTGTCTGCATCCTTTAATAAATGTGCATCATGCATACTTGATATATCTCCGCCAAGATACATATCAATCTCTTCATTCGTGCATACATCACGGTTTCTTATAATTCTGGCTATAACCTGGTCAATTCCATATCTGGCCGCAATTGCTTTAAAGTCAGCCTTTTTGGCATAAACCATCCATTTACTCATAATTTTTCTCCATAAAAGAAAAGGGAGAGCAAGCTCCCCCTTTCAATAATCACTCAATATTCCAATTGAATATACTTTTTAAACCTGTGAGCCATCTTCGCCAATAGCAGCTTTTTTCTTCTTTTCTTCCTTTGCTGCTTCCTCAGCCTGTGCTCCGATTTTCTTACCGCCAAGAACATACCATAATGCACTTGTAATACATACTGATGAATATGCACCGGCAATTACACCAACCATAAGTGGAAGTGCAAATTCTCTTACTGATGTCACACCAAAAATAAATAATGAAAGAAGCATGATAAATGTTGTAAGAGATGAATTGAATGTTCTTGTAAATGTATTACCAATTGCTTCATTTACAAGCTCAGCGATATTAGTCTTTCTGTTAGCATTCTTTAAGCTTTCTCTGATTCTGTCGAAAATGACAATTGTACTGTTGATTGAATAACCAACAATAGTAAGCATACATGCAATAAATGTTGTACCTACCTGAACTCTTGCAAGGGCATAGAATGCAAGTACAACAAGACAGTCATGAACAAGTGCGATAACTGCAGCAAGTGCAAATTTGATATCCCTGAATCTGATAAAGATATAAATAAGCATGCAGATTGTTGCAATAATAACTGAAATAAATGCACTCTGCTTCATTGTAGCACTAACTGAAGAACCGATTGTATCTGATTCAACAATTGTTCCATCCTGAATAGGGAACTTAGCTTTTACAGCTTCTTCCGCTGCTTCTCTCTGGTCAAGTGTGAGATCTGTTGTCTTAAATGTTACTTTTGTGCTGTCTTTAACTTTCTGCTGCTGTACTTCTGTAATACCGGCAGCCTGTCTGATTACAGGAATAATTTCATTTTCAATCTGTTCCTGTGAATATTCCTGCTGGAATGTGTAAGTAGTTGTTGTACCACCTACGAATTCAAGACTGTAATTAAGAGCTCTGTTTCCTGATGCCTTAAATCCTGCCATACCGATAAAACCAGCAAGAATAACTACTGCCGAACCGATAAAACACCATTTTCTGATACCAAGGAAATTAAACTTCTTAGTATGAATAGTTCTTCCGTACCATTTTACATCTGTAATACCAAAGTTGTAGAAAAGCTTCATGATTACTCTTGTGATTACAAGTGCTGTAAACATTGATACAACAATACCAAGAGCAAGTGTCATGGCAAATCCCTTGATAGGTCCTGTACCAAATATGTAGAGAACTACTGCTGCAATAAGAGTTGTTATATTACCATCAACAATTGCTGATGTAGCTTTTGAATAACCTGCCTGAATAGCTGCCTCAACACTTCTTCCTGCACCGATTTCCTCACGTATTCTTGAATAGATAACTACGTTGGCATCCACAGCCATACCTATACCAAGAATAATACCTGCAAGACCCGGAAGTGTAAGGGTTATATCATATACGCTTACGAGTACAAGTACAAGTGCTGTGTAAATCCATAATGCAAGTGTTGCAACAACACCAGGAATTCTATACGAAACAATCATAAAAATGCAAAGTACAATAAGACCGATTGCAGCTGCAATAACACTTGTACGGATTGCATTATGTCCGAGCTGTGCAGCAACTACATTAGAACTTACCTCGTTAAGTGTAAGAGGAATTGAACCTATTCTTATGAATACTGCAAGATTATCAGCTGATTCAAATGATTCCATATTTGTAATAGAAGCTGTTCCGCCTGAAATTACAGACTCAACTGTCGGATAGCTTATTACCTGTCCATCATAAACAATATAAATAATCTTATTAAGGTTATCTCTTGTTGCCTGCTCAAACTTTGCTGCTCCATCATCAGTAAATGTAAGCTGAACACCAAATGATGTTGATGATGATGAGCTTGTATCTGTATAAGCCTGTGCTCCCTTTACATCAGAACCTGTAAGGAGTGGCGTATATTCCTCTCCCTTTGACCATGCTGTATATCCTGTACTGTCAAGAAATTCCAAAGAACCAGGTGTACCGAGCTCTTCAAGAATTGCATTAGCATCTGTAACACCAGGAATCTCAACTGTTATTCTCTTGTCGCCTGCTTCGTAAACCTGTGATTCTGTACTCTTGCCCTCCACACGTTTTTCAAGCTTTGCGATTGTATCTTTGATATCCTGACTGCTTGGATTGTCCTCCTGTATTTCATAAGTAATACTTACACCACCGGCAAGGTCAAGTCCAAGATTAATATCTTTGGCACTTCCTGAACCATTTTCGTCAATACCGAAAACAGAAATCAGTGTAAAGCCGATAATCATAGCGAGTATCACAATTGAATACACTATTTTTTTAGCTTTGCTGTACTTCATTTTTTTAGTAAAACTCCCTTCTTTTTTAGTCATTTGCGAGTGCTGCTTTAATCATAATAGCACACTCAATTCTTTTTCTCTGTAAGTCACAGCCGATGTCATATGCATCGTTAATATTCCCATGGAAATTGTAAGAATTTGCAGCACACCCACCACTGCAATAAAACTTAGCGAAACAATTCTTACACTTTTCCTTAGAATAAACATTACTATTCTTAAACATATCACGTATATCTGTTCTGGTAATACCATCATCCACATTACCCATAAGGAAATCTTCATTTCCTACAAACTGATGACATGGATAAAAATCGCCCCATGGTGTCACCGCAAGATATTCGCATCCCGAACCACATCCTGAAAGTCTTTTTGCAACACATGGTCCGCCGTTTAAGTCTATCATAAAATGGAAAAAGTTAAATCCGTTACCGGCCTTTTTACGCTTTACAAGCTCTTTTGCAAGTAAATCGTACTGTTCACATATAAAAGGTACATCTTCCGGTCTTATCGCATAATCATCTGTAGGCTGTGCTACAACAGGCTCCACCGAAATCTGTTCAAATCCTTCATCAGCAAGATGAAGAACATCATTTGCAAAATCAAGATTATTATGTGTAAATGTACCTCTTACATAATAATTATTCTGATTTCTGCTCTCTGCTACCTTCTTAAACTTAGGCATTATAATATCATATGAACTGCCATGTCCGTTTCTTGTAGGACGCATTAAATCATTGATTTCCTTACGTCCGTCAATACTTAAAACAATATTTCCCATCTCTTTATTGGCAAATTCAAGAATATCATCATCAAGAAGAATTCCGTTAGTTGTAAGTGTAAATCTGAACTTTTTATTATTAGCCTCTTCAAGACTTCTTCCATACTCTACAAGCTGCTTTACAACCTCAAAATTCATTGTAGGCTCGCCGCCAAAGAAATCAACTTCAAGATTGCGTCTTGAACCCGAATTAGCAACTAAAAAGTCAAGTGCTTTCTTGCCGACTTCAAAGCTCATCATAGCTCTTCTTCCATGATATTCTCCCTCTTCGGCAAAACAATACTTACAGGCAAGATTGCAGTCATGTGCAATGTGCAGGCATAATGCCTTTACAACTGTAGGCCTGTCCTTAAATGAATCTATATATGGTTCATAAATATCTTCTGTAAAGAGCTGTCCATCTTCTTTTAACTGCTCTATCTCATTATATGCTTCACGCACATCACTCTCAGGATACTTATTCTCCAGAAGTTCTATGATTTCATCCAATGAATGGTTCTCATACTGTTCAATAATATCGTATACCATATCATCTACAACATGAACCGAACCACTGTTTACATCAAGAACAATATTATATCCGTTATTTTTATACTGGTGTACCATTTGTTCTCCGTTCCTGTCCAAATCTTTTTTAAAGAAAATAAGAGCGTGTCGAAAATGCTTAACACGCTCTCCTTTTCTACTGATTACTGCTGTAACACAACAACTGTTACTTAGTTATTCTTATTCTCACAGCTCTGGTTGCCGACTGTACATGATGTCTTACATGCTGACTGGCATGATGTCTGACACTCGCCACATCCGCCATGCTTCATTGTATCTTTTAATACACGATTGCTGATTGTCTTAATATGCTTCACGACAATTCCTCCTTCTGTTTTTAAACTATCGATAATTATAACATGTCCGTCTCTCTAAATCAAGCCCAAACTCCTAAGCACAAAAATCCACCCTGTCAATGTTATGCTTGAAAGAAGTGTTGTAAGAACAATAATGCTTGAAGAAAGAACACCGTCATTATCCATATTCTTTGCCATTATATAACACGTTACTGTTGATGGAGAGGCAGTCATTATAAGAATTGCGACAAGTTCCTGATTTCTGAATCCCATCATAACTGCCATCGGTATAGCTATGGCCGCTATCCCTACCAATTTGATAAATGTTGCTATAAGCGTAGGTTTTATCTTCTTTATAGCCTTGCTGCCCTCAAATCCGGCACCGATACATATTAAAGCAACCGGGGTCGCTGTCTGGGCAACCGACTGAATCGTCTTCTGCATGATAACCGGCTGTTTAAGCCCTGCAACCGACGCAAGAAATCCAAGTACAATACCGATAATAATCGGATTTCTAGCTATATTAATACATGCTTTCTTTATATTTGATGCACTATCTTTTTCAGCTGCTTTGCCATCTGCATTCTCGGGTACTGCTTTAAATGTAAGAACAATAACAGAAAATATATTAAACAGCGGCACGGCAGCAACAATCATAAGAGGTGCCATTCCTGTGCTTGAATACATGCTCTGTATGAAAGCCATGCCAAGAATTGCCGCACTGCTTCGAAATGATGCCTGAACAAATGCCCCCTTCATAGATTCATCTTTCATAAAAATCTCTGTTAAAATCCATATTATTGAAAACATAAGAATTGTAACCACCATACAGTAAATCACAAACTTTGCATCAAACTGGCTTTTAAAATCTGTAGCTGACAAATCACGGAATAAAAGCACCGGTAGTGCCACCTTAAATACATATTTATTTGCTTTAGAAGCAAAATTGTCATCAATTATACCAAGCCGTTTTATAACCCATCCAAGTATCATGACAAGAAATATCGGAACAGTTGAATTAATGCTGTATATAAAACTATCCATATTATTTTCCTCTGTTTTTTATTATCTGTTGATATCAAGCCAGAAAGCATGATTTAAAGGTCCGCTGCCTTTTCCAAGATTAAGTCCGTCCTTTAAAGCACCTGATATATATTTCTTTGCATTTTCTACAGCAGATGCCATATCATTTTCCATTGCAAGATTACATGCTATCGCAGACGATAATGTGCAGCCTGTTCCATGAGTATTATCATTATTTATTCTCTCACCCTCAAACCAGACTGCTCTTTCGTCACAATAAAGCAGATCATTCGCCGTATTAAGATCATGTCCGCCTTTTACCAGCACCGCTGTCCTGCCATCAAGCTTATCGCTTATAACTTTAGCAGCTTCCACCATTTCTTCTGCCTTGCTTATCTTCATTGAGGATAAAACCTCAGCCTCAGGTATATTGGGCGTAATTATATCTGCAAGCGGCATAAGAATGTTAATCAATGATGCACTAGCCTCTTCTTCCAAAAGCCTTGATCCGCTTGTTGAAACCATAACCGGATCCAAAACGATATTTTTCGGTTTGTATTTTTTCAATTTATCGGCAATAGTCCTTATAAGTTCTGAATTGGATACCATTCCAATTTTTACTGCATCAGGAAATATATCATCAAATATACATTCAAGCTCATTTGCAAGAAAATCAGGTGTCACATCACTTATTCCATATACACCTGTAGTATTTTGTGCTGTGAGTGACGTAATGGCACTCATCCCATAGACTTTATGTGCCATCATAGTCTTTAAATCAGCCTGTATTCCGGCACCGCCGCTGCAATCACTTCCGGCAATCGTTAAAACTTTCTTCATATAGCCTCCTTTTTAATTCGCGGCATTCACCAGTTTTACCATGCTCTCATGAATTCCGGCCAGCCACCTGCAAAATAAAAAAGCGGCAAAGCAAAATGCTTCACCGCTTCTTACAGTAGTGCAGTCGGCGGGACTTGAACCCGCACCCAAGCAATATGGACTAGATCCTTA
>ERZ836939.94-NODE-94-length-112965-cov-11.354858_pt1 | contig 112965 bp, 100 predicted proteins | sample MGYA00519912_ERZ836939 | MGnify/ENA primary metagenome ERZ836939 (study PRJEB31850, sample SAMEA3708810) | human gut metagenome | biome: human gut; feature: human-associated habitat; material: faeces | place: China | collected 2014 ...
GGCAGACGCCCGGGACTTAAAATCCCGTGGGTAGTGATACCCGTACCGGTTCGATTCCGGTCTGCGGCATTAGTAAAAAGTAGGAGAAACGTTGAATTTACAGCGTTTCTCTTATTTTTTTGCTTCAAAAAGTTTGAACACCTTTGAACACTTTATGATGAAATACCAAGATTCTGAAAAGCAAGCCTGTCATTCTTCCTCTTATTGACATTCCGCAAGTAATGCAATGTTGTAGCTGTCTCACTATGCCCCATTAAATAACTAAGGGTTGTAAGATTATTTCCGTCAAAAGCTGTTGAAGCATTGTAAAAGCGGATTTTATGACTGGAATGATAAGGAACACCGGCTTCTTTGCAATATTTCTTCAAACGGCGATTAAAGCTGTCTGTTGTCATAATCTCGCCGTTGGGTTCAAAGACATATATTCCATTTGGATTTAATTCCTTTGCTTTGTGAAGAATTTTAAGTGCTTCGTCTGTAAGGAACTGTTTACGGAATCCATGAGAAGTATTTCCTTTCATTTGATTTACTACTTTTACTTTTCGGCTTGAGAATGTTAAATCATCATTCAATGTACGTTCACAGGTCGCCTGTCTGTGAAGATATACAAGCCTGTTATTGTAGTCAATATCTTCCCAACGGATAGCTTTTGTTTCTCCAACACGGATAAACAGATAGAAAGATAACTGTATTGCAAGAGAATATGGCTCTATGATACACCGAAGATAATTTAATAACTTATGCGTATCATCACGGGAAAATACATTGTCACTTTGTACTTCTACTGGCTTATAGGTAAACTGTTTGAAATTCACATCAGAGACAGGATTATGTGATATAATTTCTTCTTCGATCGCATAACTCATTACTCCATTCAAAACAGAACGGGCATTACTGACTCGCTTGTGCGTGAACTGTCGGTCTTTTGTAGCTTCTCTGAAAAAGCGGATAAGCGTGATTGGTTTGATTTCGCCTATCTTCATTTTAACAAGTTCTGTATCTTTGAAAAATCTATTCCATTCAGATACATACTCTTGAATTGTTTTTGCTTTTACGGAAGTATAATCTCTTTTATACAAAAGCCATTCAACATATAATTCTTCCAGTGTGACATTCTGACGGTTTTCAGCTTTCTGCTTTTCGAGATAAAATCTGATGATTTCTTTTTCAAGGTTCTCTTTACTCTTCCTCTTAACAGGACGGCGTTTGTTAGGTTTGGTTTCATCGGGTAAATAAGTACGCCAGCTTTTTTCTGATTCCGAGTAATAAATTTCATATTTGTGATTCTTCAAGATTTTTTTATTTGCCATAATTTTAAAATCTTTGAAGACTTCATCTGTGCTCATGTTAGCACAGGTGGCTAACGTATTCAATAATGTTATATCTGAAAACGTAACGGGATTATCCATAAGATTCCCCCTTTACGCAAGGATTTTCTTTTTTAATTTTGATGTAGATAACACTGCTGTCCTTTAAGCATGAACCAGTAGATAAGAAAGCGTTGGTATCGTAAATTTGCCTTGTGTATTCTTTCTGAAAGACGATATTTTCTTTTTGTAAGTCATGTAAAATGTCTTCGGTCAGCATGACTTTTGTTTCGTGTGGAACTTTCAGATTTTGAGATTTAAAAAAGGCTTTTTTCTTATGTTCTTTCAAATCAAGGTCTTTTCCAAAATACTTGCTAAGATAACGACCTCTGTTTTCTTTGCTGTCTACATCAATGCGATTGATTTTAATAAATCCATGTGACCATAAATTCTGTAATTTTTCTTTTGCTATATACGGAAAATCAAAGAAAATAACATGATAATGGATTGCTCCACGCTTCTGTTTCTCCCACGTTGCAAGGTATTTTAATAACTGGGTTTTGGTATGATACAAATAATAATTTAATCGCTGGATAAAATACTTAAATTCTCTGTTGGTTATCAGGATTTCCTGAATGTTTTCTTTAAATGTCAGTGTTACAAATTTTGTTCTGTTATCAAAGTTGCAGTCAACAATACGGGCAATATCCCAACGAGCCTGTTCGTAATGCTTCTGCTTGCGTTTTAAACTGTCATATTGCTTATGAGCTGACATTTCATCAAATTTTTTTCGGTTACTTATGTCTGTTAAATCTGCCTTTTCTTTCGAGTGAATAAAAATAGGGTTTTCGTAAATATATACTTCTTTTGTAGTAGGAGTTTCAATGATTTTCGTATTGTATGCAAAACACTCTTTTGTTTTGCTCACGAATATCACCTCATATCCCAATTTTTGTAATGAATGTTCCGATTGTTTTCGGAAGATGTTGTTTTATATATCAAGTATAGAGGTCAGCCAGTTCAGCACCTATGACGTTGTCCGGCACTGACTGGCTGACATAGTAGGGAAATTATTTCATTTCCACTTTTCTGATATTGGAAGCTTCTGCTTTGACAGAAAGACGTCCATTATAGAGACTAGCCCAAGTATGTAAGCCATCAAATGAGACTGGAATCTGCCCTTTTTGTTCAAGTTCCTCGTTGGTAACAATCGCTGTGTTGGCTTTAATGCCTACTTTGACTTTCTCAAACTTTAATTTTGGAAGAAGAACTGTATAGTAGAATCCTAATTTTTCTTTTGTAGAAAAGTCTATCCAGTCGGAAACTTCTACTAACTGAAATTCCTCTTGCAGTTTGTCTGGATTTAAAATAAAGTCATTTCCTCTAATCATCGTTTCACCTCCTTACAGATATCTGATTATCAGATATTAAGATAATCTTATGATAAAACAAGCGTTGCAGAATGTCAATAGAAAATATCTGAATATCCGATAAAAAGATTGACAGAGAAAATTTGATGAAATATAATGTGCTTATAAAGGAGGTTCGCTATGAATAAAATAAAAGAATTGCGGAAAGAAAAGAATATAACCGTTGCGGAACTTGCAAAAGAATTAGGCATTTCACAAAGTATGCTTACGAACTATGAAAATGGAAACGGAACGCCGAGAGATGAATCTATATGGGAAAAATTATCACAGATATTCGGCGTGAGTAAAAGCCACGTTATGGGATTAACTACGGATATTGAAACAGCAAATAAGACAAAACAGTTGAAAGTGGTTGTGGATACATCTCAGCCGATCTCAATACAACCGAAGAATCAGACAGACCTTGATGTATTGATAAAACTGGATTTGATAGACAGTGAAGACATGGAAGAAGTGTCAGAATTTCTTGATAAACTGTTGGCACAGGAGAAATATGAGGGACGGAGAGAATCAAACGTTAAATATGTCGTTGAGTAGAAAATGCTTTTCAGCCGTCCACTTGCCCAGTCGACCCGCCGCCCTGTTAGGAACCGTCGCACTGGGCATCCTTGCGGAACGTTAGTTTGCGAAAATACGAACAAAAGAATATAAGGAGAGGGAATAGCCGATACTACTTCAAAAGCAGTAATAGAGTGCTATTCTTTTTTATTATATTCAATGGTTGTAGTTCGGAATGGTTTGCTATTATTGTGCAAGTAATAAGTTGGATAATAGAGCTTGATTTCCAAGGTGGTAGGCGTACCATTGATTTTGTTATGTTCATTTTCAATGTCTTTGATTAATCCATCAATTTCCCAACATTTGTAAACAATTACAGTCAATTCAGTATCTCTGGTATCTGCACTGCTAAAGGATATGCTGTTAGTAATATGATAGTCCGGCAGTCTGAGATAATTATAGAGAACGGTCAGTAAACAGAGCATTGTGATTGTTGCTATGATTTTCTTTTTCATGTACATACCTCTTTTGTGTTATTAACAAGGGACTGACTATATAGTACCTCACTATATAGTGAATTACTACATAAAGATTTAATAAATATACTTTATGTAGAGGTGCGGAACATGAATTATGGACATTTAGAATTAAGAATAGAAGAACTGTTACAAGAAAAAGGTATCAGTAAGAATATGATTTGTAAGGAACTCGATATCCCAAGGTCAAATTTCAATAGATATTGCAGAAATGAATTTCAAAGACTGGATGCAAATTTAATCTGTAAACTATGCAACTATTTTGAATGTGAAATTGGTGAGTTAATTCGATATGTAAAAGAATAAAGTGATAAATGGGTATGCGGAAATAAAAAATATTCGCATACCTTTTTAATTGAATATTTTATAAAATGGAATTATACTGTGAATAACATGAAACAGAGAAATCAAAGTTTGAAGCGGAGGTATGTATTATGAATATAGGATTTTGGTCGTGTATAATTTTGGTAATACCATTTCTGATTATAGGTGTTTTATTTGCGATTTTTAAGGCAAAAGCAGCAAAATTTGTTTCAGGATTTAATTCATTTTCTAAAGAAGAACAGGCATTGTATGATAAAGCTCATATCTCTCGTGATATAAGAAATCAGTGCTTTATGTGGGCTATTATAATGTTGGCAGGAGCATTATTATCCTGCTTTTTAACCCCATATATAGCTATACCAACCTATATTATTTGGTTAGTTCTGTTTTTTAGAGAAGTCCACTTTGATAATCATAAAGCGTTTGAAAAATATTTATTAAAGTAAATTCAAGTTTGGAGAATTGAGAAAATCGGAAGTTTACAGTGAGGTGAAAGAGGTTGAATTATGTAGAATATGGAAAAGAAAACAGCGATGTAATTATCCTCTTACACGGAGGCGGTTTATCATGGTGGAATTACAAAGAGGTTGCTGAAAGACTTCAAACAGATTATCATGTGGTTTTGCCTATATTAGATGGTCATGCAGGATGTGATAAGCAGTTTACAACGATAGAGAATAATGCTTTGGATATTATAGAATTTGTAAATAGCAAATTGGGCGGTTCTGTTTTAATGATGGGAGGACTATCGCTTGGAGGGCAGATTTTGCTTGAAATTTTATCTCAACGCAAAGATATATGTAAGTATGCAATAGTGGAAAGTGTACTTGTGATACCTTCAAAATTTACATATTCTATGATTAAACCGGCGTTTGGAAGTTGCTATGGCTTAATAAAGTATAAGTGGTTTTCAAAATTGCAATTCAAATCACTACGAATAAAGTCGAATTTGTTTGATGAATATTACAAAGATACTTGTGCTATTAGAAAGAGTGATATGATTGCCTTTTTACAGGAAAACTCAGTATATTCACTAAAAGATGGCATTGGAGAGTGTGAAGCAACCGTTCAAATTTATGTTGGAGAAAAAGAAAAGCAATCAATGAAAAAATCCGCTAAAATCATTCATGAAAAATTGCAGGATAGTTTTATACAAGTTCTTCCTAATATGTATCATGGAGAGTTTTCAATAAACCACGCAAATGATTATGTGAGAAAACTATTAGAAATAGTAAAGCGAAGGTAACTTTCAGTCTTCAGCAGAGACTGAAAGCAATAGAAGATTTGAATTGACCGAGCTCTTTGAGCGAGGGATACTTCTTGTCCGAAGGGAAAGAAGGTGGAACTGAGAAGAATTAAAACAATTTGAAGTTGTGAACTTAGAATTAGAGGTGTTGAAAATGAAAATAATAATTATATTTATTGATTTACTGATGGCAACTGTTCTCTTTTTTGTTGGAAGATTTTTTATCAAATCAAGGAATACAGAAAGAAGTGTGCTGTTTTTATCAGGAGATTATACTGGATTAAACACAGAGAAAATATGCAGAGTTACTGGAAAACGGATTAAGACATGGGCAATGCTCTTTTGTCTTGGCGGTATAATTGATTTTATCAAGCTGGGCGCAGGAATAATAATAGTTTCCGTTTTTTTTATTATCTTACTTGTATTTCATTTGGTTGATATGACTATAAATCGAGACAAGTACCGGGTATAAATTCAAGTTTATCGAATTAAGAAAAACGGAATTTAAGGAGGTGCTTATAAATGAAATTAGTAGATTTAGCAACAGGTTCTGATTGGATAGTGTGGATTGTCTTTGTGATATTTGCTGTATTTTCTATTATTTTACTTTCTGGACACGGGAGTTGGTTTATTTCCGGATATAATACGGCTTCAAAAGAAGAAAAGGAAAAATATGATGAAAAGAAGTTATGCAGAACAATGGGAATTGGAATGTCTATTATAGCAATTCTTGCATTGACAATGGGCTTGCTTGAAAATATTTTGCCTGCATTTTTTGTATATATTGCATTGGGGATTATTTTGGTTGATGTCGTAGTAATTATCATTTTAGAAAATACACTATGCAGAAAGTAACAACTTTTTAGTTTGTATGCGACAAACGTTTGAACACTTTTTGAACACCGCAACCGTGATGAAGTCTTCAAAGCCCCTTTCTATCAGTATTTGAGATTAAGAAAAACGGTTCGATTCCGGTCTGCGGCATTAATTTTTTGCTTCAAATTCAGTAAGGATTTGGAGCATTTTTTCATTTTGTACCAAATTTGTACCTTGTTCTAAGAATACACATCATTCTAATATCTCTCAATCTTTGATTGGAAAATTATTCTAAATAAAAAGAAAAATCCCAATTATTTTTAAATTTCATACAAAAAGGCTTCAAAAACTGTAATCCTTTGTTATAATATTTTTAAAGAATTAAAATAGAGAAAGGAAGCGAAAAAAGATGAAGATTTGTCCAAAATGTGGAAAGCGGTATGAAGAAAACCAAAATTTCTGTAAAACTTGTGGAATGCGTCTGGTAGAAGAAAATCAGCGCCCATCAGGAAATCCGCCAGTAAAAAAGAAAAGTCATATCGGTTTATACATAATGATTGTAATCTTTGCAGTCTGTATAGGTGCAGGTGCTTTTGCAGTGGTTAAAATTTCTGATAATAAAAAACAGGAAGAAGCAGAGCAGAGTCAGGTCAGTAAGAATGATAAAAGCACAGACAAAGCCGATAGTAAAGATGCGGAAGAGAAAGATTCCAGAGAAACAAAAAAAGATGCAGAAGAAGATGTAGAGCCGGTTGAAGGAACTATGACCGCAGAAGAAAAGGCAAAAGCAGAAGAAAAGAAACAAAAAGAAGAAGAAAAGAAAAAAGAAGAGGAAGAACAGAAAGAATTATTAAAGAAATACGAGGAACAGGAAGCACAGGAGGCAGAAGCAGCGAAGAAAGCAGAAGAAGAAAAGAAATCCCAGGAAGCTGCTTCAAACAGTCAGAGTGCTTCAACAAGTTCATCAAGTTCAACCGGCAGTAGTACCGACAACAGTCTTTATGCAAGCTGGAGTGAAAAAATAGTGGGAGCAGAACAAAGTGATACAGCCATTTTAAATGAAGTAGGTGCTTCGGATGACTTTAATACAAAGATGGCAAAACAGGAAGCACGTTATCAGTTATGGGATGGGCTATTAAATCAGATGTGGCAGGATTTAAAGGCATCCTTACCGGAGGATCAGATGTCACAGCTTACAAGTGCGCAGGTGGATTGGATTCATCAAAAAGAAGCAATGATATCACAATACTGGGAATCTCAGAATGTGGATCATTCTGGATTTAATGAAGCACCAGCGGCAGATACAACCAAACAAAGAGTGTATTATCTGTTGGATTATTGTCCAAGAAGTAATTAACCGAATCAAGTAGTGAAGCAGATTTAGAATATCAATATCTGCTTCACTCCAACGTAATTACAGTTCTAATGATGTTAGAATCAAAGAGGGAGGTTTGGATATATGTTTTGTAAATATTGTGGTAGGGAAATTAAGGAGGGCGAAATCTGTACCTGTAGACAGCAGAGTTCTAAAACTCCATATCCAAAGCCGGATATTCGTCCAGTCATTCATCAACAAGGAAAGAATCAGAAGCATGTCCAGCTTAATCAGAATCAGCATGAAAGGAAGTCTATAAATAGAAGTCCAGCTGGCTCACCAAATCAGAGAACCGCAAAAAAAGATGGAAAAGGATTGGCAGTTGCGTCTTTCCTGCTTAGTTTTTTGCTTTTAGTCAGCTTTGTTTTATTAAGAGTTGTATTGCAGGGTTTCATGCAGGAAAGTACTATGCTGGAGAGTATTTATCCGTATTTAATTTATGTTGTGCCATTTTTACTTGGTTTGGGAGCATTTTTATGTGCAATTTTTTCTCTTCAGGATGCAAGAGTGCGTACGCTTTCGATTTCCGGAATTTTAATCAGTGTGATTTTTGTGGCAGGAATTTTTGCTTCTAAGGTACTGTTTCCTTATGAAGCAGACAGCTATGTGGCTTCATCGGATAGAAGTGATGAAGAGGACGAAGAAGAAGTCGGTAAAGATAATTCTAAGGATACAGAAGATGCATCGAAAGAGGAAGAAACTGCAGAGTCGGATTCTTCTATTTCCCAGATTAAGAGTGATTATCAAAAAGGAACACTTGATTATGCAGGCGTAAAAAATGCGTTAGTAAAACTTGATACAGATAAATTGGAATCAAAAGAAGCAGAAGAAGTTTTAGCACTTCAGGAGCAGACGGAAAAAGATTTAGAGGACAGTCTTGAAAAATTCGCAAAAAGTTCCGATTATGAAAGTATTTTAAAGAAACTTTCAAAACAAAAAGAAGAGTTAAAAGACGAGGATGAGCTTATCATAAAACTGAGTGAAAAGTATGAACCAGAATATATTTTGTATTTAGATACAGAGAGCAAGAATCTGCTGGCACAGGGCAAAAAGGACGACGCATTAAAATTATTAAAAAATGGAAAAACATTGGTGGAAGATACCGATGCGGTGGATAATTTAATTGCGGAAGCAGAAGAGGGAGTAACCGGAGGAGATTATATTTTACCGGAAAGTAACAGCAGATATCTTACAGATGCAGATGTCAGCGGATTAACGCTTCAGCAGTTAAATTATGCGAAAAATGAAATCTATGCAAGACATGGAAGAAAATTTGATTCTAAAGAGCTTCAGAATTATTTTGGAAGCAAATCATGGTATAACGGAACGGTCAATGCGGCTGACTTTAAGGAAACAGTATTTAATGAATATGAAAAGAAAAATGCAGAATTTTTAAGACAGAAAGAATTTGCAATGCATGATGGAGGATATCAGTTAGACCAGTAAGAAAGAGTGAGGAGAAGAAAGATGAAGTGCATTAATTGTGGATGTGAATTGCCAGAGGGAGCAAGATTTTGCGGTAATTGTGGAACACCACAGCCGGAGCATCAACAGGAAGAACAGCAGTCAGGACAACAGGTGCAACAAAGATTTTGTCCTCATTGTGGAGGAGCGAATGATGCCGATGCTGTATTCTGCAGTATCTGTGGAAAGGATATGAATGGGGACGGACAACCGGTGGTTGAAGAAACCATGTCAAAGAAAGTTCCGAAAAAGTTAATTGTGGGAGCAGTAGGTGTTGTTGCGGCAGTTGTTGTTATCGGCGGAGTTGTAAAAATCGTTGGAGGACTGGGAGGCAGTAAATCCGATTCTTACATCACTTATGTAAAAGATGGTTATATTAATCAGTCCGATATTGAACATTATAAGAAAAAACCAGTAGAGTATCAGGGAAGATACGGAAGCACAAGTGATGATGGAGAGAATTATTCTGCCGGTGTGAGTTACTCCAAAGATGGAAAATACATCTGTTATCCTACAGATGTAAATTATGGCGATGATGATATAGAATTTCGTTTAAATATGCAGAAAGTAGGAAAGACAGAAGAACCGGTTAAGATTGACAGTTCGGTTACAAGTTATACAATTTTGGACAATAATAAAATTTTGTATAAGAAAGCCGGAAATGATACGCTTTATATTAATGATAAGAAGGGAAATAAAGAAAAAATTGCTTCTGATGTCAATTATTTTTATTTAGATAGTGACCAGAAAAATATTGTGTGGAGCGAATCAAACGGAGATGGCACGATTAACGTCTGCCAGCAGGATGTTGCGCTTAAAAAAGAGAAAAAAACGTTGGCAAAAGACGTGGATTCTTTCTATGCAAGCAGTGATTTAAAATATGTTGTAGTCCAGGAACAAGATACTCTTTATATGGTGGAAAATTTTGGAGAAAAGCAAAAAATTGCTTCGGGTGTAGAAGATGTTTCTTACGATGATTTAGATAATGGAGGAATCTATTACACAAAAAGTTCAGAGGAAACATTAAGTGCAGAAGATGTGGTTGAAGATGACTGTGCAGACAGTGATGCAACGATTGAAGAGCCGGATAGAGAAGATTATAAAGTTGAAAAAATCGAGAAAAATGACTGGACCGGAAAATACGAAAAAGTAGAGTCTGTAGATGAAGATGCTTATGATGCGGCTTATGAAAAATATTATGACAAAGAAAATCGAGATGAAATTCGTGACGCATTAGAGGATTATGAAATTTCTACACCAGTGGAAAAATTGTATTATGTAAAAGATGGAAAAGAAACACAGGTAGATGCTACAGTTGCACAGATGTATTATTATACTGGAGACTGGAAGGGTATTGTGTATAGCCGTTATAATATGGATGATGTTCCGAAGTTAAAAATTTCTGAGATTGACAGTGCCAGCAGTATTGAGTCTGATTATTATCAGATGCTTTCAGAATCCGCACAGACTTGTGTGTATACAGAGAAAGACAAAACCGTTGTATTGGATGAAAATCTTGCGACTGTATGGGGCGTAGATGCAGATTCTAAAACCGGATATGGAGTAAAAATGCAAGATTCCGGTTCAGAAGATGAAGACGCAACCTATAACTTATATTCATTCTCTGTAGATAATAATTCAGATGGAAAATGTAAACTGATTTCCGAAGATGTGGCATATTATCAGGAATTAATAAAAGATGGAGATGTGTACTATCTGAAAGATACAGACAGTGACGGAAATGGTGATTTATATTGTAACGACAAAAATATTGATTCTGATGTAAAATCCGGAACGCTTTATACAGTGCCAGATTCCGATAATGTGCTTTATGCAGTTGATTACAACAGTTCAAATAATAGTGCAACTTTAAAAATGTATGATGGAAAGAAAGACAAGATTATTGCAGATGATGTCTATTCTTATCTTCCAATTGATGAAAAACATATTGCACTTTTGATTGATTATAGTATGAAGTCTTATCGTGGTGACTTACAATATTATCTTGGAAAAGAAGAACTTAAGAGCATTGATGAGGATGTCAGCTTTATTTTTGGCGGAAAAGAGATTTATTAAAAAAATTTATTAGAATAAAATTTACGAGAGAGTTTAGAAATCAGGGAGTTTAATTTGTGAAACGGATGTATAAAATCATACTGGGATGCCTTTCAATTGTCTTGATTTTACTAATTGTTGTTGCGCTTTTTCAATTAAATCAGGTAAATAAAACAAGACAACAGGTTACTGCGGTAAGAAAAGAAATCAGGGCAATTAAGAAAGACATAGAAAAACAGGAAAAAGAGCAGAAGAAGGCAGAAATTCTGCAAAAAGAAACAAAAGATGCAGAGCAGAAAGAAGAAGCGGATACCGATACAAAAGCGGAAGAATCAGAAGAGCCTGCAGAATCTGTAGAAACGCAGGAAGAAGCGCAGAAAGAAGCAAAAGAACCGGAAGCTGGGGAAGAGCAGAAGAATCAGGAAACGGATGCCAATTCAAAGGTGCCAGAGACCGGTAATGGAAAGAAAATCGCAATTGACCCAGGACATCAGGGTTACAATGTAGATATGAGTGCACAAGAGCCAATGGGTCCAGGTTCAAGCGAAATGAAAGCAAAGGCAACGACAGGAACACAGGGAAGTTTTACCGGTGTTCCCGAGTATGAGCTGAATTTAAACATTTCAAAACAGCTTCGTGAAGAACTTAAAAACCGTGGGTATGAAGTGATGCTGACAAGAGAGGACAATGATACTGCAATCAGTAATAAGGAACGTGCAGAACTTGCAACACAGTATGGAGCAGATATTTATGTGAGAATCCATGCAAATGGAAGTGATGACAGCAGTGTCAACGGGGCATTTACGATGATTCCGTCTGCACAGAATCCTTATGTCGGAGCACTGCATGATAAGAGCTATGCACTTGGAGAAGCGGTCATTAATGCCTATTGTGAATCCTGCAAAATTAAAAACAGCGGAGTACAGATTTTTGACAATATGACAGGAATTAACTGGAGTACTGTGCCGGTTATTATTCTGGAAATGGGATTTATGTCAAATGAAAGTGATGATACAAATATGGAAAATCCGGATTTTCAGAAATTAATGGTACAGGGCATTGCAAACGGTATTGATGCTTATTTTGCAGCAGGAAATTGAGAAAGAGAAATACAATAAGGAACAAATAAAAAATGGAAAAAAAGAAAAAGACAAAGGTAATTGCAGGAATCGTTGTTTTAGCGGTTTTGATTTTAGCGGTTCTTTGTGTGAACGTATATCTGAAAGAAAAACAGAATACTCAGAATACAAAATATACAGAAGCACAGGAAGAAAAGAAACAATTAGAAGAGAAGCAGAAAGCACTGAAAGAAAAGCAGGCAGAAGCAGAAAATGCCGAAAATACAACGCAGGAGCAACAGGATTCAGATGAAGCCGGAGAGCCTGTAGATGAAACAGAAGAAGATGCGGATTCTGAGGAAAGTCTTACAGAAGAACAGCTTGCAGAAGAAGATGCTCCTGATTTGGAAGCAATTCGTGCGTCAGTGGAAGAAAAACTGCAAGGTACAGATGAATTTGGAGAGGCATGGCAGATTTATGTGTATCGTTTGAAAGATGGCGCAAGAGCATCTCTTGGTCAGGGAAGATTGACAGCGGCAAGTTTAATCAAACTTTATATTATGGGCGCAGTTTATTCTTCTTATGATAATATCGCTGCTGCAAATGGACAGGAGCAGGTAGATAAGCTGTTAAATGCGATGATTACAGTCAGTGATAATGATTCTGCAAATACACTGGTTGGAATGTTGGGAAATGGTGATAATGCAGCAGGTCAGGAAGCAGTCAATACTTATTGTAAAAATAATGGTTACACCGATACTTCCATGGGAAGAATGTTGCTTGAAAAAGCTTCTGCGAACGAAAATTATACGTCCGCAAGAGATTGTAGTGTGTTTTTGAAAAATATTTATGAAAATAAATTAGAACATTCTGAGGATATGTTGAATTTATTAAAACAGCAGACCCGAACAGAAAAAATACCAAAAGGTATTCCATCTGGAGTAGAAACGGCGAATAAAACCGGAGAATTAGACCATGTAGAAAATGATGCAGCGATTGTATTTGATGGAGAAAATCCATACATTATCTGTGTGATGGCAGATAATTTAAGTGATACGACGGAAGCGAGACAGCGAATTGTTGACATTTCTTCGGTTGTTTATGAGAATATTTCAAAATAAAAAGAGCAGACAAAAAGGATATCGAAGTCAATAAGTTTTGGCTAAGATATCCTTTTTTGCTGGTTTGTTTTGAACAAGAAATTATTTTTGGCAGATTATTTTCTGTAAATTATTTTCTGCGGAAGCGGTTCAGGCAGGCATAAATTTCCTGTTTTCGTGGCATGGCAAGTCCGCAGGAAAGATAAGAGGTACTGTTGATGCCGGAGAAGCCTTTTGTTTCGAGAATAGAAATCAATTTTTTAGCAACTTCATCCAAAGTAAGCTGATTGTCAATCAAAGATTCACAGGCAAAACGGAGCATAGATGCAAGCGCTGATGTCTGTTCAAAATCTGCAAGCTGTTCCACATATCGTAAATCAACGGTTTCTTTTCCAATCGAAAAGGTATATCGGTCGTGTGTTTTTACTTTTAAACCTCTATCTGCATGAGAAGCATGAGGATTTCTTGAAGTTTTTGTTTGAAAATCCGGTGTGCTCATGATTCGGTAACTGTCAGGCTGATGAAATTCTGTGGCAGAAGTTTTCGGAAGCGGATTTTCTTTGCACAGTACTTTTGTAGAAGCCGTAATATCGATTGCCTTATAGCAGTCCATTTGAATAATAGTGTCTGCGATATGAAAGAAAGCACCACTGCTTCCGGCTACAAGAATGGTGGAGATTCCTGCTTTTTCATATAAATCTCTGGCACGTTCTAAAAAAGGAGTAATTGGCTCTTTACTTCGACCGATGACTTTTTGCATAAAAGAGTCACGAACCATGAAATTAGTTGCAGAAGTGTCCTCATCAATAAAGAAAAGAGAACTTCCGGCCTCCATGCTCTCTACAATAGCAGCCGCCTGAGAAGTACTACCACTGGCGTCACAGGTAGAAAAACAATGAGTATCTTTTTTATTTGGTAAATCGTTAATAAAAAGGGAAATATCCACATCTTTTATGAAACGTCCATCTTCAGCCCTAAGTTTTACGCCATTGTCATCGGAGATTACATATTCTCGACCATCGCCTGCGATATGATTATAGACTCCGCTTTCTAAGGCATTTAATAAAGTGGATTTTCCGTGGTAGCCTCCGCCGACAATTAAAGTAATTCCTTCTTTGATGCCGAGTCCTCGAATCGTTCCTTTGTGTGGAAGCGTAAGTTCAATGGCAAGAGAATCCGGAGCAAAAAACGGAATACTTTCTTTTAAAGGTTTATCGGAAACACCACTTTGTCTTGGAAGAATAGAAGCATCGGCGACAAAGGCAGTAAGATGAAGGCGTTTCAGTTCTTTACGTAGAAAATACTGGTCCTCAGCGAGAAAATAAACCTGTTCTACCACTTTAGTGTTCTGATTGCGGTAGAAAAATGCTTTTTCTACACAGATTGGAAGAAAATCAAAAAAGATTTTTTCTAATTCTATAGAATTGATACGTCTGCCGTTTGCGGGAAATCCAACAAAGAAACGTGCAATGATAGAATTTTTTGTGATTTGGCAGGCACTTCGCTCTAAAATCTCCTGACCGCAGTGTGTGACAGAAATCAGACCGCTTTTTCCAGAACCTTTTGCACGGAAACTATAGCGGTTTACCTGCTGTTCAAACTGGCGGGTAAGATAGTCCTGCAGTGCAATGCGGGTGTAGGATTTTTGATAGTAATCAGCAGGGAATCCGGCAGTTTTTAGCGGAATCTCAACGCTGATACTGGATGGAGAGGCAAATGGGTCTCCCTGAACATGGTCAATGTATAAAAGATAGTTTGGAAATTGATAAGTGCCACGTAATTCTTTATAAGCAGGATAGCCTTTTTGATGAATTGCGTGGAGTTTGGTCTGTAAGTCATTTGAAGTTTTTGGCATAGTAAAAAACCCCTTTCAAAATTATAAAAATCTAGGATTACTATAGCGAAAATACAGAGAAATCGCAAGTTTCGCAAAAAATAAAAAAATTTCAAAAAAAGGGTTGACTTTTTGGAATATGTACATTATAATAGGTTTTGTTGTTGAGGCAATACAAAATAAATAAGAAATATGTGCGTTTAGCTCAGCTGGATAGAGCGTTTGGCTACGGACCAAAAGGTCGGGGGTTCGAATCCTCTAACGCACGCTAGTAAAAAAGTAGACAGGGTATAAAAACCCTGTCTATTTTTTTACTCGAGTCCGGGTCGGACTCGAACGGGTTCGTTCTCCGCTCCGCTCCGGTCGTTGCTAAGCGCATGCCACAGGCATGCAGCAACCTCTAACGCACGAAAGCAAAGGGGAACGTTATCTCTGATTTGTTTTTGCTTAGATTTGAGTGGACTCGAACGGGTTCGTTCTCCGCTCCGCTTCGGTCGTTGCTAAGCGCATGCCACAGGCATGCAGCAACCTCTAACGCACGAAAGTAAAGGGGAAGAGTGTACAAAAAAACGGTCTACTTTTTTACACTTGCAGAACATGTAATCTGTTGATATAATACAAGTTAATTGTTTAAAGTGGTAAAATCAAGGAGAAAAGAAAAATGGAAAATAAAAGGTTGTTTGATTATAATATTTTTTTGATTGGATTTATGGGATGTGGAAAGTCTACGATAGCGGGATATTTGCATGATACATTTTCCATGGATGTGGTTGAGATGGATGATATTATTGCAAAACGAGAGGGCATGAGTATTTCAGATATCTTTGAAACTCATGGAGAGCAGTATTTCCGTGATTTGGAGACAAATCTTTTAGTTGAAATGCAGAATAAGTCTAATGTAGTGATTTCGTGTGGCGGTGGTACTCCAATGCGTGAAAATAATGTGCTTGAGATGAAGAAGAATGGACGTGTCGTGCTTCTTACTGCACAACCGGAAACTGTTTTGCAGAGAGTAAAAGACAATCATGACCGGCCATTGCTTGAAAATAATAAGAATGTATCATTTATTGCAGACTTGATGGCGAAACGAAGTGAGAAGTATGAGGCAGCAGCAGATATCATTATACAGACAGATGGAAAAAATGAGCAGGAAATCTGTGAGGAAATGATTCAGAGACTTCGTGCGATGGATGAAAGTAGATAGAAAGCAGGTGGCTGTAGTTACAAGCAGCCACCTTATATTTTACAGGCTTTTATGAAGGATATCCAATACTTGTTTAAGCTCATTTACTGGAATCTGTCCTGGGGCAGAAGCTTTTGTGGCAGCTCCAAATGTGAGGGCAGAGCCAAAGGCTTCACCGGCAAGACGGCTGATGACACCTGTTCCAGCCATTGACATGGTAATAATCGGACGGTCGGCGTAAGACTCAGTCATTTCAAGAGTTGCATCAAGGAGCATAAGCACATCACGTCTGCAGGTTGGCATGACTGCAATTTTTGGAATATCAGCGCCAAGTTCCTGCATTTTACAAAGACGGCGGATTAATTCTTCTTTTTCAGGAGTTTTATCAAAATCGTGATTGGAAGAAACTACTTTTACATTAAAATCGTGAGCTTTTGAGATGATGTTCGTCACAATTTCGTCTCCTGTAAAAGCTTCTACGTCAATCAAATCAACAAAGCCGCTTTTGGCAACTGCGAGATTAAGGTTTTGATAAGCTTCATTTGAGATGGCTTTTTCTCCCCCTTCTTTTGCCGTGCGGAAGGTAAAAAGAATTGGTGTGTCTTTTAAGACAGTGTTTAATTCTTTCGCGGTTTCGAGTACTTTATCGGTATCAAAAACATCTTCGTACCAGTCTGCACGCCATTCTACAACGTCAATCGGAAATTCGGCAAAAGAACCTGCTTCCGTGAGAATTTCTTCTTTGGTTTGTCCAACAATCGGGACACAGATTTTCGGGCGTCCCTCTCCGATAATAACATTTCTTACTTGAACTGTTTTCATAGCTAAAATCCTTTCCTATATTCAATTATTATTGATTCTACGGTTCAGAGTTCAAATGCAGCAGAACCTTGAAACATCTTCTGGATTGTGAAAAATTTTTCTATAAGTTAGCATAATTAGTTAGAGCAGGTTTGTCAATTATAAAAAAGATTCTCGCAGAGCGTTTTTAATTTTTTACGATGAGTTTTTTATGAACGCAGATAAGCATTCCCCCGCTTCAAGTGCGCAGAGCACTAAGCGGCGGGTGAGGGGGATGCTTCTGTCAGTGGGAGTTGAAAGCTCCCACTGACAGATCGCAAAGCGACTGCGTTCATGAGCAAGTAGCGAAGCGGATTGCGAATGTCCGCTTTACACAAGAAAAGAAAAAGTCCGGATGGAATTTAATTCCGTCCGGATTTTTTGACTAAATGAAACAAACTTTGTGGAATCCCGAATCCAAAGATGATTCCAAGTACAATTGCACCTGCAACTTCAAAGGTTTCAATTCCTTTGGAAGAAGAAAATGCCCGGTCATTGGTAAATAGATAGTAAGCAGTGTAAAAGATTCCAGCTCCAGGCACAAGAGGAAAGATACCGGTTAAAAGATAGACGGTAACAGGAGTGGAGCGGATGACTGCAAAGATTCGTGCCAAAATCGTAAGGCAGAAAGTTGCAATCAGGGATGGGACAACTACGCCCATGCCAAGCTGGACTAAAATGTAGTAGAGAATCCATCCAAATGCGCCGCTAAAACCGCAGTAAAGCAGTTCTTTTTTTGGTGCGGAAAAAAGGACTGCAAAGGAAAATGTAGCAAAGCCTGCTACAATAAATTGAATGATAAATTCTATAATAGATTCTATAATAGATTCCATAGCTTAGAGTCCTCCGAAATAATTCATAATGACGAATGGCAGACAGGCGCCGACTGCAATACAGATAGCGGTAATTAAGGCGTCAAGCAGATGAATTGTACCCGAAAGATAATCTGCATTATAAATGTCACGGATTGCAGTGGTAAATGCAATTCCAGGGACAAGAGGCATAATTGCTCCGATGATGATTTTATCCTGTAATAGATTCAGATTGGTCAGCATACAGAGCATTGCGAGTAAAGTGACAAACAGGCTTGCAAAAATGTTTGTGATAATCTTTGAAAATTTATATTTTTTCAGTGCAAATAAAAGGAGCTGTTCTAAAATACCGATGCCAAATGTAAAAAGAGAATCAAGGGCACTTCCTCCAAATAAGTAACAGAATCCGGCACTTCCGAGTCCGCAGAAAAAGACCAGAAGGGAATTAGGATAATTGGGAAGGTTCTGACAGCGTTCCAGTTCCTCCCAGGAATCAATCAAAGAAATCTTATGTTCGCAGATATCTCTGGCAAGTTGATTTAAAGCAGAGATTTTTCCAAGATTTACCGAACCAAGCGGAACATGGCGTACAATACTGCAGGCATCTTCCTGATTTTCATTGGCACTTGCAAAGATTCCGTTGGAAATGACATAGACGTCAAATTCTTTTACTTCATAAGATTTTAAAATGTGGACAACGGTATCTTCCACACGATAAATTTCTGCCCCATTTCTAAGCATACTGTCACCGATTTCAACAGCCAGGGTCAGTATTTCGTTTGTATAAACCATAATAAACCTCGTTATTTCTTGAAATTATTATTTAAGAGAATTATATCACATCATTTTATTTTGATGGAATAAAATGAGACTTGTGATATAATAAAGAATCATAGGTTGTATGTTAAGAAAAACAAAACCTGTCTTGAAATTATAACAAAAGATATTTTATAATAAAGCGAATTATCTACAAGAACAAAGAAGGAGAATGAAAAGGAAAATGCTTAAGGGAAAGACGGTTTTATTAGGTGTAACAGGCAGTATCGCCGCATATAAGATTGCATATCTGGCAAGTGCTTTAAAGAAACTGCACGCAGATGTTCATGTATTAATGACGAAAAATGCTACGAATTTTATCAATCCGATTACTTTTGAAAGTCTGACCGGAAATAAGTGTCTGGTAGATACCTTTGACCGGAATTTCCAGTTTCAGGTAGAGCATGTTTCGATTGCAAAAAAAGCAGATGTGGTTATGATTGCACCGGCAAGTGCCAATGTGATTGGCAAGCTGGCACACGGAATTGCGGATGATATGCTGACTACTACAGTTATGGCATGTAAATGCAAGAAAATCATTTCACCGGCGATGAACGTCAATATGTTTGAAAATCCGATTGTGCAGGATAATCTTAAGATTTTAGAGCACTATGGATACGAAGTGATTCAGCCGGCATCGGGATATCTTGCCTGTGGAGATACAGGGACAGGAAAAATGCCGGAACCACAGACTTTGCTTGCTTATATAGAAAAAGAAATTGCCTGCGAAAAAGATTTAAAAGGAAAGAAAATTTTGGTGACAGCAGGTCCGACACAGGAGGCGATTGACCCTGTAAGATATATTACCAATCATTCATCTGGAAAGATGGGGTATTCGGTTGCAAAAGCAGCAATGCTTCGTGGTGCAGATGTTACACTGGTGAGTGGACGTACTGCAATTGAGCCACCGATGTTTGTAAAAGTTGTACCGATTGTGACTGCAAAAGAGATGTTTGACGCAGTGACTTCGGTGAGCGATGAACAGGATATTATTATTAAGGCAGCAGCGGTTGCAGATTACCGTCCGGCTGTTGTAAGTTCTGAAAAAGTAAAGAAGAAAGATGGAGAAATGTCGATTGCGTTGGAACGCACGGATGACATTTTAAAATATCTGGGAGAACATAAAAAAGAAAATCAGTTTTTATGTGGATTTTCAATGGAAACCCAGAACATGGTGAGTAATTCCAGAGCCAAACTTGAGAAAAAGAACCTGGATATGATTGCAGCCAATAATGTAAAAGAAAAGGGTGCAGGATTTCAGGGGGATACCAATGTATTGACTCTGATTACACAGGAGGAGGAAACGTCACTTCCGCTTATGAGCAAGGAGGATGCAGCCAATCAGCTCCTGGATAAAATTCTTATGCTGACTTCTAATCAAAATTAATTCTAAATAAAAGAAAAAGGTTAAAAGATTAAAAATTAAAAAAAAGAGGTCAGAGTAACCACAACACCGTATTGTATCCGCAAAAGGCGGAACGAGAACAAGGAGGAAAAATGAAAACAAAAAAATTTACCACAACACAACTTGCCATTCTGGGTCTGATGACAGCTATCTTATTGATTATGGCATACACGCCGCTTGGATATTTGAACATTGGACCACTTGCGATTTCATTCAATGTGATTCCGGTTGCTATCTGTGCAATTGTGTTAGGACCGATGGGTGGAGCAATTGCAGGAGCTATCTTTGGACTGACTAGCTTTGGGCAGTGCCTTGGAATTGGCGGAGTCAGTGCAATGGGAGCAATGCTGCTTAGTATTAATCCATTTCTGGCATTCATTCAGAGATTTATTCCACGTCTTTTCGATGGAATCTGTCTGGGATATATTTACAAAGCGATGAGAAAGAGAACAAATGCTTATGTTTCCTGTGCAGTAACCGGATTCTTTTCTGCATTTTTAAACACTTTATTCTTTATGACTCTTTTAGTAGGGCTGTTTGGAAATACCGAGTATGTAAAAGGCTTGATGGGTGGAAGAAACATCATTATCGGATGCTGTATGATGGTTGGAGTCAATGCAGTTTGTGAAATGCTTTCTTCAACATTGATTACTGGTGCGGTAGGAGCAGCACTTTCAAAAGCACGTCTGCTTCCGGTAGAACAAAAAGGGAAACGTAAGTAGATTATAGAATCATAGGAGAAAAAAGATGATTTTAGCAATTGATATTGGAAACACAAATATTGTAGTAGGCTGTATTGATGAGAATGAGATTTATTTTACAGAGCGTCTTTCTACGGTAAGAACAAAGACGGAACTGGAGTATGCAGTTGATTTAAAAACAATTCTGGATATCTATCACATTAAGAAAACAGAGATTGAAGGCTGTATTATCTCTTCTGTTGTGCCACAGATTACAAATATTGCAAAACTTGCAGTTGAAAAAATCTTAAAAAAGAAAGTTATGGTGCTCGGACCTGGGATTAAGACCGGTTTAAATATTCTGATGGACAATCCAGGGCAGCTTGGAGCAGATTTGGTAGCTGATGCAGTAGCAGCAAGTAATAATTATCCGGAACCGTTGATTGTAATTGATATGGGAACAGCGACAACCGTATCTGTATTAAATGACAAGAAACAGTACATCGGAGGAATGATTCTTCCGGGAGTCGGTTTGTCTTTGGATGCCCTGACCTCAAGAGCTTCCCAGCTTGGCGGAATTGGGATTGAAGCTCCGAAACATCTGATTGGAAAAAATACAACCGAATGTATGAAAAGTGGTATCATTTACAGTAGTGCAGCATCCTTAGATGGAATTGTAGAACGGATTGAAGAAGAACTTGGAACAGAAGCGACCGTGGTTGCAACAGGCGGACTTGCGAAAAAGATTATTCCTTATTGTAAGAAAAAGATTACCCTTGATGAAGAACTGTTATTAAAAGGACTGCTGATTATTTACGAGAAAAATAATAAATAAAAAAAGAAAAGTACAGAACAAACATTCGATTTGCTCTGTACTTTTTTTATTTGGAATGATAAACTAAAAAAAGAAAACACTATTAACGAAAGCAGTTTTTATGAGGAAAAATATATGGACCATTTTGAATTAGTATCAGAGTACAAACCAACCGGTGACCAGCCGCAGGCTATCAAGGAGCTGGTAGCAGGATTTAAAGAGGGGAATCAGTGTGAGACTCTTCTTGGTGTAACTGGTTCGGGTAAGACATTTACGATGGCAAATGTCATTGCGCAGTTAAATAAGCCAACTTTGATTATTGCACATAACAAAACGCTTGCTGCACAGCTTTATGGGGAGTTTAAGGAGTTTTTTCCGAATAATGCAGTGGAATATTTTGTCTCCTATTATGATTATTATCAACCGGAAGCTTATGTGCCGTCTTCTGACACTTATATTGCAAAGGATTCGGCAATCAATGATGAGATTGATAAACTGCGTCTTTCAGCCACTTCTTCTTTGAGTGAAAGAAAAGACGTCATTATTGTTTCGAGTGTTTCCTGTATTTATGGAATCGGAAGTCCAAAGGATTACCAGAACATGATTATTTCTCTGCGTCCGGGAATGGAAAAAGACCGGGATGAGGTTGCTCGGGAATTGATTGATATTCAGTATGATCGCAATGACATGGATTTTCACAGGGGAACATTTCGGGTGCGGGGAGATGTGTTGGAAATTTTCCCTGCGGATTATACGGATACAGCGGTAAGAGTAGAATTTTTTGGAGATGAGATTGACCGTATTACAGAAATTAATGTACTGACCGGAGAAATAAAATGCCAGTTAAATCATATCGCAATTTTCCCGGCTTCGCATTATGTCGTTCCGATGGAGCAGATAAAAAAGGCAGCCATTCATATAGAAGAAGAGTTAGAAGAACGGGTGACATATTTTAAAAGTGAGGACAAATTATTAGAGGCGCAGAGAATTTCAGAGCGTACAAATTTTGATATGGAAATGTTGAAAGAAACCGGTTTTTGTTCGGGAATTGAAAATTATTCCAGACATTTATCCGGCTTAGAGCCGGGACAAGCACCGTATACGCTCATGGATTACTTTGGAGATGACTATTTAATTATCGTAGATGAGTCTCATAAAACGGTTCCACAGATTCGGGGAATGTATGCCGGAGACCGTTCCAGAAAGACAACACTGGTGGATTATGGATTTCGTCTGCCATCGGCACTGGATAATCGTCCGCTTAATTTTGAAGAATTTGAAAGTAAAATTGACCAGATTTTATTTGTATCTGCTACACCGGGGGAGTACGAGGAACAACATGAACTCTTAAGGGCAGAACAGATAATACGTCCGACAGGACTTTTAGATCCGATGGTGGAAGTACGTCCGGTAGAGGGACAGATTGATGATTTGGTTTCTGAAGTGAATAAAGAAGTCGAGAAAGGAAATAAGATACTGATTACCACACTGACGAAACGTATGGCTGAGGAATTGACGGATTATATGAAAGATTTGGGAATCCGTGTGAAATACTTACATTCTGATATTGATACGTTAGAGCGGACACAGATTATCCGTGATATGCGTTTAAATGTATTTGATGTTTTGGTTGGAATCAATCTTTTAAGAGAGGGACTGGATATTCCGGAAATTACATTAGTTGCAATTCTGGATGCAGACAAAGAGGGATTCCTGCGTTCCGAGACCTCACTGATTCAGACAATTGGTCGTGCGGCAAGAAATGTAGAGGGACATGTCATTATGTATGCAGATGTGATGACGGATTCCATGAAGATGGCAATCGATGAGACGATGCGTCGCCGTAGTGTACAGGAGGAATATAATAAAGAACATCATATCACACCGCAGACTGTTAAAAAAGCGGTGCGAGATTTAATTAGTATTTCCAAATCGGTTGCCGAGACAGAAGAAAAATTAGAGAAAGACCCTGAGTCTATGAGCAGAAAAGAATTAGAAAAATTAATTAAAGAAGTCGAGAAGAAGATGCGAAAAGCAGCGGCGGATTTGAATTTCGAGGCAGCAGCAGGGCTTCGTGACAAAATGGTGGAACTGAAGAAAAATATGGAAGAAATGGATTGATTTCAGCTCGAAGTCAAGTGGATATTCGCAATCCGCTACACTGCTTGCTCATAACCAAATAGCTGCTACGCAGCTTATCAGAAGGGGCTTGCCCCTCCTGATACAAGCAAGTCCCCACCCCTGCTTATTGCTTTTTGCAATTGAAGCAGGGGACTTCCTTGATTTGGTTAAAAAAAGACAGAGTTTTTGTCATTTTTTAATTTAGAGATAAGGTGTTTTTGGGTTCGCAATAAATTGACAAGAGTACTGGTAAGCGTATAATAGAAAAAGAAATGATTGGAAGGGACAAAAAACGTAGAAAGAAGATGAGAAAAATGGAGAACTCAAGTTTTCAAGAGGTTTTAAAAAATTGTCTTTCCTGCTTAAAGGTAGAAGAGTCTTATCAGCTTGCAAGACGAATGGAAAAAGAAAAAACGAATCCTATCTTGGGCTATCGTACAGCAGGTTCTTTGGCAGAACGAAAAACGGGGGATATGCTCGTTGAAGAAATGAAAAAAGCAGGTCTTGTCGACGTACATAAAGACAAGATTACAGTCGATGCCTGGGAATTTAAAAAGGCAGTGATGCGCTATCAGACTAAGACAGGCGAGAAAAAAGAAATTCAATTGGGGGCATATCAGACTGATTTTAAGACAGATGGATTTGAAAGATTTGACCTGGTTTATCTGAAAAAAGGAACAGCCAAAGATTATGAGAATATAGATGTAAAAGGAAAATTGGTCTTAATTGAAATTAATCAAAGAGAGGAGTGGTGGATTAATTATCCGGTTTATCAGGCACATTTAAAAGGGGCAAAAGCTTTAATTGCCGTGCAAAGCCGCGGATATGCTCAGATTGATGATACGGCTTTGAATGCACAGGATATTGCAGGACCGGCATCAGCTCCCGCTTTTTCTATGTCAAGAGCAGATTTTTTAGAAATTTGGGAATTGATGCAAGAGAGTAAAAATGAGAATAAAAAAGAAAACAGTGTGCCCCATCTTTTGGTGGAATTGGATGCTGAGACAAAAGTAGAGAAAGACCAGTACACTTATAATATTGTTGGAAAGATTCCAGGAAGACGTTCGGATTCCATGATTCTTTTAAGTGCACATTATGATTCTTATTTTGAAGGATTTCAGGACGATAATGTAGCAGTTGCAATGATAATCGGAATTGCAAAGGCATTGATTCAAGGTGGTTATCAGCCAAATCATACCATTGTGGTCTGTGCGCTTGCAGCAGAGGAGTGGGGGATTTCTGACACAAAATATGACTGGTCTACAGGGGCTTACCGTCAGGTTTTTGAGGCAAGATCGGATTGGCCGGGAAACGTCATTGCGGATTTTAATTTTGAACTTCCGGCACATGCTCACAGTACGAAAGATGCGATACGCTGTACTTATGAGTATGTTGATTTTATTCAAAAGTTTGTGGATAAAGATGCGATGTTAAAAGGGATTTATCCAGATGGAATGACAACGTTATATCCGATAGAAACCTGGTCGGATGATTTTACAATGGCAATTTCAGGAATCCCGTCTTTTGTAAATGATTTCAGCGGCGGACCATTTATGGAAAATTATTATCATTCACAGTATGATAATCAGGACGTGTATGAGGAAGAGATTTATCAGTTTCATCATGAGTTTTATCTTAAGCTTTTGATGGCGGTTGATGCTTTGGCGTTACCGCCGCTTAATTTCGCAACTGTTTTAACTGAAAGTATGGACAGTCTGGATTTGAATGTGTGTAAACAAACAGGTGCAGAGGGAAGCGTGTTTTTGGAGCAGACAAAAAAAGCAAGAGAAACTGCAATTTGTCTCTATGAAAAGATACAAAGCTGGAATCAGAATTTTGGGGCAGATGGAGATTGGAAAAGGGCAGATGCAATAACAAAAAAACTGCTTGCTATTTTTAAGAAAGCGCAAGATTATTTTGTGCGGTTAGACTGGGATGATGGAGTGATTTTTCCACAGCAGGCAGTACAGAATAATCTGCATGCATTAAAAAAAGCGAAGACTGCATTAAATGCCGGAAATATTGAGGAAACATTGGATGCATTTTACAGCATTGATAATAACTGCTATGCATTTGAATTTGAAAAAGAAGTATTCTATCATTTTACAGAATATATTATGAAGCAAGAGTCGGAACGTTTGATGTGGGGCAAAGGAAGGATTCTGCACCATGAAAATCTATATGAATTGGTCGAAAGGCTGAAAAATAAAGAAATAGATAAAGACAGTCTTGAACTGGAGCAGAGGCAATTAGAGGAAGTATGGGAGCGTCAATGCGCATATTACAAGGATGATATTGAGTATTTGATTCGTGCGGTTACAAAATTTTCGGAGATGCTTCAAGAAACAGTTGTACTGTTTGAGAAAAATTAAAATGACCTGGAGGAAAATATGGAAAGCTCAAATTTATATCGAGTGAACAAAGAAGAAGATTTAGAAAAACTGATTCGTCTTTTAACAGTGTGTTTTGCAGAAGATCCGCTGTATCAGGCATTGATTCCAGATAAGGAGACGAGAGAAAGACTGATGCCGGAACTGTTTAGCTGTGATTTGACAGAATTTTTTGAAACCTGTGAAATCTATGCAGACAGCAGCGAATTAAACAGCATTCTTGTTGTCTCGGATGGAACGGAACATGATGCAGCGTTACATAATCTTTTAGTGGATTTTTTTGCGGTCTTAAAGACAGACAGCTATTTAATTAAGGAAGACCCGAGTCTTGCAACACTTTGGAAATTTATTCAGGGAAAGGATTATTTGAATTCAAGCTGGACTTCCCAGCTTCATAGCAATCAGCGGCTTCATGTGATTTATCTTGCGGTTGCACCGAAAGCTCAGCATCATGGACTGGCAGAAAAGCTGATGGATGAAGTGATTGATTATGCATATAAAAATAAATTAATGATTTCGCTTGAGACACATAATCCGGCAAATGTGGCGATGTATGAAAAATTTGGCTTTCAATTATATGGAGTCGTGCAAAAAAAAGGCTTTCATTTAAAACAATACTGCATGATAAAACAGGCATAAAAATTCCGATAATACATGAAAAAAGGGAGGGTTTTGTAAATGGAAGGTGAGAATAGAAAATATCAGATAGGTACGAAAGAAAATAAGGAGTTTTTAGAAGAGATAAGAAAGAATCTCCTGGAATTTGGGCGACAGTTTCCAGCGCCAGATGGCAGCTCTTACTATCTCGGAGATGATGGAACTCCATGGAAAGACAGAAATCGTGAGACATGGATTACAAGCCGTATGTTGCACGTATACAGCATTGGAACGATGCTTGGTGATAAAGGGAGCAAGGCATTAGCTGAAAGCGCATTAAAAGGCTTAAAAGGAGCGTTAAAGGATACCGAACATGGGGGCTGGTACAGTGGACTTCGCTCCGATGGTGAAATTTTGCCAAATAAACAGTGCTATGCCCATGCATTTGTAATTTTGTCTGCATCGTCTGCCATGCTTGCAAAGATTGATGGAGCAGAGGAACTTTTAAAAGAAGCTTTGGAATTATTTGATTTGCGCTTCTGGGATGAAAAAGAGAAACTTTGCGTAGATACCTGGAATACGGAATTTACGGTTTTGGATGATTATCGTGGATTAAATGCAAATATGCATACAGTAGAAGCATTTTTGGCTGTAGCTGATGCACTCTCGGATGAGAAATACCGTCAGAGGGCAGGAGGGATTATCGAACATGTGATAAAATGGTTTTCTGAAAATTCCTTTAGAATACCGGAACATTTTACAAAAGACTGGAAAGAAGATTTGGAGTGTAATAAAGAACAGCCGGCAGACCAGTTTAAACCTTATGGTGCGACTCCGGGACATGGAATTGAGTGGGCGAGGTTAATCAGCCAGTGGGCACTTTCTACTTATAGGACAGAAAGTTCAAGTATTTTGACAGGAAAATATGTAGAAGCTGCCAAGGATTTATATAATCGTGCGATAAAAGATGCCTGGAATGTCGATGGCGCAGAGGGACTTGTTTATACTACTGACTGGGAAGGAAATCCGGTGATTCATGACAGGATGCACTGGACTTTGGCAGAGGCAATTAATACTTCCTCAGTACTGTGGCAGATTACAAACAACCGGAGATATGCAGAGGATTATAGTAAATTTATGAAATATCTGGATGAAAAGGTATTAGACCATGAAAACGGTTCCTGGTTTCATCAGTTGAATGAGAAAAATGAAGTGATTGGGACGGTATGGCCAGGAAAATCAGATTTGTATCATGCATTTCAGGCAACCTGGATTCCTTATGGTAATGCTGCGGTTTCGATTGCATCTGATGTAAAACAGAAAATGAAAAAGTAATTCTTTTGAATTTATCTAAACAAAGAAAATCCTGTACGAAATATGCTTTGAAGAGCGGTATTGTACAGGATTTTTTTATTTAAGTGAAAATCGGTATAATTCTATAAATAAAGCATTCATTTGTATATTAGTCAATAGGAAAAGTTAAAAAAAATTAAAATTTGTAGAAAATAATGGAGAACCTGTAAAAAATTTTTTGTTTTTTCGACAATCCAGAGATTGTAATCATTGAGGTGATGTGGCATAATAAAAAAGAAAATGTTAAAAACAAGAAAAGAATAGGTTAAGAAAATGTTAAATTCTTTTGTTTTTGACAGAAATCATATCCTTATATTAAGATATAGGTAGAAAAAACGGATAAAAGAGGAGAAAAGTATGGAAATATTTTCAATGGTTTTGTCGCTGCTTTGCGGAGTTTCCCTGTTTTTGTTTGGTATGTCCTTAATGGGAGACGGTCTGAAAATGGTTGCAGGAAACAAGTTAGAAGCTTTTTTGTACAAGATGACCAATACTCCACTTAAGGGAGTTGCACTTGGAACAGGTGTTACCAGTGTTATTCAGTCATCTTCAGCAACGACAGTAATGGTAATCGGTTTTGTAAACTCCGGTATGATGAAACTGAGACAGGCAATCGGTATCATCATGGGAGCGAATATCGGAACAAGTATTACAGGCTGGATTTTATGTCTTTCCTATATTGAAGGTTCAAGTGGAATTGCAAAAGTCTTATCTACAGCAACAATTTCAGCAGTTGTAGCAGTCGTTGGTACAATTCTGCGCATGGTTTGTAAAAGGACGGTACATAAAAATATCGGAAATATCATGCTTGGTTTTGCAATTTTGATGACAGGTATGCAGATGATGAGTGGAGCGGTTTCACCACTTCGTGAAAATCCGGTTTTTGTAGACATGCTTACGATGTTTTCAAATCCAATTGCAGGTATTTTAGTTGGTATTTTATTTACCGCTGTGCTTCAAAGTGCATCGGCAACCGTTGGTGTATTGCAGGCATTATCCGTAACAGGAATCTTAACCTTTGCAAGTGCATTTCCAATCGTACTTGGAATTGGTGTTGGTGCAGCATGTCCGGTTTTAATCTCTGCAATCGGAGCAAATAAAAACGGAAAAAGAACGGCACTTGTTTATCTGATTAATGATTTGTTTGGTCTGATTTTATGGTCCATTGTTTTTTATACCGTAAATGCGATTGTGCATTTTACATTTATGGATATGATTATGACACCGGTAGCCATTGCGCTGTTAAATACTGTATTCCGTGTAGCAACTGTAATTGTACTGTTTCCGTTTATTTCTAAAGTTGAAAAATTAGTATGCTGGCTTGTAAAAGACAGTGCGGAAGAACTGGAAGATGAAGAAGATTTTGATTTACTGGAAGAACGTTTGCTTAATTATCCGGCGCTTGCCATTGCACAGTGTCATCGTGTCATGAACGGAATGTCGAAAAAAGTGCGCAAAAATGTAAACCGTGCAATGAATCTGCTTAATGACTATGAGCAGGATAAATTCAATAAAGTACAGAGAAAAGAAAACTTGATTGATAAATACGAGAGTCGTCTGGGAGAATATCTTGTTCAGTTGACAAAAAGAGAGATGAACACGGCACAGACGAAGCAGGTTTCTTTATATCTTCACATGATTAATGACCTTGAGCGAATTGGTGATCATGCTTCTTATATTGGATATATGTCAAATGAAATGCATGAAAATCATACAGAGTTTTCAGAAACAGCCTGGGATGAATTAAATGTGGTTATGGAAGCGGTTCGTGAAGTGATTAATATTACAAGCAATGCGTTTGTAAATGATGACAGAGAGCTGGCACAGAGAGTTGCACCACTTGGCGTGATTATTACAAGGTCATGTGACGAATTGAAAATGCACCATGCAGAACGTTTAAGCAAGGGTGAATGTGGTCTGGAAGAAGGAACCGTATTTAATGATATTTTAAATAGCTTCGGACGTATCGCATCTCACTGCGCAAGTGCTATGGTAGCACTGATGAAGAGTGGAGAAGATACTTCTGATATCCATATTCACAATTCAAAGATTTATCCGGCAGATAATACGGAGTATTATTCTTATTTAACCGAATATAGTCAGAAATATGATATCGGAGAAATCAAAGAACATCTGCGAAGCATGGAACCGGAAGAAGTAGAATAAGAAAAATAAAGAAGAGCGGAAATGAAAAGATGAGATTCTTTTTGTTCCGCTCTCTTTTTATTTTACCCAAATTTAATTTTCCAAATCCATAAACTTTTACATAAACTTTCTATTGAAAAATCTCTCAATTCTGATTAAAGTTAAAAGAAAAAACAAAGGAAAAGGAATAATACCATGTTTTACTATTTTATCATAAATCCTTCTTCAAGTTCAGGAAAACATAAAACGCTTTGGAGAGAGATAAAGGAACAGTTAGAGAAAGAAGAGATTAACTATAAAATTGCTGCTACAAAGAAAACAGGTGATGCAAAGCGTCTTGCAAGAGAGGCGTCTTTGCAGGTTTCGGAAACTAATCCATGTACCATTGTTGCAATCGGAGGGGATGGTACAGTAAATGAAGTGGTAAATGGATTAATCTTATCTCCATTTTTAAGTTTTGGTTATATTCCAACCGGTTCAGGAAATGACCTTGCAAGGGGACTTGGACTTTCAAAAGAGCCACTTGAAGCTTTAGCCTTTATTCTTCATCCAAAAGAGAAAAAAGCGGTAAGAATTGGAAAAATTGTAACTAAAGATAATGAGGAAGAAGAGGGAGAAAAAAGAAGGTTTATAATCAGCAGCGGAGCAGGATTTGATGCAGCAGTCTGCCATCATTCGATTCAGTCGAAAATCAAAAACATGTTAAACTTTTTACATTTTGGGAAATTAACCTACTTATTTACGGCATTAAAATTGTTGATGAAATATCCCTATACAAAGGCAGAACTGGTGTTAGATAATCAGAATAGAAAGGAATATCAGAGAGGAATTTTATTTTCTGTATTTATGAATACTCGTTATGAGGGTGGTGGATTTTTGTTTTGTCCAGAGGCAGAACCCTGTGATGATTTTTTGGATATTTGTCTGGTAGAAAAACTTCCAAAGTTAATGATTCTATGTGTACTGCCAACGGCATTTTTCGGAAAGCATGTGATATTTAAAAAAATGGTACATATTGAAAGATGTAAAAAGGCAGTACTGACAATGGAAGAGGCTGTTCCGATTCATACAGACGGGGAAAACGCAGGAGTAAAAAAGGTAGTAGAAGTTTCTTTAGAAGAACAGCCATTGAATTTCATTATTCGATAAGATGGCTTTGTAAAAGTTCAATGACTGTTAAAAGAAGAGAATCAGAAATTTACTGATAAAAACTATCACTTTCAGGGGATTGCATTTTTATTCTTCTTTTTGTATAATACAAATAGTTAGTTAAAACTAACTTCGTGTGACTGAATCATTTTAGAACTCCTTTGAAGGAAGATTACCTGAGTCTTTCTTCACCGGAAGATACCAAGCTTCCGGTAAAGGAGTTGTAAAATGAGAGGAAAACAAACAGAGAGGAGACATGGCAATGAGTCATTTAACAATCGAAAAAGTAATCGGAAGAGAAATTTTGGACTCCAGAGGAAATCCAACTGTAGAGGCAGAGGTCATCTTAAAAGATGGAACTATCGGAAGAGGAATGGCACCAAGTGGAGCATCTACAGGAGAATTTGAAGCACTGGAGCTTAGAGATAATGTAAAAGAAAGATACCTTGGAAAAGGTGTCGAAAAGGCAGTTGAAAATATTAATACAACAATTAATGAGACCTTACATGGACTGGATGCTTCTGACATCTATGCTGTAGATGGAGCTATGATTGCAGCAGACGGAACAAAAGACAAATCCAAGTTAGGTGCAAATGCAATTCTTGCTGTATCAATCGCAAGTGCAAGAGCAGCTGCAAATGCACTGGATATTCCTCTGTATCGTTTCCTTGGCGGAATTTCCGGAAATCGTCTGCCGGTACCAATGATGAATATTATTAACGGTGGATGCCATGCATTATCTTCCGGACTGGATGTACAGGAATTTATGATTATGCCGGTTGGTGCTCCGTCCTTTAAAGAATGTTTAAGATGGTGTGCAGAAGTGTTCCACGCACTTGCTTCTATTTTAAAAGAAAGAGGACTTGCGACATCTGTTGGTGATGAAGGTGGATTTGCTCCTGCATTAAAATCTGATGAAGAAGCAATCGAAACTATTTTAGAGGCAGTTAAAAAGGCAGGTTATGAACCAGGAAAAGACTTCAAAATTGCAATGGATGCAGCATCTTCTGAATGGAAAACCGGAAAGAAAGGCGAATACAAACTTCCAAAAGCCGGTACGGTATTTACTTCTGAAGAACTGATTGCACACTGGAAAAACCTTGTAGAGAAATATCCGATTATCTCAATTGAAGATGCTTTAGATGAAGAGGACTGGGAAGGCTGGAAGAAACTGACGGCAGAACTTGGAGACAAAGTACAGCTGGTTGGTGATGACTTATTTGTTACAAATACAGAACGTCTTTCAAAAGGAATTGAACTTGGATGCGGAAATTCTATTCTGATTAAGTTAAACCAGATTGGTTCTGTTTCTGAGACATTAGAAGCAATTAAGATGGCTCATAAAGCTGGTTATACTGCAATTTCTTCTCATCGTTCTGGTGAAACAGAAGATACTACAATTTCAGATTTAGCGGTTGCATTAAATACCTGCCAGATTAAGACCGGAGCACCAAGCAGAACAGAGCGAGTTGCAAAATACAACCAGTTACTTCGTATTGAAGAAGAACTGGGAAATGCAGCTATTTATCCGGGTATCAAAGCCTTTAACGTAAAAAACGATTAATACGAAGAAGCTTAGACAAATAATCTTAAATGAAAAATCCTCCAATAAATAAAACGATACAAATAATCTTTACAAAGAGCTGAAAATTTCATATAATAAAACAGTAATTTGGTCCCGGACAGTATTTACAGGTACTGTCCGGAATTTTTTATCACAAAAAGGAGATACTTTAAAATGGAAGAAAACGTAATTGCAGTTGTAGCAGGACACAAAATCACAGAAGAGGAAGTAACACATTACATTCAGACTCTGCCAAGAGAACAGCAGGTTTATGCAACACAGCCACAGTTTCGTGACTACTGCAAAGAACAGATAATTGCGCTGTATGTACTGGCAGAAGAAGGAAAAGAAGAAAAATTAGATGAATCTGAAGAATTTTTGACACAGATTGAAAAAGCAAAACAGGATATCTTAGCACAGATGGTACTTCGCAATATCATGAAAGAAGTAAATGTGACCGAAGAAGAAGCAAAAGCATACTACGAAGCAAATAAACACAATTATCAGAAAGGTGCAACTGTAAGTGCAAAACACATTCTGACAGATTCTGAAGAGAAATGTAAAGAAATTCTGGCATTTATTCAGAATGGAGAAAAAACATTCGAGGAAGCAGCAAAAGAATTTTCAAGCTGTCCATCTTCTCAGAGAGGCGGAGACCTTGGTCAGTTTGGAAAAGGTCAGATGGTAAAAGAATTTGAAGATGCAGCATTTGCAGCAAATATCGGAGAAGTAGTAGGACCGGTAAAAACTCAGTTTGGTTATCATTTAATTAAAGTAGAAAAGAAAAACGAAGCATGTGAAGCTCCATTTGAAGAAGTGAAAGTAAAGGTTATGAATGAAATTGCTCAGAAAAAACGTGAACAGGTTTATTCTGAAAAAATGACCAAGTTAAAAGAAAAATTTGTAGAGAAATAAATCATAATCGATATTTAAAGGTTTTATTTCAGTCGATAAGACTCCCACTTCTATAAGTGTCGAGTAAATAACAAATTAAGTAGAGTGAAGGACAGCCAGGAGGAAAAACGATGAATGAGTATGAACGTGCCCTGGAATTAAAAGAAGAAACGATTGCAAACCGTCGCTTTTTCCATGAAAATGCGGAGAATGGTCTGCATCTGCCAGAGACAAAAGCATTTGTGATGAAAAAATTAAAAGAGTATGGAATTGAGCCTGTAGAATGTGGAGAGGGAGTAACTGCTACAATCGGAAACGGAGGAAAAGTTATTCTGCTTCGAGCAGATATGGATGCGCTTCCGATGAAAGAAGAAAGTGGAGAGCCATTTTCGAGTAAAACAGGGGCAGCCCATGCCTGTGGGCATGATTTCCATGCAGCGATGCTTTTAAGTGCAGCAAAAATCTTAAAAGAAGAGGAAGCAGAGTTAAAGGGAACAGTCAAGCTGATGTTTCAGCCGGCGGAAGAAACGTTCCAGGGAAGTAAAAATATGTTGGAACATGGAATTTTAGAAGAACCGAAGGTGGATGCAGCACTTGCTTATCATGTATCGCCAGGCAGATTTCCGGTCGGACTCTATATGTATAATGACAAGAATACAATGATGTATTCCGTAGATGGATTTAAAATTACAATTCAGGGAAAGGGCTCTCATGGAGCATATCCTCAGGTTGGAGTAGACCCGATTAATATTGGAGTGCATATCCATCTGGCTTTGCAGGAATTGATTGCGAGAGAATGTAATCCAAGTCATTCCTGTGTATTGACGATTGGACAATTTGAGGCAGGAACAGCAGCAAATATTATTCCCGATACTGCTGTGTTGCAGGGAACTATCCGGACAAATGAAAAAGAAGCAAGAGAACTTTTAGTAAAAAGAATGAAAGAAGTGGTGGAAAAGACCGCAGAAGTTTACAGAGGAAGTGCGACAATTGAGATGATTTCAGAAGTACCGCCTTTGATTTGTGATTCTGAACTTACAAAAGAAGTAGTGGGATATATGAAAGAATTAGAGATTCCGAATCTGATTCCACATCCGGATGTCTCTTCAAGTGCATCGGAAGATTTTGCAGTCATTGCGGAAAAGGTTCCAAGTTCATTTTTATATTTGTCAGCTGGTTATCTTGATGAGAGAGGCGACTATCCTGCTCATCATCCAAAGGTGCAGTTTAATGAAGAGGTCTGCCCGATTGGTGCAGGCTGTCTGGCACACTGTGCAAGACGCTGGCTGGAAGAACATTAAAATAAATGAAGAAGATTTTAAGAAAATATCTGGTTTGAGGAAAAAAGGGGGATTTGCAGAGTTGGCAGATTCTCCTAGATTTTGCTTGTAGCAGGGTGAAAAAAAGTTTATAATAAAGACAGACTCTTACAGGAAAAACCTGGAAAGAAAGGAACGGTGTGTGCGTATGATAGAAGATATTTTAAAGTACAACAAGGAGTTTGTGGAGAAAAAAGCGTATGAGCCTTATTTGACAAGTAAATACCCGGATAAGAAACTGGCGATTTTAACCTGTATGGATACCAGATTAACCGAATTATTGCCAGCGGCACTTGGCATTAAAAATGGAGATGCTAAGATTATCAAAAATGCCGGCGGGGTAATTACGCATCCTTACGGAAGTGTGATGAGAAGTCTGTTAGTTGGAATTTTGGAACTCGGTGTGGAAGAAATTATGGTAATCGGTCATACAGATTGTGGTGTACAGGGAATGGATGGACATCACATGTTAGAGGAACTCGTAGAAAGAGGAGTTTCACAGGAACACATTAATGTAATTAAGAGTACCGGAACAGATTTGGAAAAATGGTTAGGTGGATTTGAAAGCGTAGAACAGTCCGTAAAAGATACCGTATATGCGTTGAAACATCATCCTTTGATGCCGGCAGGAATTAAAATTACCGGATTTATTATGGATTCTGTAACCGGAGGTCTTGAGGCGGTAGAAGAGAAGAAATAAGAATGAAAGGTAAGAAAAAAATCCTCGAGCAGATAGTGTCTGCTTGAGGATTTTTGGGTTTTAAACTTCAACAATATGTCCGGTTTCTTTATTATAATGGCAGTATTTTCCGTTTTTAGAAATAAAAGGCTGATAAGTGTTAGAACGAATGTCCTTTATATAAACGATTCCGGTTGAAATCATTTCTACCAGTGAAAAGCGTTCATTTAAAGAGGAAATCCATTCATAGACTTTCTTTTTGGAAGATTCTGCCATAACCAGATTGTATTCACCGTCTTTACATGGTTCGAGTGAAAAATAAATTTTTTACGCTTTAGCCGGGTCTGCAAATACCTGGCTTTCAATATAGGAAGAAAAATGTTTTTTTACAAAAGCGTGAAAGCTTTTTTTCGTATAGATTTCTCCACTGACTTCATCTTTGATTTTATCGCCGCGTTCAATACGAACACGAATTAATTTGAGCACCTCAATGCTCCAGTTAATAAAAGAAATACTGCTGTATTCCATGCTTTCTAAGAGCTGACTGATAAGTTTCTCAGATAAGACATCGGAATGAATTGCCTCTTCATAAAGTTCATGATTCATTGTAAAATCCCCCTTTGGATTATCCATTGTAATATGGTTTTATTATAAGTCCAGAAGGGCATAAATGCAAGAAAAACAGCGAAATTTAGGCGGAATTGCTTGCCAGCTTTTGTGTGGTAGAGTATAATAAAACGGCTGTGATTCAGGTAGTCTCGGAAGAATAAGAAAAACTTCAAGATTACAGATTTTAGGAAAGGAGAAAGGAAAAGAGATGACAGGAAAAACACATTTGGCGGTGGGAACTGCTGCGGCATTATGCGTGACACAACCGCCCCATTTAAGAGACTGGGTTTTATGCATCGGAGCGGCAGTTGTTGGTTCTGTAATCAGTGATGTGGATGTCAGTACGTCAGACTCAAGGGAAGCGCTTAATAAAATTACTGCAGTTTCCTGTCTGGCATTTGTAGTTGTGGTAATACTGGAATGTATTTTTCACTTGGGAATTCTTAAGAATTTTAACAGAGAAAGCAGTTTGTTTCGATTTATCATAGGCTTTGCGGTGATGCTTATCGTGTGTACATTTGGAAAGAATCAGCCACACCGATCTTTTATGCATTCTATTTTAGGTCTGTTGATTTTTAGCGGAATTGTGGCATTTATGTATCCGGAAGTGGAACTCTATTTTGCAATTGCAATGCTTTCCCATATTCTGATTGATTTACTTAATAAACGAAAAGTGCGTCTGCTTTATCCGTGGGGAAATGGCTGGTGCCTGAGACTATGTACGGCAGATGGAATAGTCAATACGTTGTTATTCTGGTTGGGTTCGGCAGTGGCGATGATTGCTTCCTTTTGGCTGGTAGTTTCAAAATATGCGCCGGAATTATTAAAGATGTTACAATAACAGAAATTAAGCTTGAATTATCTGTTTTATATTGACGCAGAGACGGATTTCCCTGTATTATTAAGAAGTGGGAAAAGAAAATTAAACCAAAAGAAAGGAGAGCGTGCTTAAAAAAGCAAACAATTATGTTAGAAAAAAAATTTAAACTCAAAGAACACAATACCACAGTCAAAACAGAGGTAATTGCAGGTATTACAACCTTTATGACAATGGCGTATATCCTTGCAGTTAACCCAAGTGTATTGAGTGCTGCTGGAATGGATGCAACAGCAGTCCTTCTTGCAACATGTCTTGCTTCTTTTATTGGAACAATCTGTATGGCATTGTATGCAAATCTTCCATTTGCGCTGTCTGCTGGAATGGGATTAAATGCTTATATGGCATATACCGTAGTCGGTGTAATGGGTTACGAATGGCAGGTTGCACTGCTTGCAGTATTTGTAGAGGGACTTATTTTTATTGTACTTTCCCTTACCAATGTACGAGAAGCGATTTTTGATGCAATCCCATTAAATTTAAAGAAAGGTGTTTCTGTTGGTATCGGTATTTTTATTGCATTTATCGGACTTCAGAACGCAAAGCTGGTTGTATTAAACCAGTCTACACTTGTAACAATTACAAATTTTAAAGAAAACTTCCACTCTGCCGGAATCTGCTCAATTCTTGCAGTAGTTGGTCTGTTTATTACAGTTGTGCTTTATATCAAAAATGTAAAAGGTGCAATCTTAGTTGGAATTTTATCTACCTGGATTCTTGGAATGATTTGTCAGGTCGTTGGAATCTATGTTCCGAATGCAGAACTTGGATATTATACCTTATTCCCAAGTTTTGCAATGACAGATTTTTCAAAACTGGGTGAAACTTTTGGGCAGTGCTTTAACGTAAATTTTGATAAGGTAGGAATTGTAAACTTTATTATCGTAATATTTTCTTTCCTGTTTGTTGACTTATTTGATACATTGGGAACTTTAATCGGTGTCAGCACAAAAGCTGGTATGTTGGATAAAAATGGGAAACTGCCTGGAATCAAACCGGCACTGATGTCTGATGCAATTGCAACAGCGGCAGGTGCAGTTCTTGGAACTTCTACTACGACTACGTTCGTAGAATCTTCGGCAGGTGTTGTAGCAGGTGGAAGAACGGGTTTGACAGCAGTGGTAACAGGATTTTTATTCCTGATTTCCATGCTGTTTGCACCAATTTTTACAGCAATTCCATCTTTTGCAACTGCTCCAGCACTGATTATGGTAGGATTCTTAATGTTTGGTGCAATTACCGATATCAAATTTACAGATGATAATATGACGGAGGCAGTTCCTGCTTATCTGTGTATTATTGCGATGCCACTATTCTACAGTATTTCAGAGGGAATTTCTATTGGCATTATTTCTTACGTGGTATTAAATGCAGTTTGCGGAAAAGCAAAGAAAGTAAAACCGCTGATGTATGTACTTGCAGTCTTGTTTGTACTGAAATATGTATTGTTATAAAAAGTAAGAATAGAATTTTTAATAAGTAATTAGTTAAAAAAAGATAAGAAAGAATAGAAAACGTCTTTTTTCTGGAGAAAAACAGAAAAACGGCGTTTTTTTTATAAAAAAGTTCTTGACTACTAATAGTTGTTAGTATACACTAACAATGAAAGAAGTTTGAACAGGCAGGAGGGATAGGAATGTCTGGTAAGACACAGATAGAAGAACCAGAAAATTTTATTTTGTATCAGTATACCCAAATGCAGAAAGATAGAATTGTGAGTAAATTTAAGGCAAAGGGCGGACGAATGACCAGACAAAGAGAGCTGGTGCTGGATATTATCCTTGAAGGAGACTGTTCATGTTGCAAAGAAATTTATTACCGTGCCATGCAGAAAGACCCTGAGATAGGAGTGGCTACCGTATATCGTATGGTAAATAAACTTGAAGAAATGGGTGTCATAAGCAGAAAAAATATGTATAAAATTGAAAACCAGACAAAGAGACATCCCCAACAAGGAAGCTGTATGGTTGAACTGGAAGATAACAGTGTCTGCAAGCTGACTTCAAAAAAGTGGAAAAAGGTGATGGAGGCTGGTTTAGAAGCTTGTGGCTATGCAAAAAAAGGTCAGCGTGTAAAAAAAATCATCATATGATGTAAGTGTCAAAAGTATAAAGTTTACATAGAACGCCTGTGATTTTAAAGAAAAGTGATAAAAATTCTCAATAACAAGGAAAATGCTGGAAAAGTAAAAAAAGGTGTTGTATAATGTCATTTAAACAAAAAAATACGAAATAGCAGGAGGAATACAGGATGTTAAATTGTTTGAAAAATATTGACTGGAAAAAAACCGGAATTTTTGCAGCAGGTGTAGCATTTGGAACAGCAGGAATCAAAGCATTATCAAGCGATGACGCAAAGAACGTATATACACAGGGCACTGCTCTTGTTTTAAGAGCAAAAGACTGCGTTATGAAAGTCGTAACAATGGTTCAGGAAAATGCAGAAGATATCTATGAAGCAGCCAAAAATGTAAATGAAGAAAGAGCAGCCAAAAAAGAAGCAGCTGAATTTGAAGATGCAGAAGAAACAGAAGAAGCAGAAACAGAAGAAGCTGTTGAAGAATTCAAAGAAGTAGAGTCAGAAACAGAAGAATAATTCATTCATTTTAAGTTGGTAAACACCTGCAGATCTCTGCAGGTGTTTTGATATCTTTTCTATACAGATAAAGAGAGGACATGCAAATGAAATTTCAAATAAAACATGAGACAAAGGGCAGAATGCGTGTGCATCTTATGCAGAAACGAATGAGTTATGAGCAGGCTGATACTTTGTTATATTATTTACACCAGAATAAACAGGTTAGTTTTGTAAAAGTATATGAGAGAACAGCAGACGCTGCGATTTCTTATGTCGGAGACAGAGAGGAAGTCATTAAAGCATTACGTGCATTTTCTTATGAAAAAGCCGATGTACCGCAGGAAGTCATTGCGAATTCCGGAAGAAAATTAAATGCAGACTATCAGGAAAAACTGATTACGAAAGTTGCATGCAGATATATCGCAAAAGCAGTGATTCCATTTCCGGTGCGTGCCATTTATACCACATTTAAGTCTTTAAAATACATCTATGCAGGTGTTCGCAGCCTTTGCACCGGAAAACTTGAAGTTGCGGTATTAGATGCAACCGCAATCGGAGTTTCTGTTCTTCGTGATGATATTGCAACTGCAAGTTCTGTTATGTTCCTGCTTGGAATTGGTGAGCTATTAGAAGAGTGGACACACAAGAAATCCGTAGATGATTTGGCTCGTTCTTTATCCTTAAATGTGAAGAAGGTCTGGATGAAGAAAGATGACCAGGAAATTTTGGTTTCTGCTTCTGATATTAAAGTCGGAGATGAAGTTGTAGTTCGTATGGGTAAAGTCATTCCGTTTGATGGTGTGGTAACCGGAGGAGAAGCAATGGTAAATCAGGCGTCTCTGACAGGAGAATCCGTACCGGTACGAAGAGTAGAACACAATTCTGTCTATGCAGGAACTGTAATCGAAGAGGGCGAACTGACAGTACGTGTGAAAGAAGTTGGTGGTTCCAGCCGTTTTGAAAAAATTGTTACAATGATTGAGGATTCTGAAAAATTAAAATCCGCATCAGAAAGCAAGGCGGAGCATCTGGCAGACCGTCTTGTTCCGTATACTTTAGGTGGAACAGCCCTGACCTATCTTCTGACACGAAATGTCACAAAAGCCTTATCGGTGCTGATGGTTGATTTCTCCTGTGCACTCAAACTTGCGATGCCGGTTTCTGTGCTTTCTGCGATTCGTGAAGCAAGCCTTTATAATATTACAGTAAAAGGTGGAAAATATTTAGAGGCAGTTGCAGAGGCAGATACCATTGTATTTGATAAGACAGGCACTCTTACAAAAGCAAAACCGACAGTAGTAGATATCATTTCTTTTAACGGAGAAAATCCAGACGAACTGTTAAGAATTGCAGCGTGTTTGGAGGAGCATTTCCCTCATTCTATGGCAAAAGCAGTTGTAAATGAAGCAAAGAAATTACATCTTGAACATGAAGAGATGCATTCTAAAGTAGAATACATGGTAGCACATGGTATTTCAAGTACAATTGAAGGTAAGAAAGTAATTATCGGAAGCCATCATTTTGTATTTGAAGATGAAAAATGTGTTGTTCCGGCTGGAAAAGAAGCAGAATTTGCAGCACTTCCGGAAGAATACTCTCATTTATATCTTGCAATTGAAAATAAACTGGCAGCCGTTATCTGTATTGAAGACCCACTTCGTGAGGAAGCTGAGGCGGTTATCAATTCTCTTAGAAAAGCAGGAATTTCTAACATCGTAATGATGACCGGAGACAGTGAAAGAACTGCATCGGCAATTGCAAAGCGGGTTGGAGTAGACCAGTACTTCTCAGAAGTACTTCCGGAAGATAAAGCAAAATTTGTAGAAAATGAAAAAGCAAATGGAAAAAAAGTGATTATGATTGGTGATGGAATCAATGATTCGCCGGCACTTTCTGCTGCAGATGTTGGAATTGCAATCAGTGATGGTGCAGAGATTGCAAGAGAGATTGCAGATATTACAATCAGCGCAGATGATTTATATCAGATTGTGACACTGAAATTTATCAGTAATGGTCTGATGAAACGAATCAAACGAAATTATCGTCAAATTGTAGGAATTAACACTTCCCTGATTCTGCTGGGAGTCAGCGGAGTTATCATGCCGACAACTTCTGCACTGCTTCATAATACCTCAACATTACTTATCACATTAAAGAGTATGAATAATTTATTATCTTAAACTTTTAATTGATTGATTTCTTAAATAAAAAAATACTGTCCGGCTGAAGCTTATTTTTTCAGTCCGGCAGTATTTTTTATTAATTTTATTAAATTAAAGCTTTCAATTTTTCAGCGACCTTTTCATACATCGGAACAGGAACATGGTATTTTTGACCCATACGTACAACTTCAAAGACAAGTCCTTGCAGTTCAGATGGCTTATGTGCCATGACGTCTCTCTGCATGGAAGTTGTAGTTTCTGGTGGAAGAGCAGACAAAATATCAAGATTAATGGCAACATAGTCCTGTTCAAAAGGAATCCCCATCGCTTTGGCAAGTTCCGAAATTTCACGAATCATAGCTTTGAACATTTCACGAGGTTCTCCTTCTTTTTGGAATTCTCCAGCTGTTGCCTGCCAATAAAGACCTGCTGCACCAATCGGAGAAACATAAGAAAATTTCTTTAAGGTATCCCGTTTTATCTGGTCACTTAAAATTCCCTCAATCGAACTGTCAAAGAAATCTTTTTGGATTTCTTTTAATTCTGGACGCAATTCTTCGGGTGTTCTTGCACCGTACACGACACGAAGAATTTCACCATGCTGTAAAATTGTACCATAAGAAGAAATATTGGCAGAGACATAGATACAGCCGTCCATGACGGAAAGTTTCGGAAGGAGTTTCTGCATACGTCCACCTGTTCCGTAAATATTAAGAATTGGAATAACGATAGTTTCTGGTTTTGCAATTTTTTGAATAAATGGAATGACAGAATCTAAGGAATATCCTTTGACACAGACTAAAATGACGTCGGGTCTTTCCTGATACTCTTCCATAGAAGCTGCTTTTACCGGAATGGTTTCTTTTTTATGATTCCATAATTTTTCCAAAGTAAGTCCCTTTGATTTCATTACGTTTAAATGTTCATTTCTGGCAATCAGAGTTACATCTTTTTTTGCTTTTGTCATATAAAATCCAAGTGTTCCTCCGGTGCCGCCTGCGCCGATAATTAAGTATTTCATAAATAAAATGCCTCCCAAGATGTTTTTATTTGCAGAAGTAAATTCAATTCCGGATAAAGTATAGTGTATAAAAAAAAGAAATGCAATGAAAAATTTAGTATTGACAAGAAAAAGAAATATGCTATAATAAAGTCAAACAAATATATGAACAAGTGCTCATATAAACAAATGTGAGTAGAAAAGGAGAAAAATCATGAAAAAAACTTACAAAATTGATGTAGACTGTGCAAACTGTGCAAACAAAATGGAAGAAGCTGCTAAAAATACTGCAGGAGTAAAAGATGCAACTGTAAACTTTATGGCTTTAAAGATGATTGTAGAATTTGAAGATGGTCAGGAACCAAAAGCAGTGATGCAGGATGTTCTGAAAAACTGTAAAAAAGTAGAAGACGATTGCGAAATCTTTTTCTAAGATACAATCAAAAAGATGTGAGTGTCAAAAGTAAAGAGTGTTACTCACTGATGTTTTTAGAGTCTCTTCTGTAACTGCTTTTAGTGGTGCGGGAGAGATTTTAAAAATTTACAAAAAAGTTGACTTTTAAAGAAAATGGAGGAGCAGGGGATGAATAAAAAGCAAAAAAAGATGCTGACCCGAATTATTATTGCAGCGGTATTACTCGTAATCCTTTCCTTTCTTCCTGTAGATGGATATCTGAAAATGGCGCTTTATATGGTGCCATATCTGGTAATCGGATATGATATACTGAAAAAAGCATGGAAAGGAATCTTAAATAAACAGGTATTTGATGAAAACTTTTTGATGGCAGTAGCAACTATTGGTGCAATTGTGCTTGGCGATTATAAAGAAGGCGTAGCCGTTATGCTGTTCTATCAGATTGGAGAACTGTTCCAGAGTTATGCAGTTGGAAAGAGTCGTAGAAACATCAGCGAGCTGATGGATATCCGTCCGGATTATGCAAATATAGAAGTAGACGGAAACCTGGAACAGGTAGACCCGGATGAAGTAGAAATCGGTACAATTATTGTAGTACAGCCTGGAGAGAAAGTTCCGATTGACGGAATTGTGACAGAAGGTAAATCTACTTTAAATACCAGTGCTCTGACAGGAGAGAGCGTGCCAAGAGATATCTCTGTCGGAGAAGAAGTTATCAGTGGATGCATCAACCTGTCAGGGGTATTAAAAATCCAGACAACAAAAGAGTTCGGGGAATCCACTGTTTCCAAGATTCTTGATTTAGTAGAAAATTCAAGTTCTAAAAAATCAAAATCCGAAAACTTTATTTCTAAATTTGCAAAATATTATACACCGGCAGTCTGCTATGGAGCACTTGCGCTTGCTATTTTGCCTCCACTTGTGAGACTGTTATTTATGGGAGCAAGTCCGGAATGGGGAGACTGGATTTATCGTGCCTTGACTTTCTTAGTTATCAGTTGTCCGTGTGCACTGGTTATCAGTATTCCACTTAGTTTTTTTGCGGGAATTGGTGGAGCAAGCAATCAGGGTGTTCTTGTAAAAGGTTCCAATTATTTAGAAACTCTTTCTCAGACAAAATGTGTAGTATTTGATAAAACAGGTACAATGACTCGTGGTGTATTTGAAGTAAGCGGAATTCATCATAATGAGATGGAAGATGCAAAATTATTAGAGTATGCAGCACTTGCAGAGTGTTCTTCTTCTCATCCAATCAGTAAGAGTCTTCAAAAAGCCTATAATAAATCAATTGATAGAAATCGTGTAACAGATATCGAAGAAATCAGCGGACATGGCGTGGTTGCAAAGGTAGATGGAATAACAGTTGCAGCAGGAAATGAAAAGTTGATGGAAAAACTTGGAATTTCTTATGTTTCCTGTAGTCATGTTGGAACAATCGTCCATCTGGCACTGGATGGAAAGTATGCTGGACATATTTTAATTTCTGATGTGATTAAACCACATGCAAAAGAAGCAATCAAAGAACTGAAAAAAGCAGGTGTTACTAAAACAGTTATGTTGACCGGAGACCGCAAAAATGTTGCAGATGCAGTTGCTTCTGAACTTGGAATTAAAGAAGTTTACAGTGAACTTTTACCGGCGGATAAAGTTACAAAAGTAGAAGAACTGCTTGCCAATAAAGAGGAAAAAGATAAACTGGCTTTTGTTGGAGATGGAATTAATGATGCTCCGGTACTTTCAAGAGCAGATATTGGAATCGCAATGGGAGCACTTGGTTCTGATGCGGCAATTGAAGCAGCAGATATTGTTTTGATGGACGATGACCCACTTAAGATTTCAAAGGCAATTAAGATTGCAAAAAAATGTATCCGCATTGTATATGAAAATATTTACTTTGCAATTGGTATTAAAGTACTCTGTCTGATTTTAGGTGCACTTGGAATTGCAAATATGTGGATGGCAATTTTTGCTGATGTAGGGGTTATGGTAATTGCCGTATTAAATGCAATCAGAACCTTGTTTGTAAAAAATTTATAGAATAAAAAAGCTAAAAATCAATAAGAGAAAGGATAGCATTTGTTTTATGACAGAAAAATCAGAAGAAGTTTGCGAATCCTGTGAGCTGCATGAAAATCTTTTGAAAATTGTAAAAGAAATGATGCCGGAAGAGACAGAGCTTTACGATTTGGCAGAACTTTTTAAAGTCTTTGGTGATTCGACAAGAATCCGAATTCTGTTTGTCTTGTTTGAAGCAGAAGTGTGCGTCTGTGATTTGGCAAAGGCTTTGAATATGACACAGTCAGCCATTTCTCATCAGCTTCGGATTTTAAAACAAAATAAACTTGTGAAAAGCCGTAGAGAGGGAAAATCCGTATTTTATTCCCTTTCGGATGATCATGTGAGGACGATTATTGACCAGGGTCGGAATCATATTGAAGAAGATTAAAAACTGAAAAGAAAAGGAAAGAAGAGACCTTTTTGGGTAGGAAAATCTATCGAAAGAGGTCTTTTTTGGTATAAAAAACTTGACGAATCAAAAATACCTGCTATAATATGAAAATGATTTTCAATTTTGCATAGATAAGTTCAAAAGTAAAAAAGAATAGATAGGAGAAGCAATGAAAAAGACAGTAAGATTACTTTCGATTATGGCAGTTATAGTTGCAGGATGTACTACAGCATGTGGTCAGAATGCGATAAAAAATACAGCGGATGATTCAGGAAAAGTAAAGGTAATGACCAGTTTTTATACGATGTATGATTTTGCACAGAAGATTGGTGGGGAGAAAGTAGAGATTACCAATATGGTTCCATCTGGAACAGAACCACATGACTGGGAGCCTTCTGCAATTGATATCCGAAATATGGAAGATGCAGATGTGTTTATTTACAATGGGGCAGGAATGGAACATTGGGCGGAGGATATTTTAAAATCACTGGATAACTCTGAGTTGATTACAGTAGAGGCTTCAGAGGGTGTGGAATTGATAAGAGAAGGAAAAGAAAATGACCCGCATGTCTGGTTAGACCCTGAAAATGCGAAGATAGAAATGGAGCATATTAAAGATGCCTTCATTGAGGCAGACAAGGATAATGCAGAGTATTATAACAAGAATTATGAAACATACAGCAGGCAGTTGGATGGACTAAATCAGGAGTTTGAAGAGACATTATCCCAGGTGACCAATAAAGATATCATTGTAGCACATAAAGCATTTGGTTATCTTTGCAAAGCTTATGGATTAAACCAGATAGCAATTGAGGGTCTGATGCCGGATTCTGAGCCAGACCCTGCGAGAATGGAAGAAATTATTCAGTTGGCGAAAAAAAAGGAAATCAATACCATTTTCTTTGAAGAACTGGTAAGCCCAAAAGTAGCCAATACAATTGCGAAAGAAATTGGTGCGAAAACAGAGGTTTTAAATCCACTGGAGGGATTGAGCGAAGAACAGATGGATGCAGGAGAAGATTATTTTTCTGTTATGAGGACAAATTTAAAGCAGATTAAAAAGGCGCTGGAAAATTAATGTGGAAAGATAGGACAACAGGAGGGAAACCGCATGAATATGGTTGAGATAAATGATATTTCATTTCATTATGCAGATGTACCGGTTTTAGAAGACGTAAATCTGAAAATCAGACAGGGTGACTATGTAATCTTAACAGGTGAAAACGGAAGTGGAAAGAGTACATTTTTGAAGCTGTTATTGAGAGAACTGATACCACAACAAGGAAGTATTAAAATGTTTGAAAAAGATATTTCCGGTGGATTTAAAGGAATGAAAATCGGTTATGTACCGCAAAACAGTATCAGTAAAAACCAAAATTTTCCGGCAACAGTAGAGGAGATTATGAGAACCGGGCTTTATGAGCCAATCTGGAAGCGTGGAATTTTCGGAAAAAAATATCAGAAAAAAATTTTAGAAGCATTGTCTGAGATGGAGATGGATTCTTTTTTGACAAGCCGGATAGGAGAACTTTCAGGTGGTCAACAGCAAAGAGTGATGCTTGCAAGGGCGTTAGTGGGAAAACCAGAATTTTTAATTTTAGATGAGCCGACGACCGGGATGGACAGTGTTTCGATTCAGTCTTTATGTGAAGTTCTGCAAAAGAGAAATGAAAAAGGGCTTACAATTCTTATGGTAAGTCATGGAAGCTTGAAGCCTTATACTGGGGCAAATCGGTTTTGGAATGCACAGGAAGGAAGGATTATAGAGGAATGATGAGTATATTGCAGTATGGATTTATGCAGCGTGCATTCATAGTTGGAATTTTACTGGCTGTGATTACACCATGCATTGGAATTACCATTGTTTTAAAAAGAATGTCCATGATAGGGGATGCACTTTCTCATGCCTCTTTGGCAGGTGTTGCACTTGGGCTTTTGCTTGGAATCAATCCGGTACTTGGGGCAGGTGCAACTTGTATCGTAGCGGCACTTGGAATCGAAGCAATCCGCAAAAAGATTCCAAGATATTCTGAAATGGCGATTTCGGTTGTTATGTCAGCAGGAATCGGGCTTGCAGGTGTGTTATCCGGCTTCGTACAAAATAGTGCAAATTTTAACAGCTTTTTATTTGGAAGCATTGTTTCTATCAGTACAGGAGAAATGGCAGGTGTTTGTATCATCAGTGTTGCAGTTTTAGTGACATTAATGCTGTTTTATCGAGAATTGTTTTATATGGGATTTGATGAAAATGCGGCAAGAATTTCAGGCGTTCCGGTTCGGCAGATTAATTTTATGTTTACCATTTTAACAGCACTGACGGTTTCTGTTGCTTCAAGAACAGTGGGAGCTTTAATTGTTTCTTCCATGCTGGTTGTTCCGATAGCCTGTGGGATGCAGATGGGAAAAAGTTATAAAAATACTTTAATTGGTGCGATTTGTGTTGCAGTGCTTACAACAATTGCCGGTCTGGTGCTTTCCTATTATGTTGGCATAAAGCCAGGTGGGACAATTGTCTTGCTTGAAGTGGTTATCTTTTTGATTTTGGTGATTTTTAAGACGATTATAAGAAAAGGACATTAAAAAGAGAAAATCTCGTGAGGATAGATGTTTTTTGTCAGAGGTCTATTATTACGAGGTTTCTTTTTTGTTGGTAGACAATTGATTTTAATTTTAGTATAATAAATAGAAAATTCAGGAAGATAAAGGAGAAAGAGCCATCAGTTGTCAGGGTGGTATAAGGTTTTTAAGAGAAACCAGTAGAGGAGAAGAAAGTATGGAACCGGATTACAAGATGACGATGCAGGAAGCAAAAGAGGAAACCAGACAGTTTAAAAAGATTTTCACAAATGTGCGTCTGATTGACCAGATGGTGTTACATCGGATTGAGCAGGAAGAAAGGATGAAATTCCAGGACGGTCATTGTAATGATTTCTGGAATAAAAACTGTCCATGTGAAAATTGTGTTTCTTTAAAAGCATTTGAGGGAAAAACTCAGAAAACAAAACTGGAGTTTATGGATTCTGATATTTATCAAGTGACAGCGCGCTATGTAGAAATTGATGGGACACCTTATGTGATGGAAATGTTTAAGTGTTTGGACAGTACATCCTTGATAGATGTTGCGGGACAGGAAAAGATTGTAAGTAAGTTTGCCAGATACAATGAAAAAGTTTATAAAGATGCTTTGACAGGAGCCTATAATCGTCGTTATTTTGAGGAACATATTAAAAAGATGACAGGTTCAATGGGTGTTGCAATGATTGATTTGGATGATTTTAAGCTGTATAATGACATTTTAGGTCATAATGCGGGAGATGCTGCACTTGAGACGATTGGAAAGATTGTTCAAAAAAGCATTGGTCCGGATAATATTTTAATTCGTTATGGCGGAGATGAATTTCTTCTGGTTGTTCCGAACGTAAAAGAAGATGAGTTTTTGAAAGAATTGCAGCAGATTCGAGATAAAATTCATGATGCAAAAGTTCCAGAGTATGCACAACTTCAGCTTTCTGTCAGCATTGGCGGTGTACTTTCAAATGATGAGACAATTGAAAGTGCCGTTTGTCGTGCAGACCGTTTAATGTATAGAGCAAAAAATCAGAAAAATATGGTTGTCTCTGAAAATGGAAAAATTGGAAGTGACGGAGTAGTACGAGAATTTGTGGAAGAAGAGCAGACAAAACAACAGATTTTGATTGTAGATGATTCTGCGATGAACCGTGCAATTCTTTCCGAAATTCTAAAAGATGATTTTGAAATTTTAGAGGCAGAAAATAGTGAGGAATGTTTAAGCTTAATTGAGGAAAATGGTACAGGAATTGCCTTAATTTTGTTAGATATTGTAATGCCTGGACTTGATGGATTTGGAGTACTTGAATTTATGAACAAAAACCGTTTTATTGAGGATATTCCGGTTATTATGATTTCGAGTGAATCTTCTAATGCCCATATTAGAAGAGCCTATGAGCTGGGTGTTTCGGATTATATCAGTCGTCCATTCGATGCCATGATCGTTTATCAGCGCGTCTTTAATACAATGAAGTTGTATGCAAAACAGCGCAGGCTGACAACCCTTGTTACAGATCAGATTTATGATAAAGAGAAAAATAACCGCATGATGATTAGTATCTTAAGCCAGATTGTAGAATTTCGAAATGGTGAGAGTGGACCTCATGTATTACATATTAATACACTGACGGGTATGATTTTGGAAAAACTGGAGCAGAAAACGGATAAATATAATCTCTCTTGGTCAGAGCAGCAGTTAATTACAACCGCTTCTTCTCTTCATGATATTGGAAAAATTGCAATTGATGAAAAGATTTTGAATAAACCGGGAAAGTTGACGAAAGAAGAGTTTGAGATTATGAAAACGCATACTTTAATCGGTGCTTCCGTACTGGAAAATCTGGAATTATATCAGAATGAACAATTGGTAAAGATTGCTTATGAAATCTGCAGATGGCATCATGAACGTTATGATGGACGAGGATATCCGGATGGTTTAAAAGGAGATGACATTCCAATCAGTGCGCAGGTTGTATCTTTAGCGGACGTATATGATGCACTTACGAGTAAACGTGTTTATAAGGCAGCGTTTTCCCATAAAAAAGCAATGGAAATGATTTTAGGCGGGGAATGTGGAATTTTTAATCCGATGCTTTTGGAATGTCTGGTAGAAATTCAGGATAAGATTCAGGAAAAATTAGAAAAGAGTGTGGATAAAGATTCTTATTTAAAAAAACAGGCAGAAAACTTTGCTTTATTTGAAATTTCAGGAGCAGACAATTTTTTCAGGGGGGGGTACAACAAAAAGCTTCTTTGACAATGTGAGTGTTCGACCACAAAAAAATAAAGGCTGAGAAAAAGAATTATGGATAAGGCAGAGCATTCTATGTATATGAATAAACAGAAAGAAAAAGGAACAAACCGTTAATAAAAAACCTGTGGAAATCAAGAGATTCCGCAGGTTTTTTATCTGATGATTGTCAAGTGGATATTCGCAATTCGCTTTGCTACTTGCTTATTGCTTTTCGCAATTGAAGCAGGGGACTTCCTTGATTTGGTTAAATTAATTTAAACAGGAGCGAACTGACTGTTATAAAGGGTGGCATAAAATCCATTTTTAGAAAGCAGTTCTTTGTGACTGCCCTGTTCAATAATGTGCCCATCTTTCATGACGAGAATGATATCTGCATTTTTAATCGTGGAAAGACGATGAGCAACAATAAAACTGGTTCGTCCATGCATCATTTTTTCAAAAGCTTTCTGGATACGAATTTCTGTCATAGTATCGATAGAAGAAGTTGCCTCATCAAGAATCAGCATTGGAGGCAGGCAGAGCATTACACGAGCGATGCAGAGTAACTGTCTCTGACCTTGCGAGAGGTTGCTTCCACCTTCAGAGAGAATAGTATCATATCCATCTGGCATACGCATAATAAAGCTGTGTGCATGAGCTTCTTTCGCAGCCTGAATGATTTCTTCTTTGGTTGCATCCGGATTTCCATAAGAAATATTTTCCCAGATGGAAGCCGATTTTAACCAGGTTTCCTGTAAAACCATACCATAAGAAGCACGCAGGGAATGACGAGTAATCGAATCAATATCATGTCCATCAATTTTAATTGAACCACCATTAATCTCATAGAACCGCATTAACAGGTTGATTAAAGTTGTTTTTCCGCAGCCTGTTGGACCGACAATGGCGATTCTCTGACCCGGATTTGCATGAAGATTGAGACCTTGAATCAATGGAACTTCTGGGGTATAAGAGAAATCAACTTGTTCTAAAGAAATCTCTCCTTTTGGTGAATCAAGTACAGCAGAATCTGCTTTATCATCAGAAATCGGTTTTTCATCAATTAATTCAAACACACGAGCCGCAGAAGCAAGGGAGTTCTGGAATTCCGTAATAACACTTGTAATTTCATTAAATGGTTTAGTGTACTGGTTAGTATAGCTTAAGAAGCTGGAAAGCTGACCAACACTTAACATTCCATTGATAACACCGAAACATCCGGAAATTGCAACACCTGCGTAGATACAAGCGTACATAAAACGGGTAGCCGGGTTTGTAATGGAAGAAAAGAAAGTTGCTCGAAGCGAATAATTTGCCAGACGTTCATTGATTTCTTTAAATTGTTTCTGGGTTTCTTCTTCATGCCCAAATGCCTGTACGACTTTAATTCCCTCTAACATTTCATTGGTTAATCCGGTCAGTTCTCCCCTTGCCTCAGACTGTTTTTTGAACATAATAAAAGTCTTTTTTGAAATAAAGTTTGCAATAAAAAAGGACATTGGACTTAATACAACAACAACCAGAGTAATCAGAGGATTAATACTCAGCATAAATACAATTGTTCCAAGAATTGTAATGACACCGGTAAAAAGCTGGGTAAATCCAAGTAAAAGACCATCAGAAAACTGGTCGATATCAGTAATGACACGGCTGATTAAATCTCCTGAGGCATGGCTGTCCACATAAGAAAGCGGAAGTACCTGTAAATGGTTAAATGCCTGAACTCTTAAATCTTTTACGATTTTATAAGTGATTTTATTATTAATGTGATTCATAACCCATTGACATAATGCAGAGATTACAATGCATGTCAGGATTGTTGTGATAATAGAAATCAAACCATGGAAATTGACGTTTCCTTTAGAAAGAATGAAATCCACACCGTGTCCTGTCAAAATTGGTACATATAAAGTCAGGGCAACCGTAATCACAGAAAAGAGCAGGGACAATAAAACCAATGGAGTGTATGGACGAATACAGGCAAAAATACGTTTTAATGTAGATTGTTTTTTAGTTAGCTGTTTTGACACTGTAAGGCACCTCCTCTTTTGAAAGCTGTGAAGCACAGATTTCCTGATAAACTTCATTTTCTCTTAAAAGTTCTTCATGAGTTCCGATTCCGGCAAGCGTACCATCATCGAGTACGAGAATCTGATCAGCATTGCGGATGGTTGAAACACGCTGAGAAACCAAAAATACGGTTCTGTTTTGTATTTGTTGTTTTATGGCCTTTCTAAGTCTGGCATCCGTTGCAAAGTCAAGTGCAGAAGCACTGTCATCAAGGATCAGGATATCCGGATTTTTAACCAGAGCGCGTGCGATGGTCAGACGTTGCTTCTGACCACCGGAAAGATTAGAACCGTTTTGTTCAATCATCAGGTCAAGTCCCTGGTCTTTGGAATCGACAAATTCTTTTGCCTGCGCAATTTCGAGTGCCTGATAAATTTCTTCATCAGTGGCATTTTTTCTTCCCCAGCGCATGTTTTCTCGCAACGTGCCTTTAAAAAGCTGGGCTTTTTGTGGAACCATGCCGATATGTTTGCGGATAGAAACCGGATTTAAAGTTTTGACATTACCTCCGTCTACCTCTACACTTCCGTTTTGAACATCATAGAAGCGGGGAATTAAATTGACAAGGCTTGATTTCCCGGAACCGGTTCCACCGATAATTCCGATCGTCTGTCCTGGCATAGCTTTAAACGTAATGTTACTTAAAACTTCTTTTGCTGTTTCATTATAAGAAAATGAAACATTTTTAAATTCAACAGCAGCAGTTCCGGCAATGCTTCCGATTGGGGTCTTAGATGCCAGGAAAGCTCCTTCTTCTTTAATAGAAGGCTGCATGTCGAAGATATTGTTGACACGGTTTAAACTGGCAATTGCTTTGGAAAGCAGGATGATTAAGTTTGCCAGTTTGATTAATTCAACCAGAATCTGGGACATATAGTTAATTAAGGCAATGACCTGTCCCTGAGTTAATCTGCCAAGATAAACCTGATTTCCGCCAGACCATAAGATGGCGATGATACCAAGGTTGATGATAACATAAGTAACCGGATTTAACAGGGCAGAAATTTTTCCGACGTGAATCTGGCGAAAGAAAAGCCGGCTGCTTTTTTTTCCAAATGATTCCATTTCACTTTCCTGACGGTTAAATGCGCGTACAACACGGATTCCCAGAAGATTTTCACGGGTGGAAAGTAAAACATCGTCAAGCTGTTTCTGTACGTTTTTATAAAGCGGCATGGTAATTAACAGGATTGCAAATACGACGACTGCCAGTGCAGGAATCACTATGACAAAAGGAATCGCAGCTTTTGCATCTACCGTAAATGCCATAACCATAGCACCAAATACAACGAATGGGGAGCGCAGAAACAGACGCAGAAACATGTTAATTCCGTTTTGAACCTGGTTGATGTCATTTGTCATTCGGTTGATTAAAGTAGAAGTTCCAAGGGTATCAATTTCCTTAAAGGAAAGGGTGTTGATATGGGCAAATAAATCATTTCGTAAATCTCGTCCGGTGGAAACAGCAGATTTTGCTGCAAAATACTGTGCGGTAATTGCAAAACCAAATCCGATGATTCCAAGCAGGACAAGGAGAGCACCCATACGCCACAGATATCCGGCATTTTTCTGGTAGATACCGATATCAATCATTTTGGCGACAACCAGAGGAACAAACAGCTCAAAGCTTGCTTCAAGCATTTTAAAAAGTGGAGCAAAGAGTGTTGCCAGAGGATGTCTTTTTAGGTAAGTCAATAATCGTTTCATGAGTTTAAAATATTCTCCTTTTTCTCCTTATAAAATGATGTGAGTGTCAGAAATAAATTTTCTCACAAACATCTTCCATTATAGTGTGTGCGCAATAAAAAAGCAATCAGACATTAAAAAAAGAAAGGATAATAAATTTGAAACAAGAAAGTTTGAAACAAAAAAGAAGCTCCGGCAAAATAGGAACTTCTTTTTTGTTTCTCTCATACCTCTTTTTTATTTCGCAAAACATTTCTTTTCTTTTATTATTTATTTATATCTTATTTTAGGGTAAGATTTTTTTGTACATGTTGTTTGATTGCTTCAAAACTCTGTTTGCTGATAACGTGTTCCATTTTGCAGGCATCTTCAGCAGCAATTTTTGAGTCTACACCTAAAGCAGTGAGCCAGGATGTCAGAAATTCATGTCTTTCATATATCATTTCCGCAATTTCTTTTCCAGAATCGGTCAGATAAATAAAGCCTTCTTTTGTAACAGTAATCTGTTCTTTTTGACGGAGATTTTTCATGGCAACACTAACACTCGATTTTTTAAAACCGAGTTCCTCAGCGATATCCACAGAGCGTACAACGGGGCGGGTTTTGCTTAATAAAAGTATGGTTTCAAGATAGTTTTCAGCTGATTCATTCGTATGATACATAAGAGTTACCACCTTTTCTTCGATTTCCTATAAGTATACCACATTTGGAAAAGATTTACACTAACTATTTTATGACAATAAAGCTTGAATGCAGATAAGCAAGTAGCGGAACGGATTGCGAATGTCTGCTTTACAACTGTATTTTTATAAAAAACAAAAAAAGTTCTTGACTTCTAATGCACGTTAGCATATACTAACTGTGAACGTAAAGAAACGTAATGATAACATTTCTCAAAAGAGAGGGTGAAACATGATGCCTTTAACAATGGTAAAAACCGGAGAAACAAATGTGATCCGTAAAGTCGGTGGAAAAGAAGAAACCAGAAGATTTCTTGAAAATCTTGGGTTTGTAGTCGGAAGCGAAGTTGTAGTTGTATCCGAGATCAGCGGAAACCTGATTGTAAATATTAAAGATTCCAGAGTTGCCATCGGAAAAGATATGGCAAACAAAATTATGGTAGGATAGAAAAGGAGCATCAGACATGAGAACATTAAAAGACGTACCTTGTGGAGAAACAGTAAAAGTAGTAAAGTTAGTAGGTACAGGTCCTGTAAAAAGGCGTATTATGGACATGGGTATCACAAAAGGTGTAGATGTCTATGTGCGTAAAGTAGCACCGCTTGGTGACCCGATTGAAGTAACTGTAAGAGGTTATGAATTATCTGTAAGAAAAGCAGATGCTGAAATGATTCAGATTGATTAATTTTTTTTGCATCTAAGTTAGTAAATACTAATAGTTGGTAGACTAACATAAGATAGATTAGAGAAAGAAATGCCTGAGGGCGGAAAGAGGTAGAAAGATGGCAACAATAGCGTTGGCAGGAAATCCTAACTGCGGAAAAACAACATTGTTCAACGCACTGACGGGTTCAAATCAGTTTGTTGGAAACTGGCCAGGTGTAACCGTAGAGAAAAAAGAAGGTAAGTTAAAAGGACATAAAGATGTTACAATCACTGACCTTCCAGGTATCTATTCCTTATCTCCGTACACACTGGAAGAAGTGGTAGCAAGAAACTATCTGATTAATGAAAGACCGGATGCAATTTTAAATATCGTAGACGGTACAAACATTGAGCGTAACTTATACTTATCCACACAGCTTATGGAACTTGGAATTCCGGTTATCATGGCTGTTAACATGATGGATATTGTAGAAAAAAATGGTGACAAGATTCATATTGACAAGCTGGCAAAAAGCCTTGGATGCGAAGTAGTAGAAATCTCCGCATTAAAAGGAACTGGTGTACAGAAAGCAGCAGAAAAAGCAGTTGTAATTGCAGAAAAGAAAAACCGCAACATTCCGGTACATAAATTTGCAAGTGAAGTAGAAGCAGTCTTAGAATCCATCGAAGAGAAACTTTCCGGTATTGTTCCGGAAGAACAAAAGAGATTCTTCGCAATCAAGCTCTTAGAAAGAGATGATAAAATTAGCGAGCAGGTAAGCAATCTTCCAGATGTTTCTGCTGAAATCGCTAAAATTGAAGAAGAGATGGATGATGATACAGAAAGTATTATCACAAATGAGCGTTATGTTTATATTTCTTCTATTATTGACCATTGCTTTACAAGAGGAAAGAAAGATAAAGTAACAACTTCTGATAAAATTGACCGAATTGTAACAAACCGCTTCCTGGCTCTGCCAATCTTTGCGGTAATTATGTTTATTGTATATTATGTCTCTGTAACAACAGTTGGTACTTGGGCAACAGACTGGGCAAATGACGGCGTATTCGGTGACGGATGGAGTCTGTTTGGTCTGGTTGATGTACCTGGTGTGCCGGTTGTCATTGGAAATCTGTTAGACGCAGTAAACTGTGCTCCATGGTTAGAGGGTCTGATTCTCGACGGTATTGTAGCCGGCGTTGGTGCGGTACTTGGTTTCGTTCCTCAGATGTTGGTATTATTTATCTTCCTTGCATTTTTGGAATCCTGTGGTTATATGGCACGAGTTGCTTTCATCATGGATAGAATTTTCCGTAAATTCGGTCTTTCCGGAAAATCATTTATTCCAATGTTAATTGGAACCGGTTGTGGTGTACCTGGAGTTATGGCTTCCCGTACAATCGAAAACGACCGCGACCGTAAAATGACAATCATGACAACAACATTTATCCCTTGTGGTGCAAAACTTCCGATTATCGCCTTAATCGCAGGTGCATTATTCGGTGGCGCTTCATGGGTGGCACCAAGTGCATATTTTGTTGGTATTGCAGCAATTATCTGCTCTGGTATTATTCTTAAGAAAACAAAAATGTTTTCAGGTGAGCCGGCACCATTCGTAATGGAGCTTCCTGCATACCACATGCCTACTGTAAGTAATGTACTGAGAAGTATGTGGGAAAGAGGCTGGTCTTTCATTAAGAAAGCGGGTACTGTTATCCTTCTTTCTACAATCGTAGTATGGTTTACTTCTTACTTTGGATGGGTAGATGGACAGTTCCGTATGTTAGAAGACTTGGAACTTGACCACAGTATTTTAGCAAGAGTTGGTAGTGCAGTTGCATGGATTTTCGCTCCTCTTGGATGGGGAAACTGGAAATCAGCAGTGGCAGCAATCACAGGTCTTGTAGCAAAAGAAAACGTAGTAGGTACCTTTGGTATCCTTTATGGATTCTCAGAAGTTGCAGAAAATGGTACAGAAATCTGGGGAAGCCTTGCCGGAAGTATGACAGCAGTTGCTGCATATTCCTTCCTGGTATTCAACCTGCTTTGTGCTCCATGCTTTGCAGCAATGGGAGCTATCAAACGTGAAATGAACAATGCAAAATGGTTCTGGTTTGCAATTGGATATCAGACCTTGCTTGCTTATGTTGTATCTCTTTGTGTCTACCAGATTGGTACTTTAGTCACAGCTGGTACATTCGGAATTGGTACAATTGTAGCATTCCTTTTAGTAGCTGGATTTGTTTATCTGTTAGTAAGACCATATAAAGAAAGTACAACTTTAAAAATAGGAGCAGTTCGTACTGTAAGATAATAAAAAGAAATGATGATTGGGGGCAAAAATTTTGCCTCCAATATTTTAAAATTTATTGCTTTAAAGGGTTGACAATCCGAACATTTCGTATTAGAATGAATGACAACAAAAGCAAAACCGATGAGAAAGAGTAGTAAGCTTATTTATGAAGGAACAGAGAGCTGCGGTGGTGAAATGCAGTACGAATTGATTTGCTGAATGGACTTTTGAGGGCAGTCCGAACATGGAAAATAAGTAGGCACTGTCGGGGAGCCGAAACCCGTTATCAGTAAGGAGTGTATGATAGTACATGCGTAAAGTGGACATGAAAAATGTTAATTTGAGTGGTACCGCGATAATAAGAATTTATTACCGTCTCAAGCTTAGGCTTGAGGCGGTTTTTTATTTCATAGGAGAAACTCCTATCGGAAGTAAATCCTATCATGTTTTGTTTTTGTTAAGAAAATACAGAGACAAGAAAAGGAGAAAAAAAGATGAGAAGAAAAGTATTAGCAATGGTATTAAGCGCAGTAATGACAGCAGGAGTACTTGCAGGATGCGGAAACAGTTCAGCAGGGGAAAACACTGCAGATACAAAAGGTACAGATAGTAAAGAAGCAACCTATACAGTTGGAATTTCCCAGTTTGCAGAGCATGGTTCTCTGGATAACTGCCGTGAAGGATTTTTAGAAGGTTTAAAGGAAGCTGGAATCGAAGAAGGTGTGAATTTAGATGTCATCTTAGATAATGCACAGGCAGATACCGGTACAGCAGCAACAATTGCAGATAACTTTGTTTCTAAAAATGTAGATTTAATTTGTGCAATTGCAACTCCGGCAGCTATGAGTGCATATAACAGCACAAAGGGAACAGAGATTCCGGTTATCTATACCGCAGTTTCAGACCCGGTAGCAGCACAGCTTGCAACAGAAGATGGAACCCCGGTTGGAAATATTACAGGTACTTCTGATGCACTTCCGGTAGAAGAACAGTTAAAGATGATTCGTGCAACTCTCCCGGATGCTAAGAAAATCGGTATTCTTTATACAACAAGTGAGACAAACTCTGAAAGTACGATTGCTACCTATAAAGAGTTGGCCGGAGATTATGGATTTGAAATTGTAGACACTGGTATTAATACAATTGCTGATGTAGAAATGGCAGCGAAAGACTTAGTAACGAAAGTAGATTGTATTACAAACTTAACAGATAATACAGTAGTATCTGCACTTCAGACCGTACTTGCAGCAGCAAATGATGCAAAAATTCCTGTTTTTGGTTCTGAAGTAGAACAAGTAAAAAATGGCTGCCTTGCTTCTATGGGGATTGATTATGTTTCTCTTGGAAAACAGACTGGAGAGATGGCAGCAAAAGTATTAAAGGGAGAGGCAAAAGCTTCTGAATTAAATTATGAATTAATCACAGAGCCAAGCTTTTACGGAAATACAGAAGTAGCAGATAACTTAGGAATTACATTGGATGAAAGCTACGTGTCTGACGCAGCAGAAATGTTCGATTCCATCGAAGTAGAATAAGCGGAGGAACAAAAAAGATGGCTTTAATTCAAAGCGTAATTGAACAAGGGCTTATTTATGCGATTATGGCTCTTGGTGTTTACATTACTTATAAAATTCTGGATTTTCCGGATTTAACCGTAGATGGCAGCTTTCCTATGGGAGCTGCCATCACGGCGGCTTTAATCAGTAAAGGATTTAATTCACTTTTAACGCTTCCAATCTGCTTTTTGGCAGGAGCACTCATTGGAGCATTAACCGGACTGATTCATGTAAAATTAAAAGTAAGAGATTTACTTTCCGGTATTATTATGATGACAGCACTTTATACAGTGAACTTAAGAATTGCAGGAAGAGCAAACCTGCCGATTTATAATAATTCGAATATTTTTGAAAATGCAGTGGTAGACAAGATTTTCCCAGAAGCACTTGTTCCTTATAAAACTGTGATTATTATCTTAATCATTACTTTAATCAGCAAGTATTTTCTGGATTGGTATTTAAGTACAAAGTCTGGTATGCTGCTTCGTGCTGTGGGTGATAACGAAAAAATTATTACTTCTCTTGGAGTGGATAAAGGACTGGTAAAAATTGTTGGACTTGCTGTTTCAAATGGTCTGGTAGCTTTAAGTGGATGTATTTTTGTACAACAGCAGCGTTATTTTGATGTTTCTATGGGAACCGGTACCGTTGTAATCGGACTTGCCAGTGTTATCATGGGAACAAGTGTATTTAAGAAGGTGACAATTTTAAGGGTGACAAGCAGTGTTGTCATTGGCTCTATTTTTTATAAAGCCTGCGTAGCACTTGCAATTCGTCTTGGATTCCCATCAACGGATACAAAATTTATTACGGCTGCCATTCTTCTGATTATCTTAGTAGTAGGAATGGAACGAAGAAAGAAGGTGAAAATCCATGCTTGAGTTAAAACATATTCATAAATATTACAATCCGGGAACAGTCAATGAAATGTGTCTGTTTGATGATTTTAATTTTAAAGTAGAAGATGGAGAATTTGTTGCGGTAGTGGGAAGTAACGGTTCCGGAAAAACTTCTATGCTGAATATTGTCTGTGGAAGTATTGGCGTGGACTCCGGAAAGATTCTGATTAACAATCAGGATATTACGAATATGAGTGAACATAAGCGCCTTTCTAAAATCGGTCGTGTTTTTCAGGATCCGTCTCTTGGGACTTGTCCATCCATGACAATTATGGAAAATATGGCACTGGCAGAGAATAAAGGAAAACCTTACAATCTTGGTTTCTGCGTGCGTAAAAAGCGAAAAGAATACTATCAGGATTTGCTTCGTCCATTAAATCTTGGTTTAGAGGATAAAATGGATGTAAAAGTAGGTTCACTTTCCGGTGGGCAAAGACAGGCAATGGCACTTTTAATGTCTACTATGACACCGATTGAATTTTTGATTTTGGATGAACATACAGCTGCACTTGACCCGAAAACCGCAGAGATCAATATGCAGTTGACGGACCAGATTGTAAAGGAAAAGAAACTGACTTCACTTATGGTGACACATAATCTTCGTTATGCTCTTGAGTATGGAAATCGAATTATTATGATGCATCAGGGAAAGGTTATCTTAGATAAAAAAGGGAAAGAAAAAGAAGCATTAAATGTAGATGATGTGCTGGCAAAATTCAATGAAATCAGCATTGAGTGTGGAAATTAGAAAAGAAACGTAGTAAAATAAAAAGAGCAGGATTAAAATACGCTCGGGATTTCTGAAGGCGAAAGCCTGTGAGATTCCGAGCGTATTTTAGCTAAACAAGAGATTATTAGTATTGAAGGTTAAAGGAGAGGGAAAAATATGCCTGTAACATTGCAGCAGATAGCAGAAGCCGCCGGTGTTTCAAGAGGGACGGTTGACCGTGCATTGAAAAACAGGGGGCGGGTTAATGCGGAAGTCGCAGAAAGAATCCGAAAAATAGCAAAAGAAATGGGATATCAGCCAAGCCGTGCGGGACGTGCACTTGCTATGGCAAAAAAGAATGTAAAGATTGCAGTGATTCTGCAGTCCGTTCAGACACCGTTTATGAATCTGGTGTTGGAAGGAGTTTTGGCAGCCAAACAGGAAGTAGAAAGTCTTGGTGGAAGTGTGGAAGTATTTCCGGTAAAAGGGGTGGATGCCCAGAGTGTTATGGAAATTATGGATAAGCTTTATGAAGAACAGTATTCTGGAATTGCTTTAGTGCCGTCCGAGGATAGTGTATTAAAGAATAAAATCCGACAGTTTGCGGAAGAATATGAAATTCCGATTGTGACATTAAATTCCGATGTCGAGGATACGAAACGTTTATGTTATGTTGGGCAAAACGGAATCCAGAGTGGAAGAACAGCAGCAGGATTGATGGGGGAAATTATCGGTGAAAAAGGGCAGGTTGTTGTTATTTCCGGACATATTTCCAATCCATCATTAAATAATAGGGCGAGGGGATTTCAGTCAGAGATTATGGATGAATTTCCAGAGATAGAATTGATTCATACAAGATATTCTTACGATGATGACTGGGTAGCAGGAAAGATTGTAGAAGAATTAATCGAACAATATCCGAATTTATCTGGAATCTATATAACCGGTCCGGCCGTAAAGGGAATCTGCGAGGCACTGGAAAAACTTGGAAAAGGCAAATCTATTAAAGTAATAGGAAATGATTTCTTGAGTGAAAATAAAAAATGGATGGAAAAAGGAGTGATTAATTTTTTAATCGGTCAGGATGCTTATGTGCAGGGATATGAGCCGGTTATGATATTATTTCGGCTTTTCTTAGACCATAAAGAACCGAAAGAAGAGTATCAGTATACAGAAATTGTAATTAAAACCAAATACAATATGTAAGACTAAAAAGAATTGAAATTTCAATAATGAAAAAGAAATTTCAATTCTTTTTTAAATTAAAATGTACACGTGAACGCAAACGAAAAAGAAAAAATAAAAGAAACTATTGAGGGTGAGAAAAAATTAACAGAACATCTCAAATAAATTACCAAAACAAGAATCAATTATATAGTAAAAAATACCAATGAAAAGAGCTTAAAAATAGAAAAAAGTAAATATATCCAAAAAAGAAGTGTTTAAGTTGTATAAAAAACATATTGCGTACACGTGCACACTATGCTAAAATAACATCATCAAATGAAACACGAAATAAAAATTAAAAAACAAAAAAATAAAAAGATGATGGAGGAAAAAAATTATGTTAAGAGTTGGAGTAATTGGATGCGGTGGAATGGGAAAGGACCATATCAGAAGACTGACAAACAAAATTCAGGGAGCAGAAGTAGTAGCAGTTTCCGATGTGTTTGAAGAAAGCGCAAAACAGGCAGCTGAAATCTGTGGTGCAAAAGTTTACACAGATGCAAATGAATTGATTCATGACCCGGAAGTAGATGCGGTATTTATTGTTTCTCCTGGATTTGCACATGTAGATTCCCTGCTTGCAGCAATCAAAACAGGAAAACGAATCTTCTGTGAAAAACCGTTATGTACCACTGCTGAGGATTGTTTAAAAGTAGTAAATGCAGAAGTGGAATCTGGAAAACATTTAATTCAGCTTGGATTTATGAGACGTTATGATAAAGGTTATATGCAGGTAAAAGAAGCACTGGCAACCGGAGAATACGGAGAACCGCTGATGCTTCACTGCACACACAGAAATCCGGAAGTTGGAACAAATTACAATACACCGATGGCAGTTCATGATACAGCAATTCACGAAATCGATGTACTTCACTGGTTAGTAGATGATGAATATGAATCCGCTCAGGTGATTATGCCAAAAGTAACAAAATATTCTCATTCTGAATTAAAGGACCCACAGATTATGCTGCTTCGTACCAAAAAAGGTGTGTGCATTGATGTTGAAGTCTTTGTAAACTGCAAATTTGGATACGACATTAACTGTGAAGTGGTTTGTGAAGATGGAGCAATTAAAATGCCGTCTCCAATTTACCCAAGCATCCGTAAAAATGCAACTGTTTCCACTACCATTGATACAGACTGCTTCGTAAGATTTAAAGATGCTTATGATACAGAGGTTCAGGACTGGGTAGACGCAGCAAGCGAAGGCGTGATTAAAGGACCAAATGCATGGGATGGATATCTTGCAGCGGTTACCGCAGATGCGCTTGTAAAAGCACAGGAGACAGGTGCAATTGAAAAGATTGAAACAGCAGTAGAAAAACCGGAATTCTATAAATAAGACGATAAGCGGGTAAATTGAAATAAGATTCTGAAGCTGTCCCTGATGAGTTGATGTGACAGTTTCAGAATCAGAAAATCAGAAAAAGGAGAAAAAACCGATGAAATTAGGATTTAACGAAGCAACAGCATTAGAATGTAAAGGACAGTCTTTACTGGCAGATATGGAAATGTGTGAAAAATATGGATTTGATTATATTGAAATTCGTTTTGACTGTGTCAGAGAGTACTTAAAAGAACATACTTTAGAAGAACTGGCAGACTGGTTTAAAAATCATCACTTAAAACCATGGGCTTACAATACATTAATCTTCTTTAATCAGAGAGATGAGGCAGGAGAAAAAGAAATTGATGAGGAAGTTGATTTCATTTTGGAAGTGTCCAAAGCAATTGGAATGAAGATGTTAATTACGGTACCAAGTTTTGATGTAAAAGATAAAACTGTTTCTGAAATCAAGGAAGAAGCAGTGGAAAGACTTCGTTATCTTTCAGATAGAGTCGGCAAAGATATGAAGATTTCTCTGGAATTTTGCGGAGCTCCAAACTGTTCCATTAACCAGTTCGGTACGGCTTATGATGTAGTAAAAGCAGTAGACAGAGAAAATGTAGGTGTGACCGTAGATACCTTCCATTTCCATGAGATGTGCTCTAAGTTAGAAGATTTAAGAGCAGCAGATGGTAAGAAAATCTTTGCTTATCATTTGAATGACTGTGAAGACCTTCCGCTTGGCTCTTGTGGAGATGATAAACGTCTCTGGCCGGAAGAAGGGGTGGTAGACCATGCTGGAATTGCATCTGCTTTAAAAGAAATCGGGTTTGATGGAGTTTGCACTATCGAGGAATTCCGTCCGGAATATTATGAAATGTCTCACGAAGAAAATGTGAAAAAAGCAGCCGAAGTAACAAGAAGTTTTGTACAAAAATATTTTGGATAGGAGTAAACTTAAAACAGGAAAAGAATAAAACAACAGGGAGAAGACAAAGGCGGGTATTTTACCCGCTTTGTCTGAAAAAAGGAGAAAATGTATGATAAAGGGCGGAATACCTGAACTGTTGAATTTTAAGCAGAAGGGAAAAAACATGGATGAATTTATCAAGGTTCCGGTCAGCGAGAAACTTGCATATTGTTTTGGTGACCCGGCATTAACCTTGATGTACACAATGACTACGACACTTTTGATTTATTTCTACACAAATGTAGTAGGAATTTCCGTCGGGGCAGTCGGAATGATTATGTTATTATCTCGTGTATTTGATGGATTTTCGGATGTGCTGATGGGAACAATTATTGATCGTACCCATTCTAAGTATGGAAAAGCCAGAATCTGGATTTTGCGTCTGGCTCTGCCTTATGCGATAGCGGCAATCTTACTGTTTACCATGCCGTCAATTGGAAGTATGGGAAAGATTATTTATGCATTTGTGACTTATAACATTATGAATACGGTTGTTTATACAGCAATCAGTCAGCCGTTCCACGCACTGGGTTCTTTAATGAGTCGTGACAGAAGAGAACGTGATGTTATCTGTAACATCCGAATGGTGCTTTCCATTACTGCAAGTATGGTAATTACTGCATTTACGCTTCCGTTAATTAATAAAGTGGCAAAGATAATCCATAACGAACAGATGGCATGGATTATTGTAACGGCAGTCTATGCAGGTGTATCAGTACTGGTTTTAATTAATACTTATATGACTTGCACCGAGCGTGTACAGGCAGCAGCGAAGGTAAAAGAAAATATTCCGTTCTTAAAAGCATTTAAGACAACAGTTACAAACCGTTATTTTCTGATTGCACTGGGATTGATGGTTTTCTATACCGCATATCAGATTATTATCGGAACAGACTTAACTTATTATTGTCAGTATGTATTGGGAAATGTAGACCTTGTAATGCCGCTCTCAGCAGCAGAAAAAGTTGCAACGATTGTGGGAATTGCGATGCTTCCGAAAATTTTACCGAAATACGGAAAAAGAAATCTGATTTGTGCAGGATGTGCACTTGGAATTATAGGTCAGTTAATTTTTCTTTTAAATATTACAAGTGTTCCGCTGGGTGTTTTGACCTGTATTATGAGAGGGTTCGGAATTGCACCGTTTTATGGGGTACAGTATTCTCTTCCGGGTGACGCCATTGAATATGGTCATTGGAAATCCGGACTGCGTGTAGAAGGTCTGATGTTTTCTTCTATGAGTATGGGACAAAAAGCGGGTTCTGGTATCACTTCTGCAATCATGAGTGGAATTTTGGCAGCAGCAGGATTTAATGGATTAAAAGCAACCGCAGCAGAACAGACAAGTGGTGCAATTACAGCAATTAAAGGCTTTTATCTGTATGTGCCGATTGGAATCTGGGTCGTGATGCTCTTAATTGCAGCCTGTTATAAATTGGATAAAGTGTATGACAAGATGATGCAGGAATTAATTGCAAGAGAAGGAAAAGAAGGGAAAGAAACACAAGAAGCCCTTCCGTCTATGGCAGTTTCAGAAAATCAGATAAATGTGGCAATCGGTCGTGTCTATGGAAGCAGTGGAAGAAAAATTGCAGAAGAACTGGCAAAAGAATTAAACTGCCGTCTCTATGACCGTCAGATTATCTGCCTTTTAGCAGAAAAGATGGGAATGGAAAATGCGGATTTGGAAAGCGTCCAGAAATATCTGGATACTTATAATTATGGAACAGTAGAAACTACGTTCTCGCCGTATTCGTATTCGGTATCCGGAACAGTTGGAGATATGAGCCCTGTAGAAATGTTTGAGACACAGAGTCGTCTGATTCGAGGACTTGCAAAAAAAGCACCAGGTGTATTTTTAGGTCGTTGTGCAAACTTTGTGTTAAAAGAAACTCCTCATACCTATTCTTTCTTCTTATATGCAGATGATGATTATCGTGCAAAGGAGGCAAAAGAATATTATGATGGAATGACACTGGCTGATTTAAATCAGAGAGATAAATTAAGAAATGACTATTATGAACACTTTACGGGAATCAAACGAGATGACCCGAAACACTATGACATGGTAGTAAATGTATCAAAGACCGGCGTAGAGGGTGCGGTTGCTATGATACTGGAGTATATTAAAAACAAGGAAAAAGGAGAATAAAAAATGCTGGATAAGAATAAAGTAAGGCTTGGAATTGCTCCGATTGCGTGGACAAATGATGATATGCCGGATCTTGGAAAAGAGAATACATTTGAGCAGTGTGTCAGTGAGATGGCATTAGCTGGATTTACCGGTTCTGAAGTGGGCGGAAAATATCCGACCGATACAGCTGTGTTAAAGAAAGCTTTGGACTTAAGAAACATATCTATCTGCAATCAGTGGTTTTCTTCTTTCCTAATTTCTAAACCTTATGAAGAGACCGAAAAAGAATTTATCAAAGCAACTGATTTCTTAAAAGAGATGGGTGCAAAGGTGATTGGTGTTTCCGAGCAGAGCTATAGTATTCAGGGAGAAATGGAACAGCCTGTATGGGAAGGCAAGTATATCATGAATGAGGAAGAGTGGAAACTTTTGGCAGACGGTTTGAATAAACTCGGAAAGATTGCAAAAGACAAAGGAATGACCTTAACCTTTCATCATCACATGGGAACAGTTGTACAGACGGAAGAAGAAATTGATAAATTTATGGAACTGACAGACCCTGAATTGGTATTTTTACTCTTTGACAGTGGACATTTATCATTTGCAGGAATTAATCCGGAAAATGTATTGAAAAAATATGTGAACCGTGTCAAACACGTCCATTTAAAAGATATCCGTAAAGAAATGGTGGAAAAATCAAGAGCTGAGAGATGGAGTTTCTTAAAAGGGGTCAGAGAAGGCGTGTTTACCGTACCAGGAGATGGAGATGTAGACTTTGCACCAATCTTTTCTATCTTAGAAGAAGCAGGCTATGAGGGCTGGGTTGTTGTAGAGGCAGAGCAGGATCCTGCAAAAGCAAATCCATTAGAATATGCAATTAAGGCACGTAAGTACATCCGCAAGGTTTGTGGATTATAAAGTTTAAGAAAGGCAGGATAAGACTATGAAAATTGCATTTGATGTAGACGTATTGGCAAAACAGATGGATATCAATCGTATGGTCCATCAGGTCGCAGACTGGGGCTATAAATATATTGAGCAGTCTCCACATCCAAGAATTAATCCATTTTATAAACATCCGCTGTTTTCAAAAGAATGTGAACAGGAATACAGAAAAGCACTCCGGGAAACCGGTGTTGAGATTTCTTCTTTCATCGTCGTATACCGCTGGTCCGGTCCGACGGAAGAACAGCGTAAAATGGCAGTTGCAAACTGGAAGAGAATGATTGAAATCGCGGTCAATATGGGAGTTCCGGTTATTAATACCGAATTATCCGGTGACCCGAATCAGCAGGAAATCTGCAATGGCATGTGGTTTCGTTCGATGGAGGAACTGCTTCCGATTATTGAGAGAGAAGGACTCCGTGTAGAAATTCAGTCTCATCCGTATGATTTTTGTGAACTCAATAACGAAACCTGCGATATGGTAAAATCGTTCCGTTCCAGAAATTTAGGTTATGTCTATTCTTCTCCTCATGGATTCTTCTATGATGAAGGAAAAGGAGAGGTGCGTTCCATGCTTCGCTATGCAGGAGATGAGTTGACTCATGTATTATTTGCGGATACCTTTAATCAGACTTTGGATTGTCGTTACATTGCAAATCCACCGTGGTTAAATGCAAGAGGAAAATCAGATGTCACCATTCATCAACATCTTGCAATGGGAGAAGGAGATGTTGATTTCGACGGAATCTTTGAAACCTTAAGGGACATGAATTTCGCCAATAAGCAGTTAAAAGCAGACGCACCAAAGGTCGGAGGCGATAATATTGCGTGTGTGTCTATGTTTGGATTTCCGGAAAAGATGGATAAACAGGCACCGGAAGCAAGAGAAAGAATTGAGAAAGAATTGCTTGGAAAATAATTAAAAAACTAAGAGCAAATAAAAATATCAGATAAGATTTTAATTTTATCTGATATTTTTATTGACAAAAAGATGGTTTATCTTGTATATTAATGGTGTTAAATAAAATTATTTATAGAATGTTGGCGAATATGCCACAGAGATAAGTTCAGACAGTCGTCTGATTAAAAGAGAACCCGATGCGAATTCGGGACGATCCCGTCACTGTGATAGCTGGTTAAAAGCAAAATGCCACTGGAAAGATAGTTTATTCTGGGAAGGCGCTTTTGATGTGTATGCTTAAGTCAGGAAACCTGCTTACCTCTTTAACAAAAGTTCTTGCGGAAGACGAGAAGCTTAAGTTGTACAGATGAAAAAGCACTCTGCTATTTATGTTAAATAGCAGATTATTTTTGACGTTATCTATTATCAAATTAAGAATCTTTAACAGTCGGATGCTTTGGTATCCGGCTTTTTTGCGCTTGAAAACAAAAAAAGCGTAAAAAGAAGCAGACTTTTGTCCCCGTCTATAAAAGGCAAATGTAATTTATGAAGAAGAACCAGTATAGGAAGGATGAAGCAAATGAGAAAGAAACATGTAGTAGCGCTGATGATGGCAACTGTGATGGCAGTAAGTGTACTTGGAGGATGTGGAAGTTCTTCTTCCTCAGGAAAGGCTGCAAAATCATCAAGTAACAGTGATGAAAAGGTTTTAAATTTCGGTTGTGCCATGTACACAGACGGAAGTGTAAATACCGCAGGGGATGAGAACGGTGGCTGGAATGCAATGCGTTACGGTATTACAGAAACTTTATTTAAATTTGATGATAACATGGAAGTTACTCCGTGGCTGGCAGACAGTTATACGGTAAATGATGATCATACGGAATGGGTCATTACTTTGAAAAAAGGATTAAAATTCTCAGATGGATGTGATCTGACAGCAAGTAAAGTAAAGGAATGTTACGAACACTTAAAAGAAGTTGGACCATCTGGTTCTGCAAAACCGGAAAAATATCTGGAATTTGAAGCAACAATCACTGCAGATGATGAGGCAGGAACACTGACCATCCAGACAACACAGCCTTATGCAAACTTGATGGGACAGCTCAGTCACCCGACTATGGGCATTGTGGATGTAGAACATACCAAAAACTTTGATAATGGAACAATCGGTACCGGTCCATACATGATTAAAGAGTTTAATGGTGTCGGTGTTGGATATACACTGGTTGCAAATCCAAATTATCGTGAAGATGTTCCTTATGACGAAGTAAATCTGATGTATATGGGAGATAACTCTGCAAAGGCAATGGCTCTGGAGAGTGGTCAGGTAGACTTGGTTGAAAATATCACAAACGTAGCAGATATTCAGAAATTCCAGGATTCAGATGACTATACAGTAGATATTGCACCAGGTGTACGTTGTGGATTCTCCTGGATGAACTTTGATGGTGTACTTGGAAATAAGACACTGCGTCAGGCAATCTTAATGGCAATTGACTACGATACCATTTGTAATTCCAAGACAATCGGAGGACTTTATACACCAGGATTTTCTGTTCTTCCATCGACTCTGTCTTATGGATATGATAAACTGAACAATCCTTATACTTATGACCCGGAAGGTGCAAAGAAATTATTGGATGATGCAGGAATTGTAGATACCGATGGTGATGGAATCCGTGAGCTTGATGGAAAAAATATTAACCTGCGTTATATTTCTTATGAAAACCGTCTGTTAAATGAATTTTCTGATGCACATACTCAGTACTTAAAAGAAATCGGAATTGGTGTGACTGCTGAATATGGAAGCTCTGATGACCAGTGGAGTAAACTGGCAGCCTTAGATTATGACTTTAATAACAATAACTGGATTACAGTAGGTACTGGAGATCCTTATGCCTATATGGCAAACTGGGCAACTGAAAGTACATACTGCGCATATTCCAATGAAGAATATGATAAGTTGTTCAATGAGTTAAAGACAGAAATGGATCCGGATAAACGTGAAGATTTAATCTTCCAGATGCAGCAGATTCTGATTGATGATGCAGCAGTTTTAATTGACGGATATTATAACTCCAGTATGATTTATTCTAAAAATGTAGGATATGCTAAGATTCATACAGCAGATTACTACTGGCTGACGACAGAAATTGTTCCGGCAGACGCAGAATAAGAAAGCGTTTTATTTAAGATTATGCCCAGTCTTATTTTGGACTGGGCATTGTATATGGATAGAGATAGTGGTTTGATTAAAGACTTATGAAAGGTGTGAAAATTTTTGAGTAAGAAACAGGTTATCATGCGATTATTACAAATCATAATCGTATTATTTGGTATCAGTTTTATTACATTTGGGCTGACTTACATGTCACCTGGTGACCCGGTACGAAATATGTATTCCGCAAATGGTGTGATGCCGACAGAAGAAATGGTAGAACAGACAAGAGAAGAGATGGGATTAAATGACCCGTTTGTTGTGCAGTATGGCAGATGGCTTGGAAACTGCCTGCATGGTGATTTTGGAACCTCTTATTCGTTAAATAAGCCGGTTACAGAACTGTTAAGTGTGAGACTTTGGCCGACTTTAAAATTAACCTTAATGTCTATGCTGATTATGCTGATTTTATCTGTACCGCTCGGAATGATATCGGCATTAAAAAAAGACACGTGGATTGATTATTTAGTCAGGGGAATTACTTTTGTCGGCTGTGCCATGCCAAACTTCTGGGTGGGACTGCTCCTTATGATGGCATTTTGCGTTTATATTAAGATATTTCCGGTTATCAGTTCCGCAGGGGATTTTAAGAGCCTGTTTCTTCCAGCATTAACTTTGGCAATTGCAATGTTTTCAAAGTATACCAGACAGGTTCGTACCGCAGTGTTAGATGAACTGAGTCAGGATTATGTAATTGGGGCAGAGGCACGAGGCGTAAAACGTTCCCGTATTATCTGGTGTAATGTATTTCCAAATTCTTTACTTCCGCTAATTACAATGTTTGGTTTGTCGATTGGTTCTTTGCTTGGAGGAACTGCAGTTGTAGAAGTTATTTTCTCCTATCCAGGACTTGGAAACCTTGCAGTATCTGCAATTACCTCAAGTGACTATAACCTGATTCAGGGGTATGTACTCTGGCTTGCGTTGATTTATATGGTAATCAATCTGATTGTAGATGCTTCTTATATTTATATTGACCCGAGAATGAGATTAAAGGAGTAAGAAAAAATGAAGAAGAAAAATTTTTTTGCGCAGAATAAGCAGTTTACTTTTTTTCTGATTCTGGCGGTTCTGATTATTCTGGTTGCGATTTTTGCACCGATTGTAAGTGGTGGTATAGACCCATTAAAGGGAGATTTAAATGATGCTCTGCTTGCACCGAGTAAGGCACATATCTTTGGAACGGATAAAATGGGACGAGATGTATTTGCACGTGTGATTTATGGTTCCCGTTCTTCTTTGACTGCTACATTTGGAGTGGTTGCATTAATCTTTTTTATTGGAACAATTTTGGGAGTCATTTCTGGATATTTTGGCGGAATTATCGATAGTATTATCATGCGAATTGCAGATATGATGCTTTCCTTCCCAGGTTTGGTTTTAGCACTTGCTGTAGCCGGTATTATGGGCGCAAGTATTAAAAATGCAATTGTTGCAGTCGTTGTGGTAAACTGGACGAAATATGCAAGACTTGGTCGAAGTTTGGTTTTAAAAATCAGAAACCGTGACTATGTGGCAGCAGCAGTTGTTACGGGTTCTAAAACACCGCACATGATCTTTAAATATATGCTTCCAAATGCACTTCCAACACTGATTATTACAGCAGCAACGGACATTGGCGGAATGATGCTTGAACTGGCTTCTATGTCATTCTTGGGATTTGGAGCAAAACCGCCTGCACCGGAATGGGGTTATATGCTCAATGAAGGAAGAGCTTGTATTCAGTCTGCACCTTGGCTTATGATTTTCCCAGGTCTGGCAATTTTTATCGTTGTGGTTGTCTTTAATATGCTTGGAGACTCTCTTAGAGATATTTTAGACCCGAAAGATGAGTAAGGAGGAAGAAGATGTTACAGTTAAAGGATGTAACCATTTCATATAAAAATGAGCCTACCGTAGAACATTTTAACCTGAACATGAAGCAGGGACAGATTGTATCTTTGGTAGGAGAATCCGGAAGTGGAAAAACAACTGTCATTCGTGCCATCTTAGGCTTGCTTGCGGGTGGCGGTAAAGTATCAGAGGGAAGTGTTTTGTTTGAAAATCAGGATTTGCTTTCTTATACAAATGAACAGTGGAGAAAACTCAGAGGAACACAGATTTCGATGATTTTTCAGGATAGTGGTGCGATGATGAATCCAACCAGAAAAGTTGGAAAGGTATTTACAGAGTACATTCTGACCCATGAAAAAATCTCTAAAAAAGAAGCCTGGGCAAAAGGATGCGAGATGTTAGGACGTATGAACCTTGCGAGTCCGGACAATGTTATGAATTCTTATCCATTTCAGTTATCCGGTGGTATGAGACAGAGAGTCGGAATTGCAATGGGGATGACTTATCAGCCCAAACTCCTTTTGGCAGATGAACCAACTTCAGCTCTTGATGTGACAACACAGGCGCAGATTGTACGTCAGATGATGGAACTTCGCGATAATTATGGGACAAGTATTATTGTGGTAACCCATAATCTGGGTGTTGCTGCCTACATGTCGGATTATATTGTAGTTATGAAAAATGGAAAAATTGAGGATGAGGGAACAAGAGAACATATTCTTCATGAAACAGAAAATGAATATACAAAGAGTTTGTTAAATGCAGTACCATCCGTAGGAGGTGAACGATTTGTCTAATCAAAAAGAGGTTATTCTTGAAGCAAAACATGTAACAAAACGTTTTCCTGCTTCTGGTGGCCGTGTGTTAGTTGCAAACAATGATGTCAGTCTGAAGTTTTATAAAGGAGAGACATTAGGTGTCGTAGGTGAATCTGGTTGTGGAAAAAGTACCTTTATGAAATTTCTGGTTTCTTTAGATACTCCGTCAGAAGGAGAGATTTTATATCGGGGAAAGGACATTACGAAATTAAAGGGAGAGGAATTAAGACAAAACCGTCAGAATATTCAGATGGTTTTTCAGGATCCGACTTCTTCTTTTAATCCAAAGATGAAAATCCGTGATATTGTCTGTGAACCGTTGCTTAATTTTAAAAGAATTAAAAAATCAGAAAAAGATGCAGTGTGTCGCCGGCTTTTGAAAATGGTGGAATTGCCAGGGGATTTTGCAGACCGTTATCCTCATAATATGAGTGGTGGTCAGAGACAGAGAGTAGCAATTGCCCGTGCGCTGGCATTAGAACCGGAAATTATTATTATGGATGAGGCAACTTCTGCGCTCGACGTATCCGTACAGAAAACCATTATTGAATTAGTTACAAAACTACAGCAGGAAAAGAATATTACAATTGGATTTATCTGCCATGATATTGCCTTGATTCAGCAGTGTGCTCACCAAATTGCAGTTATGTATCTTGGAAATGTGGTTGAGGTGCTTCCGGGTGCTATGCTTTCTAAAAATGCAGTTCATCCATATACAAAAGCGTTGATGGATTCTATTTTTGATATCAATATGGACTTTTCCAAGCCGATTAAAGGAATTGAAGGGGAAGCTCCAAGTCCGTTAGAGCTTCCGGTAGGCTGTCCATTTCAGGGCAGATGCGAAAAATGTATGGAAATCTGTAAAAAAGAACGTCCGGCTATGATACAATTAGATGAAGATCATAGCGTGGCGTGTCATTTATACAAGAAGTAATCAGGCAAAAAACGGTAAGTGTGTGTGAGGATAGTAAAAAAATGGGGGAAAGGTTAAAATGATATGAAGAAAAATGACCTTATTTATGGGAATATCGGAAAGGCGATTCTCTTATTTGTACTGCCATTGATTGCGGGCAGTTTAATTCAACAGCTTTATATTACCGTGGATGCAATTATTGTAGGAAGATTTGCCGGCAAAGTGGGTCTGGCAGCAATTGATTCTGTAAATACATTGTTTAAGTTTCCGATTAACTTTATGAATGGACTGGCATCTGGGGCAACGATTATTATTTCAAAATATGTAGGAGCAAAGGATAAAGAAAATCTGCATTGTTCCATTCGTACGGCGCTTACAGTTGCAATGGTGCTTGGAGTCATTAGTTCTATTGCAGGTGTCCTGTTATCTCCATGGTTTTTGAAAGTGATGCGTGTGCCGGCAGACATTCATGGAGCAACTTTAACTTATTGCCGAATTTATTTTGGAGGCTTATGGTCTTTAATTCTTTATAATATGGCAGCAGGAATTTTAAGAGCGTTTGGAGATTCCAAACGACCACTATATGTATTGATTTTGAGCAGCCTGATTAATGTTGTCGGAGATTTTCTCTTAGTTGGTGTATTTGGAATGGGAGTTGCCGGAGCGGCAATTGCAACGATTTTTGCACAGATTGTAAGCGTAATCATTACGTTTAAATTATTGGCACGCTTGGAGCATGCCGGAGGACAGATTCATGTATGGCATCTGCATTTTTGTGCAGAACATATGTCCATGATGATAAAAATTGGTTTTCCACTTGCACTTCAGTCCATGCTGTTTCCCGTTGCAAACTCGATTGTACAGGCGAGTGTAAATACGATGGGAACGGACAGTATTGCGGCCTGGAGTATCTGTGACAAATTGAGTATGCTAATCTGGTTGGTGGCAGATTCAATGGGACCGGCGATGACGACTTATGTGGCGCAGAATCTTGGGGCAGGTAAGTATGAAAGAGTAAAAAAAGGTGCTTTTATCGGAACTGGAATTTCTATCATCGCAGTTGGATTTTTAAGTGTGATTTTGTTTACTGCATCGGGGTTAATTGGACCGTGGTTTATTGACAAAAAAGATGCCGTTGAATTAATTCCGTTAGTCGTTCGGTATATGAGAATGATGGCTCCGTTTTATTTCTTTTATGCGGTTGCAGAGGCACTGTCAGGAGCGTGCTGTGGACTCGGAGAAACCCTGTCTCCTATGATTACGACGCTTGTCAGTATCTGTCTGCTTCGTGTATGCGGAATCTGGTTTGTACTTCCTGCATTTGAAACAATGGAGTGTATCATCTGGATTTATATTGCGTCCTGGATTGCAGCCGGTGTAGCATTTTTCTTTTTATTTTTACAAAGAAGCAGAAAAAAACTGCAGGTAGTTTCTTGAACGCAGATAAGCATTTCCCTGCTTCAAGTGCGCGGAGCACTAAGCAGCGGGTGAGGGGGATGCTTCTGTCAGTGTGAGGTAAAAGCTCCCACTGACAGATCGCAAAGCGACTGCGTTCATGAGCAAGTAGCGAAGTGGATTGCGAATGTCCGCTTTACATTTTTTTAGTTCTCTTTCTTTACAAGTGTTCTTTTTCCATCTATACTTAAGAAAATGAACTTAAGAGAAGATAAGCGAATGTAGGCTTGAAAATCAGATATAGAGTGATTAAAAGCGTACGGGTTAAGAATGAGGAGAATAGAAAATAATGGAACGAGAAGTTTTGTTGGAAGATTTAAAAAAATTATATAGTTCATCCGATATGGTAAAAGCAGATTGTGGCGGCTGTAAAGGCTGCCACGATTGCTGTTGCGGGATGGGAGATTCGATAGTATTAGATCCTTATGATATTTATCAGATGAACAAACATTTAGGTGTTAAATTTGAAGAACTGTTGAATCATAAGATTTCTCTTCATGCAGAAGAGGGATTGATTCTGCCAAATTTAAAAATGCAGGGAAAAGAGGATGGATGCGCCTTTTTAAATGAAGAGGGAAGATGTACCATTCATGCTTTTCGCCCTGGTTTTTGTCGTTTGTTTCCGCTTGGCAGAATTTATGAGGACGGTTCTTTTTCTTATTACCTGCAGTCACAGGAATGTACCAAAGCAAATCGTACAAAAGTAAAGGTAAATAAATGGCTGGGGATTCCTGATTTGAAACAGTATGAGAACTTTGTAAATGAGTGGCATTATTTTCTGAAAGATACAAAAGCGCTGTTGTTACGCCTTTCGGATGCCCGGCTGAATCAAGAGTTGAGCATGTATCTTTTGAATCGTTTTTATACTACGGCTTTTGATTTAGAAAGCGATTTTTATAAACAGTTTGATGAGCGGATGACACAGATGAAGAAACTGATTTATACATTGGACAGACAATAAGGAGAAGAAACGATGAGATATTTAAAACCGGATTTTTATGATGAATTTTCCTGTCTTGCCGGAGCTTGTCCGAAAACCTGCTGTGCGGGATGGCAGATTGTGATTGACGAAACATCTCTTGATAAATATGAAGGACTTTCCGGACCATTTGGGAATCGGATTCGCAATTCAATTGATTGGGAAGAAGAAATTTTTTTTCAGTATGGGAGTCGTTGCGCCTTTTTAAATGAAGAAGATTTGTGTGAGATTCAAAAAGAGCTTGGAGAGAGTTATCTTTGTGATACCTGTAAAATGTATCCGCGTCATGTGGAAGAATATGAAGGACTGCGGGAATATTCTCTTTCTTTATCTTGTCCCAAAGCGGCAGAAATGATACTTGAAAATCAAAAGAAAGTAACATTTTCGGAGTGGGAGACAGAAGAAGAGGAAGAATTTGAATCATTTGATTTTTTGATGTTTACTCAACTTGAAGATGCGAGAGATATTTTGTATACGATTATACAAAATCGTGACTTAAACTTTGAGAAAAGAGCATGGATGTGTGCAGAACTGGCAAAAGCGATGCAGGAAGCAGTTGATGAAAATCAGTTTTTTGAAATTGATGCTCTGCTTGAGCAGTATCGAAATCAGGATATAAAGCTACTTTGTAAAAAGTATAAAATAGAAGCGCCCCATGCGCGGTATGCGCGTATGAAAAGAGAAATTCGAGTGTTACAGGAGGAATTGGAACATTTGGAGAGTGCATGGAGCGTGACATTGGAAAATCTGGCAGAACTGCTCTATCAGGACGGAGAAGAGAACTACTGTAGGATTTATGAAGAATTTCAGAAGGGTGTCGGAGCAAAGAGCGATAAAAAACAAGAATGGGAAATCCAAAAAGAACAGCTTATGATGTTTTTTGTGTATACTTATTTTTGCGGAGCAGTCTATGATGATGCAATATGGAGTAAAATGGCACTGAGTTTATTTTCAGTAGAATGGATTACGGAACTATGGATGTATCAGTGGATATCAGAAAAGAAAACGCTTACATTTGAAGATAAAGTGGAACTGGCTTATCGTTATGCCAGGGAAATTGAACATTCGGATTTAAATTTGGAGAGATTGGAAAATTACTTTACCGCAGATAAGCATTTCGTATAAAAAAAAATACAACAGATAAAAGACTTGAAAAATAAAAGCAGAGTAGTTAAAATGGAGGCAAAGAGGGAATAAAAAACAGGAGGAAGGATTTATTGAGAGGTGTAGAAACCAGAATTCAAGAAATCAGAAGAATGATTTTCAGAGAAGTGGCACGTATGGCTTATGATACAGAAAATAGTGTTGCGGCTAAAATAGAAGAATTGCCATACGAAATTATTCCCGGAGAAGTAGGAAATTTCAGAAATGACGTGTTCCTGGAGCGTGCGATTGTAGGGGAACGTTTGAGACTTGCAATGGGACTTCCATGCAGGAGTGCAGCAGAACATGCACCGTTATCGGACAACATTGCACTGGCAGATCAGGCAGAAACGTACTATACTCCCCCGCTGATTAATATTATTAAATTTGCATGTAATGCATGTGCTGAGAAAAGAGTCTATGTGACAGAGGGGTGTCAGGGATGTCTGGCTCATCCGTGTGTAGAGGTCTGTCCGAAGAAAGCGGTTACATTAGATCGGACAAATGGACGTTCGGTTATTGATACTGAAAAATGTATTAAGTGCGGAAAATGTGCGGAGGTCTGTTCTTATAATGCGATTATTGTTCAGGAACGTCCTTGTGCCAAAGCCTGTGGAATGGATGCAATTGGTTCAGATGAAAATGGAAAAGCGGAGATTGATTCTGAAAAATGTGTTTCCTGTGGTCAGTGCCTGGTAAATTGTCCATTTGGAGCAATTTCTGATAAATCCCAAATCTTTCAGGTGATTCGTGCAATGCAGTCAGGAGAACGTGTATATGCGGCACTTGCACCTGCCTTTGTGGGGCAGTTTGGTGCAAAAGTAACACCGGGAAAACTGCGTTCGGCAATGAAAATGCTTGGGTTTGCGGATATTTTTGAAGTGGCGATTGGAGCGGATTTATGTGCGACACAGGAAGCTGAAGATTTTGTACAGGAAGTTCCAAATAAACTGCCGTTTATGGCAACCTCCTGTTGTCCGGCATGGTCTTCTATGGCAAAAAAATTGTATCCGGAATACAGAGAGTGTATTTCTATGGCATTGACTCCAATGACGCTTACAGCAAGGCTGATTAAAGAACAGCATAAAAATGCAAAGGTTGTATTTATTGGACCGTGTGCGGCTAAAAAACTAGAGGCAATGAGAAAATCAGTTCGCAGTGAAGTTGATTTTGTATTGACTTTTGAGGAAATGATGGGTATCTTTGAAGCAAAGGATATTGATGTGGCATCTTTAACAGAAGAAGTTGAAGGAATCAATGATGCATCTGAGGATGGAAGAAATTTTGCTGTTTCCGGAGGAGTTGCTCAGTCTGTGGTAAATGTGATTCAGGAGAGATATCCAGAAAGAGAGATTAAAATAGCAAATGCGGAGGGCTTAAGAGACTGTCGAAAACTGCTTATGATGGCAAAAGCCGGAAAATACAATGGTTATCTGTTAGAGGGTATGGGATGCCCTGGTGGTTGTATCGCAGGTGCGGGTACGATGCAGTCGATTAAGAAATCTCAGAATGCAGTGAAGAAATATGCAGCGCAGGCAAATCATAAAAATTCAAATGAAACAGAATACGTGAAAGAATTAAATAAATTAGTGGATTAAAAAAAGTACCGTTATACCAGAAAAATGAGAGAACCTTTCAAAGTTAGCTGGATAGCGGTATTTTTTGCAATTTTCAGAGAGAATAATAATTTAACCAAATCAAGTAAGTCCCCTGCTTCAATTGCGAAAAGCAATAAGCAGGGGTGGGGACTTGCTTGTATCAGGAGGGGGCAAGCCCCTTCTGATAAGCTGCGTAGCAGCTATTTGGTTATGAGCAAGTAGCGAAGCGGATTGCGAATATCCACTTGACAGTGATAACACGCGAAAGCACCATAAGAAAAAAATATATCAAAATCGTTAAAAAATTGTTGTTAAATTCTTGTCGATATGATATCCTACAAAGGTAGCGCAGAGCGAAAGTCGTTAAAATGCCATTTTGTGTGCGGATATCGTGTGCTTTTTGGGAGAAATCTACATGAGAAGAAAAACGATTTTCCATTTTTTTAAAAAACGATTGTTAAAAAAAAGACAATAAGAGCGCCCTTATCTAAGGGGAAAGGAGTAAACATGAGCAGTAAAATTACTATTATAGGTGCAGGCAGTGTAGGAGCAACCATTGCTTATACGTTATCAAATGAGGACATCGCTTCCAATATTGTTTTGATTGATATCAACAAACAAAAGGTAGAGGGTGAAGTCATGGATATTGCACAGGGAACTTGTTTCCGTGACCCGATTTCAATTGTAGCCGGAGAATATGAAGATGCAAAAGGTTCTGATATTGTAATTATCACTTCAGGTATTGCACGAAAACCTGGTCAGACAAGAATTGAATTGACTCAGACCAACGTCAATATTATGAAAAGCATTGCACCGCAGATTGTAAAAGCAGCACCGGATGCACTTTATATCATCGTAAGTAATCCGGTTGATATTATGACTTATGTCTTTACAAAGATTTCAGGACTGCCGGAAAATCAGATTATCGGTTCCGGAACAATCTTAGATACTGCCCGACTTCGCTGTGGCTTATCGGAACACTTTAAAGTATCACAGAAAAATATTCATGCTTATGTATTTGGAGAGCATGGAGATACTTCTTTCATTCCTTGGACAGGGGCTTATATTTCCGGTGTGAGCATCAATGAGTATTATGAGCTGGCAAAGAGTCTTGGAAAAGATGTAAAAGAGCTGGATAAAGAAGCAATGCTTGCTTATGTACAAAAATCCGGTGGACAGATTATTGCAAATAAAGGTGCTACTTTCTATGCGGTTTCAAAAGCAGTTTGCAAATTATGCGGAATTGTACTGGCATCTTCTGATTCTGTTGCGACAGTATCCTCTATGATGCATGGAGAGTATGGAATTGAAGATGTATGTTTAAGTACTTTGACTTTAGTTGGACCGAATGGAATTCAGGGAAAAGTACCGATGCGAATGAATCAGAAAGAAATTGAACAGTTAAAGAAGAGTGCAGATGCCTTGAAAGAGGTTATTGCACAGATTAATCTGGATTAAAATCCGGATGTAATATTTAAGAGTAAAAAAAGAAAGGACAACAGGATATGAAATACAGTTATTATCCAGGGTGTACGCTGAGAACAAAGGCAAAAGATTTGGATGCTTATGCCAGAGCTTCAGCAAAAGTGCTTGGATTTGAACTGGAAGAAATTGAAAACTGGCAGTGCTGTGGCGGGGTTTACCCGCTCGGTACAGATGAAATTGCCACAAAACTTTCTTCCGTACGTGCACTCAATGAGGCAAAAGAAAAGGGTCAGGATTTGGTAACTCTTTGTTCTGCTTGTCATCATGTGATTAAACGTGTCAATGATGATATGAAGAATGTAGAGGATATTCGGACAAGGGCAAATAACTATATGCAGTTAGAAGAACCTTATGCAGGAGAGACAACCGTGCTTCATTTTTTAGAGGTGCTTCGTGACAGAGTAGGATTTGATACATTAAAAGAAAAAGTGGTAAATCCGTTAAAAGGAAAGAAAATCGGTGCTTATTACGGATGTTTACTACTTCGCCCCGGAAAGATTATGGCGTTCGATAATCCGGAAAATCCAAGTGTAATAGAAGATTTTATTCGGGCAATCGGAGCTGAGCCGGTTATCTATCCATACCGAAACGAATGTTGTGGAGGATATATTTCCTTAAAAGAAAAAGAGATGGCAGAAAATATGTCAAAAAAAGTGACAGACAGTGCAAAAGGGTTTGGAGCAGAAATGTTAATTACAGCCTGTCCGCTTTGCCTTTATAATTTAAAGAAAAATGGAAATCAGACACTTTCGGTTTACTATTTTACAGAGCTTTTAGCAGAAGCACTTGGCGTAAAAGAAGAAGCCAAGAGGGAGGTGGCAGGAAATGAATGATAATAAAAAACAGGCAGAAAAGATAAAAGAAATCAGCGGAGCCAATCCTTTAAAATGTATGAAATGCGGAAAATGTTCTGCATCCTGTCCAGCATTTGATGAAATGGATATTAAACCGCATCAGTTTGTATCTTATGTGATTAATGAAAATATTGATGCGTTGGTTCAGTCAAAGTCGTTATGGAAATGTCTTTCCTGTTTTGCCTGTGTAGAACGCTGTCCAAGAGATGTACAGCCAGGTAGAATCATTGATGCAGCAAGACAGCTGGTAGTCAGACAAAGAGGACAGGCATATTTGTCAGCAGATGAAATTTCGGAATTATTAGATCCGGAACTTCCACAGCAGTTATTAGTGAGTGCATTCAGAAGATATAGGAGGTAACCCTGGTGCAGAGAATAGGAGTATTTGTCTGTCATTGCGGAACAAACATAGCCGCAACGGTAGATGTCAAGAAAGTTGCAGAGATGGCTCTTATGGAGCCAGGTGTGGTTCATGCAGAAGATTATCAGTATATGTGTTCTGAAGCAGGCCAGGCCTTGATTGCAAAAGCAATCAAAGAAAAAGGACTGACAGGAATGGTTGTCTGTTCCTGTTCTCCACGTATGCATGAGGCAACGTTTAGAAAAGCAGCAGAGCGTGCCGGATTGAACCCATACATGGTGGAGATTGCAAATATTCGTGAACATTGTTCCTGGATTCATAAAGACATGGAAGAGGCAACAAAAAAAGCCGTTATTTTAATGCGTGCGGCAGTTGCAAAAGTTAATTTAAACACTCCGTTATACCCAGGAGAGAGCCGTGTAACAAAACGAGCGCTTGTGATCGGTGGAGGAATCGCAGGAATTCAGACAGCACTGGATATTGCAGATGCTGGATATGAGGTTGATATCGTAGAAAAGGAGCCAAGTATTGGTGGAAGAATGTCACAGCTTGATAAGACATTCCCGACTTTAGACTGTTCTGCTTGTATTTTAACACCAAAGATGGTGGAAGCAGCGGCACATGAAAAAATACATATTTATACCTACAGTGAGGTTGAAAAAGTATCCGGGTTTGTAGGAGATTTTACAGTAGATATTAAAAAGAAAGCCAGAAGTGTAAATATGGATAAATGTACCGGATGCGGAGTGTGTCAGGAAAAATGTCCATCGAAAAAAGCACCGAGCGAATTTAACCGTGGCTTAAATACAAGAAGTGCAATTTATACCCCGTTTGCTCAGGCAATTCCAAATGTTCCGGTCATTGACCGTGAAAACTGTATTAAGTTTAAAACCGGAAAATGTGGAGTTTGTTCAAAGGTATGTCAGGCAGGGGCAATTGATTATGACCAGAAAGATGAAATTGTAACACAAAAATACGGCGCAATTGTTGTCGCAACTGGTTTTGATGTGATTAAATTAGATAATTACGATGAATATGCTTACAGCCAGAGTAAAGATGTTATTACATCTTTGGAATTAGAACGTATTATGAATGCAGCAGGACCGACAAGTGGTCATTTAGAGCGTCTTTCTGATGGAAAAGCACCAAAAGAAATGGTATTCATCCAGTGCGTGGGAAGTCGTTGTGCGGATAACAGAGGAAAGAGCTATTGTTCTAAGATTTGCTGTATGTACACGGCAAAACATGCAATGCTGATTCGTGATAAGTATCCGGATGTGAATGTAACGGTTTTTTATATTGATGTGCGTACACCGGGGAAGAATTTTGATGAATTTTATCGAAGAGCGGTAGAACAGTACGGTGTCAATTATATTAAAGGTCAGGTTGGAAAGGTTATTCCACAGCCAAATGGAAAATTATTGGTACAGGGATCAGATTTATTAGATAATAAACAAATTTTGAAAGAAGCAGATATGGTAGTGCTTGCCGCTGCGATTGAACCAAACAAAGATGTAAGAAAGATTGCAACGATGTTGACTGCAAGTATTGATACGAATAACTTCCTTACAGAGGCACATGCAAAATTGCGTCCGGTAGAGTCTCCGACCGCCGGAATCTTCCTCTCCGGGGTATGCCAGGGACCAAAAGATATTCCGGAGACGGTTGCACAGGCAGGAGCAGCTGCGGTAAAAGCAATTGGACTCTTAGCAAAAGATAAGCTGATGACAAACCCATGTACCGCAAAACCAGATGAACTTTTATGTAATGGTTGTTCTACGTGTGCAAATGTATGTCCTTATGGAGCAATCACTTATGAAGAAAAAGAAGTCAATGACCATGGTATTCGTGAAGTGCGTCGTCTTGCACAGGTGAACAGTGCACTGTGTCAGGGATGTGGAGCTTGTACAGTAGCGTGTCCATCCGGGGCAATGGACTTACAGGGATTTTCAAACAGACAGATTATAGCGGAGGTAGATGCAATATGTCGATAGAAGCAAAAGAAGAGTTTACACCGAAGATTGTAGCGTTCTGCTGTAACTGGTGTAGTTATGCAGGTGCAGATTTAGCAGGAAGCAGTCGTCTTAGCTATCCAGCAGATGTCAAAATTATTCGCGTGCCTTGTTCCTGTCGTGTCAATCCGATGTTTATTTTAAGGGCATTTGAAAAAGGTGCAGATGGTGTGATTTTATGTGGATGTCATCCAGGGGATTGTCATTACAGTACAGGAAATTATTATGCAAGAAGACGTATGACACTTCTGTTTTCCATGCTTGATTATATTGGAGTGGAAAATGGACGTACCCGCGTAGAATGGGTATCGGCAGCGGAGGGCGTGAAGTTTTCAACAACAATGAATGAGTTTGTTGAGAAGATTCATTCTCTTGGAAAAAATGTACGATTGGAGGATTTAAGATGCAGGAAATAATTGACCGTGCAAAAGAACTGCTTGCGGATAAGACCGTAGCGCGGGTACTTGGCTGGAAAGCCGGAGACTTGCCTTATAATCCGGAACCGGCTTATTTTGAAACTGTAGAATCTTTAAAGGATTTTGTTTATAACGGATTCTGTGGCGCAAATTTAAGCAAATATATGATAGAAGCTTCTAAATTAGAAGGAAAAACTATGGTCTGTTTAAAACCGTGTGATACATACAGCTTTAATCAGCTCATCAAAGAACATCGTGTAAACAGAGAAAAAGCTTATATTGTTGGCGTTGGTTGTAAAGGCAAACTGGATATTGAAAAGATTAAAAATCAGAATATCAAAGGAATTGAGGCTATTTCAGGGGCAGAGCTTACAGATGAAGCGGAAGTGTTGAAAATTCAGACCATTTATGGAGAAAAGACCTGTACTTATCAGAGTGCAATGTTAGAAAGATGCCATGTCTGTAAGGGAAAAGAACATAAAATTTATGATGAAATCATTGGAGAGTCGAAAGAAACGAAAGATGCAGAGCGTTTTGCAGAAGTAGAAAAAATCGAAGCAATGAGTCCGGAAGAGAAATTTGCCTTTTTCCAAGGGGAGTTAAGTAAATGCATCCGTTGTAATGCCTGCAGAAACGTATGTCCGGCCTGCAGTTGTCGTAAATGTGTGTTTGACAGTACAAAATTTGACAGTGCTCAAAAAGCGAATGTGGATTCTTTTGAAGAAAAGATGTTTCATATTATCCGCGCATTCCATGTGGCAGGAAGATGTACAGATTGTGGAGAATGCAGCCGTGTATGCCCACAGGGGATTCCTCTGCATTTATTCAACCGTAAATTTATTAAAGATATTGATGAATTATATGGAGAATATCAGGCAGGAGAGGACACGGAATCAAGAGGACCTCTTACAAACTTTACATTTGAAGATGCAGAACCAAGTATTGTAACGGAAAGGGGATAATGTATGTATCAGATAGCAAAGAAAAATCTTCCGGCATTATTCCAGCGTATTGCCGAAGAACAGGAGTTATATCTTCCGGTAAAAGTCAGCAATCAGGTAAATTTTGCAGCCTGGGATAAAGATGCAGAAGTGGATTTAGACACATTAAAGACCGTGAAGTCTCCAAAAGATGCTTTTTTTCCACAGAGTGAAAATTTGTATACAGTACAAAAAGAAGGAAAGAAACTTTCCATTGAGCCGGAAGCATTAAAAGAACAGAAATTTGTTGTATTTGGCATGAAAGCTTGTGATGTACAGGGAGTAAAGGTATTAGACAATGTATTCTTAAGTGAGCCGGTAGATACATTTTACTCTGCAAGAAGAGAGCATGGAACTATTGTGGCAATGGCCTGTCATGAACCAGAAGAGTCTTGTTTTTGTAAGGCTTTTGGGATTGACTGTGCGAGCCCGGATGCAGATGTAGCGGTTTGGATGATAGAAGAAGAATTATACTGGAAAGCGTTGACTGAAAAAGGGGAAGCCTTAACAGACCTTGTAAAAGAATGCTTAATAGAAAGTCCTAAAGCAGAAGATGAGAAGATAGAAGCAGAAAAAACAGCAATTCATAAAATAGTAGAAAAACTTCCATATTCAAATTTATCATTAGAAGGATGGAATGGGGAAGCTTTAGAAGAAAGATTTGATTCTCCGATTTGGGAAACATTATATAAACCATGTCTGGCATGTGGAACCTGTACTTTCGTATGTCCAACATGTCAGTGTTATGATATTAAGGATTACGATACAGGTCATGGTGTCCAGCGTTATCGCTGCTGGGATTCCTGTATGTATTCGGATTTTACGATGATGGCACACGGAAACAACCGTACCAGCCAGCTGCAACGGTTCCGTCAGAGATTTATGCATAAACTGGTTTACTATCCGGCAAATAATAATGGAATGTATTCCTGCGTTGGATGTGGACGTTGTGTAGAAAAATGTCCTTCTTCTTTAAATATCGTAAAAGTAATTAAGGCATTTGAAAAACAGGGAGGTGACAAGGAATGAGCGAATGTACCTGTCATAAAAATTATACATTAGATACCTTAATTCCAAAAGTTGGTGTCATTACAGATATTCGTGAAGAAACTCCGGATGTAAAGACATTTCGCGTCAATGCGCCAGAAGGTGGAAAATTATTTGAGCATATGCCGGGACAGTGTGCGATGGTTTGTGCTCCAGGGGTGAGTGAGGGTATGTTCTCCATTACTTCTTCACCGACGAATAAAGAATATCAAGAATTTAGTATTAAACGTTGCGGAATGTTGACAGAGTATCTCCATAGTCTTCAAGTAGGAGATGAAATTACAGTACGTGGACCTTATGGAAATCATTTTCCGGTTGAGACAGAGCTAAAAGGAAAAAATTTACTGTTTATAGCAGGTGGTATTGGACTTGCACCGCTTCGTTCTGTTATTAATTATGTATTAGATAATCGTGAAAATTATGGAACCGTTGATATTTTATATGGTTCCCGTTCCGCAGATGATTTGGTTCAATTAAAAGAAATTCAGGAAGTCTGGATGAAAGCAAAAGATGTCAATGTTTATCTGACAATTGACAGAGAACAAGAGGGATGGGACGGACATGTTGGTTTTGTTCCTACCTATTTAAAGGAAATCGGATTTGACACAAATAAAGTTGCATTAGTTTGTGGACCGCCAATTATGATTAAATTTGTACTTTCTGGGCTTCAGGAACTTGGATTTACAAAAGAACAGGTTTATACAACATTGGAACTTCGTATGAAATGCGGAATCGGAAAATGTGGACGCTGTAATATCGGTTCAAAATATGTCTGCAAGGATGGACCGGTATTCCGTTTTGATGAAATTGATGAATTACCGAATGAGTATTAAGAAAGGATTGGTACCCACAAATGGAAAATATGGTAAATGTATATTTTTTCGGAAAGAAATATAGTGTGCCTGCAGATTTGACAATTATGACCGCAATGGAATATGCCGGATACACATTAAAAAGAGGCTGCGGATGTCGTCATGGATTCTGTGGAGCCTGTGCAACGATTTATAGAATTAAAGGCAAAAATGAATTAAAAACCTGTCTTGCCTGTCAGACACAGGTAGAAGAGGGCATGTATGTAGCAAGTATTCCTTTCTTCCCGACAGATAAAAGAACCTATGATATTCAGGAAATTAAACCAAATCAGCAGATTATGATGGAATTATATCCGGAAATTTACAGTTGTATTGGATGTAATGCCTGTACCAAAGCCTGTACGCAGGATTTAAATGTCATGCAGTACATTGCTTATGCTCAGAGAGGCGAATTAGAAAAGTGTGCAGAAGAATCCTTTGACTGTGTCGGATGTGGATGTTGTACGGTAAGATGTCCGGCCGGTATTTCTCATCCAATGGTTGGGGTTTTAGCAAGACGTTTAACCGGAAAGTATATTGCACCGGAGAGCAAGCACTTAGAGAAACGTGTAGAAGAAATTCATAAAGGTGCTTATGATGAGTTGATTGAACAGATTATGCAGAAACCAATTACCGAGATGCAGGAACTTTATAATAACAGAGAAATCGAGAAATAGGAGGAAAAGCCATGTTTACACCAGAAATGATGGAATCCGTGAAAAAGGTGGAGGCAACCAGAGAAGAACGTATGGGAATGGAACCTAGACGTATGAGTGCAGAGGAAAAAGATGCCCTTTTAAAAGCTTTTCATCCGGATTATCGAGAAGAAGCATTTGAAGAAATTAAAATTGGACCAAATAAAGGTCAGAAAGCAAATAAAGAGTTAGTACACTTATTACATTCAAATAGTCGTCTTTTAACCGATAAAGTAGATTTGAATAAAGTAGATTATGATGTGGATGTCCTTGTAATCGGAGGAGGCGGTGCCGGTGCTTCCGCAGCAATTGAAGCGCATGAAGCTGGCGCTGAGGTTATGATCGTTACCAAACTGCGTATCGGGGATGCAAATACCATGATGGCAGAAGGGGGAATTCAGGCAGCAGATAAAGAAAATGATTCACCGGTACAGCATTATTTAGATGCATTTGGAGGCGGACATTTTGCTGCAAGACCGGAACTGTTAAGACGTCTTGTTATGGAAGCTCCGGATGCAATTCACTGGTTGAATGATTTAGGAGTAATGTTCGATAAAGATGCCGAAGGAAATATGGTGACAACCCATGGTGGTGGAACATCCAGAAAGAGAATGCATGCCTGCAAGGATTATTCCGGTGCAGAAATCATGAGAACGCTTCGTGACGAAGTATTAAATCGTCAGATTCCTGTTGTTGAATTTACTTCAGCGGTTGAGTTGATTAAAGATGAAAAAGGACAGATTGCAGGAGCTGTTCTTTTAAATATGGAAACAGGTGATTATCTGGTTGCAAAAGCAAAAACAGTTGTGATTGCAACTGGAGGAGCAGGTCGTCTGCATTATCAGAATTTCCCAACTTCAAACCATTATGGAGCAACTGCAGATGGTTTGATTTTAGGCTATCGTGCAGGAGCACCACTTCTTTATCAGGATACGATTCAGTATCATCCGACAGGAGTTGCCTATCCGGCTCAGATTTATGGAGCACTGGTAACAGAAAAAGTACGTTCTCTGGGAGCAATGCTTGTAAATGTAGATGGAGAAGCGTTTATGCATCCACTGGAAACCCGTGATGTATCTGCTGCTTCTATTATTCGTGAATGTACAGAACGTAAAAAAGGTGTAACGACTCCTCTTGGAAGCGGTGTATGGCTGGATACTCCAATGATTGAAAAACTTGGAGGAGAAGGAACAATTGAAAAACGAATTCCTGCAATGCTTCGTATGTACTTAAATTATGGCATTGATATGAGAAAACTGCCAATTCTGGTTTATCCGACCCTGCATTATCAAAATGGCGGACTTGAAATTGGCGGAGATGGATTTACAAAGGTAATTGACAATCTTTTAGTTGCGGGAGAAGCAGTTGGGGGAATCCATGGAAGAAACCGCCTGATGGGAAATTCCTTGCTTGATATCATTGTATTTGGAAGAAATGCAGGAAAAGCAGCTGCTGCAAAATCAAAAACCGTAGAGCTTGGAACCATGACTTTAGAACATGTGGAAAAATATGCAGAAGAATTGAAAGAAGCAGGCATTACATCAGAGGATGTATCTCCATTATTGCTTCCACATTATGCACGTCATGAGAGATAAGAAGAAAACAGAGTAGGAGTGGTAAAATGCGAGAAATCAATGTAAGCCAGATTACCGACGTAATCGAAAAACTTTGTATTGAGGCAAATGAACATCTTCCGGAAGACGTAAAGTGTGCAATTAAAAATTGTCGTGCCTGTGAAGATGGAGAGATTGCAAAAGGTGTTTTGGATAATATTATTGAAAATTTCGAAATTGCAGATAATGAATGTGTACCAATTTGTCAGGATACCGGTATGGCATGTGTCTTTTTAGAGATTGGTCAAGATGTACATATAGTAGGCGGAGACTTGAGTGATGCAGTAAATGAGGGAGTTCGCCGAGGTTATGACAAAGGTTATTTGAGAAAGTCGGTTGTTAAAGACCCTGTTCGTCGTGGAAATACAGGAGACAATACTCCTGCTATGATTTATACAGAAATTGTTCCGGGAGAACAGATTAAAATTACAGTAGGTCCAAAGGGATTTGGAAGTGAAAATATGAGTGCTATCCGTATGTTTAAACCGTCTCACGGACTCCAGGGAATTAAGGATTTTATTATTGAGACAGTAGAGACAGCCGGTCCAAATCCATGTCCGCCTATGGTCGTTGGAGTTGGAATTGGAGGAACTTTTGATAAAGCAGCTTTATTAGCAAAAAAAGCATTAATGCGTCCATTGGATTCTTCTAATCCAGACCCGTTTTATGCAGAGCTTGAAGATGAGATGCTCGAAAAAATCAATGAACTGGGAATTGGACCGCAGGGATTTGGTGGAAAGACAACAGCAATTGGCTTGAACATTGAGACAATGCCGACTCATATTGCAGGTATGCCGTGTGCAATTAATATTAACTGTCATGTAACGCGTCATAAAACGGAGGTAATTTAAGATGGAAAGAAAAATTACACTGCCTCTTACAGAGGAACTGGCTAAAACACTTCACAGCGGAGACCGTGTGCTTGTGACAGGAACAATTTATACATCAAGAGACGCAGGACATAAGAGAATGTGTGAGGCATTGGCAAAAGGAGAAAAGATTCCATTTGACCCGAAAGATGCAACGATTTATTATGTAGGACCGACACCGGCTAAACCGGGACAGGTAATTGGTTCAGCCGGACCAACCACCAGTGGTCGAATGGATGCTTACGCACCAACTATGATGTCTGTCGGCGCAAGAGGAATGATTGGAAAAGGTGCACGTCTTCCAGAAGTAATTGATGCGATGAAAAAATATCATGGTGTTTATTTTGGAGCAATCGGAGGTGCAGGCGCACTTCTTGCAAAATGTATTAAAAAAGCAGAATTAATTGCATATGAAGATTTAGGAGCAGAGGCACTTAGAAAATTGTATGTAGAAGATATGCCGCTTGTCGTAATCATTGACAGCGAGGGGAACAATCTTTACGAAGAGGGCAGAGCAGCATATTTAAAACAGAAAAAAGAAACAAAATAAAAAAAGAAAACAGCTGGTTGTTTTATTTGACCTGGTTTTTCTATGTATTAAATATGATTGAAATCACAATCGATATGGTTCTATATTTTCGCAACGTGAAGCTAGATAAGGAAAGAGACGCAAATAAATAAAGAAGAAATCCGCAGGTACGAAAAGTGCCTGCGGATTTCTTTATAAATACAAAACAGTATTTATAAAAGAAAATATTTATTGTATAATTAACTTATACAAAATATGAGAAAGAAGGAGGCTGATATTATGAGAAAAAGTTTAAAGTCTGTATTTTTTTTAATTACCTTTGTGAGTTTATGTTTTCAAACTGGGTGCGGTACTCCAGTCGAAAAACAGGACAGTCAGCAAAATAATCAGGAAGAAGTCACACGTATGTGTTCATATTTAAATCAATCAAAAACAAAGATTCTGAAGACTCTTGATTTGTCAGAAGAAGATTTAGAAGTCCAAATTCCATTACTATATAAAGTTGATAAAACATTTAGCTTCAATGAAAACGAGTACTATCCTTGGTTAGAATTCTCTGATGATACAGAAGATGCCAAGTTAACTCAGTATGGATTTGAATTTTCAAAATTATCGGAAGAAGAGATATTATCTACAGCTCAAGAACTAGTACAGACTATTTCGGCAGAATTAGCTTTAGGAAATGTTCCTGCAACAAATACTTTCATGGATGCAAATCAAGCTACGGAATCTAACTCCAAAGGGATATCTGAAATTACTTATGAAGAATTGAAAAAGTGGGATACATATCAATTAACAGAAGTTTGGAATAAAGATGATTCTATGTATTTTAAAGTTGACATGAGTAAACTTTCTTTGCAAAATGAAAGTAGCACAATTCTTATAAGAATTGCATATCTTCCGAAAGGATATCCAGCCTTTGTGGGAGAAAAGTAAATGCAAATTTTAAAATGTAGTTTTTTATGTTAGTAAATGATGAACTTCGGATATCTTTTTCTTTTCTACATTATTAAAATCCGCAGGTACGAAAAGTGCCTGCGGATTTTGTATCATAATCCTTTTTAAAACTGGCTACAGATATCTTTTAGAATCTGAATAAATGCTCTTAAAATAGGAGAATTAAAAGAAGATTTATAATACAGTCCAAAGGAAATGACACTTTCATTTTCAAGAGGAATATAAGCTAAATTCTGCTGACACATAAAAGGAAGGTCAGGTAACAGGGCAAGTCCAATTCCGGCTTTTGCAAATGCCAGTGTACACTCTAAGTTTTCTCCAAAATAAATCTGAGAAGGAGAACGAGAAGCAAGGAGCTGTCCTTGAATATGGGCGATTGCTTCTGCGCAGCGGTCTGGTTCGCATAAAACAAGGGGTTCTTCATTTAAATCCTCTAGGGTAAGGCATTTTCTGTTAGCGAGGGGATGTTCTTTTGACAGGGCACAGGTAATTCCGCACTGGGCAAGTTCAACATAAGTGACAGAAGCAAGGTTGATTTTTTCATCTCGAAATCCTATCATGACATCAATCGCTTCTTCTTCGACCATATTTCTGAGAGCAGGAAAGGGAATCATGCGCAAATCAGGATGTAACATCGGAAACGTTTGATAAAGCTGTTTTAAAACCGGAGAAATTAAGTTTAATTCGGATGGGTTATGACATCCGATAGAAAAAGTCTGGATGTAATCCTGGTGATGTTCGGATAAACGTTTTTTGGCAAAGTGTGTTGCTTTTAAAATATTTTTGGCATAACCCAGGAAAGTTCTACCATCTGGAGTCAGTTCTACAATACGGGTAGTTCTTCGGACTAGTTTTGCTTGCAATTCATTTTCAAGAGAATTGATTTGATGGGTAATTGCCGGTTGAGTTACATGAAGCTGTTCCGCTGCTCTTGCAAAACTTAAGTTATCAGCGACTGCGAGAAAACATTCGAGCTGCATAGTATTCATAATAATAAAAATCCTTTCTGAAATATTAATAAAATTTTTTAATTAATAATAACAAAAATTAAATTTACTTTCTAGAGAAAATATGTAAAAATATAAAGGCTTATAAAATAAATTCGTGTGTTAGGAGGTAAAAAAATGCTGAAAACTTTATTGGCACAGGTGAAACAGTATAAAAAATCATCACTGTTGACGCCTTTGTTTGCAGCACTTGAAGTAGTAATGGAAGTATTAATTCCTTTTATTACTGCGATGATTATTGACCAGGGTATTGAGGCTGGAAATATGAAAAAAGTTGGACTATATGGAAGTATCATGTTGGTATTTGCCATGTTTAGTTTGTTGTTTGGTGTGCTTGCAGGAAAATATGCGGCAAATGCATCTTCAGGACTGGCTTGTAATTTAAGAGATGCCATGTATGAAAATATACAGACATTTTCTTTCTCTAATATTGATAAATATAGCACAGCTGGTCTGGTTACCCGTATGACTACCGACGTAACCAATGTACAAAATGCTTATCAGATGATTTTACGAATTGCGGTAAGAGCTCCATTTACACTTATTTGCAGTATGATTATGTGCTTTGTTATCAATGCAAAATTAAGTCTGATTTTTGTGATTGCAATTATCGTACTTGGGGCATTTATTGTTGTAGTGGTAAAGACAACGATGAAAATCTTTGATATGGTATTTAAAAAATATGATGCGTTAAATGCCAGTGTCCAGGAAAATGTTTCTGCCATCCGTGTAGTAAAAGCGTTTGTAAGAGAAGATTATGAAAATAAAAAATTTATCACAGCGGCCGAAAATGTCTATAAACTGTTTGTAAAAGCAGAAGGAATTTTAGCTTTTAATGGTCCGGTAATGATGCTGGTTGTTTATTTTTGTATTATCTGTTTATCCTGGTTTGGAGCAAAATTCATTGTAGTTGGAAATATGACAACAGGGGAACTGACTTCTATGTTTAGTTACATCATGTCAATTTTAATGTCCCTTATGATGTTATCCATGATTTTTGTTATGACAACACTTAGTATTGCAAGTGGAAAACGAATTGCAGAAGTATTAAATGATAAAGCGGATTTGGTTAATCCCAAAAATCCAATCATGGAAGTGAAAAATGGAAGTATTGATTTTAATCATGTGGAATTTACTTATAATGATGAAGCAGAAAAAGATACGTTAATTGACATTGATTTACATATTCATTCCGGAGAAACGGTTGGTATTATTGGAGGAACGGGATGTGGAAAATCAAGTCTGGTAAATTTAATCAGCCGTCTTTATGATGTAAATGCAGGTTCTGTATGTGTCGGTGGAAAAGATGTACGCGAATATGATTTGGAAGTATTAAGAAATCAGGTATCAGTTGTATTACAAAAAAATGTGCTGTTTTCCGGTACGATTTTAGAAAATCTGCGTTGGGGAAATGAAACTGCGACAAAAGAAGAATGTATTGAAGCATGTAAAAATGCATGTGCAGATGAATTTATTGAGCGTTTTCCAAATAAATATGAGACGTATATTGAACAGGGTGGAAGTAATGTATCCGGTGGTCAGAAACAGAGACTTTGTATTGCAAGAGCATTATTAAAGAAACCGAAGATTTTGATTTTAGATGATTCTACCAGTGCCGTTGATACTGCAACAGATGCGAAAATTCGTTCCGTCTTTGCAAAGAAAATTCCAGATACGACAAAAATTATTATTGCGCAGAGAATTTCAAGTGTGCAGGATGCAGACCGTATTTTAGTATTGGATGACGGAAAGATTAATGGATTTGATACACATGAAAATCTGTTAAAAACCAATGAGATTTATCAGGAAATTTATAATACGCAGGTAAAAGGTGGAGGAGATTTTGACCAGACAGGAGGTGCAAAATAATGGCAGGACAGGCAAGAGTAATGAGAGGCGGTCCAGGAGTGGCAGGTGGACCATTTGGAAAAAACGGTGCGCCGAATCCGACAAAAACATTAAAAAGAACGCTTGGATATATGCTGAAAAATTATAAGTTTCAGTTTCTTCTGGTCGTGATATGTATTATGATTACTGCATTTGCAACCTTAGAGGGAAGTTTATTTATGCAGTCTTTGATTGATGATTATATTGTACCGATGACAAAAGCAGAAACACCAGATTTTGTTCCTCTGATGCAGGCGCTTACCAAACTGGCTGGAATTTTTGCTGTTGGAGTTATTTCTTCTTTAGCATATAATAAAATCATGGTATATATTAGTCAGGGAACGATGAGAAATCTTCGTGTTGAATTGTTTACACACATGGAATCATTACCGATTAAATACTTTGATACCCATGCACATGGAGATATCATGTCTGTTTATACCAATGACGTAGATACCTTAAGACAGCTTATGGGACAAAGTATTCCACAGGTATTAAACTCGGCGGTTACGATTGTAATGACTTTTATCAGTATGATTGTACTCGATATCCCGCTTACAATTCTGACGCTCTTAATGGTAGGTGTTATGACAGTTGTATCGAAAAAACTGGCGGCAAAATCCGGAAAATACTTTGGGGAACAACAGATGAACCTTGGTAAGGTAAATGGCTACATCGAGGAAATGATGGATGGACAGAAAGTCGTAAAAGTATTCTGCCATGAAGAAAAAGCAATCGAAGAGTTTCAAAAATTAAATGAAGAACTCAGAAAGAGCGCAGATAACGCGAATACCTTTGCCAATATTATGATGCCGATTAATAATAATCTTGGTATTATCAGTTATGTCTTATGTTCTGCATTTGGTGCAATTCTGGCAATCAGTGGAATTTGCGGACTCAGCCTTGGTACTCTGGTTTCTTTTTTAACATTGAATAAAAGCTTTACCCAGCCAGTCACTCAAATCAGTCAGCAGATGAACAGTATTGTTATGGCAATGGCTGGTGCAGACCGTATCTTTCACTTATTAGATGCCGAGCCGGAAGTGGATGATGGATATGTAGAGCTTGTCAATGCAAAAGAACATGAGGACGGAACATTAGAAGAGACAAAAGAAAGAACGGGCGTCTGGGCATGGAAACATCCACATCAGGCAGACGGAACGATAACATATACCAAACTCGAAGGAGATGTTACATTTAATGATGTCGATTTTGGATATAATGAAGAAAAGATTGTACTTCATAATGTGAAATTATTTGCAACGCCTGGACAGAAAATTGCGTTTGTAGGAAGTACCGGAGCCGGAAAAACGACAATTACAAATCTGATTAACCGTTTTTATGATATTCAGGATGGTAAAATTCGCTATGATAACATTAACATCAATAAAATCAAAAAAGCAGATTTAAGACGTTCTCTTGGTATTGTGCTTCAGGATACTCACTTGTTTACCGGAACCGTTATGGATAATATCCGTTATGGTCGTCTGGATGCAACAGATGAAGAGTGTATTGCGGCAGCAAAACTGGCGAATGCAGACAGCTTTGTGCGCAGATTACCAGAAGGATATCAGACAGAGTTAAGTGGAGATGGCGGAAACTTAAGTCAGGGACAGCGTCAGCTTTTAGCGATTGCAAGAGCAGCAGTTGCAGACCCGCCGGTATTAATCTTAGATGAAGCAACCTCTTCAATTGATACCAGAACAGAGACATTGGTGCAGCAGGGGATGGACCGTCTGATGAAAGGAAGAACAACTTTTGTTATTGCACACCGTCTTTCTACGGTACGGAACTCAGATTGCATTATGGTACTGGAGCAGGGACGAATTATTGAGAGAGGTACACATGAACAGCTGATGGAAGAAAAAGGAAAATACTATCAGCTTTATACCGGAAATTTTGCAGAAGAGACAGCATAAAAAGTAAATGAGAAGAAGTTACTTGAACTTTTTAGTCCGGCTTGTTAAGATAAGCCAGAAAGAAGGTTTTTGTGGCTTCTTTTTTAAATTATAAATAACGTGGAGAAAGTTGGAATCAAAATGAATCAAAATGAAATCTGGATGATACAGGGTACAGACTATAAAGAAAATACCAAGCATTTGTTAGAAGCGGCAGATTTAGAAACAGAAATCAAGAAAAAAAATGGAGAAAATAAAAATTGTAAAATCGGAATTAAGCCCAATCTTGTCGCACCGAGTGAGGCCTCTTATGGTGGAACAACACATCCTGAGGTGGTAGAGGGAATGATTGAATATCTTCAGGAGAGAGGATATCAAAATTTAGTGATTTTAGAGGGTTCCTGGGTTGGTGATAAAACAGAAGAATCTTTTGAGGTATGCGGATATCAGAAACTTTCTGAAAAATATCAGGTACCGCTTGCAGATATGCAGAAAGACAGCAGTTCTCTTTGCGATTGTAAAGGAATGGAACTTCTGATTTGTGATACAGCTTTAAAATTAGATTTTTTGATTAATGTACCAGTCTTAAAAGGACACTGTCAGACGAAGCTGACCTGTGCGCTTAAGAATTTAAAGGGGTTAATTCCAAATAAGGAAAAACGTCATTTTCACACAATGGGTCTGCATGAGCCGATTGCACACTTGAATGCGTATCTTCAGCAGGATTTTATTGTAGTCGATAATATCTGCGGAGATTTGGATTTTGAAGATGGTGGAAATCCGGTTGTGATGAATCGAATTTTGGCGGTAACAGATCCTGTTTTATGTGACGCTTATGTGTGTCGTTTTTTGAATTATGAGATAAAAGAAGTGCCATATATTTTAATGGCAGAAAAACTTGGAGTTGGCAGTGCGGATATTGAACATGCAGTGATAAAAAGTTGTGGAACTCAAACACCAACAGAAGCGGCGATTTTAGAAGTAAGAAAGAGAAAAATTGTAGAACTTTTAGATGCGGTAGAAGAGGTAGAATCCTGCAGTGCCTGCTATGGATATCTGATGCCGGCATTAGACCGTTTAAAAGAAGAGGGACTTCTTAAAAAGTTAGATACAAAAATTGCAATCGGACAGGGATTCCGAGGAAAAAGCGGAACGCTTGGAATCGGAAATTGTACCGCAAAATTTGCATGTCACTTAAAAGGATGTCCCCCTACAGAAACAGAGATTTATGAATTTTTAAAAACCTATCTCACAGATATTTGAGTTAAACTTACCGTCCAAAATCAGAAATAAATTCGCATCCTGTATGCGCTTTGATACTTTCTAAAAGAATTTCCTCTGCTCTTTGCGCCTCAGCTTTTGTAAGCTGGGGTGCATCTTTTAATGCATATTCAAAACCAAGATTCTCATATTTCACACATCCCATCCTATGATAAGGAAGTACTTCTATGGCCTTTACATTATGAAGGGTTGAAAGAAATTCTCCCAGTTTTATTAAAAAATTTTTTTTATAAGTGATTTCAGGAACAACCACATGACGGATCCAGACAGGAATCTGCTTCTCATCGAGATATCTGGCAAAATCAAGTATGTTAGTGTTAGAATGTGAAGTCAGTTTTTTATGCTCATCAGGATTGATATGTTTGATATCCAATAGAATCAAATCCGTAACAGAAAGCAGTTGGTCAAATTGTGCCAGTTTTTTAGGATTTTCTCGGTTAAATAAAATTCCTGAAGTGTCAAGGCAGGTATGAATTCCCGTTTCTTTGGCTTTTGTGAAAAGTTCAATTAAAAATTCTATCTGCATCAGAGGCTCACCGCCAGTAGCGGTGATACCTCCAGATGTATAAAAGGTCTGATTTCTTTTAATGGCGTTTAAAATTTCATCGCTTTCCATTAAAGTTCCAGCTTCTGTACTCCAGGTATCTGGATTGTGGCAGTAGAGGCAGCGCATCGGGCAGCCCTGAAAAAATACAACATAACGAATCCCTGGTCCATCTACTGTACCAAAACTTTCTAGTGAGTGAATCCGACCTTTCATAGTGTTTAATCTCCTTTTTTATCAAAATTACATGCGTTCGTGGAACGTTCTGGAAATTACTTCATCCTGCTGTTCTTTTGTTAATTTAATAAAGTTTACAGCATATCCAGATACACGGATGGTAAGCTGTGGATAATTTTCCGGATGTTTCTGGGCATCCAAAAGAGTATCACGGTTAAATACATTAACATTTAAGTGATGTCCGCCCTTTGTCATATAACCATCTAACATTCCAACTAAGTTTGTAGTATCATTTCCATGTTTGCCAAGTGCGTCCGGCACAATAGAGAAGGTGTTGGAAATTCCATCTTGCGCATCCATAAATGGAATTTTGGCAACAGAGGCAAGAGAAGCAATTGCTCCGTGAGTATCACGTCCATGCATTGGGTTTGCACCGGGAGCAAAGGCTTCTCCGGCTTTTCTTCCATCTGGAGTTGCTCCTGTATTTTTACCATAAGAAACGTTGGAAGTAATGGTAAGAATAGAAGTTGTCGGAACTCCGCCACGGTAAGTGTGATTTCCGCGGATATACTGCATAAAGGTGTGAAGTACTTCTTCTGCGAGTGCATCAACACGGTCATCATCATTTCCGTATTTCGGGAAATCTCCTTCAACTTCAAAGTCTACAGTAATCCCCTGTTCATCGCGGATTGGTTTTACCTTTGCATATTTAATTGCTGATAAAGAATCCGCTACAACGGAAAATCCTGCGATACCAGTTGCAAACCAGCGTCTTATTTTTTTATCGTGCAGAGCCATTTGAAGACGCTCATAGCTGTATTTGTCATGCATGTAGTGAATGATGTTTAATGCATTAACGTAAACACCTGCAAGCCATTTCATCATATCCTTGTATTTATCCATTACTTCATCGAAATCTAAATATTCAGAAGTGATTGGGCGGTATTTTGGTCCAACCTGTTTTTTGGAAATTTCGTCAACACCGCCATTGATTGCGTAAAGCAGGCATTTTGCAAGATTTGCACGAGCACCGAAGAACTGCATTTCTTTTCCGATTTTCATGGAAGAAACACAGCAGGCAATTCCGTAATCATCTCCATGAACAACACGCATAATGTCATCATTTTCATACTGGATGGCAGAATGTTTGATGGAAATATCAGCACAGAATTTTTTAAAGTTTTCTGGAAGCTGAACAGACCATAAAACAGTCAGATTCGGTTCTGGTGCAGCACCTAAATTATTTAAAGTGTTTAAATAACGGAAGGACATTTTGGTTACCAGTGGACGACCATCAATTCCGACGCCACCAATAGATTCAGTTACCCAGGTCGGGTCACCGGCAAATAACTGATTGTATTCCGGAGTACGGGCAAAGCATACCAGACGCAGTTTCATAATAAACTGGTCAATGATTTCCTGAATTTCTTTTTCTGTAAATGTACCTTCTTTTAAGTCACGTTCTGCATAAATATCAAGGAAGGTAGAGGTACGTCCAAGACTCATTGCAGCTCCATTTTGTTCTTTTACGGCAGCAAGATAAGCAAAGTATAATGCCTGTGTTGCTTCAAGTAGGTTCGTTGCCGGAGCAGAAATATCACAGCCATAGATTTTAGCCAGTTCTTTTAACATCTGTAAAGCACGAATCTGCTCGGAAAGTTCTTCTCGTTCACGGATAACATCAGAATACATAATAGTACGGGTGCTTGCTTTTTGTTCTTCTTTTTCTTCGATTAAACGGTCTACTCCATAAAGAGCAGCTCTTCGATAGTCACCGATAATGCGTCCACGTCCATAAGCATCAGGAAGTCCTGTAATAATATGATTGGAACGGCAGGCACGCATTTCCGGGGTGTAGGCATCAAATACGCCTGCATTGTGAGTTTTTCTATGCGTGGTAAAGTATTCAACGACTTCAGGGTCAACATGATAACCATTGTCTTCGCACGCTTTAATTGCCATACGGATTCCACCATAAGGTTGGAGAGAACGTTTTAACGGGACATCAGTCTGTAAACCGACAATTTTCTCTTTGGCTTTGTCGATATATCCAGCCTTATGAGAAGTAATGGTAGAAATGGTTTTCGTATCCATATCGAGAACACCGGCATTTTCTCGTTCTTGTTTATATAAGTCAAGTACTTCATTCCATAAATCGGTAGTATCTTCGGTTGGTCCTTCTAAGAAATCGGAAGTTCCGTCGTAAGGGATATAGTTTGTCTGAATAAAATTGCGGACATTAATTTCTTTTTCCCATGCTCCGCCATTAAAAGTTCTCCATTCTTGTCTCATCATAGTAAATAAGTACCTCCTGTTCTTTTTGAGTCTGGTAGTAAAAAGTCTAAAATTGGTAAGATATGGTAAAATTGTATATTGTATACAAAATGAAACCATTCTATATCAAGATTCGAATTTATAAAGAATAAAAATGGAATCTTGTAATGAAAGAAACAATCAAAAATGATTGATTTCTTTTTTGAAATGTAAAATGGTCTATCGTAAAAAGAGAAATTTTTACCATAGTATTCCATAAAAGAAGAGAAATATAACTTACGAGTTTATTTGTAGCACAAGATAAAAATAAAGTCAACGACATAAATTCAGGTTTTGAAAAAAATACAAAACATTTGGTTTTGCAGTTTTTTGGAATCTATGATAGAATGGGGTCAAAATGAGGAAAAATAAAGAGATAGAATAAAGAGATAGAAAGGTGTAACAAAAGTGACGATAGAAGAAAAAAGAGAAAAAGTAAAACAGGCATTGCTGCTTTATGGAGTGACAGACCGTGCCTGGGTAGGAGATAAGACATTTGAAGAGCAGATAGAAGATTCCCTGAAAGGTGGAGTGACCTGTATTCAGCTTCGAGAAAAGTCCTTAAAGGAAGATGAATTTTTAGAAGAAGCAAAGGTAATCAGAAAATTAACTAAAGAATATCAGATACCGCTGATTATTAATGATAATGTAGAGATTGCACTTGCATCTGATGCAGATGGAGTTCATGTCGGACAAAAAGATGCAAGAGCTATGGAGGTAAGAAAAAGATTAGGGGCTGATAAAATCATTGGCGTATCTGCACGAACCGTAGAACAGGCAAAAGAAGCAGAACAAATGGGAGCAGATTACTTAGGGGTTGGAGCAGTCTTTGGAACAACAACCAAAGGAGATGCAAATAAGATTTCGATGGAGGTATTAAAAGAAATCTGTGAGAGTGTTTCAATTCCGGTTGTTGCTATTGGTGGTGTATGTGAAGAGAATATTCTGCAGTTAAAGGGTAGTGGTGTTGCAGGAGTGGCGGTTGTGTCGGGAATTTATGCAAAGCCGAATATTAAAGAAAGCAGTAAAAAACTGGCAGAACTTGCAAAAGAAATTACAAAATAAGAGAAAATAGGAGAAAGTAAAATGGAATTATGGGATATCTATAATGAAAAAAAAGAAAAAATGGGAAGAACAATGAAGCGTAACGACTGGAATATGAAACCGGATGAATTTCATCTTACCGTACTTGGAGTGCTTCAAAGACCGGATGGGAAATTTTTAATTACAAAGCGTCGTATGGATAAGGAATGGGCAGCAGGCTGGTGGGAGGTGCCAGGTGGCGGAGTCCGTGCCGGAGAAGAATCAAAAGAAGCTGCCATGCGTGAAGTAAAAGAAGAAACAGGAATCGATGTTTCAAATGCCGGAGGCGGTTATGTATTTACCTATCAGCGAATTAATCCGGAAGAAAAAAATAATTATTTTGTAGATATTTATAAGTTTGTGCTGGAGTTTGATGAAAAAGATGTAAAAGTACAGGACGAAGAAGTGGCGGGATTTGAAATTGCGACAGTAGAACAAATCAAGGCTTATGCAAAACAGGGAATTTTCCTGCATTATGACAGCATCAGACAGGTGTTTGAAGACTAGAGGGGGAAGGAAAATGGCAGAGTACCAGTTAAAAAATCAGGAATTAACATTAAAGATTTCTTCTAAGGGAGCAGAGATGAAATCTTTAAAAGATAATAAAACGAATCAAGAGTATTTATGGCATGGAGATTCTGCATATTGGGGAAGAACTTCACCGGTTTTATTTCCGATTGTAGGAAATTACAGAGAAAAAGAGTCTGTATTTGAAGGGAAAACTTATTCTATGTCCCAACATGGATTTGCAAGGGATATGGAATTTACTTTAGAAAGCCAAAAAGAAGAAGAAATCTGGTTTGAGTTAAAAGAAAATGAAGAGACTTTGAAAAAATATCCGTTTGCATTTCGTCTGCATTTAGGGTATCGTCTGGATGGGCGAAGTGTAGAGGTGCTTTGGAAAGTAGAAAATCCAAATGAGAAGAAGATGTATTTTTCAATTGGAGGACATCCTGCATTTAACTGTCCATTAAAAGCAGAAGAGAAACAAAGTGATTATCAGTTGAGCTTTGATACAGATAAAACTCTTGTATGCAGTATCTTAGGAGAGACCGGACTGCTTACTGCCAGAAAAAAAGAATTTGAATTAACCAATCATAAAATGAGAATAGTAGAAGATTTATTTGATGAAGATGCGTTAATTATCGAAGGAAATCAGGCAAAGAGAGTAGGGCTTGTGAATCCTCAGGGAGAGACTTATCTGGAAGTAGAATTTGATGCTCCATTATTTGGAATCTGGTCACCGGCAAAGAAGAGTGCGCCATTTGTATGCATTGAACCTTGGTATGGCAGAAGTGATAAAGAAGATTTTTCTAAGAAATTAGAAGAAAGAGAATGGGGAAATGAACTCAAAGCAGGAGAAATATTTGAAAAGAGCTATCAGATTCGTGTAAAATAAGAAATAGGGGAAAAGAGTCGGCTGTGAAAAAATAAATTCGGTCGGTTCTTTTTTTGTTATCGCAATGTTATAGTATGAAATATATCTATAACATCAAAAACCAACACCACACACAAAAAATAAAAATTTTAAATCTATCTGTTTAAAAACACAAGAAAAATTAATGGCTTTGATAAAATTTTCGATATTGTTCTGTAGAACGAAATTGAAAAGATAGCTTGAAGAGAGTATAATTACATAAAAAATAAATATGGAGATTTTTAGTGAAAATGAAACGGAAAATAAAAATCGAAAGAGTAAGTACTTGGAGTATTATAATCACAATTATTGTCGCCACTTTGTTTGGATTTATTTCCTTTCAAAGTGAAAAAGAATAAGGCGCTTTACTATATAAAAGAGTATGGAAAAAGTGGCTGTGGATTTTATTAAAATTAAATAAATATCAAAAAGACCTTCTACAATTTTTTCAGAACGTAGAAGGTCTTTTTGATATTTATAATCTGCCTCATTACTTGATTGGGTCAAAAAAATTTAAAATCCCAGTTTTTCTCCGCAAAGTATCACTTTAATACGGTCTGGTATGCGAGAAAATCTTGTAATTAAAGTTTGACAACAAATACAGTCCGGGCTTAAACAATCTGCACAGACACCGGTCTTAGAACAAGGTGTATTTGCTTTTACACGAAGTGCATTTGGAGGACAGGCATGTGTGTGAATACGGTCAATCGCCTCATCAACATTTGCACATAATTTGTCCATGCTGATTAAGAAAATAACGTGTGCCGGTCCATGCGCAATGCAGGCAACACGGTTGCTCGCACCATCAATATTGACTAAAATTCCATCTTTTGTAAGAGCGTTGGAACTGGTTAAAAAATAATCCGCACAGACTATCTGACCATACAGTGCACGGGATTCTTCTGGTGTTTTGGCTTTTTTTCGGTCAATAAATTCATAATCTCCCTGACGAATGGCTTCACATACACCGGCTTCTTCCATAGATTCTGTACCACCCCAAGTGACAGAAGAACCATTTGGAATCATGGAAAGGATTTTTTCTTTGGCTTCCTCTTTGGTTGCGCAATAAAACGCTTCCATGTTTCGTTTCTTAAATTGTTTTACTAAGGTTTCACCGCTTAATGCGTAGCTATCTGTTATGTAAGACATAAAAATCACTCTCTTTCTTTTTCATTTTTTACTTATTATAGCATAAAACCAAAAGACCTGCTGCCATAAAATGCTCTGACAACAAGTCTTTTTATTTATATGATTCTATATGATGAAATTAGCTCTTTCAATCTTTTAATATAGCTGTTCCAGTTCCTGTTTTGTTTTTTGTTAGTTTACGATGCCTGTCGGTATTTTTTATCGATATCTTTCATGACAAACAGATAAGAAACTCCGGTAAAGACCGCCGCAGTTACCCATGCAGCAGGGTCACAGAAGCAGGAAAGCGGATAACTTGCCACAGACATTGCAATCATTGCAACCAGCAGACGTGCCAGCAGTTCTGAAACGCCTCCCATCATAGGCAAGAAACCGTAGCCACAGCCTTGCATGGTATTTCTGAAAATAAAGATTGTGCTTAGCGGGATATAGAAAATTGCGCACATATAAGCATAAGTCTTTGCCCAAGGCAACATTACTGTAATATCGACATCTCCAGTAAAGAAAAGTCCCAGACACGGTTTTAAAAGAGAACAAATCAAAACAGCGGCGACGATGGAATAAACCGTTGAAGCAAGAAGGGCAGATTTTACTCCTTTTTTAATTCGTAAAATATCACCCTTTCCAAAGTTCTGACCACTATAAGCTGCCATAGTCTGTCCCATTGCCATCATCCCTTGTGTAACCAGGGTCTGCAGTTTTCCTGCTGCCGTAAAGGAAGCAACAGCATCTGAACCAAAAAGGTTAATTGCGGACTGCATAATCATCGTACCTGATGCAGTAATTGCAAACTGAAGTGCCATTGGAATCCCGACAGATAACTGATGGCGGGTATCCGCCAAATAAAACTTCCAGTGCTCCTTTTGTGGAGTTAAATCCGGCATATAACGGTAAATATAAAGAAAACACAAAACAGCCGAAATTCCCTGAGAAAGAATCGTAGCGTAACCAGCACCGGCAACTCCCATTCTAAATTTAATAATCAAAATCAAGTCTAAAATTACATTTAAAACAGCAGAAAAAACCAGAAATACTAATGGAATCTGACTGTTTCCTACCGCACGCAGATAAGAGGAGAGCAGGTTATAAAAAATCGTAGTAATCAGTCCACCACTGATAATCATGATATACGTATAAGCATCCTGAAAAATATTTGCTGGAGTATTCATTTTTGTTAAAATCCAGTGCATCGACAATACGCTGAAAGTTGTCAATAAAAATGTACTGATAAGTGAAAGTAAAATTCCATTTGCGACACTTCGCTTTACGCCATTCGTATCCTTCGCACCAAAACGTTGGGAAGTCAAAACAGTAAAACCAGCAGTAATTCCCTGTGCAAGTCCGACAATCAAGAACATAATTGTTCCGGTTGAACCTACCGCTGCAAGTGCATTGGCTCCGACGTAATGCCCAACGATAATTGTATCTGCCATATTATAAAGCTGTTGAAAAATATTTCCGATAATCAGCGGAAGTGTAAATTTCAAAATAACAAGTAAAGGACTGCCTTTTGTCATATCCCTTTCCATAATAATCAGAATCCCCCTTTGATTCAAAAAATAGTTTTATGTTTTTATTCTTTTGTAAACGAAAATTATTTTACCACACTCCAGAAAAGACAACAATATAAATTTATGGCGAAATGATAGAAAATAATCTGGAAAACAAGTAAAAAATCTGTTATTATATACAAAGATGTTAAGGGGTAAAACTTTTTACTCCAACAAATAAAAAGACAGAGGTGTGTACTATGAGCTGGTATAACGAGGCAATTTTTTATCACATTTATCCATTGGGATTAACGGGTGCTCCAAAAGAAAATGATTATGGAACTCCTGTTTCCCGTCTGAACACTTTAATTCCCTGGATTTCCCATATAAAAGAAATAGGATGTACTGCATTATATATTGGTCCGTTGTTTGAAAGTGTTGGACATGGATATGAAACAACGGACTATAAAAAACTGGATTCTCGTCTTGGAACCAATGAAGATTTAAAAAAATTTGTAGAAGTATGCCATGAAAATCAGATTAAAGTAATCTTTGATGGTGTCTTTAATCATACAGGACGTGATTTTTTTGCGTTTAAAGATATTCAGCAGAATCGAGAACATTCCAGATACTTAAATTGGTATTGCAATGTGAATTTTGGTGGAAACAATGAATACAATGATGGATTTTCTTATGAAAACTGGGGCGGTTACAATCTGCTTGTAAAATTAAATCAGCGAAATCCGGAAGTTCAGAATTATATCTGCGATGTCATTCGATTCTGGGTATCTGAATTTGATGTGGATGGAATCCGTCTGGATGCAGCAGATGTGCTTGATTTTGATTTCATGCACGCTCTGCGCCGTACCGCAGAAGAAGTGAAAGAAGACTTCTGGCTTATGGGTGAAGTCATTCATGGGGATTACAGCCGATGGGTAAATGGGGATACTCTGCACAGTGTTACAAACTATGCACTGCATAAGGCACTTTACAGTGGACATAACGACCATAATTATTTTGAAATTGCGCATACCGTAAAATACCTGCTGAATATGGGAAAACTTGATTTATATAATTTTGTAGATAATCATGATGTAGAACGTATTTATACCAAGCTTTCTAATAAGGCACATATGGCACCGGTGCATATTCTTCTTTATACATTACCAGGTATACCGAGCATCTACTACGGCTCTGAATTTGCTATAGAAGGAAAGAAAGAAAAATTCTCAGATGACAGCCTGCGTCCGGCGTTAAAGTTAGAAGACTATAAAAACGCAGTCAAAGAAAATCCTTGCACTGCCTTAATTACCGCACTTGGAAAAGTAAGACAGCAGACTCCTGCATTAAGTTATGGTGGATATGCAGAACTACAGTTGACAAACCGCCAATTTGCTTTTGCAAGAGAATTAGATGATATAAAAGTAATTGTAACCGTGAATAATGATGACAATGATGCACAGATGACTCTTTCTGCCGGAAATACAGCTCAGTATATTGGCGCATTAAGCGGTAAGAAAGTTTCTGTTGAAAATGGACAAATCCATGTTACAGTTCCTGCAAATGGAGGAGAAATCTGGATTCCGGCGGATATGGAAGGAAAACTTCCGGAAGTAGAGCTGCCTAAAGAAGCTAAAAAAGAAAGCAAACAAGAAACAGAGAAAGAAGTTGTAATAGAAGAAGTAAATAAGGAAACAGAGGTAATTGAGAAACCAGTTGACCATGTTACAGATATAGCTGAAAAAGCTTCCGAAACAGAAGATGTAAAAGAATCTGTAGAAGAATCAATTCCTGCTGCCTCATTGACTTCAGAATTGACTTTAGAAAATTCAGATGCTTCCGAATCCGAAACGAAAGCGGAACAGGCAGAAGCTGTTGATAGTATGGCTGTAATTGCAAATAAAACACCAGAAGAAATGACAGTAGAAGAGTTACAGACGGCGATTCTTGGAAAAATGGCAAACAATGGTCCAGTTACAGAAGATATGAAGAGAACCGTAGCTGAGAATATCTGGCATGATTCTTTAGTAAACTGGTTAAAGAGTTTTCGTTAATTAAACGAATTGTGATAAACAAACATTGTAAATTAAAAACGAATAATAAATAAGAAGCAAAAAGAACCTCCTTATTCAAGGAGGTTCTTTTTTGACTTTCTATCTATTTTTCTTCCTATTCCTGTTCATGAGCATGAAATAGTTTTACATCTTTTACAGTTTTTGCTTTTTAGTTTCCATAATATATTGTTATGGAAACTATTATTTATTTATTGAGAATTTTATTGAGTTTATTAACTTATAAATATATAAATCCCAAAATAATCAAGATACAATACACTTTGTAAAATTTTTTCTAATGTATATAATGTATATGAAGCCATTCGTTATTTGGAGTTATTAAAGTAAATACCTATCTCTTGATTAATGAATTTATAATGGCAAATATTATACTTTATGGAGAAATATAATGAGCGAAGAATTGAAGCATGGTATACCTAAAGCAATTTGTATTGGAGAAATAAAATATACAAAAGAAGAACGTGAAAAACATGATAGAGACTTTGAAAAAATTTTAAAAACTTATAAGATTTTGGGCGAAAATGAAACTATAAAGCATGAAGAATAGTACGAAATATTTCGTCTAATCACAAATATTTATTTGGAACAGATAAAAACTCTTCAACATACTCTTCCAAAGCCAAAAGCAGTTTTTCAAGTGGAAATACCTTAAGTTCTCTTACAACTTCCGGTGAAACAGCTAGAAAGCCATGAAGTTGTAAGAGAACCTCCTGCACATCTTTATAACAAATTTCTGAAATTCCTGGATTTACAACTTCTGGATTTAAATCAAGTGGAATTTTATATTGATTGACCAGATAAGTATTCATCCTTGTATAATCTCCGTAATAGTATTCTTCAGTGAGATACTTGGAAAATGGGATAGAAGTTTGCGATTTTTGAATATAAACTGTCGCAACCTCATCTCGAATATCTGTAATCTGTCCATTTTTGTCATAAAATTCTACGACCTGAGGAATGAAATCTTTGAAAAATTTTCGGTCAATATAAAGATGAAAATAGTATCCAAGCACACTGGGATTTGCAAGCAGAGAACTATATTTTTGCAGAAAACGTGTTAAATCCGGAAATACCATCATTTTTTCATAATAAGCTGAGTTACGGAAGTGAGAGGCATCTTTTGGTTTTGTTGTATCTGGAAGAAGATTTCCGATCAAAAAATCATTTACCGAAGAAATTTCGTATGGAAAATCAGGATGATGTGGAAGTCTTTTTAACAGTATTTGAGCTGCAGTTAAATGTAAGATAAAACCAGGCATAAAAAAATCCTTTCGTATCGTCTTTAAGTTAGATATAACAATAATTTTACTACTCTGAATTATAGCATAAGGAAAAATAACTGTCTATTCCAACAGGATAGTAGACAAATTAAAAGAAGTCCGTTATAATATGTAGTTAGTTAAGACTAATCGCATATTATAATCTATAAAAAGAAAAGAGGATTTTTCATTATGAACGAACACGTGTTTTATGGAATCTTGATTCCTTTTTTGGGAACTTCTTTAGGCGCAGCCTGTGTCTTTTTTATGAAGAAAACTTTAAAAGAACAGGTTCAGCGTGCTTTAACTGGATTTGCAGCAGGAGTAATGGTGGCTGCTTCTATCTGGAGTTTGTTAATTCCTGCTATTGAACAGTCTGATTCAATGGGGAGATGGGCTTTTTTACCTGCTGCTATTGGCTTTTGGATAGGCACGTTATTCCTATTATTGTTAGATCATATTATTCCGCATCTGCATCAAAACAGTGAAACAGCAGAAGGTCCTGCAAGCCGTCTGCAAAAAACAACCATGATGATTCTTGCAGTTACTCTCCATAATATTCCAGAGGGAATGGCAGTTGGCGTGGTTTACGCAGGATATCTGTTGGGGCATTCTGAAATTACAGTTGCCGGAGCAATGGCATTGTCTCTTGGAATTGCAATTCAAAATTTTCCAGAAGGTGCAATTATTTCTTTACCGCTTCGTGCAGAGGGCATGAAAAGATCAAAAGCATTTGTCGGTGGTGTACTTTCCGGAAGTGTTGAACCAATCGGAGCAGTTTTTACGATTTTAATGGCAAATCAAATTGTTCCGGCACTTCCTTATCTTTTAAGTTTTGCAGCAGGTGCAATGCTTTATGTTGTAGTAGAAGAGTTGATTCCAGAAATGTCAGAGGGAAAACACTCTAATATCGGTACTTTGTTTTTTGCTGTTGGTTTTAGTGTCATGATGATTCTGGATGTAGCGCTTGGGTAAGTAATATTGCTGAAACATTCTTTGACATTCTCTCGTGTTATTTTGCTATTGAAAAATAAAAAAGAAAGGCAAAAATGTCTGTTTGAACTTATGTTCGATATTTCGATATATGGATATTTCCGCCTTTCTTTTCTTTTTAAGAATTGTGTGAATCTGGTTTTTCTCGTAAGATAACCGCTTTTGAAGCAGCACGACGCCTGTCATCGCTCAAGCGCGCATAATGCTTTTTGGTAGTATTTACATCTGAGTGACCTAATACATCCGCCACCAGGTAAATATCGCCTGTTTCGCGGTATAACGCAGTTCCATAGGTGCTTCTTAATTTATGCGGAGTGATTGTTTTTACCGAAATAGCAGAAGAGTACTTTTTGACCATTTTTTCAATCGCATCGACGCTGATTCTCTTTCTCTGACCGGATAAAAACAGGGCATTTTCATGACCTGAAAGTGGTGTTATCTTGTTTCTGGAAAGTTCCAGGTAGTCTTTTAACGCAGCTTCCACTTCAAGTCCGAAATAGACAACCATTTCATTTCCGCCTTTTCTTAACACGCGAATTCCATTGTTTTTAAAGTCTACATCAGAAATATTAAGTCCAACGCACTCGGAAACACGGATGCCTGTACCGAGCAGCAGGGTAACAATTGCAATATCACGATACTTTTGCTTATTATAGTGATAAAGTTGTACACCTGTTAATCCATTTCCATAATTCTCCATATAATCGAGTAATGATGCAATTTCATCAGGATCAAGCTGAATAATGGCTTTTTCCTTTAAACGTGGCATATCAATCAAGCGTACTGGATTCTCAGATAATAGCTGACGTTTACAGAGATATTCGTAAAAACTACGCAGGCAGGAGAGCTTTCGTGCAATTCCGACACGCGAATTTGTTTCCGTGCGTCCATCTGGTGTCTGATAAACCTTTAAATAATCTTCAAATTCTTCAAAATCAACTGGCTGAAGTGCCGATAAATCAGAAAGTGAAATTTCAGAAATTTGTTTTTCTTTTAAGTTCGGATTACTTTCTTGAAGAAACCGAAAGAAAACTCGTAAATCATACGCATAAGATAAACGGGTTTTATCAGATGTCGTCGGTTCTTTTGCACGAAAATAATCCTTTGCGTAGGGTGGAAGTTCCGATAAAAATTCTCGAAGTTTCATTGTATTTTGAATTTTTTCCTGTTCTCGATAAGTGATTTGTTTTGCCATAAAAAACCTCCTAAAAGTAACTGTTTGGGAGTAGTTTAACATATCAAAAATAAAAAATCCAGACTTTAGCGGTTAAATCTGTATTTGTCCGCTAAACTTTTCTCGCTTATCCAGTACTACTCTGCGTGTTCTAATCGACAAATTACCCCTGGACAAATAGTTTTTGTCCTATAACTATTTTCTTCCAAAATCAATTTGTTGATGCAATCTGCTTTTATTGTTCCGCTCTTCGGCTTTAAGATACTTTCTACTTTGCCTTTTATCTCTGCGTTTACCGTAGAATATTCAAAACTGTGAAATATTTATGCTATGAGTTCTCTCTTGTTCATATCGCTTAACTTCCTCCTGCTGCATTGTTGTTATTTTTTCCTTGCAAAAAGTCTGTAGTGAATTTATAAGTAAGTTTATAAAATTGCTAAAACATTATTTATCTTTACGATATCTCTTTGTTATTTATACCTCTGCTGCTTCGCAATCTTGAGTATTTATTTTTATTATAACTCAAATAAATCCACTTATTTAACTTTAGTTTACGTAAAAATATATTATGTAAACTAGGTTTGAAAAATCAGACAGCTATCGGTATCAAAAACCGACAGCTGTCTTTTTTAAGTTTCTTCCCCATTCATACATGACATAATAATTAACCACTACCCCATATTATAAATAACACCCAGAGATACTTATTTCAGACTGATAATCAGATTTTTATTGAATTTATTAATCTATATGTTATGACAACATATCTTTCAGACATGTACTCCGGTAGTCACTCGGTGATATTTTATATCTTTCTTTAAATACTCGGTTAAATGTTCTCTGACTTTCAA